>Ga0207797_1000013_pt1 | contig 122326 bp, 108 predicted proteins | sample PRCRCaboRojoPR_6_FD_187275 | JGI IMG/M metagenome (GOLD analysis project Ga0207797, IMG submission 187275) | Marine sediment microbial community from Cabo Rojo, Puerto Rico - PR CR 10% Liquid 1 (SPAdes) | ecosystem: Environmental > Aquatic > Marine > Coastal > Sediment | place: Cabo Rojo...
TGACTCCACCCAACGCTCGGCAATACGCGTCAGTCGCCCCGAGACGGGGCTCAGAGCAATCGGGAAGTCCAGGTTAGTTGTGTGAAATGACACTAGTGTCGGCGCCATCCGCTGTTCTCTCTGAACGGGTCGGCCGGCGGCTATCGTTGTGCCACCACCAGAAGGCCGCCGCCCTTGCTCCCCGGCGGGACGTCCATGTCGTAGTAGGGCCGCCAAAGGCTGCTGAGCTGCCTCACGACCAGGCGCCGCAGGAGACGTTGGTATCCGAGAGGGCGCAGGCGAGGTGAAGCGAGCAGATTCCAGAGCGATGTGCGCTCACCGACCCCGTAACGGACGTTCATACGGTCCCAGAAGCGCTCCACCTCCTCTGGCATGTAGTAACTCGCCTCCACCAGGCTCAGCCCTATCTCAGAGAGCAGCTCCCGCCACTCCTCGGGCGAATAGTAGTGATGATGCTCCAACCTATCGTCCACGCGGGCGGCGTAGGCCTCAGCCCCCTTTCGATCGCCGGCTGCCGCGCGCCGCGCGTAACCGTCGAGCATGCGCCGGAAGACGTCGGACGGCACCGTGAAGATGAAGCGCCCCCCGGGCCTCAGGACACGGGCTACCTCACGCAGCACGAGCTGCACGTCGGGGATGTGTTCCAGCACCGAGTTGCTGAAGACTGTGGCGAAGCTCTCGTCGGGATAGGGCAGCGCATGACCGTTAGCCTGGTCGACGTGATGGTAGGTCTCCGACACCGCGGCCTGACGCAGCTGTCCTTCCCAGGGATCGAGGCCTACATCGACTCCTCCTGCGGCTCCAAACAAGATCTCTCCGATCAACCCATCGCCGCAGCCCAGGTCGAGCAGAGGATGCTCGGCATGCCGGCACGGGCCAGATGCCGCCCGCAGCTCGGTTGCCCGCCACAGCGCCACCGGAGGGGCGAACCAGTAAGCTCTCAGCAGGTCAACAAGGTAATCTCGCGTCATAGGTTCTAAGTGGCATTCAACCAAAAATCCGGAAGTCTTGGGAGACGGCCCGGTCCCCGGCAAGCTCCTCCAAGCGCTAATGAGCTCGTCCAGAGAGTTGCTCTTGCAGACTTCCGGATTCTCAAAATCGTCTCGACATGTAAAGGAAAGTATACCGCAGCCGGGGAGTCGTGTCAAAGATCGGGACTTATGGTAGAATAGCCCTCGCAATCAACAAGGAGGGCTCATGCGTTTTCTCGTCACAGGCGGGGCCGGGTTCCTTGGCGCCGTCCTTTCCAATCGACTATGTCGCGACGGACACCAGGTGCGGGCCATCGACGACTTGAGCGCTGGCGATCCAGGGCGGCTGGACGACGATGTCCTCTTCACGCGGGGCGACGTGTCCGATCGGCCGAAGCTCTGGACGCTGCTTCAGGACGTCGATTGCGTCTACCACCTGGCGGCGCGGGTGCTGGTGAGTGAGTCGATCCTATATCCCCGACAATACAACGAGGTCAACGTCGGCGGCACCGTCAGTGTGATGGAGGCCATGCGGGATGCGGGTGTCCGCCGCGTGGTGCTCGCCTCCTCCGGGGCCGTCTACGGTGAACAAGCTGAGCAGCCTGTACGAGAGGACCACCGTCCCAATCCCCAGTCGCCCTACGCCGTGAGCAAGCTGGCGGCGGAGTACTACGTGCGGACCATCGGGGCCCTGTGGGGGATCGAGACGGTGATTCTACGCGTCTTCAACGCCTACGGCCCCGGTCAGCGGCTCCCTCCTTCCCATCCGCCCGTGGTGCCGCGCTTCCTCCAGCAGGCTCAGCAGGGTGGTTCGCTCGTCATCTTCGGGGGCGGGTGCCAAACCCGCGACTTCGTCTACGTCGACGATGTCGCCGATGCCCTGGTGGCGGCCTCCAACGCACCCAACGTGGACCGCCGCGTCATCAACGTCGGAAGCGGTCGCGAGACGAGGATCAATGAGTTGGTCGAGCTGGTCGGGGAGGTGGTGGGGAAAAGAACGGAGGTGCTCCACAGCCCCGCCGAGAGCGGTGGCGTGGGTCGGTTGTGCGCCGACATCACCGCCGCCCGGCAGTTGCTGGGCTACGAACCGGAGATCGACCTGCTGGAAGGGCTGCGGCTCACCCTGGAACGAGATCCCCGGTTTCAGGAGTAGTCGATGCGTCTTCAGAGAGCCTTCTTCGCCCGTCACACCCTCAGCGTGGCTCGCGACCTTCTGGGCCAGCGGCTCGTCCGCGTGTTGGATGGAGAAAGGATCTCCGGGAAGATCGTTGAGGCCGAGGCTTACATCGGGGAGGACGATGAAGCCTCTCACGCCAGCCCGGGTCCCACGGAGCGGAATGCCTCGATGTATGGTCCGCCGGGGCAGGCCTACGTCTATCTTATCTACGGGATGTACCATTGCTTCAACGTCGTGACCGACCGCCAGGGCTTCCCTGCGGCCGTGTTGATTCGCGCTCTGGAGCCGCTTGAGGGGCTGGACCTCATGCGCGAGCGGCGCGGCCCGGTTGGTGCGCGCGACGTCACTCAGCTCACCAGCGGCCCGGGGCGGCTCTGCCAGGCGCTCGGCATCGATCGACGGCATGACGGCGTTGACCTCTGCGCGTCGGGGGCCCATCTCTTCTTGGAGGCGGGCGAGCCGGTGCCCGATCCCGCCGTGACCGCCGGTCCCAGGGTGAACGTGCGCGGCGATGAGACGGCGCTGACCGCACCCTGGAGGTTCTACATCGAGGGGAATCCCCACGTCTCGCGCTGAGGTCGAGAAGCGGCCTGGTAGGACGTCTGGCCGCCATAGCTTTCTGCGGCAGCGGTTGCAGCGGGCAGTGGTTGCGGCGAAAAACACGCCTCGGCAGCCTTTGCGGCGTTCATCCCCAGAACAAGTTGGTTTCCTGATCGCATGTCCTATGTTATAATACCGCGGCTGTAGAGGAGCGAATTCGCGTGAACCCAGAGAGAACTACGATCAAGGGCATTCGTCAGGGGCTACTCGTTTCCCTCGCCGACGGCGACTGGCACGATGTGCTAGCTGCGCTGGAGGCTCAATTGGGGGAGAATCCCGCCTTCTTTCGCGGCGGCCGAGTTGCTCTTGACGTGGGAGATCGCGCGTTGACTCATTCGGAGATTGAAGACGCACGTTCGACGGTGGCGCGTCACGACATCGAGATGTGGGCGCTGGTGAGCGACGACGACGACACGCGGGTGAGAGCCCGGGAACTGGGACTGGTGGTCGATCTCGATCCGGGCCGAGACGCTGACGAGACCGCCGACGAGACGAAGGCGGCTTCTGGCGAGGCGATCGTCGTTCGCCGTACGCTCCGCTCTGGCCAAACACTGCGGCATCCTGGTGACGTCGTGGTTATTGGCGACGTCAATCCTGGCGCGGAAGTCGTGGCCGGAGGTGACATCGTGGTGTGGGGCCGCGTGCGCGGCCTAGTGCACGCGGGAGCCTTGGGCAGCGAGAAGGCTGTCATCTGTGCGCTTGATCTGGCTCCCACGCAGCTCAGAATCGGGAGCCGTATTGCACGTTCGCCGGAGGACCGACCCGACCAGCTCGTGCCGGAGAAGGCGTCGGTTCGGGATGGGCAGATCGTGGCCATCCCTTGGCCTGGCGAATGAGCTTGGGTGAGGAAGAGGGAGGTACATGGCCGAGGACAATACAGACACTAGGGTAGTGACCATCACGTCGGGGAAGGGGGGCGTTGGAAAGACGACCCTCACGGCCAACTTGGGCGTCGCCCTGGCTATGCGAGGACAGCGCGTCGTGGTTATCGATGCCGATGTCGGGCTGCGAAACCTGGACGTGATGCTGGGGCTCGAGAATCGCATCGTCTACGACTTGGTGGACGTCATCGAAGAACGATGCCGCCTCCGCCAGGCTGTGGTGAGGCACAAGCACTTGTCGAAGCTCTTTTTACTCCCAGCGGCACAGACCCGCGACAAGACGGCGGTGGGTGTGCAGGACATGCTCGGCATCTGTGCTGAGCTCGTCAAGGACCACGACGTCATCCTGATCGACTCGCCGGCGGGGATCGAGCGCGGCTTCCGCTATGCCATAGCCCCGGCGAATGAGGTCTTGATCGTTACCAATCCAGAGGTTCCCGCTGCCCGCGACGCTGATCGCGTCATCGGCTTGATCGAGGCCGAGGAGAAAGGCCCGGCGCGCCTGGTCATTAACCGCATCAAACCGAAACTGGTGGAAAGAGGAGAGATGCTCAGTATTGCCGATGTCGTCGAGCTGCTGGCGATTGACTTGATCGGCGTCGTACCAGAGGACCAGGATGTCTTGATCGCCGCAAATCGGGGCCAGCCGCTGGCTGTGTCGCCCGATGGTTCTCTGGCTGGTCATGCTTTTCACAACATCGCTCGGCGAATGCTGGGTGAAGATGTCCCCTTCCAGCCGCTGCGGGAGCCTGGTGTTTTCGAACGGTTCTTGCGCTTTGTGAGTCCGGGAGTAAATGCCTCTCCCAGGAGGATTTAACCGCGATGGGATTCTTAGAACGTTTGTTCGGGCGCGGCGAGCCGTCCAGTGGCCGGGTAGCCAAGGAGCGCTTGCGTCTCGTGCTGACTCAAGATCGAGCTGGAATCTCTCCAGCGCTGCTCGATACTCTCAAAGATGACATCATCACGGTAATCTCCCGCCACTTAGACGTGGACGTCGACAGCGTCCAGGTGACCGTGACACAGAGTAATCGTGAATCCAGCCTCGTCGCCGACATTCCGTTGAAGGATCAACGAGGCACACGTCAAGGATAGGTGACCGCACTGCGCGCCTGGCGACACTTCGACTACGTCTTACTCATAACGACCATGCTGCTCACCGCTTTTGGCGTGGTGATGATTTACAGCGCCAATCTAGGCAGTCTCGATCCGCGCCTGCACGACCTCTGGCGGCGTCAGGCCATTTTCGGGGCTGTGGGGGTCGGGCTGATTGTCCTCTTGGCGTCGTTTCCTCAGGACTTCCATTGGTTGGGCGATTTCTGGTGGCTGCTCTACCTGGTGGCTCTGGTCTTGCTGGTGTTGGTGCTTATCTTTGGACAGAGCGAGATCGGTGATGTGCGCGGTTGGTTTGATTTAGGCTTCATCCGCTTCCAGCCCTCTTTCCTGGCGATGAACCTGCTGGCCCTATCGGCGGGCGCTGTGCTCAGCCGCCAGAGGACGCGGCGACCATCATCCACGCCGCTCTTTGGAGCACCCAAGACGAGTGTCGGTGCTGCGTCGGCTGAGGAGGTTGGTCTTACCAACTACGTTGTCTCTGCAGCGATGACGTTGGTACTCGCGGCTCTAGTCTTTCGACAGCCGGACATGGGGACGGCCGCGGTATTGGGGGTTATGTGGTTGGCGATGGTATTCGAGTCTGATCTTGGCATCCGCTACATCATTGTCACGGTCCTTGGAGCACTCGGCGCTGTCTATCCGATCTGGAAAGCGATGGATGCCCTCGATTTCCAGTACATGCAGGAGCGAATCCTAGGTTTCATCGATCCGAGCAGCAATCCGGACGTCGCCTATCAGCTCCAGCAGGCGGCTATCGCTATTGGATCGGGTGGGCTCTGGGGCAAGGGTCTCGCTCAGGGTACACAGAGTCAGCTGCGCTACCTACCCGTGCGTCACACAGACTTCATCTTCGCTGTGATCGCCGAGGAATTGGGCTTCGCGGGCGTCATGGTCCTGTTCGTGCTCTATCTGATCCTCTTCTACCGCCTGCTGCGCATCATCCTGATTGCGTCAGACAGCTTTGGTCGGATGATCGCCACCGGAACGCTGGCCATGATCCTGTTCCAGGCTGTGGTGAATATCGGGATGAACCTGGGGCTACTGCCGGTGGCGGGCCTGCCGCTGCCGTTCATCAGCTACGGCCCGGCGGCTCTGCTGACCACTATGGTCGGTATTGGGCTCTCCGAGAACGTCGTCATGCGGCATCGAACGCTGGAGTTCTAAGGGCCTGATTGAGCACGGCTCTTCTGAGGGGCTGGTGTACTGCCGCTGGCCGGTTCGAGTCGAGGTGAGGGGGCACGTACGCTGGGGCAAGTATCGCGCAGGGCACAGAGTGGATCACTAGACTGATTGTGGAGAACATAGGGAGGAATAGCCGGCATGACGAACGAGGAGAGATCTGATTTCATCCGAGACATCATTGAACAAGACGTCGCAGAGGGAAGGTACGACGGACGGGTTCACACCCGTTTCCCTCCGGAACCGAACGGCTACCTTCATATCGGTCATGCAAAGGCGATCTCCATTAACTTCGGCATCGCCGAGGATTTCGATGGCCTCTGCAACCTGCGTATGGATGACACGGACCCCACCAAGGAGAAGTGGGAGTTCGTGGAGGCCTTCAAGGAGGACATCGGTTGGCTCGGTTACGACTGGGGCGACCGTTTCTTCTTCGCCTCGGATTATTTCGAGCAGCTCTATGAATGGGCGCTGGAGCTGATAAAGAAGGGAAAGGCGTACGTCGATGACCTGAGCCCGGAGCAAATCTCGGCTTACCGAGGCGACTTCACCACACCGGGTCGAGAGAGCCCCTACCGAGATCGATCGGTGGAGGAGAACCTCGAGCTGTTCGAGCGCATGCGAACCGGTGAGTTCGAGGAAGGCGAGCGGGTCCTTCGTGCCAAGATCGACATGTCGTCGCCGAACATGAATATGCGGGATCCGGTTATGTACCGCATTCTCCACGAGACTCACTACAAACAGGGTGACGACTGGTGCATCTACCCGACCTACGATTGGACCCACGGTCAGTCGGACTCCATCGAGGGCATCACGCATTCGCTCTGTTCCCTGGAGTTTGAGGACCACCGCCCCCTCTACAACTGGTTCCTGGAGGCGCTGGAGATCTACCATCCGCGACAGATCGAGTTTGCGAAGCTCAACCTTAGCCATACGGTCATGAGTAAGCGAAATCTAGGCCGGATGGTTGAAGAGGGGCTCGTTGATGGCTGGGACGATCCCCGGATGCCGACCATCTCCGGTATGCGGCGGCGGGGCTTTCCGGCCGCTGCCCTCCGGGCCTTCCTGGACGAGATCGGCGTCGCCAAGGCCGACAGCCTGATCGACCTCGATATGCTGGAGCACTTCGTGCGGGACGAGCTGAACCAGACCGCGCCGCGTGTGATGGCGGTGATGGATCCCCTCAAGGTCGTCATCGAGAACTACCCCGCCGATCAGACCGACGTGTTCGAGGTAGATATCAACCCCGAGGATCCGGAATCCGGCAAGCGGAAGGTGCCGTTCTCGCGGGAGCTGTACATCGAGCGCGGTGACTTCCGTGAGGATCCGCCAAAGAGGTTCCAGCGGCTGGCGCCGGGTCGAGAGGTGCGCCTGAAGAGAGCCTATCTTATCACCTGCGAAGACGTGGTCAAGGATGAGAAGGGTGAGATCGTCGAGCTTCGCTGCAGCTACGATCCGGAGACGAAGGGCGGCGTGACCCCCGATGGGCGCTACGTCAGGACGCTCCACTGGGTGTCGATGGAGCATGCCCTCGATGTCGAGGTGCGGCTCTATGACCGGCTTTTCACCAAGCCTGACATGGGCGGAATCCCGGAAGGGAAGACGTTCGCTGACTACCTGAATCCGGAGTCGTTGGTGGTAACCACTGCGAAGGCCGAGCCCAGCCTGGCAGAGGCGGAGCCGGGCGACCGCTTCCAGTTCTATCGGAAGAGCTACGTATGCGTCGATCCAGACTCGACGGAGGATCGGCTGATCTTCAACCGGACGCTCCCTTTGCGCAGTACCTGGGCGAAGATCGCGGAGAAGATGAAGAAGTAGGGACCGTGGCCTAAGCAGCTGCTCCCACCCTTTAGGAATGGCCGGGCGCCGTTCCCCGGCTTTCATGCTTTGATCCGGCTTCTGATACTGATCGAGTTCTTTAACGGAGGATAGTGTGACCGTTCGCGTTCGTTTCGCTCCCAGCCCAACAGGCGAGCCCCACATCGGCAACATCCGTACTGTCGTATTCAACTGGCTCTTCGCTCGACAACAGGACGGCCAGTTCATCCTGCGTATTGAGGATACAGACCGGGAAAGGTACCAGCCTGAGACGATCCCCGTGATCATGGACGGGCTGCGCTGGCTGGGTGTCAGCTGGGACGAAGGGCCCAGTCTGGAGGCGCTCAACCGTTCTGGCCTGGAGGACGCGCGTGACTACGCCGTTGGCGGGCTGCACGGGCCCTATGTTCAGTCCGAGCGTCTTGATATGTACCGAGACGCGGCGGAAGCGTTGATCGACCGGGGCTGGGCTTACCGCTGTAACTGTACGCCGGAGCGTTTGGCGCGAGTCCGGGAGCGGCAGCGGGCTGCTGGCGAGCATATCATGTACGATCGCCACTGCCGGGATCTGCCGGTACCTGTCTCGCCGGATGAGCCCCACGTCATCCGTCTGAAGGTGCCTCTGGAGGGCGAGACAGTCGTCCAAGACAGCATTCGCGGAGACGTGACTTTTGACAATGAACTGATCGACGACCAGATCCTTCTCAAGTCCGACGGCTTTCCCACGTACCATCTGGCTGTGGTGGTCGACGATCACCATATGGAGATCAGTCACGTCATTCGCGGCGATGACTGGATCTCGAGCACGCCGAAGCGGATACTGATCTACCGCGCCATGGGTTGGGAGCTTCCGACTTACTGTCACGTGCCCTTGGTCAACGGGCCCGACGGGCAGAAGCTTTCGAAGCGACACGGCGCTACGTCTATCACGGAATTCCAGGACCAGGGCTATCTGCCGGAGGCTCTGTTCAACTTCCTGGCTCTGCTCGGCTGGTCGCCCGGGGAAGGGGAGGAGCAGGAGGTTTTCAGCCGCGAGGAGTTGATCGAGCGATTCGACCTCTTCCGGGTGAACACCTCACCGGCCACTTTCTCCTACGACAAACTGAACTGGATGAACGGCGTCTATATTCGAGACCTCTCGGAAGAGGCGTTGGTGGAGCGGCTGCTCCCCTTCTGGCAGCGCGCTGCCCTCGTCCCGGACCCTTGTCCGGAGGAGATGCGACCTCGACTGCGGCTCGCCGCGTCGCTGGTGCAGGAGCGGCTCAAGCTGCTGAGTGACGTCGTCGAGTGGACCGGGTTCATGTTTGGAGAGATCGATCCGCCTCCTATGGAGCGGCTGGTCCCCAAAGGCTTGACGGCTGAGGAGAGCGCAGCGATGCTGCAGGCCGCCCGCAATCTGCTGGCCGAAGTCGAGCCCTTTGACGCCGAGACGATCGAGCAGCCGTTGCGAGACCTGACCGATGAGCTGGGCGTCAGTGTGGGGCAGCTGCTGGGCACCCTTCGTTGGGCTGTGACAAATCAGAAGGCGACGCCGCCCCTCTTCGGTACACTGGCGGCCATTGGGCGCGAGCGGGTAGTGGCGCGCCTCGATGCTGCCATTGAACGGCTAGAAGAAGCGGCATAGAGAACCTTGAAGGTCCTGCCAGTCGCTGGCTTTCACGTCGAAGACGATGAAGCTAACTCAAACCCTCAAGCAGAAGCCGACGGTATCCCCCCAGCTAGTCCTGGCGAATGAGTTACTGCAGTTCTCCTCTCTGGAGCTGGAGCAGGCTATTGCTCAGGAGCTGGCCGAGAACCCCGCCCTGGAAATACAGCAGGTCCAACGCTGTTCCGCATGTGGGGCGGAATTGACGGGCGGACTGTGTGAGGTTTGCGAGAGCGTTGAAGCCAGGAGCGAACCGACCTGGCGTGATGCCAGAGACGTCTACGATGGAGATACCGGTACCTCTGCTGGATATGCACCTGTCGGCGAGCCCGATGATCCCTTCTCACGGTTGCCCTCGAGCACCACGCTGGCCGATCACTTGCTGCAGCAGGCGCGCCTGAGTCTCCCGGCTGAGGACGTGGCCGTCGCTCGTTATCTTGTGGGAGCGCTCGACGATCGCGGATTCCTGGCCCGCGACGCCGAGGAGATGGCCGCCGATCTCGGCCTTGAGCCTGAAGACGTCGAGGAGGTGCTGACGATCATTCAGTCTCTGGAGCCGGTGGGTGTCGCCGCGCGGAACGTCCGTGAATGCCTCTTGATACAACTGGCGGAGCTGCCCGACGACAGCGCCGACCGGTTGGTGGCGGAGCGACTGATCCTCGACCAATGGGAGAGTCTAGGACGCTCCTCTCTCAAGAATCTAGGGAGGGCAGTCGACGCCTCGGTTGATGAGGTAAAAGGGGCCCTTCGTCTCCTGCGGGAGAACTGCAGTCCCTTTCCGGCGCATGCGGGCTGGGCAGACACGAGGGAGGTGGGCCCGGATGCTGGGGCCGTCTGCCCCGAGCCGGATGTGATTATCCGCGAGAGGGAGGGCACCCCCGGAGCCTACGACATTGAGCTGCCGAAAGCCGGCACCTATCGGCTGCGGGTGAGCGATGCCTACAGCCGCGCGCTGGACGATGTGGCGCCCGGCAACGGCGGCCGGGAGACGGGGGGATGGGAGCGTTGGCAGGAGCTGTGCGGGCGGGCACGGTTATTCGTGCGGAGCGTGGAACAGCGGTGGGAGACACTACACACACTGATGCGCTGCCTCATTGACTACCAGAGGGATTTCTTGGCCGATGGGCAGCGTTCGCTGAAGCCGCTGACCCGTGCTCAGCTGGCTGAATTTATGGACGTCCACGAATCCACCGTGAGCCGTGCTGTGACCGGGAAGTACGTTGAGCTTCCTGACCGTGAGGTGATTCCGCTGGAGACGTTCTTTGATAGTGCGGCGCCCGTCAAATATCTCATTGACGAGATCGTTGCTCACGAGGAGACCTCTCTCAGTGATAGAGCCATCGCCGAGCGGCTGCGGGAGCACGGCCACGATATCGCTCGTCGGACCGTGGCGAAGTACCGGAATGCTCTGAATATCCTTCCGGCCTCGCTTCGCAAACGGAAGAAGGAACTTGGAGCCACGTGATGAAGGTGGAGGGGAAGCTTGTTTCGGATTTGTCGGCGTATGGCTTGCACCGATGGGGCGAAGAGGGTCCACCGTGAAGGCGGAGCTGTCAAACAGCTCCTGACAGGGCGGGAACTGGGCCCACCTATGGAATCGAGGCAGAGACAGGCCGATAGATGACTATCGCCTCTGCGCGAGGGAACAGGCTTGGACCGTAAGAAGAGCGTTTTCGCCTGCGTGGTGTTGGTCTTCTTGTCTCTCCTCGCGGTCTCCAGCTCGGTTGGGTGTCAGACTGAGAGCGGAACCGGTGCATCAAGACGGCCAGGTCGGACGCTTTACGTCGCTGAAGCCGCCAACTGCGGCGGCCGGCATCCGTGTTTCGCCACCATTCAGGAAGCTGTGGACGCCGCTGCCGGTCAGGGAGACTTGATCAAGGTATCCCAGGGCATCTATACCACGACGGCTCCCCAGGTCGCATCTATCGAGAAGAGTGTACAGCTTGTCGCTGGCTACCAGGCGGACGACTGGTCCGCGCGCTGTGCCAACGCTCACCCCGCGGTCATCGATGCCGAGCGAGTCCCGGGACGCCGCGCCCTGTTTATCGATGGGACTGACGTTGCGACCATCACGGTCAGGGGTTTCCAGATTCGGGATGGCGCCGCCGGCCCCCCGGGAGGAGGCGTCCGCGTGGCAGGTGGGTCCGTTGTCCTTGAGGAGAACGTGGTCGAAGGGTGCACTGCGGACGCTCGGGGCGGGGGACTGTTTGTCGAAGATGGGAGTGTTACCCTGACCCATAACACCATCCGGGGGAATGTGGCTCAGTACGGTGGCGGCCTTTACGTTGCGGGAGGGCGCGTCGTGATGGAGGGAAACACTTTCTCTGGCAACGTCGCCTCGCCGCTGGGTGGGGCAATTGCCGTGGACGGCGGTTCCGTTACGGGGGTCAACAACCTGGTAGTGGATAACGCCCAGTCTGGCGCGGGCGTCTACCTGTCCGGTGGTACGCTCATCGCCAAGCACTGGACGCTGGTCAACAACGGCCGGTACGGCGTCATCGCGGATCTCGGCATAGACATCAACAGCGGCTCTGCGATGTTGAGCAAAAGCATCGTGGCCGGACACCAAGGAGGGCTTTGCGGCGCCGGTGCGGTGGCCAATCAGACGCTCTTTCATGAGGTTGAGGATCCTTGCATTGCCGGCGCCTCGTGCATGAACAACGTCTTTGGCGATCCGAAGTTCCTGAACCCTTCGGCCGGCGACTATCACATCTCCCGCGGCTCGGCTGCGGTCGATCGGGCGTATACCATCGACGTTGTCCGCGATATGGACGGTGATTCGCGGCCGGTTGGAGCCGCCTCCGACCTTGGCGCTGATGAGATCGAACCGGAGAGATCTTTTCTGCCGCTGATTCTACGCTAGGACCCGCCTTGCGGCCTTCGCAGCCTCGATTCTTGCTTCTCCTACGTGAAGAAGATCCCAAGACGCCTCCAGGCTCATCTTCCTCCCACAGCCCAGCCTTCGAGCCGAGGGACGGCAGTGAGGTCTCTTGCTGCGTTGTGCCCGGGGAGCCCTGCCTTCAGCCGCCCCCGGCGACGGTTATGGATCAGTATTTGACAATCCTCTCGAGTTTCATCATAATAACCGGGAATGCGCCATGCCGCACTTGAGAAGCGAAAGGGACTAGGTAATGACGGCTACTGTTTTGACCATCGACGATGATGCCATGATCCGCTCCTTCTTTGGAGATATCCTGGAGGAGGAGGGGTATGAGGTTCTTTCGGCCGCGACGGGTGCTGAGGGCGAGGCGCTCTTGCGACAGAAGCCGGTGGATATCGTACTGCTCGATCTTCGGCTCCCGGATGTTGATGGTCTGGTGATCCTGCGAAGGGTCAAGCGTCAGGACCTTAACGTTCACGTGATTGTCCTGACCGCTTACGGCGACGTGCCGACCGCGGTGGAGGCTATGAAGTTAGGGGCGTATGACTACATCGACAAACCCTCGGACGCTTCCAAGCTGAAGCTGGTGATCAAGAGAGCGCTCAAAGAGCTCGCTATGCAGCGGGAGATCGAGCGCCTGCGGGAGAAGGCTGGCGGGTACCGCGGAGGCTGGATCATCGGGGAGAATGAAGAGATGCGCCGCATCGCGAGACTGGTCGACAAGGTGGCCAAAGGGAAGGCCACGGTGTTGCTCCAGGGGGAGAGCGGAACCGGCAAGGAGGTCGTGGCTCGTGCCATCCACGAGCAGAGCCCGCGGGCGGACAAGCCCTTCACGCCCATCAACTGTGCTGCCATACCCGAGGATCTGTTGGAAAGCGAGTTGTTCGGCTTCGAAGAGGGAGCCTTCACCGGGGCGCGGCGGCGGAAGAAGGGTCTCCTGGAGGTGGCAGACGAGGGTACGCTGTTCCTCGACGAGATTGGTGAGATGCCGCCCAAGATGCAGGCGAAGATGCTTCGCGTCCTGGAGACACAGAAACTGCGTCGCGTTGGGGGGACGAAGGACGTTGAGATCGACGTTCGCTTCATCGCCGCCTCCAACCGCGACCTGAAGGCAGCCATTCAGGAAGGCACCTTTCGCGAGGACCTCTACTACCGCCTCGGCGTCGTCGTCATCGATCTGCCGCCGCTGCGCAAGCGCATAGAGGACCTGGAGCTGTTCGTCGCAGCCTTCATTGATGAGTTCAATCGGGCGATGGGCAGGACCATCGCCGGGGTGAGCCGCGAGTCTCTTCGGGTGATGAGGCGCTACTCCTGGCCCGGCAACATTCGCGAGTTGCGGAATGTTATCGAGCGCGCGATGGTGCTCTGCGAACAGGATGAGATAGAGCCGGCCCATCTGCCTGCCGAACTGAGCGCCGGACGCGATGCCTCTGGTTTGACAGGCCTTTCCGAGTCGCCCGTCGACCTGCCGCCGGACGGTCTCGACCTGACGGATGTGGTGACTGACCTAGAGCGACGCTACATCGAGGATGCCTTGGAGCGCACCGGCGGAAACCAGACGGAGGCGGCGAAGCTCCTCTCTATCTCGCGAGATCAGCTCCGGTATCGTCTGGAGAAATACGGCATGGCCTGACGGATCGGCCTTTGAGCCGACTGGGAAATTCTTCCTATTGGGAATTTTCTCCTATTGTGGGGAAACTTCCCCATTTTAGCTTCCTTCGCACCCCGTCTGACTCGCTGCACTTTCTTCTCTTTCTGTCTGATTCAGCCTATACACCCTCTCGCCGCGAACCGTGCACTCTGGTCCTCGCCCGCTTGACGTGGAACTGGAATCGCTTGGTTCTTCTTCGCGTCGGCAATTCATGGTTCGTCTCGGGCTGATTTCCTCTTATCCGTTGATGGCCAGTGACCACTCTGTTCCCCAACATATACGTATGGCGCTATGTGAGTACCCCATATATGGGGTGCGCCGGATCTTGCACCGCTTTGAGATTCAGCAGAGCGCGTCTCTGTCCAGGATCACTCAGTGACCCTGAGATCGCTGACGGCCTGCGCCAGATTGCAAGAATCTAGGGAAAGAACCTCGTGACTGCGACGGTTTTCCCATCTTTCCGGTTCATTGCCGGGGGGTTGGCACGGTTCTTGCGACAATAATAAGGGTGAGTAAACCTGAAGTCCATTCTTACAGGGGAATTACATGAGTTTTGACATTTGGCTGAATTGGAGCGGGTTTTTCTTTCTCGATCCAACGTTTCTGGAGATGGCGTTACTTCTGGTGTATGGGATAGCCGCGGTCGTACTGCTTATCCTATATCGTCGCGAACTGGTTGAAGTAACGCGCTCTCCTCGGCGGGTGCTGGCCTTCTTGGCGCTGACTGCCCTGCCACTAGTGACTGCTCGCGTCTTGGTCATCCGTTTTCCTTCGGTGGGCCTTCCTCCGCTGCCTAACGTTCCATTGAATCCGTCCGTGCCCTTCGCAGGGCTGCTGCTCGCCTGGCCGATTGTCGTCGCGGCAGCGTGGCTTGGCGCAGCCCCGGCTCTTCTGGTCGGAGCCGTCAGCGGCCTAATGCGCGCTGGCACGATGACCGGCGGCATCGCGGATCTGTTCTATCTCCCGTTCTTCGGTCTTATCACGGGTTCGCTTCTTCGGCAGCGTTATCGGGGCAGTTTGGAACGAACAGCTCGTCAACCGCTGGGTGCGACGCTCTTTGCGTCGCTCATCGTCGCGATTCTGTTCTTCTTCTCCGCCTGGGCCCGAGCGGCGGAGGCGGGGTTGGCCGGGTTCGACTATGCCATGCGATTCACCAGCGTTCGCATGAGCTGCTTCTTCCTGGAGGTTCTTCTGGCGGGCATTGTCGCTCAGGTGCTCTTCATGGTCTATCCGCCAGCGCGACCCGTTCGGCGTGGCAGTCTTGTCTCTCCTCTCGATCGGAGTCTCCACCGGAAGCTGCTTATCGTCGTGATTCCCTTGATTCTGGTGATGACGTTTGGGCTCCTGTACGCTGTGACGACGGTGACGCTGGAGGGTGCAAGGACCGAAGCGGTCAAGAGTCTGGCCCGGGATGCCCACAGCGCTGCCGCCGAGATCCCTAATTTCATCTACACCGGTCAGGGGCTTATGGCGGAGTTCGCGCAGGATGAGCGCCTTTTGAGCACCGAAGCTGCCGAGGTGGAGAGCTTGTTGAAGAGCGACCTTCGCATGGGAGCCTTCTTTGACCATCTGATGCTCTTCAGTGCCGACGGAGAACTGCTGGCGATGTACCCTCCGGCTCCCACCAGTGATCCTGAGCTTACACCTCAGGAGGAGGAGCTCCTGGCAAGGGTGTTACGGGACGGAGCGCCTCAGATCAGTTCGGGGCATCAATCGCACCGCGACGAAGCCCTTCTCTCGTTCTTGATGCCAACGGAGACTGGTTCCGGTCACGGCTGTTTGCTGGGACGCACCCATCTTCAGGCGAACCCTGCGATGGAGCGGATACTGACGAATCTGCAGTGGAGCAGTGGTCGCGGAGAAGGGTTCGTCGTGGATTCGGACGGCCAGATTGTTGCTCATCCTGACCCCGGCATGGTGCTTTCCACCTGGCAGAATGAGCAGTACCGAGATTGCATCGCCGACGCAGGGCCCCATGGCCTCGTCTGTAATGGCCGCAATCCCGTCAGCAACACCCGCGAGATGCTCTATTACCTGCCGACTGAGGGGTACCCCTGGTCGGTGGTAATCCGCTTGCCTTACGACGTTGTGCTCAACCAGGCCAAGGACGTCGCCGTGCCGCTGCTGGTGCTTCAGGCGGTCTTCGGCGTGGGCCTGGTCGTTGTGATCGTCGTCCTCGTCCGTCGTATGACCGGACCCCTCAAGGAGCTGGCGGGCGCCGCCGATCGCATGGCTTCCGGGTCGCTCACAGAGCCCATCGACGTGAAGGGAAACGACGAGGTTGGCCGCCTCGGCCGTAGGTTTGAGGAGATGCGAGCGAAGCTCAAGGGGCGTATGAGTGAGCTCTCCCTGCTTCTGGAGGTTAGCCAGGCAGTTTCATCGACGCTCGAGCTTTCGACGGGCCTTTCGTTCGCCCTCGAGGGTGCTTTGAAGGCGACGGGGGCGGACGTGGCACGTGCTGTCCTCATCGAGAAAGGAGAGCCGTCCGCCAATGTGATCGCCAGAGGAGAGGCCATCGAGGGATTGCGCGATCTGGAACGGGCTCTAGTCACCGAGGTCCGGGAGCGAAGAGAGCCGGTCGTCATCCCTGATCTAAAAGACGTCGCAAAACTGGCTGGGACGGCGGCCTTCTCCGCACCCATCGAAGCGGCCGTCGCGCTGCCCGTCTGCACCACGGACCGGCTGCTGGCCGTGGTCTGGATCGGGTACTGCACTGTGCATCCATTTGGGAAGTCCCAGCTCGATTTTCTCTCGATGCTGACGAACCAGGTAGCCGTCCTCGTGGAGAACGCGCATCTCTTCCAGGTGGTCGAAGGGGAACGGACACGGCTGGCCGCGATCCTGGAGAGCGTTTCAGATGCAGTCCTCGTGACGGATTGGGAGGATCGGCTGTTGTTGGTTAACTCGGCTGCCGAGCGCGCCTTTGGCATCAAGGCGGAGGATGTTCTGGGCCAGAAAATGGAGCAGACCGATCTGGCGCCCGAGGTGATAGCAGCTGTTGAAGACCCGGAATCTGCGAAAGGTCCGCGACAGGAGCTGTTCCTCCCCCACGGCCGCGTCCTCTATCCGGATGTCTCGGCAATCAGAAGCTCTCGCGGTGAGCAGTTGGGCCGGGTGGCGGTCATGCACGACATCACCCGCTTCAAGAAGCTCGATGACATGAAGTCCGAGTTCCTAGCCACGGTGTCTCATGATCTTAGGGCCCCTCTCACATTTATGCGGGGCTATGCCGATCGTCTCGATGCGGTGGGCGAGCTCAACGAGAAACAGAAGGTCTACGTGCAGAACATTCTGCGGGGGGTGCAGCGGATTGACGATCTGGTGCTCAATCTCCTTGATCTGAGCCGAATTGAGGCCGGGCTAGGTGTGGAGAGCAACCCGTGTCATCTCGGCGTTATCGTGGCCGAGGCAGTGAGCAGTCTGAGGGCCCGAGCCACGGAGAAAGACGTAGCTCTGCACATCGAACCGCCGCTTGGCTCCTCCGGCAAAAGCTCAGAGGTTCTGGTCTCGGGCGATAGAGCCCTTCTCCGACAGGCAGTGATCAACCTGCTGGACAACGCGGTCAAGTATACGCCGAGCGGAGGCTGTGTAGCAGCAGGTTTGTCAACTAACGCTCGTAACGGCGATAGCAGAGCTACGATTCGCGTCACGGACACGGGCATAGGCATTGCTCCTGAAGAGCAGGTCCGTCTGTTTGAAAAGTTCTACCGGACGAAGCGGGGTGATAAGTCGGGCGCTTCTGGCACTGGGTTGGGGCTCGCCATCGTCAAGTCGATCGTGGAGCGTCACCAGGGGAAGGTGTGGGCCGAGAGCGAGCCAGATGAAGGGAGCACCTTCTATATCAGCCTCCCGCTTATGAGGGATGAAGCGATGAGCGAAAAGGAATTGCCCTAACTCGTGCGAATCAGTCGTTCGGATCGATAGATCCGTCCCTGGTCGTACCGCTCGTGAAAGGATAAAAACGATGTTCGAGTCGATTCAAGCTGTTATGGCGGTCTGTATGTTCTTATTGGGCCTCTTCTCCTGTGTAGCTGGGCTGTGGATGATTCTGTCGAGACAGTACCAGAAGGTGCTGAAGAGCATATCTGCCCAATCGGCAAAAGTGAGCAGCAAAGCGGTAACCGACGCGGGCCTGGCGCCGCTCATCCGGGCGATGTCCGGTCTCGTCGAAGCGATTGATAAGCTGGTTCGTACCTCAATCGGCGTGGGGGTATTTCTCTGTCTGGCTGGGGTCGTTCTCTGTCTGGCGTCCTTCTGGATGCTGTCGATGCTGTAGGGGGATTCTATGATTGACATTGAGGCCCGGGAGAAGCGGGTTGGGCACCATTACGATCTAGCTGTTACTCACCATGGAGCCGGTGACGACAGCGAGGCCATAAATGAGTTCCGAAGTGCTCTGCGGGAGGCAGATCGCCTCTATGCGGCGATCTCCCGCGAGCTGGGGCAGATGCTCCGCGACCGAGAGAACCACGAGGAGGCGTTGAACGCATTCCAGAGCGCCCTGTCTCGGGTTCCAGAGGACGGGGCCTGCGTATACGAGGCGGGGGTAACGTTGAATCGGCTCGGGCGGTTCGATGAAGCCCTGGAGAAGCTGGAGGAAGCGCTCGACCATGATCGGAATCGAGCGACGATCTACCAAGAGATCGGCTATGCATACCGGAAGCGTGGATGGTACAGCGAGGCGCTCCACGCTCTGGAGCAAGCCCTCGAGCTGGAGGAGGAGAGGCCGTCGTTCCACCGCGATATTGCCCTTATCCTGAGCAAGCTGGGACGGCCTGAAGAAGCGATTGCTCACATGCAGAAGGCGCTCACTCTGCTGTCTGACCGCGGCTCGGCGCCCTCACGCGGCGACGCTTCCTCCTCGGTTGTGCCTACCGAGGCTGCCTGGCGTCATGAGCTGGGAGGTTTGTACGAAAACTCCGGAAAGCTCAAAAAGGCTCTCAAAGCCTATGAGGCGGCGGTCTCACTGGAACCGGCGCATCCCGCTCATAATCACCGTCTCGGGGCGGCCCACACGCGGTTAGGCGATTTGAGCGCAGGCGTGCCCTATCTCCGTCGGGCGGTCGAGCTATCGCCAGGACGAGCGGAGTGGCATGCAGATCTTGCTGGCGCATTGAGCGCGTCCGGCCAATGGAGAGAGGCTCTGGCCGAGTATCGCCGTGCCATCGAGATCGATCCGGAAGAAGGAGACTATCGCTTCGGCGCAGGGCGTGCCCTCTACCATCTTGAGAACTACGAAGCTGCGGCGAAGGAGCTCGAAGAGGCCAGCGACTTGAGGCCCAGTCATGCTCCGACGCATCATCAGATGGGGCTGCTCCATGAGTCCGAGGGGCGGTGGGAGGAGGCTCTCGAGGAGTATCGTCTGGCGTGCGCCCTGGCACCGAACGAGGGGATCTACTACAGTGATCTCGGTGCGGCCTACGGTCGATTCCGGAAACAGGATCAGGCCCTGAAGACCCTGCGTAAGGCCGCGTACTTGGACGAGAAAGCCGCAAAGCCCTCTCATCTCGAGGACATCTACGGTCAGCAGGGCAGGATCTACGAGGACTTGCAGGCGTATGATGAAGCGCTAGAAGCCTATGCAAGGGCCGCCAAGCTCCAGCCAGAGTCAGGAGGCATCTACTGGCTGCGCGCTGGCGTGGTCAGTCAGCGTCTCGGGCGGCACGAGGAGGCTCTAGAGCTTCTCACCACTGCCTGTGACCGCCTTCCACATGATCCGGCTCCTTACTACCATCTGGGCTCCAGCTATGACCAGCTGGACAGGCCAGACCAGGCTCTCGGGGCCTACCGAAAGGCTGCCAACCTAGCTCCTCGCGAGCCGGCCTATCGGTTGGAATTGGGCCGTGTGGCCCATCGGCTGGGTCGACTGAACGAGGCTCAGAACGAGACCTGGCGGGCGCTGCAGCTCAATCACGACGATGCTGAGATAAGGGCTCAGTTGGGCGCGATCGCCGAGGCGAGGGGAGACGCCGAGGAGGCGCTGACCCAGTATCGTCGGGCGGCGAAGCTGGCTCCCAAAGAGATCCGTCATACGAAGAAGCTGGCAGCTCTTTATCGGCAGAAGGGGGCGTACGATCGGGCCATGGACGCTCTAAAGGGAGGCCTGCAGGTCGACGCCAAGGATGCTGACCTCCACGAGGAGCTTGCTCAGCTTTACCAGAGTCAAGGCGATTACGAGAAGGCGCTTGAGACCTACGAGCAAGCTATAGCCTTGAAGCCGAAGGAGCCGAGATATCATCGCGAAAGAGCCTCGGCCCTGAAGGCGTTGGGACGCATCGACGAGGCAGCCCGGGGACTGAGGAAAGCGATCAAGCTGAACGGCGAATCCGCCCAGGCGTATCACGAGCTGGGGACCGTTCTTGCACTCCAGGATCGCAAGGAGGAAGCGCTGAGAGCTTTCCAGACGTCGCTGGAGCTCTCGCCGGAGCGCCCGACGACGTACTACGATTACGGCCGCTACTGTCAGCGTCTGGGTGAACACGAGAAGGCTGTCAACGCCCTGAAACACGCTCTCGAACTGGCGCGGCGCGACGGTCGAGAGGGCTGGCCCGAGGCTCACTATCATCTGGGCAAGTCCTACGAGGCAAAGGGTGCACTGGAACATGCCCTGCAAAGCTACCGTCGGGCAGCCGAATTAGCGCCGAAAGAGGCGGCTTACGGTCGTGCGATAGGGGTGACGTACCGGAAGTTGGACAGGGTAGACGATGCCATCAGCCGTTTGGAGGAAGCGATTGCTCTGGACCCGGACGACGCATCACTCCGAGCGGATATGGGCGAGACCTTCATCACTAAGGGATGGCTGATCGAAGCTCTCGACCAGTTCCGAGAGGCGGCTCGCTTATCGCCCAAAGAGGCCGCCTATCACCGCCGTGTGGGCACCACGCTGCGCGAGCTGGGCAAATGTGACCAGGCGAGAGAGGCACTCGAAAAGGCGGTTGGCGTTGATCCCGACGACCCTCGGGCGCACTATGAACTGGGCCGCACCTACCGCTGTTTAGGCCGGGAGTGCGAGGCAGTTGCCGAGTACCAGAAGGCGGCCAACCTGAATGGTGAGGAGCCGCTCTACTACCTCCACCTTGCCGAGGCGCTGCGCAGCATTGGCGAGCTGGAAGAGGCGACGGATGCTCTGTCGAAGGCGATCAGTGTTGACCCGGAAGATCCTCGTGCTCACCATCGTCTCGGTATGCTGCTTGAGGATCAGGGTGACTATGAGGCAGCTCTCGCCGAACACCAGAAAGCCTCTTCTCTGGCTCCCGATGAGGCTCGCCATCGTCGGCAGGTCGGTTCGGTCTACTACCAACTGGGCGACTATGAGCGAGCCATCGACGCTCTGCGCGAGGCCCTCAAGTTGGAGGGCGAGGATGCCGAGGCCTACGCGCTGCTGGGACGCGCTTGTGCTGCCTCCGGTTACCACGACAACGCCCGCAAGGCCTATCAGAAGGCGATCGCTCTAGCGCCGCAAGCTGGGGCCTATCATCGAGACCTAGGCTATCTGTTCCGTAGCCTGGGTGACGTCGACAGCGCCATCGAGTCGCTGGAGAACGCGATCTCGCTCGACCAATCGGACGTCGGGGCTCACGAGGCACTGGGTGCGATCTGGGAGGGCGAAGGGAAGTTGGAAGAGGCGCTCTCCGAGTACCGGAAGGCGGCCGACCTGGCGCCGGACGTCGCCAGACATCAGCGGGCCTGCGGCCGGGTCCTACGCAAGTTGGGACGGCATGCGGAGGCTCGGGGTAGGCTGGAGGAGGCATTGAGTATCCGGCCACAGGATCCCGAATCGCACTATCAACTCGGGCTCGTCTTGGAGGCCCAGAAGAAGTACGAAGAAGCACGTTCTCAATATGAAGACGCCGTCACACTGCGTCCAGAGGAATCGGCGTACCGGATTCAACTGGGTACTCTGTGGCGGAAGATAGGGATGCAGGCGCGGCTGCACAAGGAAGCTGGCTTGATGACCCCGTCAGCTCCGAGCGCCCACTCCGGCCCGGGCGGTTACAACGAGGGGATCGCCTCGCTACAGACCGCCGAGGAGTTGGGTGAGGATCTGCCGGCGCTCCATGCCGAACTTGGTACGCTTCTCCTGCTGACTGGCCGTCTCGATGAAGCGGTACCGAAGTTGCGGCGGGCTGTCAAGGGGGCTCCCGAAACCGCTTTCCATCATCGCGCCCTGGGCATCGCCTACCGGACGATCGAGGACTACGAGAGCAGCCTTCGGGAGCTGCGGATGGCTGAGAGCCTCGAACCCGAAGCGCCTGAGACTCATTATGAGCTTGCTCTGACGCTGGAACAGATGAACGAACGGCAGGGTGGCCAGGGAGAAGGCCCGCAGGACGAGGTGCTGGCGGCGCTCAGGAGAGCGACCCGTCTGGCTCCCTCCATGGCGGTCTACCACTACGCTCTCGGCGAGCGCTTGCTGAAGGGAGGGCGCTACGATCAGGCCAGAGTCTCTCTTGAAAGGGCCGTGGATCTGAGGCCTGGTGTCGCCTCGTGGCATTCTGCGCTGGGTGACGTGTACGCCGAGCAAGGTTCTGATGACCTGGCGCTGGAGCAGTACGGACGCGCTCTGGAGTCGAGACCGGACGAGATTGCTTACCTCCATCGATCGGCTCTCGCCTATGGTCGTCTGGGATTGGACCAGGAGGCCGGGGGTCTGTTGGAACAGGCCGTGGCACTCGATCCGAACAACCCAGTGCTCTTCTCTGACCTTGGCGACGTCTACTACCGCGAGGGCGAATACCGTGACGCACAGAAGATGTACGCCCGGGCGGCCGACCTAGAGCCGGGAGAGCCCTCGCACCTAGTCAACGTGGGCAGTGCCGCCTTTGAGTTGGGCGATGAGGAGCGGGCCCTAAGCAAGTTCGAGGAGGCCGTAGCGTGCAGCGACGACTACACGCCGGCGTACGAGCGGATGGGTGCTCTGCACGAAAGGAAACAGCAGTGGAGCAAGTCCCTGGAGGCCTACCACCGAGCATCGGCTCTCCAGCCGGATAACGCCCTCTTCCAGCGCAAAGTGGGTGCTATTCACGAGCGGGTGGGCCGGTACCGCGAAGCGAGCGAGCATCTAGAGAGGGCCGTGGAGCTGGATCCGAGGATGACGGAGGCTTACGTCGAGCTGGGAGACGCTTACGAGGCGCAGAACCGTTTCGATGAGGCGATGCAGGCGTACGAACAGGCCCTCGTCATAGCCCCCGAGAAACCGGTCCATCACGAGCGAATGGGGAAGCTCTGCCGCAAGCTGGGTCACCTGGATAAGGCGCTGGTGCACTTCCGAGAGGTGGTGGCTCTCGAACCGGAGAATCCAGCGAGCTATTACCAACTAGGGAAGACTTACGAGGCCCGGGAGGAGTACGAGGAAGCGCTGGAAGCGTATCTCGAGGCGGGCGAGCGCGACCCCGGTGAAGCGGAATACCAATACAGCGCTGGTGTGGTCTATAAGCGGCTCAAGCGGTACCCGGAGGCGGCGACCAAGCTTCGCAGAGCTATCAAGCTACAGCCCGGCCACGCTGACGCATACAAACAATGGGCAGCGGTAAGCGCCATGTCCTTCATCTGGCGCGAGCGCAAAGAGGTTTGACGAGGGGGACTGAACCATGACGTCGTCTGAAAGCTTGTCGCTGTCGGATAGTGGATCGGAGATGCAGCGGAGAGATGCGCCGGACCACGTGTCGAAGACGGTTAAGCGGGCACAGAGCGAAGTAGATCGCTTGATCGCAGCTCTCGCCGAGAACGGACAGCTTCCTGAGATGGAGGACGTGGTGTTCGACGATTTCGAGCCCGAGGAGAGCGACCAGCACCGCAGCCGATCCGCCCCGGTCCATCTGATCATCTCCAGCAAGCGAGCGTTGACAAGGAAGTACAGCTGGAGAGGTTTCGAACGCCTGGACAGTGACCTGCACGATCTTAAGGCGGCGATTGAGAGCCGCGGCGATCTGGATGCCGTAATCACGTACGTAGATGATGAGCAGTCGTTGGACGAATTCGGGCTCCAGCCGGTGGAGGCGACGAATCCGTGGCAGGTGAAGAAGCTCGTGGATGGCGTGGACGCGCGATTGAGGGAGCAGGGCCGGGAGGTACGATACCTGCTGATCATCGGCGGCGACGGTGTGATACCCTTCCATCGTCTGCCCAATCCTGTTGATGATCAGGATTCAGATGTTCCATCCGACAACCCCTATGCGTGTCGAGACGCCAACTATCTGGTGCCGGAGCGAGCGATCGGAAGGATGCCAGACGGCGAAACCGAGGGCATCCGTTTCCTCCACGCCCTGATTCAGACGTCGGCAGAGGCGCACGCCAACCGAGCCGTTTCGAAAGGCGTGCTGCGGACTCTGAGCGCCACCTTGAGCAGGATCAGACGACCGTCTGTAAATGACAATGGTCTGGGGTATTCGGCCAGCATCTGGCGGAAAGCGTCGCGAGCCGTATTCCGGGTTATCGGGGACGATGGCCGCTTAAGGACGTCGCCGCCTCTGACGTATGAGGGGTATCAGGTATCAGACGCGCCTCACTTCAGCTACTTCAACCTTCACGGCGTCGAGGATGGGCCAAACTGGTACGGTCAGCGGGACGCTCTGTTTCCCGCCGACTATCCCCTCTTCCCCCTCGCTCTGCGACCCCAGGATCCAAGCATCAACCAGCATGCGAAGGCTGTGGTTTTCACCGAAGCCTGTTACGGGGCGAACATCCTGGGCAAGAATGAGGTCGATTCGATAGCTCTGCGGCTTCTGGCTGCGGGGGCCCTGGGCGTCGTCGGCTCGACGAAGGTCTCGTACGGCTCCATCGCGCCCCCTCTCTTGGGCGCCGACCTGATAGGTAGGCACTTCTGGGAAGGGCTGCAGGCTCATCTGACGGTTGGAGAGGCTCTGCGGCACGCCAAGGTCAGCATGGCAAACGAGATGCAGAAGAGACAGGGGTACCTTGACGACGAGGATCAGAAGGCGTTGATCAGTTTCGTGCTGTACGGGGATCCGTCGCTCTCCATTACGTCCATCCATAGGAAGACTGCGGCATCCGCGTCGACGGATGCTTTCTGTCCCCCCATCATCTGCTCCAAAGCCCGCCAGGTTCAGAAGAGCATCACCTCGGACGACCTGGTGGACACCGTGAGGGCGCGCATCGAAACAAGTCTGCCCCACATGTCCCACGCCAAGGTGCGAGCAAAGCCTCTGAACCTGTGCACGGACACGTGTCAGAAGGGCTGTGGGCTGCTCGATGACGAAGCGAGACGGTCGCTCCCTCCCGCATTGGAGCAAAAAAGCCTGACTCGGCACGGGCAAGGTTGGGCGCTGACACTCCAGAAGAATATTCCCGTCAAGGGAGACGGGGCACACCATCAGGTGGTCAAGGTAGTCGTCGACGAGAGTGGCCACATTGTCAAGATGGCTATATCGAAGTAGAGAGGCAGGGTCTGAATTACGATGTTACTGGGTGAATTTCGCTGCCGCGCCGACACCGACGGTCGTTTGACGATTCCCGCGGCATTCCGGGGCGAGCTCGTTGAAGGTGCGACGGTGACGCGGGGTATCGAGAGGTGTCTTCTAGTCTATCCTGCTCCAGAGTGGGAAAGGCTTGCTGAGAAGATACAGGAGCGGCTACCTTTCACCAGCCAGCCGGCCCGCAAATTCGCTCGGTTCATTTTCTCGGGAGCCGCAGTCTGCACTCCCGATCAAAGCGATCAGTTGCTGTTGCCCGATCAACTGCGGTCATACGCGCACATCGAGGATGAGGCGGTCGTCGTGGGCCTGCTCTCCCATCTGGAGATATGGTCCCCCCGACGCTGGCACGAAGTGAAGTCATCCTTCTGCGAAGATGGCCCTGCTCTGGCGGAGAAGCTGCGCAAATTCGAGATCTAGTCTAGAGGAAGGAGAGGTCGAACATGGATATGAAGGTAAGAGAGCCCTTGGATAACTTCGAGGGAGCGTCCATAAAGGTGATCGGCGTCGGCGGGGCTGGCAGCAACGCTGTCGATCGGATGGTGCAGGTGGGTATTCCGGCGGTTGACTTCGTCGCTGCCAACACCGATGCCCAGGCCCTTGCCAGGTCCGAGGCTTCCTGTAAGATCGTGATGGGAGAGAGGTTCACTCGCGGGCTTGGAGCTGGTGGGGATCCTATTCGCGGAACCGAGGCCGCTGAGAGAAGTCGGGATGAGCTGGCTGCGACAATGGCGGGGGCGGACTTGGTCTTCGTCGCTGCGGGCATGGGAGGCGGCACCGGCACGGGAGCATCTCCGGTCGTAGCCCGGGTCGCACGAGAACAAGGTGCGCTGACAATTGCCGTCGTCACGCGGCCTTTCTCGTTCGAGGGGAGTAGACGTGAGGCGGTGGCCGAGGAGGGCATCAAGCGCCTCCAGGAGGAGGTCGACACCCTGGTGGTTGTGTCCAATGACCGGCTGCTCGACGTCGTCAACGACCGCATTTCTCTCGACATTGCTTTTCGGATCGCCGATGAGGTGCTTCGTCAGGGAATTCAGGGTATCTCGGAGTTGGTGACCCGGCCCGGGCTGATTAACCTGGATTTCGCCGACGTCAAGTCGATCATGAAGCGGGGTGGAGGTGCGCTTATCTCCATCGGGTATGGAGAGGGGAGCGACAAGGCCACGGAAGCGGCCAAGATAGCCCTGGGAAGCCCTCTTCTCGACATCGAGTCCGTCAGGGGCTCCAGCGGTCTGCTGGTCAATCTCACTGGAGGCGAGGATCTCACCCTAGCAGAGGTCAACAGTGCCATGGAGATGATCGCCGACTCGGCGATGCCCCAAGCTGAGATCCTATTCGGAGCGGTCATAGATCCGAAGATGGAGAAGCGCGTACAGATCACGTTGATCGCTACTGGTCTGGGGGTCGAGAGGGCGACCCTGGTTTCGCAAGACGCCGAGAGCGCCTTGACGCCCTTCAATTCCGCCATGATGTTCGGCGAGGATGGGCCTCTCGGCGATAATGTACCGGCCTTCATGCGCTCTCCTGCCCGCGCCCACGCCAGTTGGAGGAGCTGAGCTGTGACTGATAGGAACGGTCGATACGTTGAAAGGGCGAAGAGAATAGTTCGGGACAAGTTCCCCGAGATGTCCGGCGTCGAGCCTTCTCTATCCAAGAAGGGGGCTCGGAAGAGAGTGGCCAATGCGGCGACCTCCAAAGACCCGGGGCGCCCAGATTGCTACGTGCTCACGTTCGAGAGAGACGTGTCGCTGCCCGGTGGGGGCAGTCTGAAACGTATGGTGCGGGTCACGATGGACGAGTCGGGGGAGGTTGTCAAACTGACATCTTCGAAGTAAAATCGCCGTCGCGTCGGTCATTGAGTCGGGCAGCATCTCTAGGGAGCTGAGCAAGGGAGTTGATGGAGCCAGAACAAGACGCGCTGACGTTTCATCTGCTAGGCAAGCCAGCGATCTTCTATGACTCCGAGTCGTTGACCGACTTGTTGGCCGGAAAGGAACAGGCTCTACTGATCTATCTCGCCTGCCAACCCGGGAAGAGGTTCTCCCGCGACCATCTAGCGACGCTGCTTTGGGGAGAGACCTCCCCAGAACGCACGCGGTACAATCTCCGTCGAGCGTTGTGGCACCTCCGGTCCGCTCTCGAGAAGGTTGGCTTGTCCCCGGCGGACTGCTTAACCACTGACGATTCGTGGGTCACGGTCCCGACCTCTGCCCCTATCTGGATTGACGTGCTCGTCTTTGAGGAGGCCTTCGAGAGTGCCTCGCAGCATCTCGAGGAGCATTTCTCTCCTACGTTCGAGGGTGTCCGCCGCATGCGTGAGTCTCTCGATCTCTACCGCGGCGAGTTTCTGGTCGGATTCTCCATCTCTCAGGCACCCGACTTCGAGCATTGGCTTCTCGTCGAGCGCGAACGTCTCTTCCAGCTTCTCCTACGCGCCTTGACAACCTTGATCCAGAGCTTCATTGCCTGGGGGAGACGGGACGAAGGCATCGCTGTCTGTCAACGTCTTCTTGAGCTCGACCCGCTCCAGGAGGATATCCATCGTCTCCTCATGCGCCTCTACTGGGACACTGGCCGCCGGACGCAAGCGCTTCGTCAGTACCGTGTCCTGGAACGGATTCTACGCCGCGAGCTCGATATCGAGCCCGTGCAGGAGACGCAAGAGCTCTACGAGCGGATCCTGCAGCAAGAGCTCTCTCCGACATCCATCTCCTCGCTCACGCTGACCTCCCGTCTTACCTTGCCAAGTCCGGCGCCGGAGACGTTGTACCGCCCCCGCCTCTTTGCTCTTCTCGACCGCGGTATGGACGTGCCGCTGACGCTGATCTCTGCTCCTCCCGGCTATGGCAAGACCACGCTGCTCGCTCAGTGGGTAGCTTCGCGCTTGGAGGACCCGACGAGGGGAGAGACGCTCTTTGCCTGGTACAGACTGAGCGAGGCGGATAACGCGCCGCTGACCCTGGTTGAGGGGCTGGTGACTTCCCTGGCTCGTCGGCATCCGGGCTTGGGCGATGCCCTGCAGGAGATCTACGATCTGGCCAGTCTCCAGGGTGACCCCCGCCGAGCAGTGAGCCTTCTCGTCAACTCGCTGACAGGATTGGGTGCTGCGCCTTTTGCCGTTATTCTCGACGACGTAGAGATGGTCACTAATCCCCATAGTCTAGAGATCCTTGGGTTTCTACTGAAGCATCTCCCGACAAACGGCCATCTCTATCTGTCGACTCGCGTTGATCCGCCCCTCCCTCTCGCCCGGCTGCGGGTTAGGGGCCGTCTGGTGGAGATTCGAGTTTCTGAGTTGCGGTTCTCAAGGGAAGAAACGGCAACGTTTCTGGAGCAGACGCCGGGCGCGAAGCTCGGATCCGAGGAGATCAACACCCTGACCACGCTGGCTGAGGGCTGGGCTGCTCCCCTGTGGCTGGCGGTTAGCGCCCGCAGTCAGTTCGCGGCAGGCCTGGAGGATGTCTGGAAGGCAGTCTTCGCCTACCTACGCCAGGAGGTGTTGGTTCCACAACCTGTCGACGTAGGGGATTTCATGCTCCGGAGCGCTGTCCTGAACCGTCTCATCCCCAGCGTCTGTCGTGCCGTTACCGACAGATCCGATAGTGTTAAGGGTATGGCAGCCTGGTTGGAGGAACTCCACGACCGGAACCTCTTTCTGCACCGCGTGGGCCGCCTAGCGCCGGAAAAAGAACCGCAGTATGCTTATCATCCCCTTTTCCTGAGATTCCTGCGCGTCGAGCTCCCCTATCACATCTCTGAGGCCGAGATTGCTGCTCTCCATCAGCGAGCGTGCGAGGCCTGGGAGCGGTACGGCAATGCGGAGGAAGCACTCTATCACAGGCGGCGTTCAGCCGAGCATGCCGAGAGAACTGCGACGGCAGAAACCACCCTGTCCGCATCTTCCCACCAACGTCAGAGCTGATAGCCTTCAGCTGATCTCGCGCTCGCCGTGACTCTCGACCATCGCCAGGGCTTTCCATCCCCGGCGGATTCTCCGCTGTCTCCTTTCCTCTCTGCTCCTTGATTCTACTCGGGTCTCGGCATCCGATTCCCCCGTGACACGCTCCTTGACACGGTGCTCGATATGGGCACCGACACAGGCTTCTGTTACCTTCATACCACACAGGGACGAGGGATCCAGACCATGGATGTCGAGGTGTGGCTATGAGGAGATCAGAGATCAGGGTTGGGACGCGCGCTTTGCTCGTTGCGTGCCTGGCTCTGTTCCTGATCGCCGCTGCTGCCCGTCAGAACAGCGTCTTGGCGGCCGACGTGCCTGGAGAACGAGCCTTTCTGGTGTTGGATGACGGCGCCGACGTCACAGAGGTCACTGACTCTGTGGAACGAATTGGCGGCCGTGTCCTCCACGTCTTCCCTCCTTCGGCCCTGATCGTCGACCTCCCGACAAATGCGGCTCCTCCGGCCGGCGTCCAAACAGTCCACCGCCGCGCAATGAACCACTCATCGCTCGTCTCACTGAGTGACGACGGCCGGCGTGCCGCCGAACTGTGGAACCAGCTACTGGCTGATGCGTCCTCCCCCAGCGTCCTGATGGGTGCGGAGCATCTCCAGGCTGAGTTGGTCGGGGACGCTCTCGTGCCTCCCGCGCCTTCCCAGTCTCTGCTGTCTGCCCAGGCCGAGGCTGACGCTGGAGACCCTACCCCGGACCCAACGCAGACCAGCGAGTATATGATCGGCCGTGTTGCGGTAGGTATCGTGCTTCCGGAGAGCGACGGCAGTGTCGAAAGCTCCTCTGAGAATTGGACAGACGAGGAGCGAGGGCTGGTGTTGAGCGAGATCACGGCTGCGCTGGACTGGTGGGCCGAGCTCGAGCCCAGAGCGAACCTGACGTTCGTCTACGACGACGGGACAGCTTCCCCCGTGGGCACTGGTTATGAACCGATCCGCCATCCCTATAGGGACCAATCTCTCTGGATCGGCGATGTCATGGAGAAGAAGGGCTACACCGGCCTCTCGTACTTCGACCAGGTGCGGCAGTACAATCATGATCTTCGAGAGACCTATGACACCGACTGGGCGTTCACCCTCTTCGTGATCGACAGCTCCGAGGACGGAGACAACCGCTTTGCCGACGGGGCCTTCGCCTATGCCTACCTGGGAGGTCCTTTTGCAGTCTTGACGTCGGGTAGCAACGGCTATGGAGCCCACAACCTGGACGCCGTTGCCGCCCACGAAATCGGCCACCTCTTTCTCGCGCTGGACCAGTATCACTCGGCTCACCAGGCATGTGATCGGCGCTCCGGGTACTTAGGTGTGGAGAATCAGAACAGCCGATACGGCGACTGTGCATCTGACGAGCCAAGTCTCATGCGCGGTCAGGTGTGGCCCTTCCGCAGCAACTCCCTCGATCAGTATGCACGTGGTCAGATTGGGTGGCGCGACTCCGACGGAGACGGCATCTTCGATCCAGTCGACACGGCGATCACGCTGACCAGCGCCGACTACGTGACGAGCGCGACCCGGTCCAACGTCTTCACGTTCACCGGCGAGATACGCGACGAGCCCTATCCGTCTCCTCTGAGAACCAGTGTTAGCATCAACACCATTGAGACGATTGAGTACCGCGTGGCCGATGGCGATTGGATCGATGCGGAACCAGGTGACCAGGCCTTCGACAGCTACGCCGAGGACTTCAGCTTCACGACTCGGCCTCTTCCTACCGGGGACCTGGATGTCGAGCTTCGGGTCGTGGATTCGGCTGGCAATGTGCTGACGCAGACGCTAGCTACGGTGGCGTCGGTCGATCCTCTGGATGAGGTTCTCGAGACCACATTGACACGGATAGGGCCGCAGGCGATGGGGCAGGGCGCCACTGACGTGGTGTATAGCGGTCACGGCAGGTCAGCAGATAGCACATTCGTGGCGATGGTTTATTACCGGATCGACGACGGAGAGTGGAAGGTCGTGTCTGCTGCCGACGGGGCCTTTGACGAGCCCGAGGAGGACTTCACTCTCGCTTTTTCGCCAGGCGAACTGAGTCCTGGTGATCACCGGATAGAGGTCTATGCTGAGGACGGCGATGGGAATGCCGATACGTCGCCCGCTCGCGACATGCTCTATGTCAGTGCAACCAAGAAGAGGCTCTTTCTGCCCCTTATCACACTGTCGCCGTAGACTCCCAGCACGCTGTCCTCGGCGCGCGCTGAGACTACCTTACGGATGCCCAAACGGGGATGAAGCCTGCAGTGGCCTCATCCCCGTTTATGCGTTCCCACCTCGCGAAGTGGAAATGGGGGCAGTCGGTCATCATCGCGCCGCTCGCGCCCAGGCTCGCTGCAGTGTAAGAAGGGTGAAGGTGCTGGGCGTCCCACGGCTTCCACTCTGGGAACAGCTGATGCCTCCGACTTGCCCTTGGGATTATGGTAGCACGTGAGTATCACTCTTTCGTAAGAGAGTTGTTACAGGGTTATTAGAACCCGAGATGGAGAACGGGAGGGGCGAAGGAAGAGGCGGATGCGATGAGACGGCCGAGCATGAAGCGCGGCCCGACCTCGATGTCATGATTCTGGGACGCCCGTCAGTGTTCTTCCCGGCGGTGCATCAGCCTGCGAACCGGTATCCCATACCGTGTTCAGTGAGAATGTAGCGGGGTTCCTCCGGCTCCGGTTCGATCTTCTGCCGCAACCGCCAGACGTAGAGCCGGACATATTCCTTCTCGTCCCTATACTCGAAGCCCCACACGCGCTGCAAGATCTGTTCGAAGCTGAGGAGTCGGCCGCGGTTCTGGACGAGGTAGAAGAGCAGCTTCTGTTCAGTGGGCGTAAGATTGATGATGTCACCATCGCACCGCACCTCTGCTCGTTCTGTGTCGATCGTGAGATACCCGTCTGAGTAGGTGGCTTTCCCCGCCTCGTCGCTATTTGAAGAGCGTGAGCGCCGCAGCACGGCCTCGACACGAGCCTCTAGTTCCCGCATGCTGAAGGGCTTAGGGACGTAGTCATCGGCGCCCAGCTTGAGTCCCTTGACCCGGTCGCCCTCATCTCCGCGGGCTGTCAGCATGATGACGGGTACGTCCGTCATCTCGCGAATGCGTTTGAGCACCTGCCAGCCGTCGATGTCGGGGAGCATAACATCGAGGCATACCAGATCAGGTCGGGAGTTGTAAAGCTTACGCAACCCCGCACTGCCTTTCTCGGCCTCAACGATCTGGTAACCGTGCCCGCCGAGGTAGAGTTCGAGGGCGCGGAGCAGTCCCTGGTCGTCGTCGATGATGAGTAGTCTGGACTTGTCTTCGTTAGTCAAAGCTCTGTTCCTGTATCGGTTGATTGTCGGGTTCGATGCGTGGACTCGCTCCTCTAGAATGGTACCGTACTTAGCGCATTTGGCAAGCATAGCCGTCTCCGCTCAGCAATCCTCGACGGATGCAACCAGAATCCGTCGAGGCAGATCTAGGACCGAGGAAAAGCAGAGCACACTTGCTTGCAGGATTCTGTCATTCACGTCGCTAAGGTGACCGGCACTTAGGAGAGCACCCTGAAGACCTAGTATAGGGCCCTTATAGGCATCATTTCGGCTTGGCGATGTCCCGATCTAAGTGCCGGTCACCTGCGCTAACCCGAAAATGGTGAAGCCGTGCACGTGCATGTCCTGGGACTTGCGCGTTTCTGGATCAAGGAGTACACTAGACGGCGTCCAGGGCCTCCGCACGGAGGCGTCTGCTCGCTGGTGCCGTATCGTCGTGCAGTAGTGGGTGTTATAGCCCGTGAGGCTGAATCAGGAGCAGAGGTGAACCAAGGGACATTGATCGTCATCGTCGTATCCGTGCTTCTCGTGGTCTGGTACGTTGCCGCTCACCTCTACAACCGTCGGCGCGGTATTCGGCTTCGCCAGTGGCTGGAGACCGCTGTCGACGCACTGGGCGGCGAGAAGGAGGGTGGTTGGCTCGGTTCGCCCGCGTCGGGCGCTCGAATCAACGTGAGACGGGCGCAGACACCCTTCCGACGGTTGGAAGCCACTCTGCTGCTGCAGAACCGCGAGATCCCCCTGCTCTGGTTGCTGGACGAATTGCGCGGAAGACGGGACAGGGTTGTAATCAGAGCCACGTTGCGCTCGCCCCGTCGTGGAGAGGTCTGGGTAACCTCGGCTGAACCGCCGAATGGTCGGACGGAGACCTGGATGCTGAAAGACGGACCACACGGACTGTCCATCTCGTATCGCGGCCACAACGGCCGTCAGCTCATGACCGCCCTCAACCCCTGGCTCGAAGCTTATGGAGCGCATCTGAACCGATTTCATTGGCGCAAGCACGATCCCCACATCAACCTTCAACTGAGAACTGCCGGCCTGCTTAAGACGAAAGCCGAATCCTTTCTTACTGACCTGAGCACCGCGCTTTAGATCGATAGCTAGACGTGACGTTTCCCAGTCATATACCGCGATGAGGTACCCTCACAGGTAGAGGGTGCTGTACGCTACGACAATGGGATACGCTACCCTTCAAGGGAGCTCATCATCGGGGGCGAAAGGAGGTGCACCACTGCAGCGATACCACTCAGTCGTTTCCCGGTCTGTTCAGGCCTGTCCGCTCACATTCGCTATGACGGACTTCGAGAATCAAGACAAGGAGGTCTGACGCGATGAACGCGATTATCGTTCTGATCCTGGGAGCCCTGGGCATCGGGGTGGGGTACACCATCTACGCGCGCAACATCGATAAGAACATCGTTGAGCCTGACCCGAAGAAAGCCACCCCGGCCAAGATGTATATGGACGGCGTAGACTTCGCGCCGGCCAGTCGCAACGTGCTCTTCGGCTATCAGTTCAAATCTGTAGCAGCGTTGGCTCCGCTCACTGGTCCCATCATCGCCGTGCAGTGGGGCTGGCTGCCTGCACTAGCGTGGATTATCCTCGGTGTCTTCTTCATCGGGTGGGCTCAGGACTACGGCGCCATGATTATGGGGGTGCGCCGTGATGGGGACACTTTGGGGGCACTGAGTTACAAGCTCATCTCGCCCCGCGCCCGCAATATCCTGATGATCTTCATCTACTTCTACCTCCTCCTCATCATGGGCGCTTTCGGCAACGCCGTGGGGAAGGTGTTGATGACCAACCCCAAGGTGCCGTTCGGGATGATCTCTCTGGTCCTGATGGGCGTCCTGGCTGGCCAGATGACGTACAAATGGAGACAGGACATCATCCTTACTTCCGTGATCACGGTTGGGCTCACCTTCGTGGGCATCTGGCTCGGAACCACGGACTTCATCTCGAACCTGTTCTCCGGGCTCTACGGTTTACCCGATTCGCCCACCGTCTTCCTCGGCAACACCCAGGCGCAGGTTCTGGGCACACTGCTCATGATCGTCTTCTGCTACCTGGGCGCGGTCCTTCCGATCTGGTCCTTCGCTCAGCCCGTCAACTACGTCTCCTTCTGGATCGTCTCCCTCGGTATCGTCGGCGGGGTCATCGGTCTGCTGATCTGGCGCCCCGGAATGGGTGACTTCCCCGCATTCACGCAGTTCACGACCGCCAGCGGCCCGCTGTGGCCCATGCTCTTCGTCACCATCGCGTGCGGCGCCATCTCCGGATGGCACAGCTTGGTCTCCACCTCCGGAACGGCGCGCCAGCTGGAGAAGGAGACGGACGCTCTCCCTGTCGGAGGCGGCGCGATGTTCATGGAGGCCGCGTTCGCGGTGGTTGCCTTCCTTACGGCCACTGTGGCGTTCGGCGGGTTCCAGGGCTATCAGGACGCCGGTGGTGCCGGCGCTGCCTTAGCCGTCTTCGCTGGCGGGCTGGCCAAGTTCCTGAACCAGATTGGCGTTCCAGAGACCTTTGGGTCGGCCTATGGGTCGGTCTTCCTCACCATCATGGCCCTGACTATCATGCAGCTCGTCGTGCGCTTCATGCGCGTGGCTAGCGCCGAACTGGTGGGGGATACCTTGCCGGTTATGAAGAACGTGCACGTCGGCAGCATCGTCGCTCTGCTGCTGACCCTGCTCTTCGTCTGGGTGATCCCGTGGCTGGCGATCTGGGGAGCCTTTGGTGCCTCCAACCAGCTGATGGCCGGCCTGGCGCTCCTGCTGATCGCGCTGTGGCTGAAGTCGGAGGGCAGGCGAAATGCCTGGGCCCTCTACCCCTCCTACTTCATGATCGTCACAGACATGGGCGCTCTGGTCTACCTAGCATACGTCAACTTCCGGAAGCTGGCGAGCGCGGCGAACGTGCAGGCAGCCCTCGCTTCTGGCTTGGTGGGTGTCATCGCACTAGTGCTCATCGTGGCGGCGGTCATTCTCATCTCGGATGGCTGGCAGGCGCTCCGAGAGCCGCGCAAGGAAGAGAGAGCTAGAGCGGCATACCTCGACTAGGGCCGAATGGGAGGGAAGCCCCCGACCCTCCCATTGCCCCATCGAGACCCAACGCTAGACCGATAGCTCGAATACGTGCCCTCGTTCATGCATCAACGCACGTCTCTCATGTCGTGGGCCATAAATACCCGCTTGATGGGACATGATCGGGTCCCGCGACCGACGAGAGAATGGGCGGTGATGCAACGGATGGGATTGGGAGGAAGATGAACTCGTTGACGTGGGAGGAGTTGAGAGAGAGCGTGGGGCGCATCGGCCGCGCGGCCCGTGAGATCCTGTACGGGATGACTGTCTATGAATGGGTGCGGTCCTGCGAGAGGTCCCGCGGCGAGCTTGAACACCTGTTCGTGCTGATCGTGTTTGGCGATCTGCTGGGCGTACCGATCCTGCCTCCTTACTACTCCCTCCGCCTGCTGCCTTACGCGGTCCCGAGGATCAACTGCTGGAAGCGGAGCCTGCTCCGCGAGCGTGACTGGACTGATCTCGACGATCTGATCGAAGGAATCGGTTAGGACGTCATCGGTAAGAGACGAACGAAGGAGACAAGAATGAGCGAAGAGAAGGAGCGGAAACGACAGGGTATCCTACGGCAGATCGGTCGTTCGGCTAAGGAATTCCTATACGGGATGGCCGGGCACGACATGACGCGCTATGCGCTCAAGACACGTGGGAGTATGGAGCATCTCTTCATCCTGATCACTATGGGCGATCTGCTGGGTGTACCCATTCTCCCGCCGTACTACTCTCTGCGCCTGCTGCCCTACGTGGTTCCTCAGATCAGCACCTGGAAGCGGCGCATGCTGCGAGAGCGGGATCTCACGGACGCTCTCGCTTGAAAGGCCCGCGAGAGAGGGCAGGAAGCAGGAGGCAAGACGCAGGAGATGACGTTGGCACTGATTCGGATGACGTGAGTCATGCATCTTGCGTTCTAGATCCTGCACAGGCCCGACATCCGAGACGATAACCACCAGGAAGGAGTATGCCATTGTCACTCGCACGCATTTTCCGAGAACACCCTGAGCGGCGGTATATTATGTACGGCGGGAAAGGGGGGTTGGGGAAGACGACGTTCTCCGCCGCCACCGCCTATTGGCTCGCAAAGCAGGGGCGCAAAGTGTTGGTCTTCTCGGTGGATCCCCAGGCCTCGCTGACGGACATCTTCCAGCAGGATATCTTCGGCAAGGGCCCTGTGGAGATCATGCCCAATCTTTACGCGCAGGAGATCGATGCCGATCGCCACATTCGGGAGTACCAGGAGGAGATTCGTCAGAAGATCCGCGATATGTACGGCTTCGAGGAGGTGCCGGAGGAGATCGAGAGCTACATCCAAGCGGCCGCCGCCGAGCCGGCTATGGAGGAAAGCGCCATCTTCGACAAGGTTGTGGACATCATCGTCGGCGGTGAGTACGACTACTACATCTACGACCTCGTGCCCCTCGGCCATGCGCTCTACTATCTGAGTATGGCGAGTGTCTACGACGAATGGATCGAGAAGATCACCAGGCTCCGGGAGGAGATGCAGGAATATGCCCAGGTCGCTGCCATTCTAGAGCGGAAGAAGGAGAGCGAAGAGGATCAGATCCTGGCCGAGCTTCAGGACATCCGCTACCGGATCAACACGTCGTCCAGCATCCTCACCGATAACGAGAAGACGGCCTTCTTCTTCGTCATCATCCCTGAGGAGATGGCCCTGGTTGATACACAGAAGGCGGCGGCCAAGTTCGCCGAGTTCGACGTGCCGCTGATCGGGTACATCGTCAATAGGGTCCTGCCGCCGGAGCTGGCCGAACAAGATATTCCCGAGTATCTAGAGAACCGCATCGCCATGCAGAGGGAGTACCTGGCGAAGATCGACACGCTCTTCGGCGCTGAAGTGCTCGCCAGAGTGGAGGAGTTCGAGCGAGATATCACCGGTCTCGACATGATCGGTCGGATGGCCGAGACGATGTTTGGAGGTGAAGAGCTATGAGCGTCCGCAGCCAGATCGAAATGTCGGCCCGGGCCTTCGCCGCAGAGCATCCTGACTTGAAGTACAACTTCTTCGGCGGAAAGGGCGGCGTGGGGAAGACGGTGATGGCAGGAGCGGCGGCCCTCTGGCACGCTCGTCAGGGCAAGCGAACGCTGCTGGCCTCCACGAACCCGGTCCACTCTCTCACCGGTATGTTGGGCCAGGATGTCTTTGGCGAACCCACGCTCGTCGAGGGGGAGTCGAATTTCTGGGCCTATGAGATAGACACCAAGGACACCATCGAGGAGTCGAAGAAGGAGATCCGCGAGAAGATCGAGTGGTTCCTCAAGTATGCGGACATCAAGACGAAGGCGGAGGACTTCGTGGAGTCCGCGACGATGAATCCCGCCTTTGAAGAGTCGGCTATGTTCGAGAACATGATCGACCTGATGTTCGACGATGAGTACGAGGTCTACGTCTTCGACACCGCTCCCACGGCCAACGCGCGCCGCTTGTTGGGCATGTCCGACGTCTACTCGATGTGGGTCAATAAGATGGTCCAGAGTCGAGAGGAAGCCCAGAGCCTGAAGGAGCTCCTCTCCTACAGCAAGAAGAAGGAGAAGGACCCGTTGATGGAGTATCTCCTGACGTTCCGAGACCGGATGGGTCACGCCAAGGAGCTGCTCACCGACGATGAGAAGACGGCCTTCTTCTTTATCACTCTCCCGGAGGCGCTGCCCATCGCCGTCATCGAACGCTTCCTCACGTGGTTCGACGAGTTCGGTATCCCGGTCGGCGGCGTCATCGTTAACATGCGAATCGATCCTGCCGATCTGGGGGATAACCCCCCGAGTTTCGTTCGGAATCGGATCGAGATGCAGCGAGAGTATATGGACGAGATCTGGGACCGCTTCGACAACGTGCGGGCCGTGGTGCCTCTATTTGAGACTCAGGTGCAGGGGGTTGAGATGCTGGAGCAGACGGCCAACCATCTGTTCGCTGAGTAAGCAGGTTCGAGCAGGACAAGGGGAGTGGACTTCCACGTCCACGTCTGTCGAGGGTTTGTGAGTATGCAAATGGATTCACCGCTGGTCATCCCGTTGGTGGGTTTGATCTACCTTCTCGGATTCGGCGCTCTATCTGTGGTGCGCCGCCAAGGCCTTTCAGTCCGCTTCGCCATCGAGGGGTTGCTGATAACCGCATCAGCGACCGTGCTGCGCTACGCCGGTATCCCGATCCCGCCTCTTGTCTTCCTCATCGTGCTCTACCTGATCACCATGCGGGTGCGACTGTTGATCGATATCGGGAATTGGCTGAGCGGTAGAGGCAACCACGACCTGGCGCTGACTCTATACCGTCTGGCACTCCGGATCGGCCCGGACGCTGCCGGCCGTCAGATCGTGTTGATCAACTGGGGCGTGGCCCAACTGCGCAACCAGGATCCCGAGGGTGCCTACGTGACGCTTAGGGAGGTCGTTGTGGGAGTCGGCGACAGCGCTATGGCGAAGCACCTGGCTGCCAGTTACTTCAACCTGGGCCTCGCCTGCCGCCGCTCCGGCCGGGAGGCGGAGGCGGTTCGGCGTTTCAATGAGGCTGTGAACGCGTGGCCAGATTCTCTCTACGGGCAAGCGGCCGCAAAGGAGCTGCGCGAAGGACCGGGAGAACCTGACGTCAAGCCGGACTGAACGAGCATCATTCCGCCACGGAAGAAGCCCCCTGAGCAGGGAACTGCTCAGGGGGCTTTCTACTTCCTGGCGCTGATCAGTGTACCTAGTACTGGATGACGACGGGCGTCCCCACCTCCGCCCAATGGTAGAGGGTGCGGGCGTCTTGAGTGCCTAGGACCACACAGCCATAGGAGATCGGGGTGCCCAGGTAGCCGTCCCACAGCCGCTGGCCGTTTGGCAAGATCGGGAGCGCGTGAATACCGTTCTCCAGCGATCCAGCCCAGTAGATGCCGAGCCAGTACGGCATCTGCAAGTTCCAGGTCGAGGCGTAAGCGTTGGGGTACTTATCGAGGACCTGGTACGTGCCTGGGACAGTGTTCGCGCCAGGCATTCCTGTGGAGACGATGAAGGAATGCACCTGGATGCCCCCCTGATAGGTAGCCATGCGCTGTGCTGAGAGGTCGATGACGATACGCTTGTCGCCCGAGGACGCTCCACCCGAAGGGGGGGCCAGGCTGCTCCTATTGGGAATGACCAGCGTCTGCCCGGGAACGATGAGCGAGGGGTTGGCGATGTTGTTCATCTGAACCAGCGTCCATAGAGCAACGCCATAGTGATGGGCGATGGAAGCCAAGGTCTCACCTCTTCTCACCGTATGGGTTGTGGAGGCGTGCCTCGGTTGGTAGGAGACCGACGAACCGGTGGCGCTGCCTGGAATCGTCAGCTCTTGCCCTGCCCGGACCTGGTCTGGATTGTAGAGGCTGTTGACCTCGACGAGGGCCTTGACGGTCACGCCGTACTTGAGGGCGATGCGGAAAAGGTTCTCTCCGGGCTGGACGGTGTGGGTGGCTTCCGCTTCCGCCGGCGCTGACGGCCTGGAAGCTCCGGGGATGATCAGGCGCTGGCCGGCGTAGATCTGTGTGGGATCGGCCAAACCGTTGGCCCGGCTTATGGCGTCCACGCTCGTCCCATACTGCTGCGCAATGCTGAACAGGGTCTGCCCCCAGGCCACGGTGTGTGTCACACTCCCCTGATTGCCCGTCTCGGCGCGGGCGGGCATAGCGATCACGGGTGTGCTGATCAGGAGCGCCACTAGTAGGGCGTAGCTTAGCTTTCGCATCGACATAGTCTCCTCGTTGGTGCAATTCTGGTCAAACACTTAGCGTCCGCAGCGAACGAGCGGCGAGCGGAGCCGCCATAGAGCCTGCATTCAGAAGCGGCTCTCGCTTCTGCTTCAAGAGCATCCCACTCAGCCAGACGACCGATCGAGCCCTTAGGCGTCGAAGTAGAGCTCCATCTCATAGGGGTGCGGACGGTTGCGCACCTGGTAGTACTCCTGGTCCATCTTAAACGCGATCCACCGCTCGAGCAAATCCTCGGTGAACACCTCGTCCACGAGCAAGAAGTCGTGATCCTCCTCTAGGGCCTCCAGTGCTCCCTTCAGGGAGCTGGGAAGAGGTTTGATCTCGCCTCGCTTCTGCTCTGACCAGGAGAAGATATCGGCATCAATCGGGCCGAAGCCCGCTTCCCGAGGGTCGAGCTCGCGCCGCACGCCGTCCAGCCCGGCCAGGAGCTGCGCGGCCAGCGCCAGGTAGACGTTACATGTGGCGTCCGGCGGGCGGAACTCAAGTCGCGCCTCGTCCGGGTCCGTCGCGTAACGCGGAATCCGGACCGCGGCGCTCCGGTTGCCGACGGAGAAAAAGGCGTTCACCGGGGCCTCGTACCCAGGCACTAACCGCCGGTAGGAGTTCGTGCTCGGGCTCGTCAGGGCCAGCAACGCGGGTCCGTGATCGAGGAGTCCGGCGATATAGTGGAGCGCCGTATCGCTCATCAGCCCGTATCCCTCCTGATCGTAGAAGACGTTCTGATCGCCCTTGAAGAGATGCTGATGGAAGTGCATCCCCGACCCTGCCTCGCCGTAGATCGGCTTCGGCATGAACGTCGCTGTCTGGCCGTGACGGCGAGCGGTCAGCTTCGTCACGTACTTGACGATCATCGTCGCGTCGCCGGCCTGAAGAAGGCCCATCAGTGGAGTCTCGATCTCACACTGGCCTGGCCCTCCCACCTCGTGGTGGTGATACTTGACCGGGACACCCATCGACTGCAGCCGCAGGCTCATCTCGCTCCGCAGGTTGTGGAGGGCGTCCTTTGGTGGTATAGCGTGATAGCCGCCATGCAGCGGAATGTAGTGTCCGTGTCCCGCCACGCCGCTCCGCCAGATCGCCTCACTCGACTCCACGGTGTAGCCGGCACGGTTCATCTCGTTCTCGTAGGCCACCGCATCAAAAATGTAGAACTCGAACTCCGGTCCCCATTTGCTCCGGTCGGCGACGCCAGTCTCCACAAGATACTGCTCCGCGCGGCGGGCGACGTTTCGGGGGTCGTTGTCGAAGATTGCCTTCGTATCCGCTTCCAGCGTGGTGCAGATGAAGCTGAGCGTCGGCGCATCGCAGAAGGGATCGACGAACCCGGTGGAGAGATCCGGCACTAGGACCATATCGCCGGCTTTGACGGACTTGAGGCCGACGGCGGAGCCGTCGAAGCCGACGCCGGCTTCCATCAGCGTCGGGGTGAATTGGTCTTCCGGAACGGTGAGATGGTGCCAGCGCCCCCAGAGGTCGGTGAACTTGAGGTCGATCATCTGGATGCCCTGGGTTTCCACGTAGCTCCGGGCTTGCTCGAATGAACTGAACATGCTGTATGCTCCTCTTTATCGGTTGGAATAGGCTGATACGTTGCTGCTGCGGCGCCGCGGAGCCGGGTGAAGGAGCCAGCTATGAAGGACGCTGCGGCGCCGTAGAAGCGGAATCAGCCTCCTGTTTCGCCTCGATCATCTCCCGGTAGACGTCCACTGTCCGGGCCGCTATGGTCTTCTGGGTGAATTGATCAAGCACTCGCTCTCGCCCGCGTTTGGCCAGCCGGGACGCTGTCTCGGGGTTGCGCATCAGTTGGATCAGACAGGCTCGCAGGGCCTCGGTATCATCCTCGGGGAATACCAGGCCAGCATCGCCGATGACGTGGGGGATCTCGCCACAGTCCGAGCCGATGACGGGGACGCCGCAGGCCATCGCCTCGATCAGCACCCGTCCGAACTGCTCCACCCAGTTGGGGCGCGAGCGCGAGGGGAGGACGAGAGCGTCCAACTGACGGTAGAACGCAGGCATGCGCAGGGAGGGCATCCAGCTGCCGAACCTGACGTTGGCGGACAACCCCAGGCGGCGGCTTTGGGCCATCAACGACTCCTTCTCACTGCCGTTCCCCACCACGTGCAGGCACCACATCTCTTGCAGATCCGCGACCGCATCGATCAGGAGATCGACGCCCTTCTCCGGCACCAGCCGCCCCACGTAGCCGATGACGAAGTCGCGGGCTGGATCGCGCCGTAGGATCTCAGCCTCCACTCGCGACGAATGGGTCGGCGCGAAGATCTCCGGGTCGACCCCGAACTGTGGAATGATGGCCATCGGCCCTTGGTAGCCCTTCTCGCGCCAGACCTCGGCTGCGCCCTCGCTCCCCACGATGGCATAGTCGGCGTTCTGTAAGCTATACCGCTCCACCCAGTGGAAGGGGGGCGGGTAGTTGCGGTTCAGGTTCTGCCAGGAGAACCAGACGGCTTGTGCGCCCGTCCGCTTGGCCAGCCATAGAGCGTGGGCCGTGGCGAGGTTATAGGGCTCCTCATCGATGTGAACCACGTCGGGGACGAAGGACCGCAGACGGCGGCCCAGGTCAGGATAGAAGTGGAAGTGAAAGCTGCCGTTGAACATGATGGGCTCCACCACCAGCTCATACCCCGCCGTATGCGCGCGCTCTAACTGGATGACGCGGCTTCCTTCGCGCCAAGATGGGGGTACGGCGACCATCAGCTCGACGTCGGGGAAACGAGCGATCTCCTCGAGCTTCCGTTGGTAGGCGCCCACCAGACAGGCCTTGGAGACCATCAAGATGCGCATCGGAGGTCCTTGTTCATCCCGCTGCTGGGGTATCACGTGTCATCGTGTGTGCTGTCTATCCATGCCCTGGGCGTCTGTCCCAGGGTTTCGCATTATAGCATGCCGTGCCGGCTGAGCAATTGACCGGTTCTCGTTTAGTGAAACTTCCGAGGGCTCGGCAACAGATAGTACCATCGTCCCATAGGTACTCTCTTCCTATTGAGATCGCGCCTCCCGTGCGTTAAGGTGTTGGGCGATTGTGCCCTGCGAAGGCACGACGTCACCGACCTTGCGCAGCGCCGTTCGCGGGAGGGTAACACGGTTTCGACACGTATGAGAAAGGGAAGAGACGAGTATATGGTCAAGAGTAAGCGCGCGTTGGGGAATCCGGGAAGGTGCCCGCCACGAACTCTCGAGGCGCCTCTCGAACAAGGTCGTCTTCCTCCACGATCAGGATCGAGATGTCTTCCGGTAACCAGCTACCCGCCGCGGCTGTCCTGTTCCATGGTTCCGCCCCTTGTCACGTCCTTAGGCTGAGCCTGCGCCTGGACTGCATCCCCCTGTCGGGAGGTCTTTCAAGAAGGCAACCGGGGTCTCCGAAGACGTCCGTCAAAGGCAGCGGTCTCTGAGCCAAGGACTCATAGTCAGCGGCCGATCCGGGTGTGTAGAAGACGGCTGTCTGGTGTTGGTCCGTTGAGCGGGTATGTCTGGGGAACGAACTGATGCGGTGGAAAACCTTAAAGTTGGCCAGCAGGCCATATCTCATGCCGACTCTCAACGTTAAACCGATTGAGGGAGAGTGGGTGATGGGTACCGCTCCTTCGTCGTTGGCCCAGTTTGACGATACAGAATCGCCGCTGTCGTGCATATGTTGAAGGGGCCAACCCTGGCCATGGAGGGTGAAGATGTCAGGATTTCAAGCCTCCATGTTTCGCCCTATGGGGTAGGATGGGAGCGTGGTTCAGTTCACGGGGTCGCCCCTCGACTATGTCGCGGCAGTTCGAACAGCGAGGGGAGACTCGCTAGACTGGCAGCTGAAAGATGGTGATCTAATGGGGGAGGAACTGCGTCTCACCCTGTTCGGGGGCATGGAGGCCACCCTCGGTGGACGACCCCTGGATCTGCCGTACAAGAAGTCGTTGGCCTTGCTCAGCTACTTGGTGACGAGTGGGCGGTCACACTCACGGGAGTCGCTCAGCACGCTTCTATGGGGGGAGTCAAACGACGATCGCGCTCGCGCGAGCCTGCGCACTGCTCTCTGGCATCTCAACGAGGTCCTGGCTCCCTTTCTGATCACCGATCGTCACTCTGTCACCTTCAATTCAGATGCTCCCCATTGGATTGACGCTGTCGAGTTCGGTGAGCGGATTGAAGGCATTCTCCAGAAGACTTGCCGGGATGCCGACACTAAGGATTCTCCTCTCCTTACGGAGCATCAGGCCGGCGTACTCAACGATGCAGTGGAGCTCTATCGCGGAGAGTTTATGGCGGGCTGGAGCGTTCGAAACGCCCCAGACTTCGAGGACTGGCTCCTCCGGAAGCGGGAGTGGTCCCGGGAGTTGGCCGTCAGAGCTCTCCATCGACTCGTGGCGTATTACAAGGTGACAGGCGATTACCGGTCCGGGCTGGACGCCGTGTCGCAGCTTCTCGTCGTCGCTCCGTGGCAGGAGGAGGCACATCGGGAACGGATGATGCTTCTCCTGCTCAGCGGGCGGCGGAATGCGGCTCTGGCTCAGTACGAGGCGTGCCGGCACGTGCTGGCCGAGTTCTTGAATACAGAACCTACACTGGAGACGGAGCTACTTTTCCGCGAGATCAGGGCCGGAAGGTCTCCATCTGTTGCTCAGGAACGATCCTCGGGAGCTCACTTTCGCTTCCCTTCGTGGTGCTCCGGTGTCGCTGCACAAGAAGAAGCCTTGGTAGGACGACAGAGCGAGGCCGCGCGACTCAAGCGATTGCTCATGGCCGCCGATACTCGTCTCGTATCCGTGGTTGGTCCCCACGGCGTGGGGAAGACCCATCTGGCCTGCGATGTGGCTGAGGCGGTGTCGAGGCAGTACGATCAGGCGGGATGGTTCATCCCACTGGAGCGAGAGGTTTGCGACCTAGAGAGCGGAGGCGAGAGCTGGGATTCAGAAGGAGCATGGTGCACTTCGGAGCCTGATACTGAGTGTACGCTGATCATGGCCATCGGTCGGTCTCTCGGGCTGACCTTCTCCACCGACACGCCTCTGCTGACGCAGCTCTGTGACTACCTGCGTCACAGAGAGCAGCTCCTGGTACTGGACGGCTTCGAGCCCGCGCCGGCCGCCGTTGAGCTTGTCTCAGCTATGCTTCTGCATACCTCTCAACTGCGGATAGTGATCACGGCTGCGGAGCCGCTGGGAATTGAGGAGGAGCAGTCCCTACACTTGACCGGTCTGACCGTTCCAGAGCAGCCGGCACACCGTTCCGCAACCCGGGCACAGCTTGATCGTGTGAAAACCTACGACGGCATACGGCTGTTCGTTGAGCGCGCAGAGAAGGCATCATCAGACTTCCGGCTCACTCTCGACAACGTCACCCAGGTCGTTCGCATCTGTCGGCTGACGGATGGCTTCCCTCTGACCCTCGAATTGCTGGCGGCATGGGTCGGGAGATTGCCCTTGGCGGCGATGGCTGACGATATCGAATGGCGACTTCAGGAAATAAGGGCGAGAAGAGGAACGGCCGATAGTCCTCCTGCTGTTAGAGCTGTCCTTTCGTATGTTTGGGATCTCCTAACCTCGGACCAGCAGACCGAGCTTCTGCACTTAGCTTGTTTCCCAGCTCAGTTTGACGCCGACGTAGCACGAGAGGTCGCCGGGGTCAAGCAACGGAGGTTGCAGACACTGTGCGGGCGGGGGTTCTTGTCCTGCAGCTCCGCCGGACGGTACGGCTTCCACCCACTGGTGCGGCGGTTCCTTCTCCGTAAGCTGAGAGGGACGGGATCGAGGCGGGGCATGTGGGAGTGGGTGGTCGACCGGAATCGTCTCGAGGACAAGATGACCGCGACGTACCTCGCTTTGTTGGAGCGCCGCGGAGAACCGCTCGCCGGTCGCGGAGCGAAGACTGCCGCTGCCGGGATCCGGCGCGATTGGTACCATATTCGACGGGCGTGGTGTCGGGCTGCTTCCCGGCGGGACCGGGATCGACTGGGAGAGAGCCTGAAAGCTCTGTCGCGTTTCCTGCTTCTCCAAGGATGGTACTGGGAGGGCGCACGGCTCTTCGGCGCTGCAGCGAATGCTCTTCTGCCGCAGGCCGGGGTTCCAGAGAAGGAAGGTGACGTTGCGCTCGTCTGCCGACTCTTGACGGAGGAGGCACGCCTCCTGAACGCACAGATGCGCTACGGTGAAGCAGCCCAGGTGGCGGAGTCCGTTGTTAAGCTAGCATGTGACCCACCCGTTCCTAGCATCAACGGGACGGCCTGGCGCGCGCTGCAGGCCGATGCTCACATCGAGTGGGGTAAGGCGCGCTATCCGGCCGGGGAGCTTGCCTCTGCCAGGGACCACCTTGAAACAGCCCTTGACCTGACTCCTGGTGAGGGCCATCAGGAAGTGCGGGCGTCGGGCCTGCGGCATCTCGGTGTTGTTGAGATCGAAAGCGAGAGATTCGACGAGGCGCGCGGCCACCTGGAGCAAGCACTGTCTCTTTATGAGGCCGCGGATGATTGGTCTGGCAGGAGCAAGGTCCTGACTACCTTGAGCCTCACAGACGTCGCACAACGGCTGTATGTCCAGGCCGAGGACCGGGCCACGGAGGCGCTCCAGATTGCTGGTTCGATGGGCGATGATGCGGAAATGGCTCTGGCGCACACCCGTCTCTGCCGGATCGACCAAGCTCGCCAGGATCGTCTCTCCGCCGCCGTGCACTGTCGGCAGGGCCGCCTCACAGCTCATCAGATGGGTGAACCGCGAAGAGAAGGCGAGGCGCTCCGGGAATGGGCCTGGCTACTCCTGGAAGAGGGGGAGGAGCAGCGGGCCTGGAACTATGGTCTCCTGGCGCTGGAGTTGGCGCGGGTGTCGGGGCATAAAGGTGACGAAGCCCAGACCTGGCTGCTGGTGGGCCATATCCTCTCGGAGCTGGCCATGCCCGAGCAGGCACGGCGCGCTTGTCACGAGGCTTTGCGGCTACAGCGTGCACTGGGGCAGTTCGATGCTGCGACCGAGTCTCTGGCGCTCCTCGCCTCTCTGAGCCTATCGGAGGGCCATCTCGATCAAGCTCAGGACCTGGTCGAAGAAATCCTCGATTACGTGAACGGAAGCGAGCTTGCGGGCGCCAGAAACCCCATATCTGTCTATCTGACTTGTTATCAGGTGCTGTCAACCGCCGGAGACGACCGAGCTGAGGACGTTTTGGAGACCGCATCACATACCTTCGAGGGCCAGTTATTGGGTGTCACGTAAGGGCGGATGCCTCGCCGCCTTGACAGTCAGCCGGTAAGGCCTTCCAGCGATCCGTCTCACGGCGCGTTGACAGGTCCTTCTCCCAGCCCATCGACCCTTCTCGTCCTTTATGCCAGCGTCAAGGACGAAGCACATGACTCTCCCAAGCCGCTTGGGTCCTCTCAAGTAGAGCCCTCTTGCCGTTCGCCCGACTTACGCTTGGCCCTGTGATTACGGCGCGATAGATACAATTGCCGGCCGATTCCGTCTGTTTCAAAAGGCAGGGATTGTGCTATAATCCAACGCGCTATGAATGCCCGCTTGATCTACAACCCCACCGCTGGTCCACGTAACGTTCGTGTGGAACTGGCCAAGCTCTGCGCTTTCTTCAAGGAGCACGGGTGGACCGTAACCCTGCAGATGACAGAGGCACCCGGCGACGCAATGGAGATGGCGCGCCAGGCTGCCTCGGATCGGCTGGATGCCGTCATCGTCGCTGGCGGCGACGGTACGGTCAACGAGGCAGTCAATGGTCTGCTGGGCAGTGACACGGCGCTGGGCGTGCTGCCCGTGGGGACTGGGAATCTGTGGGCCAAGCAGCTTCGCGTCCCGACCTACACACTGGCGAACCCGCTTCGACTGCGCGAGGCGGCCCGCGGCTTGGTACGTGGAACGGTAAGGACGATTGACGCGGGGCGGGTCAATGACCATGCGTTCCTCTGTTGGGCGAGTGCCGGTCTTGACGCTCAAGTCACCAGCGAGATGGAACCCCGGGATCGCACCACCAAGCGTCTGGGAGCCCTGCCGTATCTGATCGCCGCTGTGCTGGTGGCGCAGGACTACAAGGGGGTCGAAACCACGATCTCCCTCGACGATGACGTGTTCCGCAGCCGCACGCTGCTGATCATGGTGAACAACATCCGGCAGTACGGGGGGGTGGTGCAGGTTGCACCGCAGGCGAAGCTGGATGATGGACTTCTAGATGTCTTCGTCTTTGAGGGACTGGGCTTCGGCTACGTCGTTCGTCACCTGTTCAAGGTTCTCTTCCAGCGCTATCTGGCGGATCCGAGGATCATCCATCGGCAAGCTCGACGCGTCGAGATCCGCACCGAGGACCGGATTCCGATACAGGTTGACGGCGATCCTCTCGGCGGGACGCCAGCCCGAATCCGGGTCCTGCCTGGTGCGCTCCGCATTGTCGCACCTCCCACCATGCCGTCCGATCTGCTGACCGAGGCGGCGTGAGGCCTCGGCATCCTTCATGGTGACCCGCGTAGTCGGGACCGGCGTCAAGGACGAGGCTTGGAGATCGATGGCGGGCGGCAGGGTTGTTGCCTTGCTGGTCTGCCAGGAGCGTGCTATAATCTGCATTGGACCTTATGCGTTCGTTCTTGGAGCGCATCTTCGATTCATCCGGATGGGAGTGTACTATGGGACTATATCTTGACATCGCGCAGATCATCATCAGCGTGGCGCTGGTTGCTATCATTCTTATTCAGGGCCGCCGCGGCGACCTGGGGGGCAGTGTCTTTGGCGGTAGCTCGAGCGCCATTTACCAGAAACGACGAGGCTTGGAAAAGACGATTTTCCGGGTCACCATTGGTCTCTCTGTGGCTTTCTTCATCATCACCTTGATCAACGTCATTGTTACTGGCTAACTTGACCAGTAACTCGGGTTCTGGACCGCCTCGGGGCTCTAGCTGTTCCCCGGGGCGCTCTTGCGCCGGTCCTCAGAGAACGGCATCCTCTTGATCCAGAGTGGGACTCAGGTTGGGCTTTCAGATCACCTGAAGCCGCGTCTCCGCCGCAGAGGCTCTCCAGAAGGGCGGGGCTCTTGACGATTCAGTTTTGTTCCAGGTGCGGAAGGCTTAGCACGTGACAAGACGTATCCGCTGGCAAATCCTTCTCATATTGCTCGGTGTCGTGTTGGTCGTGCTGCTGCTCACCTACCTGGCCATCAACTACACCACCGTGCTCCGGCCTGGTCACGGAGGGACGTATGTGGAGGGTATCGCTGGTCAGCCTCACGTGCTCAATCCTCTGCTCAGTGGCTACAATCCACCGGATCAGGACCTTTGTTCTCTCGTATTCAGTGGTCTGACTCGCATGGGAGAGGACGGCGCGGTCGAGCCGGATCTCGCCAGCGATTGGCAGATCGGGGCCGACGGCCTCAGCTACACCTTCCACCTGCGGTCCAACGCTTTCTGGCACGACGGCACGCCGGTCACGGCCGATGATGTGATCCTCACAATCAAGCTGCTTCAGGACCCTCAGTTCCCCGGACCACCCGAGCTGGGCGCTGACGTCTGGCGCATGGTCGACATTAAGAAGGTCGATCGGCGCACAGTGCAGTTCACTCTCGATGAACCCTATGCGCCGTTTCTGGATTACACCACCGTGGGCATCCTGCCGGCCCACAAAATAGCCGGCGTCGGTGCTGCTGGTCTGCCGACGGCGTCATTCAACGTAGCCCCGATAGGTAGCGGCCCCTTCCAGGTCGAGGAGATCGAGAGTGAGGAGGGGGAGGTTATCTCCATTGTGCTGAAGCAGTTCTCACGCTACTATCGCGCACGTCCCTACTTGGATCGAGTTCAGTTCCGGTTTTACCCAGATTACGGAGAGGCGCTGGAAGCCTACAGGGAAGGAGAGGTACAGGGCGTCGCCAGGGTGGAGACGGATGATCTAGCAGAGGCTCGGGAGATCGTCAGCCTAAACCTGTTCTCAGCTCAGATCGCCGAATTTGGCATGGTCTTTCTCAATCTGGATGAACCGGATCTGCCGTTCTTCCAGGAGCAAGAGGTTCGTCAGGCGCTGATGCTGGCTCTCGACCGCTCGCTGCTCATCAACGAGGCGTTGGAGGGACAGGGCGTGGTCACTGACAGCCCCGTCCTACCGGGCACCTGGGCTCACACCGCTGATACGGCCGGTTACGGACGGGATCTGGAGCGAGCGGAAGCGCTCTTGGACGACGCGGGCTGGGTGAAGCCCGCTGCATCTAGTAGGAGGCACAAGGAAGGCAAAGCGTTCGCCTTCACGCTCCTGACCTCCAAGGACCCTCGGCGGGAGGCCGTAGGGGAGATACTCGCTGAACAGTGGGCGGACGTGGGTATCGAGGTCACTGTGGAGACAGTCTCGGCCGGCGACCTCCGCGAGGCTCTAGAGGAACGGGACTTCCAGGCCGCGCTGGTTCACCTGAAGCTTCCCGGCGACCCAGATCCCTATCCTTTCTGGCACGAGACGCAGGTTGACGATGGACAGAACTACGCTGGATTCGTCCATCGACGTATCAGCGAGGTGACCGAGCAGGCCCGCGTGACCCCCAACAGAAGACGGCGCCAGGTCTTGTATGAAGAGTTTCAGCAGCTATTTGCTGAGCAGCTTCCGTCGCTGCCTCTCTACGTGCCGATCTACACCTATGGCGTCGATCAGGGGGTCAACGATGTTCAGATCGGCCCCTTGATGCATCCCGCGGATCGTTTCCGCACGGTACTGAACTGGTGGATAGTGCACCGCCGCGTCTTCGTGCACGAGTCTGAGGCGCACCTTTCCCCTTGACCGGACACCGTGAAACGTGTGAGGGGTGGCAGCGGCATACGATCGCGGAGGTGGATGTCGGCACCTTCGAAGACTGGTGACTTGTTCTGGGCTTCATCCACTTGACAATGAGGGCTTTTCATGTAGAATAACCATCGAGCCGAAGTGGCGGAACAGGCAGACGCGCTGCGTTCAGGGCGCAGTGGGCTTTATGCCCATGGGGGTTCAACTCCCCCCTTCGGCATGCCAAACCCGAGGCGATCTCCGTCTCGGGTTTTTTTCGTCCTTTCTCGCTTGACCCTAGGGCCAGTCTCGGGTACACTAACGGTGTGTTTTTCCTGCTATGAGGGAGGTCTCGATGAAGTTTCCGAAGCTCGATCGATTTCGTATCGCTATGGGGGCCGGCATTCTGCTCGCGGTTCTCATCGCGGCTGGACTCGGTTGGGCGTTCTTTCAGCAGCTCACTCTGTCGGACGAGTTGCGGGGTGAGACCAGGCAACTGGAGCAGGCGGTGGAGACGCAGGAAGCTCACCAGGGTTATCTCACGGCGACGCTGACTTACGCTCATACCGACGACTACGTCGAGGAGTGGGCCCGGGAGGAGGCCAAGATGGCGAAACCCGGCGAAGTGGTCGTCCTCCCCCTGGTAGCGTCTGAGGGCGCCAGTCCGTCATCGACGCCGACGCCCGAACCCGAAGCGGCCTCGCCGGCCCCGGAGTCCCGGGCCTTCTGGATGATCTGGTGGCGGGCTATCACCGGATCGGAGTAGTCGAGAACCATCACGAGCGCCGAGGGGCCGAAGATATCAGCTTCCTCTTATCGGTTGCGAGGCGCTGGAACACCTGGAGAGCTCCAGCCCCCTCGTTTCTGCAAGCCAGAAGCGGCTCGAGACGGTCCAGTTTCCCTTGACATAGTCAGCGATTCAGGTTATAATCCTGTCTGCGTTGCGGGGTAGAGCAGTGGCAGCTCGTCGGGCTCATAACCCGGAGGTCCCAGGTTCGAATCCTGGCCCCGCTACCTCGAAGGACAACCGACGGGCGCTGAGAAGCGCCCGTTGTCGTACCCATGGCGACGTAGCTCAGTGGTAGAGCAGGGGACTCATAAGCCCTTGGCCGCGTGTTCAAATCACGCCGTCGCCACTTTGTCGTTCCTCAAGCGGCTCTCATCAATCTCCGTTCTTCGGCTCACCGTCACCGTCGGAAGAGCTCTCATCGCGGCCCCGTTCCCTTTCCTTGGATTGATGGTCCATGCTGGTCTGCGGCTGAGAGGAGGAGGCGTTGGGGTGCATCTGGAAGGTTGGGGCGCCTGACCGCAGCCCGAGTGATTGAGGGAGGGAGACGGTTACTGATAGCTTCGTCACGAAAGAGATACCCGTAGCGCCATTGGAGTCGCTGCCAGAAACCCACAGATCGTCGGTCACCCGCACTCTCCGACCCACCACAAAATCACCGTGACACGCTCCTTGACACGCAGCGCCGATTGTCTATAATACTGCCGCAAAAGAAGAAACCCCACTGCTGACTGCATCATTCCCCTTACTATAGGTCTGCGGAGGTAGATGAAAAGCAATTCGGTGCTGCTGGCCCTGGAGAACGCTCAACGGGCGGCGGCTCTTTGCGTCTCGCAAGACCGATCCTGTTGAAGCCCCAACTCAAAAAGTAAGCCGTGTATTCGCGGGAGCGTCGTCCGCGCTCAACACGATCCGTATTGCTGGAGCAAGCCCGGATTCGGTGTCTAGCTGAATTGAAACAGGAACGTGCCCATCGAACCGAGGCTCGCACAGCTGGGGTCAACCGAAGCGGTCTGAAAACAGGCGCTTGTTCTCGATTTAGGGGCGCCGGCTTTGCCCCGGATGATGGTAAGGAAGAGGACCGCTAGCAAGAGTCTAGCGTACTGGCGACTATTGGGTTGCTGCGGGCGATGAAGGTCATTAGTCGTCTGCAGAGGGCGAGAAACCTGAAAGGAGGGCCTTATGAAGGCCCGTATCGATCGTGAACTCTGCGCGGGCACGGGATGGTGCTTGGTCGCCGCCCCGCAGGTCTTCAAGGTCGGCGACGACGGACAGACCTACGCCGCGGACTCCGAGCTGCGCAACGAGTCTCTGCTATGGAGAGCAGCGGAGGGGTGTCCTAGGCAGGCTGTCATTCTGGAGGACGATGACGGTAATCAGATCTATCCCAGGGAGGGGACGGGCTGCAAGTTGCCCCGGCGGGCGCACGCTGAAGAGCACTCGGTCGCTGCACGTTGACCGATGCACCCGGTCGGCCTACACTCTGAAGAAACCGACAGACGTCATCACCTTCGTTGAGGCAGAAACCAGGGACGCACTTTCATAGCATGGTACGGCAGCCACCGGCGTCCGAGAGCGGTGCGCCAATGGGCAATGCCGAGGTACGTCGCGCTCCATAGAGCATTCCTGAGAACGTATCTGCGCCGTGATGATGTTGGGTGGATGCATTACACCGGCGTGAGGGGTCGCTTCTAATCAGGCCGGGCTCGCCGGGCTCTTCTCGGCCTGTTTCTTCCCTGCAGGGCGGCTCTCGCGGGTGCCGAGGGCCGTGACGATGAAGCCCACAAACATCAGGCTTGCCATCGCAACGAACATGCCGTTGTAACCGCCGACAGTGGGTGACGAGACGATGCCCGCGATGGCCGGTCCGCTGATGCCGCCCAACCCTTGGGACACCTTGAGCAGTCCCATCAGTTCTCCCTCTCGCTCGGGAGGTGCGATGTCGCCGATGAAGGTGGTCACGCCGGTAATGAAGGCGGCAAACCCCACCCCCAGCACGAGGAAGGCCCCGATCAGCAGCCAGGACGTGCTGGAGAACAACATCATCAGCGGCACGAGGAACGAGAGGCCGTAGCCCACGAGGAAGACCCGTCGCCGGCTGAAGCGGTCGGTCGCTCGCCCCCAAAGAGGCATGGAGAGGGCCTGCGCGGCTGGGTTAATGGCCGATAAGCTCCCGGATAAGAACGGCGTCATGTTGCGCCTCTCCTCAAGGAACAGCATCAGTAGCCCGTAGATGCCGACGATACCGGCCTTCCTTAGGATGACGCCGAGGTAGAGGTTGGTCAGCCCGTACTCCGACGTCTCACCATCGTTCCGCACGGCGCCAAAGGAAGGGAGTGTCTTCTTCAGGATGCTCCTCCAGTCGACTCCGGACCGGCGGACCGTCCCCGCTCTCGTGGGAACGAACCAGGCACTGAGAGCCGCCAGGGAAGAGACCCCGGTGATAATCAGGAAGCCGTAACGGAAGGCGATCACCGTGCTGAGTAGTCCCCCCAGGACGGACCCCGAAAGCAGCCCGATGGCTTGAGCGGTTGTGAAGACGCTCATACGCCGCCCTCGGCCCTTCACGCCGCCTCTCTCCGAAAGAAGAGCCATTGCCGCTGGCGGCAGTCCTGCGCCGAAAGCCTCGATGAGGAACCGGCCGATCAGGACAGTGGGCACCGAGCGGCTGACGACCAGCGTGAGGGTCATCACTGTGCTGCCGGCGGCGGCGAGTACCACCACGTCCTTCCTCCGGAACAGCGTGTCCGAAAGGGTGCCCCAGAAGCGGCTGAAGAGCATGATCGCGGCCCAGGCCAGGGTTGAACTCATGCCAACCCAGAACCGCGCAGCGCCCAGTTGTCCAAGGTAGAGCTGGGTCATTATACCCAGGGCGGAGAAACACGTGGTCCGCGCCACCACCGAGGCGGCCAGCGGAAGGTTACCTATGGACTGTCCGTTGCGGTCTCTCGCGTCAGCCATGGCAGACGGACCGTCGCCGGCCGTCTAGAACCTCCCGGTGGACAGCCAGCGTCTCGATCTCCTCAACGTCTGGGAACGACGGATCGTGCTTTTCTCCGATCATAACTCCTTCAAACAAACTACAACATATATGCTTTGACCTGCCGACGACTGAGCGGCTTCTCATGCCTCGCACCATTGTAACACGTTTGAGGAGCATAACCATTTGGATTCCCGTTGGGTTCCGTTTGGGCTCCGTTGGAGCTGGGTTGGGCCGCCGCCGCGCCCCGCTGCCAGTCGCATCCCATCTCTGCCTGGATCCGAAGGACGGCGCGTGTATTTGGGTGCCCGGGCAGGAACTGCGGCTGCACAGAGGCGGTTCTGATTGGGAGGGCTGGCTGATCTATGGTATCATGGCGTCACGCTGCCCGACAAAGTGAACCTCATCGACGACCACGGAGAGCCGCGTTGTTGAGCGTTGGTATGACGATGGGACCACCTGGCGGGCTGACCTGCCAGGCCCTGAGGGGGCTATTGGCTTGTAGATAGGATGAGTGACGTGACCGAACCTGAACGCTCTCGCCCTGCCTTCGCCCATCCCACCGAAGAGGCGTTCGCCCGTATCCTCGACTACTACGGCATTGAATGGGAATATGAGCCGCGGATGTTCGTCCTGGAACGGGACGAGGCGGGAAACTGCGCGGCGGGCTTCTCCCCAGACTTCTACCTCCCCGACCAGGACCTCTACGTAGAGCTGACGACGGTGCGCCCTACGTTGGTGACGGAGAAGAACCGGAAGGTACGACGCCTGCGGGACCTGTATCCCGACGTAAATATCAAGCTCTTCAAGCGGCGGGACGTGCGGGACCTGATGATCAAGTACGGGCTCGACCAGCAGGCCGAGAAGATTTTGGGCACGGAGGCCCAGGAGGAATCATGAGCTGGCGTCCTCCCCAGGCGTATGAGGAACTGACAGCCGACGTTGCCCAGATTCTCCTTTCGGGCGAGGAGATTGCGGAGCGCGTCGTCGAGATCGGAAGACGGGTCTCCGAGGACTACGCCGGACGAAATCCGCTCCTGGTAGGGGTGCTCAAGGGCGTCGTGCCTTTTATCGCAGATCTCCTGCGAGTTGTCACCATCCCGGCGGAGGTGGACTATATGGCGATATCAAACTACTCGCCGGATGCTCGCGATCAGGGATTGGTCCGCCTGACGAAGGATTTGGAGGTGCCCATCAGAGGCCGTCACGTCTTGTTCGTCGAGGACGTGATAGATACCGGGCTTACGTTGAGCTATCTGCTGCGCACACTGCGGGCTCGCGAACCGGCCAGCCTAGAGGTCTGCGTCCTGTTCAACAAGCCGAAGCATCGTCTGGTTGACGTGGCATTGAAGTACAAGGGATTCGATCTACCCGACAAGCTGGTGGTGGGGTGGGGCCTGGACTACCGGGAGCAGTACCGGAATCTACCCTTCGTCGGCCTCTTGAAGCCTGAGGTCTTCCAAGATGACGTGGAGGGCTAGCTCTTCGCCCGAGCGCTGACGGCACAGAAAAAAGAGGAGCCCCAAGTAACCTTCCGGCCCTCCTCATCTTTCCTTTCGGCTATTGCGAGCCTTACGGAAGGAAGACTTGCATAGCGTACTTGGTCTCTCTCTTAGCTCCGTCTCTTTGCCTCGGCTTCCGATGGTCCCATCAAAGAACGGGCTCCATCTTCCACGTCGCCGCCAAGGTCGTTGCCTTGAGAGTGGCTTCGCCTCGGCTATGCTTCTGTTAGATCAGTAGCACAGCGTTGGTTCTGCCTGACGAGGTCGCCTTCCAATTTCTCGGGGCTTCCTCTCCCTTTGGGAGCTCTCACTCCCTCTGGACCATCATAATATCACAGGCGGGGCCGTTTGTCAAGAAAGCCATGGTAATTGCGGCCACCCGCTGTAACCCAAGTTGTCATTGCAAAGAGGGAGGATGAGGCTTCTCTAGGAGGTCATCATAGCATGTCTGGTCGCCAAGGCGTCATGTGCTGCGCGCAGGTGCCTCGCGTCAGAAACAGGACATGAGCGGGGCTCTCGACACGGACCCTGATCTGGAGCTTTCTGGCTTGTGGTCTTTGCGCCACAAGCGGAATCTAACTTACGCCACAGAAAGTGTCTAACTTCTACTACAGACAAAGCGGTGGATCTGTGATATACTGAACCTGCTGACGGTTAATGGACGTCATCTGTGGCACGTCTTGGCCGCCTTCATCCAAGCAGGAGGTACGGATGCGTAGAGGAGTCAGCGATCCCGTTCCGGCTCTCATCCTGTCGGTGTTGCTTCTCAGCTCACTGCCGCGCGGCAGTCTTGCCGGTTGACCCTAAGAGCTCCCTCGGCTTCGGGCGGGAAATCGAGTCACCTCCCCACGCTGGCCCAGCGCTGTCCGTGACTGGTTCCTCTCCTCTTCACCTCTGAGTTGCGTCGATCACCCGGCCGATGAGGTAGTTACCCGACGCATCTCCTCCCAAGGAAAGGCTGACGCCCCACGGCGAGGAATCGTTCCACTGGGAGGCACGGTTGAGCAAAAAGGATTAGGGTCAAGTAGTAGAGGAGGGTAGTGTGTGTAATCTGGGCCCGATGGACAGTGTCCGCCGGATGCGCGTCGTACCGCTAGCAGTGCTGGTCCTGGCGCTGCTGTTGTTGGCACGTCCAGCAACGGCAGATCCAGGCCCCCCGGTTTCTGCCGTGGAAGCAGAATTGGCTGACCATTACCGTGTTCCCGGCCGAGCAGGTGTTGAGACATCTGTAGCTGCCTCTTCAGACGCGGAGCAGGCGTTCGTGGAGCTGCTCAATCAGCGGCGCATCGAGAAGGACCTGCTTCCCCTCAAGCTGGTCGACGAACTCAGCGATGCCGCGAGGGTCCACGCGGAGGATATGGCGGCCGACCGGTACTTTGACCACGACTCCTGGGATAGAGACGAGGAGGGACATTTGGAGTGGGTCCAGGAGTGGGAAACTCGCGTTCTGGCGTACTACCAGGGCGCTGCGATTGGGGAAGCGATCGCCGTCGACTATGCCGATCCTCAGGATGTTCTGGATGCGCTGCTCGCCCTAAAGACGTCGCGGGACGTTCTTCTTGGTCCCTATCGCGAGATTGGTGTGGGTCATGCAGAAGCGGCGGTTGGTCCCTATGACGACTACTGGACCGTGGATGCCGGTTGGCGGGACAGCGTCTATCCGATCATCATCAACGCGGAAGCTGCCACCACCAATAATCCGCTCGTCGAGATCCACGTCCACGGCGAGTGGGACTATGTGAGATTCCGGAACAACGACGGGCAGTGGGGACTGTGGAAACTGGTTCAATCCCAGCCCATGCAATGGAGTCTACCTGACGCATCGCGTACCCATACGGTCTGCGCGGAAATGCTGCAAACCTCCGATGGGTCAAGCGCTGAGGCCTGTGACAAAATCGCGCTCCAGGAGCCGGCGTGCGAATTGGGAGGCATGCCCGACGTGGTGGAGTTCACCCACTACATCCTAGACGACCGGAGCCGGCCGACGCGCGCGTTCGTGTTGCCCCGAGATGTGCGAGGGGGTGGGATCATATCCTGGGAGGTGAAGAGCGACGCCGATTGGCTGACCATCACGCCCCTAACAGGGCATACAGGAGAGCCCGGTCAGACATTCGAGGTCCGTCTCAACGGAACTGCTTTTGAGGACGTCGGAATCCACACCGGAGCGGTCGAGGTCAGGGCTGTGCGGCCCGTGAATGCTGCCGGCTCACCGCATCATCTGATTGTGAGGGCCAACGTTGTCAACGCCAGATTGGAGACAGTCTTCCTGCCCCGAGTCTTCCGGTAGCCCTGGAGGGGGAACGCTGAATGGAACGCTCCAACACTCCGCCGCCGGGGGAGCGGGTCCTTCACCTCCTCCTGCCTAGGAAACAACGGTGGCGCGGCGAGGCATCGCCCTCGCCGCGCCACCGTTCTACTCGAGGGAGCTGGGTCGTGGCGTTGGTCGGGTGTCGCCGACCGTCTCCATCGCTCCCTCAACATGCTGAGAGGCGCCGTGCGACAGCTGCGGCTGTACTACGGCTGCGGTGGAGGGCCGTGCTCGGGCGGGATCGTCTCGCCGTCCGGCAGGTTCCTCAGGTAAGCGCAGGAGACGAACGCCACATCCTCCCAGACGTAGCCCTGGGCCTCGAAGGCGGCGATGTCCACGATCCAGCGCTTCTCCTCACCCTCCAGTAGATAGATATGGGGGCTGTCGGGGCACTTGAGAATGACGTGGATCGGCGGCCCAATCTCATAAGGGGCCAGGAAGCCGTCCTCCACGACGTGGACGTCCTCCCATGTATAGCCCTGCATCTCGAATGCCCTCAGGCTGCTGATCCAGCGGAACTGTCCGTCCTGATAGACGTAGATCTCCGGCTCGTCCGCCTCCTTGACTACCAGGCCATCGCGGATGACCAGGGCACGGGTGTCCGGCATAGCCGTCGCCAGCGTGGTGCCGTGGCGGTTGATGGGGATGTTGATGACGATGACCAGGGCCAACAGCGCCAGCGCCAACCGACCCAGCAGCCGGGCGGTGTGGGAGGTCGGAGGGGCCGCCGCCGCCGGCTCGGGCTCCCCATCGGCTTCCATCTCTTCCGGTTCAGTTTCAGGAGCAGCCGCGGTGTGGGGCTCTGCCACTGGCTGGGGCACTTGTCCAGTCTCCGGTAGATCCGGGGTCCTCTCCTCCACCGGCGCACGCTCGGCCCGTTCGGCCGCGATGTCGGCTCGCTCCACTGCCGTCATCTCTTTCTGGGGCTCGGCGCGCAGTCGCTCGGCCACTTCCTCCGCCAGGAGATCGAGCAGTCGGTCCAGTCGGGTCTCTCTCGTCTCGTTCATGGCCCTACCTCACCGTGACGAAGCCGAGGATCTCGCCGAAGCTGGCTAGGATGTTGGCGTAGAAATTGCCGCCGAGCTGGCGAAAGAGCTCGAAGGGCAGCCCGGGCGCGCCGACGAAGGGGCGTAGCGTCCAGGCCATCTGACTGCCGACGAAGGCGTAGAGGATGATCCACAACCAGATCACGGTCCGCCGCGCCCCGGCGCGCTCGCCGCCGCCGTAGGAGACGATCTGCATCCCGTAGCTGAGAAAGGTGACCCCCACGATGCCGGAGATGGTGAAAACCCCCACATTGAGGAGCTTGAAGAACTGGTACTGGCTGGTCGTGAGCAGGAAGAAGGTCACCACCGGAGCGAAGCTGAGCAGAAGCACGGAGGTGACGGTGATGGTGGTCAGCATCAGGGCCACGTTCTGGCGCAGGCTCTGGTTGGACCCGAAATTGAGGTTGAAGAAGTAGAGGGTCGGCGCGCAGACGACGAGGGTGGTCAGGAAGAGCAGTGGGAGCTTGGCGGCGGAGCTGAGGGCCTGGAGCAGGCTGTGGGTCGAGCCCATCACCGCGCCGTAGAGGGCGAAGAAAGCTGCGCTCGAAATCAGCATAGCTTGCATCTTCTCCCTTAGTCCTTTGCCCTCCCGGATCTCCAGGAAGAACGTTCTCCGGTCGCGCAGAATCGTCTCAATGATGGCGAGGTTGTTCATAGAACCGTCTCCTTGATCACTCAGGACTGTTGGGGTGTCGGGGAGCGATGGAAGTCGTCACTGGAACTCACCAGCGCACGGCACCCCCGGCGATAACGATCACGGACAGAGCCCAGAAGATGGCCCAGGAAATGAGGGCATACCGACGGCGGGGGAATCGCCACAAGGGTATGGCCAGGGCCGTCAGCGAGACGGCCCAGAATGCGGGTCGACTGACCATCAGTTTCCAGCCCACGAACGTGCCATCGGGGGCGAAGACGAGCCAGCGCAGGACGAGAACGAACAGAACGGGCAGCGCGGCGGCCGCAATGCCCTCCAGGGCGCCCCAACCCTGATGCGTGGCCTGGAGTCTCTGCCCGACCTCCTCGACGCCGAAGCGGGCGGCGGCTTGAGAGAGCGCCTCCTCCGTGGTCATCCCCTGCGCCTGCGCGTCCCTCACCGAGTCCTCGAGGTGACAGCGGATCTCCTCCAGAATCTGGTATTCATCTTCCGCTTCCAGATGCATCTGCGCACGGATTCTTTCGAGCACTTGGTCGATGGTCACAGTGAGGCTCCTGTCCTCGACGGAACGGGATCATCATTCAACGCCATCGGTATAGGTATTCTGCGGGCGAAGGCGGCGAGTCAGGGACTCCGTGTTGCACAGCTAAGCGGATGCACGTTCCAATCCCAGCAGCAGGCGCATGCCGCGGCGGAACGTCTCCCACTGCTCCAGCTCCGCCGCCAACTGCCGCTGCCCCTTGTCCGTGACCACGTAGACCTTGCGGCGGCGAGTGCCGGGTTCCCCCTCCCAACGGCTGCGCAACAGCCCATCGCGCTCCATCTGGTGGAGCCGCGGGTAGATGAGTCCCTCGTTGAAGGCGAAGATGCCCTGGCTGCGATCCTCCAGCTCCTGGATCATCCGGTAGCCGTGCATTGGCTCGTCGGCATCTACCAGCAGCTTCAGGATCGCCAGCGTCGTCGTCCCACGCCGCATCTGGTCGATGCTGTCGGAGGAGATTTTCCCCTTTTCTCCTGGTTGGTCACGCGCCACCATGGCCTCCTGTGCCTAAATGGATTATACATAATACCATTATGCATTCTACCACAGATTGGCGTTCAGGTCAAGGGTTTCTTGATACGGGCGGAGGGGCTGGATGTTGAGCTGCTGACGGCCTCTGCTCTCGACAATGATTCGCTTCGAGACGAAGCTCAAACTTGATCTAACCCATCCATCCTGAACCTCAAACGCAAACCACCTTTCGGATCCCTGTCCTCTGTGTTACCCTAAAAACAGAACGCTTTTCCCATCAGCGAACCCGCGACCCGATGCGCCGCGAGGTTTGCTGTCAGCTCCTCGCGTCGGCGGGGAGTTCTTCCGTCAGGACGGGAGCATCACAGCTGTCAGGAGGTCAAGACCATGCATTGGAAACACGTCTTTCGCGCGTCTGCCGCGCTCACGCTCGTGCTCGCCGGCTCAGCCTGTGCTGCAGCGCCTGAGCCGACTTCCCAGCCCACACCTGAACCGACGGTGCGTCCGGGAACGGCGGTCACGTCGCGACCGGAGCCGGTATCCGTGCAGGGCGTCTCGTGCCCCGAGGCGTTCGAGGACGATTCAGAAATCAGCAGGGAGCTTCAGGTCGCCGCCAATGCAGTGCTTACCCTGACGCTCGGTTCCACACCGTCTATACCGTGCTCGTGGCAGCCGCCTGAGATCGAGGACGACACAATCCTGCGCCAGGTGGAGCACCGGTCCGAATGGCCCGCTGAGGGGGCCACGCCGCAGCCGGGAGCTCCGGGCACCGAAATATGGGTCTTCGAGACGCTGAAGGAGGGCCGCGGCAAGGTGTCGCTGGCATGCAAATGTCTGGGCGAAGAAGGAGGGGAGGAGGAAACGGCCGGGGTCTTCGTCCTGGACATCAACGTTCGGTGAGAGCGGAGCCTATGTTATGCCGAACGTCCCAGTCTGTCTCTACGAACGGCGGTTCGCGTTCATCAACAGCAAGTTCGAAGAGCTCTTCGGCAGCAGCCGATCCGTGATCGACCGCCAGTTGGTCGAGACGAAGCATCCTGGAATCCCTGGGCGCCGGGTCCTGCGCGTCTCCAACGGCCGTGAGGGGCTGAAGATGTGCGATGCTCGACCGGGACCGGACGGCGATGGGAACGTCGATCTGCTGATCACTGACCTGATGATGCCTGAAATGGACGGCGCTGAGCTGTTGGAGGCGTGGAGGACGTCCGGCTGGGTGACCAGCGCGCTGGCCCTTACAGGCCACTTGCTGAGGGACGGGGATCGGACGGCATTGAAGGAGGCTGGCCTCAAGGAAGTGAGCCAGAAGCCGTTCGATGCCAAGCAGCTGGCGAGGGTTGTTCGCAGCGCGCTCGATGGAGCTTAGCCTGAGTTCGAGGTCGGAATGATGAATCCCTTTCTCTATGTCTCTCTGGAAGCGTCGCTACCGCTTGCCGGCTCCCCTAATTCCGTCTTCTTGGCTAGGCGCCGATAATGGTCAAACTCAGCTCAAACGAAACTCAAACGAACGTCAAACCTGGCCCATCATCTAGAATGAGATTCTTGTGCTATACTCTTACTATCCCTCCATCTCGGCGAGAATCCGGGTCGAGACTCGTCTGATGGCTTTCTAAGTCGGCCCGTCTTAACAACCTAGCAAAGTTTGTTCACCTATGATCGTCGATGAAGAATGTCCGCTCGACATCGTTGAAGAGGCTCTGGAACTCGCCTCCCAGATTGAAGTGGGCGATATCCCGTCCGACTTCGATCCTGGTGATTTGTCATGGAAGGGAATCCTAGCCAGTATCGCGCAGCAGTTCTCCAATCACCCGTCTCTGCTTGATCAGCTCGAGGATCTTGTTGCCGAGGCCAAGCTCGAGCTCTGCCCTGATTGCGACCCTATGGTCGGGGGTTCCGACGGGGAAGGCTGTGCGGCCTGCTCCGAGCGCTGGTTGGCGGAGTATTGGTTGCGGGAGGCAGCACTGGCTGCCGCAGAGAGGGCGTACCAGCGCTGGCTGGCGAGACAGGCCCTGAGACGCGCCGCCAACCGGGACGCCTAGGCCCTGCGAGTCGCCTCCCGTCAGCTTGCCGGTACGCGTCGCCCCGCCTTTCACGCGCCGAGAGCCGTGTCCGTGCACGAACTCGACTGCACCGACCCCTGGCGCGCCTCGCGTGCTTGCGCCTGCCGGGGGTGAGCTTCAGGTCTGCCTTAGGATGGGAATGGGCTCTCGAATCGCGTCCCGATGGCCGTGCGGGGCTGTGTATCGCGGTTCGACAAGGGCGTCACGGGGAGAGGGAATGGGTCCTCGTCTCCATCGAAAGTCGGCGAATTGGTTCATTATCCACATATCTGTTGAGGGGATAAGCCAGACGGTTGCTCCACCTGTGTTCTCTCTTCTCCAGCAGCGGCAGGCAAACCTCCGGTCGCGGTGCAGGGTGCGTCAGTGGAGATCGCCTTCTCCCTCCTCCATGTGCCGATGGTAGGTCTGCAGAACCTCCTCAATCATACCGCGCGTCTCTTTCAAATCCTGGATCCACCAGCGCAGCACCTCGTCGCCCAGCTCTGTGAGGCGGTAGACGCGGCGCGGCGGGCCCTGGCTCTGTTCCTCATCCCAGCTGGAGGCGACCCAACCCTTCTCCTCCATGCCTCGGAGAGCCCGATAGACGGCGCTGGGATCCACGTCCTGAAGGCCGTAGTCCTCCAGTCCGTCGATCAAGGTGTAGCCGTGGCCCGGGCCGTGGTGGAGGAGCAGCAGCAACGTCGGTTCCAGGAACCGCACCGCACGGCGCGAGTAGCCTCGCTGTCTCCATCGTCGACCATGTCCTCGTCCCCGCATCTCCTCTCCTCTGTTGTGTACGACTGTTCCTCTCGACTGCCATAAGTGTACCACGCTATATCTGATTTGTTAATAGACAACCTACTCGCGCATGATCAGCGGCAAGTAGACCGGGCGCGCCATGCTGCTGGAGAGGAACAGCTCGTAAACGACATCTGTCTCCTGGTCGGCCACGTAGGTCACCCGCTGGCTGTCCGGGCTGAACTGGTAGGACGGGGCCTCCTCAACGTCCCCATCGGGCTGCATCCGCCCCTCGGTTGACGTACCACGCAAGGAGGTGACCGGCACTTCAGGGGACCTCCGGGAGGACAGCAGGGGCTGATTGTGATACGCTACTGGCTCAAGGATGGTGTCGCAACTGCCGGTCACCTCCGTCGGTTCGAGGATGATAAGGCCCTGTTCGTCTCAATGCGCGGCACTGGGGCAAGCTGGATCAGCACTGACGAGGGTCGAGAAAGATACGGCGCCTCGCACGCAGATCATGCGAGGCGCCGGCATCCGCTAGAGAAGCGGGGATTCTCCTTCGCTGGGCGTATCGAGCGGGCAGACGCCTTCCAATTTGAGGCGTGTGGTGCCGTAGCCATACCACTGGAAGAAGACCGCCTCGTCCGGCCGCTGGGCGACGACATCCTCCATAGCAGAACAGGCCTCTACCACGTCTCCCGTCTCGCGGTAGACCTGCAGCAGCCGCTCAGCCGCCTGCGTATAGATAGTGGGCTCCACGAAGTCGTAACGCCGGGCTTGCTCCAGCATCGCTTCCATCTGCGCCGTGTCATCCCGGTGTGCATAGACTAGCATCGCCTCTGCCGCCGCGTAGCTGACGATGCGCTGCTTGTCTACCTCCTCCACGGGCGCCATCCTCTCTTCGAAGTTCGGGTTGTCCACAGCTTGCTTAGCCAGCTCAAGCGCCTGCTGCCAGTGCCCCTCCGCCAGCGCTGTATTCGCGTCCAGCATCAGGTAGTAGGGATGATCTGACGGGTCGGGGATATCCTCCACCAGCCGGTACGCGCCGTCCTTCCAGTCGAAGATCAAGGTACTCTGGCGCTGCAGGCCCGCGCCGACCGATCCAAAGGTTCCGCCGTGCAGTGTGAACTCCAGTGCACCGTCTTCGTCGCGGTCTTCAACGGCGATCTCGGTATACGCCTGGTTGATAGGTCCGTCGGCCAGGTCGTGCCATCTCGCGCCGTCCCAACGCCCGACCGTGAGGCCCGTGAAGCACGTATGCGCGCCGCACCAACGCTGCTCGAGCAGCACCTCCGTCTTCCCGTCGGCGTTGATGTCCTCAATGCGCCGAAGCTGGGGGTGCTGTACCTGCGTCTCCTCGGGCTGGGATCCGCGAACCACGTACCAGGGCTGGAAGAGCCCGTCGTTCTTCTCGAAGAGCACGACGTAGGCAGGGCACCAGGTCACGCCGCACCCGCGCTCCGGCACGGGCAGGCTGATCAACCATTCGTCCTCGACGTCGCCGTCCAAGTCAGCGGTCTCGGACCAGACGACGGACGAGGGATCCCCTCCTTCCATCCCCTCCGGCGTCGACCATTCGATCAGGGTGTTGAGCACCTTATGGACGCTCTCGCTGCTGTTGAGCATCGCCGTCACCAGGGCGACGTAGTCCCGCACCCAGGCCTCGTCATCTCCGGACCCGATGTCGGGAGGTGGTGGCGGCGTCGGCGCGAAGTCGGGCGGCGGGGGCGTGATTTCCCCAGTGGGGACGAGTGCCTCCGGAGGAGGCGTCGGCTCGGGGCTGGGTGTTAATGTGGGAGTCGGTGGGACCGGCGTAGGTGTATAGGTTGGGGTCGGTGTCTCTGTGGGCTTCGGAGTGGAGGTGGGGAGCGCTGCTGTGTCGGTGGGGGGCACGGCCGTCGCGGACGGTGTCGGTGTGGCGGTCGGCACGCAACCGACGACGGCAAGAAGCACGAGCAGCGTGAGCCACCCGGTACGGACGAAACCTCGCTTCGTTCTCGTAGCCATTGAACCTCCTAAGGGCGACCTTGACTAACTGACTGTAGCGTCAACATCATACCAAAAAGGAGCCTAAGCGCTAACAACCCTGCGCTCAGGACCTTTCTCACACGCCACACGGTCGGCGCCCCGAGCACCAGGCTCGGGGCGCCGACAAGGACTGATGGGAGACGGGGCGCGTCTCACGCCAGACAGGTGCTATTCTGTGATAAGCTCCATATCCGCGCAAGGTCCTCCGCACTCATCCACCACGGCGAATACGGCGTCGATCTCCGGCTCTGTGGTCACCAGCCGGCGTCCATCTTCCAGCACCAGCCTGACCTCCAGCGAGTGCAGCTGCGTTACCTGCTCCACTTCGCCGTCCAGGATCAGCTCGCGTGCCTCTTCCCACTCGATCTCCGTGCTCTCCTCCTCGGGAATCGCGTTATCGACGTCAAACGTGAACGTCTCGCGGACGCCGTTGACGTCAACCGTGTACGTGCCCGCCGGCAGCCCGCGCACGTCCAGGTCGATTCGTTCCTCGAAGGGCACCAGCGCCTGGGTGCAGACCGCATCCGGGTCCCGCACCGTGGTGATGTCGACCGAGAATGTCTTGCTCTCCTCGTCGTAGCTGGTATTCACCTCATCGATCTCTGTGCAGCCGTCCCGCAGGTTGCCCCGCGCGATCACGGCGACCTGGATGGGGAAGGATTCCATCATCAGAATCTCGACTTCCTCCACCTTCGCCTTCCCCTGGATCACGTCGCCCGCGGGCGTCTCGTCGGCGGGCACATCGGTGGGCGGCTCAGCCGCCTGCGGCATTGTGCATCCGACCAGGATGGAAACCAGCATGATACCGAAACCAAGTCCTTGTGCTAAGCGTGAACGTAACATCGTCTAATCCTCCCTAGAAACTCAATATCTATCAGAACCACTGCCTCAAAGAAGCCCCTAAAGGTTCCCGGCGGTCCTCCAGGCTACGGCTCGCCAAATCCTGGGTGCAAGTTACCCTACCTTCTTGGCCGCCTATACTGCTGAACCTCTAGGGGCTCCCCTCGGATCTCTAGGCGACCCCAGGATTTGGCCTTCATCTCTCTAGACGTCTATCGAGGCTCTAGGGTTCCATCTACCAGGCCGGTTCTCACCTCTCGTACTGGGACAGGCCGCGGCAAACCCTTCGCGGCGGGCTGACGAGTCGCGGAAGAGACCGCAGCTGGTGCAACTCACGAGGTTCTACCGGGGGGCTGCGGGTTAGGCGGGCTGGCGTATCGTGGATGACCACCTCGTGTCGTTCCCCAGGCACGGGGACGACGTGCGCAGCGTCGCCCGCTGGTGGCGGCGCTCTGGGGGCGACTGGAGGGAGAGGGCTCAGGGGTTCGCTTATGGGGGGCGGAGGGCTCTGATTCGGCGTCAGAGCAGGTGAGGAGTGACGGGGTTCGTCTCACCGGTCTCGAAGGCCGCGTCCGGCGGGAGGTCATCTTGGCGCGCGGCCTCGCTGGCCAGCTGGTCGGCGCGTTCGTTGCCCGGACGCCCGGCGTGTCCCTTGACCCAGCGGAACGCGATGTCGTGCTGTTTGTAAAGAGCCAGGAGGCGGGACCAGAGGTCAGCGTTCTCCGCGGGTTCGCCGTTCGCCCTTTGCCAGTGGTGCCTTCGCCACCGTTCTGCCCAACCTTTTGTGATGCCGTCCACGACGTACCTGGAGTCGCTGTAGAGCACGCCCGAACAGCGTCTCTTCAGCGCCTCCAGGGCGGCAATGCAGGCCATCAGTTCCATGCGGTTGTTCGTCGTCATCCGGTAGCCGCCGGAGAGCTCCTTCCGGTGTTCACCGAACCGGAGCACGACCCCGTAGCCGCCTGGGCCGGGATTGTCGATGGCTCCGCCATCGGTGTAGATGACGACCTGCCGGACAGCCTCCCGGGTGGCGGAGGGTTCTTCCTCTCGATCAATTCCAGCTCCCAGAGCGCGCCTCAGCCTGGTCCGCAGGTCCGGCGGCAACGTCTCCTCGTCCAGGCTATCCAGCCAGGCCAGGGCGTCCTCTCGCCGCGCGAAGCCGCGGTAGAGCGCTCCTGAGAAGCCCTGTACCTCTTTCGCGGCGCCGTTCTCACCGTCCCACGCGGGATAGATCCCCGGGTTTCGTCCTCTGACAACGACATAGACCGTCTTCTTCGCCATGCTTGGCCGCCATCCTTCGCCGTGCCGCTCGCGCTACTCCCTGACGATCAGGTCCCGATCCAACCCCGTCAGGCAGCGGCACCCGTCTTCGGTGACCACGACGATGTCCTCGATGCGGATGCCGAACCGATCCGGCAGGTAGATGCCGGGCTCCACCGAGAAGACCATTCCTGGCTCCAGTAACTGCTCGTTCGTGGCCGAGATCCACGGCGGCTCATGGACGTCCATGCCCAGACCGTGGCCGGTGCGATGGACGAAGTAGGGCCCGTATCCTGCCTCCTCGATGACGGAGCGGGTGGCCCGATCGACGGCGCAGGCCCGGGTGCCGGGTCGCACCGCCTCTCGACCGGCCTGATTCGCCTTCAGCACGGTGTCGTACACCTGTCGCACCTCGGACGAGGGTTGCCCCAGGTGGAGCATGCGCGTAATGTCGGAGCAGTACCCGTCCAGCGTAGCGACGATGTCGATGACGACAGTGTCTCCCTGCTCCAACGCCCGACCGCCTGCCTCGTGATGGGGGAAGGCGCTGTGGGGCCCGGAGGCCACCAGCGTGGCGTGCACCTCGTCAGCCCCATCCTCCCGGAAGGTCCTTGCGATGATCTGAGCCACCTCGCGCTCCGTCGCCCCGGGTCGGCAGGCCTCAAGCCCGGCCATCATCGCCCGGTCAGCCTGAGCCGCTGCCCGCGCCAGCGCCTCGATCTCCCGTTCGGACTTCCGGACGCGGAGCGCACCCATTAGGTTGGAGGCGTTGATCGATTCCTCTGGCCCTGCCGCCTCCTGGAGGAGCAGCAGAGCGTCGGCGCGCATGGCGGCGTCGACAGCGAGCACAGCCGGCTCTCGCGCTCCCAGTTCCTCCAGCGCCTGGTCTAGTGCGCCCTCCGGGCCGGTGTCGTCGCTCCATCGTATGCCGCGCACCCCGGCCCGGGCCTCCACCTGGTCGGCGTTGAGCTCGGGCACGACCAGTCGGGTCCCGGCTCCGGTCAGCAGGAGCAGGCAGAGCCGCTCATCGGCCAGGGGCGAGAACCCCAGCAGGTAGCGCATGTTCGACGTGGGAGCAATGGCGGTCACGTCAACCCCGCGTTCCTCCATCTCTTGCTGCAATCTCTTCACTCTCGCTTCCCGTTCCCCGCTGTTCGTCATTCGATCTCCTCTTTTCTTTCCCTGTCACGTCGTCTCTCCGTCTTTTTCCACGGAGTCGCGGTCAGGCACTGGCCTCTCCCGTTCGCCCAGAAGCACTCGTGCCATCATCAGGTCGACCAGGTACTCGCCCTTTCGGTAATTCGCGATATCTCCAACTCAGTCTAGCATACAAGAGGGAAATGAGCAATAGATCGCTGGTGGATCGTGCGGCCGTCACAGCCAGAGAGCCATCACGGGGAAAATCTAACATGCGCCACAAAAAGTATCTAACTAACGCCACAAAAGCATCTAACTTCTACTACAGACAGGAGGTTCCAAGCATGATACAATGGAATGCACCCAATGATACCAGACACCGATGCGGCATGCCACGTCTGTCAGTCTCCAGGAGTAAATCATCGATGAAGCAAGCCCAAGTGGACGATAAACAGGTCACCGCCGGACCAGATACGCCGAGCGTGGCGGCCTGCCCGGACTGTGGCGGCGAGGTCCATAAACGCCGCCGCACACGTATGGATGGAACCGTCACCTACTACTACCGCCACAAGAGAGGGGAGGGGAAGGACTGTCCCAAACGATACAGCCCGACCTGATCCCCGCCTTCCCGTTCCATTGAACAGAGCCTAAGCTGTCTCTCGACGACGGGGACCGTTTCCACTTGATCTCCCCGGCCCGCGAGGAGGATGACGCCGCTGCCGGTGCCCGCGACCTCACATGCGGTCGCGACGGCGTCTACCCGTGGATGAACCCTTTGCTGCAAGGCGGCGCGAGGCCAGCGGCCTCGCCGCACTGAGGCTTGCCACCACCTCCTGCATATTGTTCCCTTGCCCGTGCTGCGCGCTTCCCACCGTCCTTCGCGGTGGTGAGCGTATCACGCTAGGGACAAGAAACAGACGGGAAGGGGGAGACACCGTCGTCAGCAGTTGGCGGAGTTGAGGGACGCCTGTATAATCTGTTGACTTGGCCCGCCTATCCGCCCGTCACGTCAAGGATACAGCATGGATATCCAAATCGCGCTCGTTCTTGGTACCGTAGTCGCCGCGCTGGTTCTCTTCTCCATCGAGAAAATCCCCGTTGACGTCACGGCCCTGGGTATTCTCCTGTTTCTGGTCATCACTGGCCTTCTACCCGCCGAGCAGGCCTTCATGGGCTTCGGAAGCAGCGTGGTGGTGATGATGCTGGGCCTTCTGATTCTGGTGGCGGCGCTGACCCGAACCGGTGTGACGGATATCGTGGGCCGGGCGCTGCTGAACCGGAAGGAGATGAGCGATCGGGAGCTTCTGCTCACTGTGATGGTCATCGCCGCTCTGGTGGGGGCGTTCATGAGCAACACCACGGCTACGGCTTTCTTCCTGCCTATCGTGATCACGCTGGCACGCCGGGTCAAGACCAGCCCCGCGCGATTCCTAATGCCTCTGGCCTTCGCCTCCATCCTGGCCAGTTCCATCTCCCTCATCAGCACCTCCACCAATATCGTGGTCAGCGGCCTCATGCAGGATCTCGGGCTAGCTCGCATTGAGATGTTTGAGCTGGCTCCGGTGGGCATTCCCATTGCGGTGGTGGGCATCACCTACATGTTTGTCCTGGGACGGCACCTGGTCCCCGACCGGATTCCTGAGGAGCAGATTGAGCAGATCAGCACACGACTCTATCTGACAGAGATCTCTATCCCGGCCGAATCGCCGTTGGCAGGGAAGACGCTGCAGGCGGCTGGTCTGGGTTCGGAGATGGACCTGAAAGTGCTGCGCGTCGTGCGCGACAAGACGCGCCACGTCCTCCCCCGTGCCTCCACGCGTCTGGAGGAGGGCGACGTGCTGCTGGTTGAGGGCAGCCGCGACCATATCCTCGACGTCAAGGAGGAGACCGGTATAGAAATACGAGTCGACGCCGAGTTTCCCGGTGACGAGATCGACGTCGACGAGGTGGGGCTGACCGAGGTGATGGTATTGCCGAATTCGCCGCTGGTTGGCCGGACCTTGCGCGGACTCGATTTCCGGCAGCAGTTCAGGCTCCAGGTGATCGCCATCAACCGCCAGGGGGAGACGCTGGCGCGGAAGATGAGCCGAGTTCGACTGCGGGCCGGGGACGTGCTCGTCGTCCAGGGACGCGAAGCGCGGATCGACGCGCTGGAGCAGCAGAACTTCTTCCGCAGGCTCAGCTTGGAAGGACTCTCCCTCAAGCGGCGTCGCAGGGCACCCCTGGCGTTGGGTATCTTCGTCGGCTCCGTGCTGGTGGGGACGTTCCAGGTGCTTTCGCTGCCGGTGGCGATGCTGCTCGGGGCGATGCTCGTCTTTGCCACACGCTGCATCACGCCGGAAGAGGCATACAATCAGGTCCGCTGGAAGGTGCTGATCTTGATCGCCTCGATGCTGGCACTGGGAACCGCGATGGAGTCGACCGGCACGGCCGCTTTCTTGGCCGATCAGATAGTGGCGGTCGTCGGCGGATCGGGGCCGTTCTGGCTTCTCTCTGCCTTCTTTGGCCTGACCGTGCTCCTAACCCAACCTATGTCGAACCAGGCAGCCGCTGCGGTGGTGCTCCCGGTGGCCGTTCGTACGGCGGAGCAGCTCGGGCTCAATCCGCGCAGCTTCGCCATGATGATCGCTCTAGCGGCGAGCTGCTCTTATCTCACGCCGCTAGAGCCGGCGTGTCTGCTGGTGTACGGTCCGGGGCGGTACCGGTTCACCGACTTCCTAAAGGTGGGTGCTCTGCCTACGGTTCTGATCTATCTCCTGTGTATCTTTCTCGTCCCCGTGCTCTGGCCGGTGTGAGCAGCCCTTGCTGCACGTGAGGATGACCTGCCGGGGATCCCACATCTCGGCCCCGAGGCTCAGGCGGCCCTACTCCGGTGCTTCGATCACGACGGATTGGTTGATGTCGGTGATGTCGTGCTCCCAGGAGGGATGGCTCGGATCTCCATCCATCATCAGGTCCTCATCCATGACGGCTCGAACGATCACGGGCGGGATACCTTCCTGGTGGGCTACCCAGATCGTACCCGTCGCGTGGCCGGTGGTGTGGGTCTCTCCCCCGCCTGGTAGATCCTGGGTGTAGTCGAGGTCCGTGTCGACCGCGTAGCGTCTGCAGTGGACGCCGTTCACCGATTCCTCTCCTTGCAGCATCATGGCAGCCTTGATGGGGACAGGGAAGATCTGGGCCGGCACCAACTCGATCCCCTCCGGCAGCGCTATCTTCAGCTCATCCTCGAGTGACTCGGCGTCACCCCAGAACTGTGCGAAAGACCACCTCTGCTGCCACGCGGCTTCCTCCTCCGGCGACAGTGAAACCTCCTGCCACGGACCGTCTCCCACTCGCGTCCAACGACGATTACCGAGGGTGATTTCCTCCATTCTTCCGATCACCATACGGCTTATCGGGATGTCGCCGTCCCACTCGAAGATGAAGACCTGCTCAACCGGACCCTCCACATCCTCGGGCACGTCCTCTTCCGGCAGTGTCATCACGGTGCGGATCCGATAACTCCTGAGGGGCGGCCAATCTGTGCCCTCGGCCCTCTCGCCGGTGGAATCAGCGGTGTCCTCTGGACCGTCCTTTGGACCGTCCTCTGGACCGTCCTCTGGACCGTCCTCGGCCGCCGAGGATGGCGTCGTGGCTGCGTTCGATGACGGAAGCGCCTCATCCTCACCCCTCGGCGGCGTATGGGAGGCGCAGCGGAGACCGTACGTCCAGTTTGGGTCCACGCCATAGCGTGCAGTGCAGCGACATTTTTCCGGACCGCCGCCGCCGTTCGCAATCGGGGCTCGGTGGACTCTCTGCTCGCCGCTCGCTGGACCGGTCGGATTACTGCTCTCGGCGCGGGCGTAATAGTCGGCATCGAACCAATCCGATACCCATTCGGCTGCGTTCCCAGCCATGCCCAGCAGGCCGTATGGGCTGACGTCGCCGGGGAAGCTGCCCACGGGAGCGGTGAATCCGTAACCGTCCTCTGCGCCGCTCAGATTGGCTCGATTCGGCTCGAACTCATCTCCCCAAGGCCACGTGCGTCCATCCGTACCCCGGGCTGCTTTTTCCCACTCCGCCTCCGTGGGTAGGCGCACGCCCACCCACGCACAATAAGCCCTTGCCGCCTCCCAGGGAACGATGACGGGCTGCTCATCGCCGTTGAAGTTGGGATCCTCCCATGCCCTCGGTTCTGCACAGCTCCCATCTTCGACGCAGAGCCGATACTGGGCGTTGCTCACCTCCAGGCGGTCTATCCAGTACTCGTCCAGGTAGACCATGTGCGCGGGTTTCTCGGGAGGAAAAGGGCTGGCATCATCACCCATCAGGAACTCACCCGCCTCGATATACACCATCTCCATGCCGTCGCTCGCACGGACCTTGGTCTCGACCTTCTCCTCTTCTGGCTCGGAGGCCGTCGTCGGCTCCGGTGGTGGCGGGGTCTGCTCCACAGCTGCCTCGCTGGGAGGCGGCAGTGTAGCTTCCAGGCCTTCCTCACCCGCGGGCCCGCCGGTCAAGCTGCACGCCAATGCAGCCACGGCGACCACCCCTACGACCGCGATCGATATCCTCTGTCTCATTGCTGATCTCTCCTTGTTTGATAGGAATACCGTATGTCAGGGGACTTCCCTCTCGCTGTGCTGCGACTGGCGAAGTGAGACGCTGGCTTTGGTTTCCGTGAATCGCTCCCTACTTTCTCGCATAGTCATCTCTGAGGGGGAAACCCGTTTTTCCGCCTCTGACGCACCACGATGACGCTGCTATGCCGCGGGGAAGCGCACGTCCTCTATGAAGGGTGACGCTTCTAGCCCCGAGCCGGGTGGTCCATCTCTATAGAGTCGCGCAACAGCTCAAGGCAGGTGGGAAAGGCTCGGGCTGAACCCGGGTTTCGCTCCTGTCCTGGCAGACGCGTACGACGACGGAGATTGCTGGGAAGAGGCCTTCCCGCACGACTTTCTCCTTCTGTTGTGCTGAGCAGCGAATCGTCCGGCCTGTCCGTTAGCGGAAGGGAAGAAGAGGATGGCTTGAGAATCCGGCGGGGATTCCGCTGCGATCATTGTACATCAGGGAGCTGCTGGAATCAAGTCCCAGATGCGCCAATGCCAGAAGAGGGCCAGGCCCGAGTTCTTCTGACTCGGTGCTGGCCCTCTCGTTACAAGCAGAGGCTCAATCTCTGTTCACTGGTCTGCGGACTCACCTATCCTGTCACTGCTTCCGCAGACCTTTCGGCTTGTTATCCGTCCGTTCGCGGCCACGGCCCGAGGATGACGGTGTCGACCACGTGGATCACGCCGTTGGAGGCCACAATATCCGGGATGATCACCTTCGAGTCGTCGTTAACATACAAACTGCCTTCGAAGAACTTGATGCCCGCGATCTCGCCGTTGGCCATGGTGATGTCGCCCTGGTTTGCCTTTGCCTCACCGGAGCTGACTTCGCCCGCCAGAACGTGGTAGAGCAGGATATCCGTCAGCTCCTCCTTGGAGAAGGCGCTGGCGACGTTGTGCGCGTTCAGGTCCAACTTAGCGAAAGCCTCGTCCGTCGGCGCGAAGACGGTCCACTCGCCGCCCTGCAGCGTCTCGACCAGCCCTGCGGCCTGAACAGCAGCGACCAGGGTCGTGAAACGGCCGTCGGCCACTGCGATATCGACGATCGTCGGGCCAGCGGCGGCCGTCATCGTGCTCTCCGCAGGCTCATCCTCTCGCGGCCACGGTCCGAGGATGACGGTGTCGACCACGTGTATCACGCCGTTCGACGCTACGATGTCCTGGATAATGACCTTCGAGTCGTCGTTAACGTACAAGCTGCCCTCGAAGAACTTGAGGCCCGCGATCTTGCCGTTGGCCATAGTGATGTCGCCCTGGTTCGCCTTTGCTTCACCGGAGCTGACCTCACCCTCCAGCACGTGGTAGAGCAAGATGTCCGTCAGCTCCTCCTGGGAGAAGGCGCTGGCCACATTGTCCGCGTTCAGGCCCAGCTTAGCGAAAGCCTCGTCCGTCGGCGCGAAGACGGTCCACTCACCGCCCTGCAGCGTGTCGACCAGCCCCGCGGCCTGAACAGCAGCGACCAGAGTCGTAAAACGCCCGTCGGCCACTGCGATATCTACGATCGTTTGATGTCCCGCTGCCGTCACCGGCGCCACAGCGAGAACCAGTACGGCGGATGCCGCTAGTACTGTCCTTACCAACCCACTCAATGCCCTTTTCATCGCAACTCGCTCCTTTCCTTCATGGTTTATGATTTGATCCCATATCGATCCGATTTCTCCGACCCCAGGCCGCTTCCTTGCTCTCCATCCGTCTGGGCGCCGACAATCCATCTCCTCTAGCCAGTGATCATCACTGAGCCGTTCCCCTCATTCCAGCGTGATCGTGCCTATGTTCTGATCTCTAGACGACAGTATACCACACCCTCGAGTATTTGTCAAGGATTTGGTAAGTAATTGCTATACAAAGCTTGGGCGCATTTGCCATAAGAGAGGGTCGTCCTGCGCTGTTGGGAAGCGGCGAGCTCGACGGACGGCTCTGCGTTCGGTTTACCGCAGGTCTATCTCCACCAGCTGCTGTCGAACCCGCAGCCGGGGCAAGGGTAGGGGCGGCCGGCTCTTGGAGACCAGATAGAGGTGTAGGCGGGGCGGGGGATAGTCCGCCATAAGCGTCACGGCAGCGTGGACGTCCGAGGCGGTGATGGTGTGGTACGCCTCCAGAATCAGCGCGAAGTCCTCCTCCACCGCCAGCAGGGCGTTAAGCAGCTCACCGGTGACGTCGAGAACGTCGATCTCAGGAGAGAGGGGTCTCGGTGTGAGGTCCGGAACGAGCGGCCGGAGGGCCGCAGCCAGGTTGGCGAGGAAGTGGGTCGGTGCGTTGTCGGCCCGGGTCAACCTGCGGCGAGCCCACGGCATCGCCCGGTTCGCCAGCCAGCGGTTCAGTAGCGGCGGAGAGCTGTCCGGCGTCAGAACGAGTGTGAGCCGGACCTCCATGCCCCGGTCGAGCTGTTGCAGAAGAGTCTCGGGATTGGTTATCATACTCCGACTCGATCGCCCCAGGGAGAGGCTGGACAAAAGCCCTCCCTGGGGCGAGCCAAGCGCGGGTTTAGACCACCAGCAGCGTGCCCACGACGTAAGGAAGTATCGCCGCCAGAGCCATCAGTGGGTGCCCGCGGCGGGCCTGGTTTCGCGTGTCCCAGTTGAATAGATAGATGGAGAGCAGGAAGGCCAGGATGCCACTGCTGGCCAGGATGACGGCCGACGCAGGCAGGTTGAACGTGGCGTCTCGCCCGTAGGCCCACCCGGTAAAGAGCTCCATCGCATGCGATGCCGGCAGGAGCGCGGAGAAAGGCCGCACTGACTCCGGCAGCACGTCCAGGGGCACCATCATCCCGCCCAGCAGCATCGACGGCAGGAAGATGAGCTGGGACCAGAGGATGGTGGCGCGCGAATTGTTCGAAACAACGCTGATGAGCATGCCGAGACTTGAGCAGGTGAAGGCCGTCAGGACCGTGATGCCGGTAAAGGCCCAGACGTGCACCGGTGCATCGCCCCCGAACAGAGGCGGAGCCGTGAGCGAGATCACGGCCGCGCTGATCAGAGCGTGAAAACCGGTGGTGAGCCCCGGGATGGCCAGAATCGATGTGGCCGGCACACCGTTGATCTTGTAGCTGCGGAAGACGCCCGCCTCTCGCGCCTCGACCAAAGGACTCGGCATCCCCAGCACGGTGCTGGCGACGATGGCAAAGACTACCATGGCCGGCACCATCGACGCCGTGAACAGGGGGTTGATGGCCGTCATAATGAGCCCCATCATAGCGTAGAACCCCAAGGGAAAGAGGTAGTTGATGAGCAAGAGCGACGGGTTTCGCAGACCAGTTTTGAATTCGTAGGTGAAGTGCTGGACAAAAGCGTTCACGCTGCACCTCCTTGGTTCGTGAGCTCCAGAAAGCGCTCCTCGAGCGAGGGCCGCTCGACGCGTAGGTCGATCAGGCGGTCTTCATTGTCGCCGAGATAGTCCAGGATGCCCGACACCGTCGGCCCCGGATCCGTGGTGTAGTAGATTACGTACTCCTCATCGGCGAAGCGCTGGGTCACCGCCGGGAACGTCGTGCTGTTCTCGGAGAGGAGCGCCCGCTCACTCCGGACAGAGACCTTTGTGTAGCCCTCGCCGGCGGCCGTGAGATCCGTCGGCGAGCCGGTGGCGACGATCTTACCGCGCAGCAGGATCGCCACGCGGTCGGTCATCTTCTCGGCCTCCGCCATGTCGTGGGTGGCCATGATGAGCGTTGTCCCCTCGGCCTGAAGCTCCTGCATCAGGTCGTGGAGCTCGGCGCGAGACGCGACGTCAAGTCCGGCTGTCGGCTCGTCCATGAAGATGACCGGCGGCCGGTGGGCGACGGCCAGTGCCAGGGCGAGGCGCCGCTGCTGGCCGGTAGAGAGCTTCTCGTACTGGGCATCCTTCTTCTCCGCCAGCCCAAGCCGTTCCAGCAGATCGTAGCGCGGCGGAACGTCGTGGTACGCGCAGAAGAAGCGCATCGCTTCGCGCACCGTCATCGTCGCGGGCAGGCCGGAGCTTTGCAGCTGCACCCCGATCAGGTTCCGGAGCATGCGCGGCTCGCGGGTCGGATCGACACCCAGGATATCCATCGTCCCGTTGTCGGGCTGGCGGATTCCCTCCAGACATTCCAGAATAGTCGTCTTCCCCGCGCCATTGGGACCGAGCACGCCGAAGATTTCGCCGCGCCGCACAGCGAAGTCCACCCCATCGACGGCGACGACGTTACCATAGGTCTTCCGCAGAGCGGTGACGGTCAACGCTTTGTCATTCATGATACCTCCTCTCAAGACTATCGACTGTTACGGCTCTAGTATGCCAGAAAGGAGGCCAAACGTCATCATACGGGCGGGTGATCCGAGGGGGTGATTCGTGGGAGGGGCTATCTCATCCGATCGGGTGAAGCAAGATGACCCGCCGAGGAGCGCCCAGCGTGCCATGGTCCGTCGCTTATACTCTGCTGAACCGCCTGCCGCGCTCAGCCCGGCGTCACGCTGGCTCGGAGGCGTCCTCCCGCTCTCGAGCGAGGAGAGCGACCTCCACAAGGAGCCAGCCGATGCCGGCCATGATCATCACATCGGCCAGGTTGAAGATCCCTGTCCGCAGCTCGCCGATTCCAACATTCGCGAAGTCGGTCACTCTGCCCCCGTGAAGCACGCGGTCGATCAGATTACCCAGGCCACCGCCGACGAGCAGTGAGACAGCGGCTGCCCCACCCGGGCTCAGATCGGCAGACGTCAGGACGTAGGCAGCAACGCCTACCAGCAGCAGGCTCGCTAGGATCCCGAAGAAGATCACACGCAGCGCCGGTGGCAGGGTGGAGCCGAGGCCCAAGAACGCACCTGGATTCTCGTCGTAGGTCAGCCGCACCAGATCGCCCCACAGCAAGACTGGCGGACGGTGGGCGAGGTAGACGCGAGCCAACGCCTTGGTCAGCTGGTCCAACGCTACTCCTAGACCGGCGATGAGGCAGAGAAGCCTCAGCCGCCGCCTGGTCGACACAGCGCTAGGCCTCCAGCAAGCCCAACTCTTGGGCCCGCACGACAGCCTCGGTCCGGTTTCGGACCTCGAGCTTGGCATAGATGTTCTTCGTGTGGGTCTTGACGGTGTTCAGCGACACCATCAGGCGCTCTGCGATCTCACGGTTCGTGAGGCCCTTGGTCAACTCCTCCAGCACGTCCAGCTCCCGGTCGGTGAGGGGTTCGATCAAGGGCTGTGCCTCTTCCGCGGCTGTCGAGACCGGCTGGGCCGGCTCTGCCGTTGGCGCCTGCGCCTGAACCTCGCGTTGCGGCTCTGCGGCGAAGGCCGCCACCAGCCGGGAAACGTAGGGTGATCCGCCCTGCTCCCTCTGCCACCGGCGGAGCATCACCTCCATTGGCGCGCCCTCATCTAGGAAGACCCGCATATAACCTTCGCCCTCGCCCAGAGCCAGGGCGCGTTCGAGCGCCCCCAAAGCCCCGTCGGCCTCGTTCTGACCCGCCAGGGCTACTGCCCGCAGCACCAGTGTCTCCAGTACCCGGCCCCACCGCTCTCCTGCTTCCATTCCGGGCAGCATATGCTCGGTGAGCAGCGCCGCTTGATCATACCGGCCGAGGGCGAGTAGGACGCGCACCTGGGTCATTGCCTCACCCTCCTGGAGGGGACCGGGCATCGTCTCCGCGTCCAGATCCTGCCCCGCCGCCCACGCGGACACCGCCTCCAGATCGCCCCGGTCCGCCTTCAGCCGGATCCGGGTCAGCTCGACAGACGGCAGGAGCATCTCCATGTTGGCCTCGCGGCAGACCGTTTCGAGTTCGTCCACGGCGGCGAAGGCAGCCTCCCAGCGGTGGTGAACGCGGTGGATCAACGCCAAGCCCATATAGGCGGGGACCAGGCTCTCCCAACTGTTCCACGGTTTGCCCAGCTCGACACTTCGCCGCAGGTAGTCCTCGGCTTTGTCGAGTTCATTCCACTCGTAGGCCAGCTGACCCAACCCGGCGTAGGCGTTGCCCACCAGCGGGGAAGGAGCCGGCCCCATCTCCTCCGCGCGCCGCAGGGCGTCTTGGTAGATCTCCTGCGCCTCGTGCAGCCTCCCCTGCGTCGCCTGCAGCTGACCCAGGTGGCCGAGGGCCAGGGGCACGATGTGCATGTTGTTCTTCTCCAGCCCGGCCTCCAATGCCTCGGCGAAGGTCGGCACGGCGGCCGCGATGTCGCCGCTGAACTCGTAGGCCAGCGCCAGGTTCAGGAGAAGGACCGGGCGCAGCTCGCCGGTCGTGTTGTGCAGGCAGCGCACGTCCTCCTCTCTCAAGTAGGGGAGCAGCTGCTCGGCGGTGCGCTTCACCTGATCCGGCTTGAAGAAAACCATGCCACCGGCGGTCCGCATCACAGCTACCTCCAGCAGCGGCCTGCGTTGGTCGGCGGGCAGCGCCTCAGGATCGTCCAGCAGCGCCTCCGTTGCGGCGCCTACGGTCTCCTCGATCCGGCTCAGCGTTCTCTCCGTCTTCTCCAGCTGGCCGGTAGCTAGGGTTGCCCAGGCGTAGATGCCCATCAGTCGGAGGCGCTGCTCCAGCACCGCGGCCGGCAGCGCCTCAATCCAGCCCACGAGGCTCAGCAACGTGCTCCGAGCGAAGAAGTCCTCCTCATACCGCACCAGCAGGTCGGCGGCGACCTTGAAATCCTCGGCTGCCAGGTAATGATGGAGGGCAGCCTCGATCACTTCCTGATCTGCGTACCAGTCGGCAGCGCGGCGGTGGAGGGTGGCGATCTCGTTCGGCTTGGCCGACTGGGTCAGGCGCGCCCGCAGGAACTCGGCGAATAGGTTGTGATACCGGTACCAGCGGCGCTGATCATCCAGCGGCACGATGAACAGCTTGGTCGCCTCTAGCTGCTCCAGCACGGCCTGGGGGCTTCCTCGCCCCGGGATCCCCTCCACCACAGCCTCGCACAGCGAGCTGCTCATCCTCTCCAGGATCGAGGTCTCCATGAGGAAGCGCTTGATCCCCTCCGGCTGGCGCCCCAGGATCTCCTGGGCCAGGTAGTCGAAGACGTAACGATGGCTGCCGGAGAAGGACTGGATGAAGGCTGCCACGTCGTCTTCTCCCTCCATAGAGAGTGCTGCCAGCTGCAGCCCGGCGATCCATCCCTCGGTGGCGGTCTCCAGGGCGGCGATCTGATCCGGGCTGAGCCCCAGGTCCATGACGCGGTTGAGGAAGTCGGCTGCTTCTTCAACCGTAAACCGGAGATCATCGGCGTCCAGGTCTACCAATTGGCGGCGCGCCCGTAGCAGCGGGAGGCTGAGGGGCGGCTCCGTGCGGCTGACGATCGCCAGGTGCACCGGGGGTGGGAGGTGGTCCAGCAGGAACGTCACGCCCTCGTGGATCTGGGGATGCTCAATCACGTGGTAGTCGTCCAGTACCAGGACGGCGTCCTCAGGGATGTGGATCAGATCGTTCAGCAGCTCGGTCAGAACCGTCTCCAGTGGCGGCGGCTGCGGCGCTCTGAGCATAGTGAGGGCTGCTGCGCCGACCTGAGGATACACCGTCTGGGCGGCCGCGACGACGTATGCCCAGAACCGCGTGGGATCGTTGTCCCGACCGTCGAGGGAGACCCACGCGGCGTCCAGACCGCTTTGGACGAGCCACTGGCCCAGCGCCGTGGTCTTCCCAAACCCGGCTGGAGCGGCCACCAGGATCAGCTTGCGCGTGAGACCGTGGGCCAGCGCCTCCAGCAGGCGAGGCCTCGCCATCACCTTCTCCGGGATGCGAGGCACTAGGAGCTTGGTGCGTAGTAGACTTGATGTTGGATGGGAGGCTTCCTTATTCACGTTGGTCCTCCACTGACGTGAGTCGCCCGCAAGCTTCGTGAGATGGCTGTCTCCGTTTCTGCCCGATTCTGGCAGACGAAGCGATTGTACTAAGGGTTGGCACTTAGCGCAAAGACGGCCCAATCGCCGGAGCTCCGAGCGTCCGTTTCATCTGCCGGTTAGACAGAGGTGCAGCGGACGCTAAAGGTGATTCGCACCCTGGGCGGCAAAGCGATTGCCAATCTGCCCATTCCTGTGCTACAATGGCTACGTTGCTGTGATCGCAGGCTGTCCTGCATCCGGCGCCGCCGTCGCACAGGCGGCTAGATAGAGGAGGATCGGATGACCCAGGTTGCTTTCGTCAAGACCGAGGATCGAGCTGCAGGCGTCGACAAGGCCTTGGAGCTCCTCGACGTTGGCTCGATGGAAGGTGACCACGTCTTCGTCAAGCCGAACTTCAACAGCGATGATCCCTTTCCTGGCTCCACCCACAACGATACCCTCCGCGCCCTGGTGCGCGCGCTCCAGGACCTGGACGCGGAAGGGATCACGGTCGGAGACCGAAGCGGGATGGGAGAGACCCGGCGCGTCATGGAGAAGAAAGGGATCTTTAGCCTGGCCAATGAACTGGGCTTCGACACCCTCGTGTTTGACGAGATGGATGCCGACGAGTGGGAGCTGCGTGATGTGATAGGGAGCCATTGGGAGCGGGGCTTCCCGGTGGCACGACCCGTGCTCGACGCCGACGTCGTCGTGCAGACCTGCTGCCTCAAGACCCACCGCTATGGCGGCCACTTCACCCTCTCGCTCAAGAACTCCATCGGTCTCATCGCTAAGGAGGTGCCCGGCGAGGGTTACAACTACATGTCGGAGCTCCACGGCTCCCCAAATCAGCGGTTGATGATCGCCGAGGCCAACGTCGGCTACGACGTTGATCTGGTGGTGATGGACGGGCTGGCGGCCTTCGTCGAGGGTGGACCGGCCCGCGGGAAGCTAGTCGACCCGGGCGTTATGCTGGCCTCGACGGACCGCGTGGCAATCGATGCCGTCGGTGTCGCTATCCTGCGGCATTTCGGCACCACGCGAGCCGTCGAGCGGGGACCGATCTTCGAGCAGGAGCAGATTGCGCGGGCCGTCGAGCTCGATCTGGGCGTGGACGCTCCCGAGGAGATTGAGCTCGTGACCGACGACGAGACCAGCGCATGCTTTGCCGCTGAGATCCAGGAGGTTCTTGTCGGTTGACGCCGTTCAATCCGTGAGATGACCGACACTTAGGAACCGACGCGGATGCGGGGACAAGTTCCTACCGCACCGGACCGACAGTGCCGCGCGTGGAGGTCCAGCAAGTGCCGGTCACCTGGAGCCATCGCTCAACGTGAGGTGACTGGCACTTCCTGCCGAAGCAGGGCGCAGGCCCGATAGTCGGATCTAGAGCAGTGCCTCGATCGCTTCCTCTGCTCCCTCCAAGATCGGCTCGCCGTGTCCGCAGCAGAGCACCTGTATGGGCAGGGCTGCGAGCCTGGCCGCGGCATCGCGGGCTCGGTCCCTATCCCAGGTGAAGAGGGGAATGGGCAGCCGCAGCCCGGGACTGCCGCCCATCGGGTTAGCGTTGAAGAGGGCATCGCCGCAGAAGAGGATCGCTCGATCCGGCTGGTAGAGGCTGATACTGCCCGGTGTGTGGCCGAAGGTATGAATCACCCGCAGCCCGCCCAGCGCGTCGATCACGTCCCCGTCCTGCACGGCCCGGTTCACCTCGCAGCCCGAGGCGCCGAAGACGAGACCGGTGCTCATCCAGTTGAGCAGCCGTCGGATGAAGGATTTACCGGGGAGAGCCGTCGTCTGCTCGACGTACGGCACCTCATCTCGATGGGCCACAACGTCGGCGCCAGATCGTCGGGCCAGCTCTGGGACGCCGCCTGCATGATCTCCGTGGGTGTGGGTCACCACGATGGTGCGCAGTTCGGACAGGGCATGGTCGCTATCGAGAATCTGCTCGGCGATCCGGTCCGCGTCGCCCGGCAGCCCGCCGTCGATCAGCGTCAGTTCGCCGCCAGAGGTGAGCAGGTAAGCGTTAGCCCCACGCAGTCCCTCCATCAGGTAGACCTGCGGCACGACTTCTCGCATAGTCGCCTTCCTTTCGCGTTGATCCCCCCGGCGCCATTGGGGCCCAGAAGCCCGAAGATCTCTCCTCGGCGGATCTCCAGGTCGAGTCCCCTGACAGCCTGGACGCCCCCGAACTGCTTATGGAGACGAGAAACGCGCACTGCGACGTCGTTCGGCTGCAGCCCCTGCCTCATAGCGCCGCCAGCTGGGTCTCGAGAAACGCCCGACCAATCGCGTCCAGTCCTTCTCCGTCGTCCTTCAACCAGAGCAGCGACTGGACGCAGGAGCGGTACCGGTGCAGAAGGAACAGCACGTGGAGGGAGCGGATCATCCGGGTATCGGGCTTCCCACCGACTCCCAGGTACAGCTCATAGAAACGGCGTCTCTCCTCGGGGGACCAGTCCATGCACACTGAGACGGACGCCGCATCGGACAGTCCCGTGCCTATTCGCGCAGAACCCCAGTCGGCGATGGCCAGATCTCCCTCTGGTGTGAGCATCACGTTATCGCTCGCCAGGTCCCCGTGAATGAGGGCTGGCTCCGCTCCGACGAGGAGATTGGATGCTTCGTTGAGCATGTCGGCATACGTGTCGTAATGAGCACGGACTTGCTCAAGCTTCGGCGTGTCCCCGGCGGAGAGGCCGGCCCAGAAACCATTGGTCCTCCACACCCCCTCGAACAGACTGCGGAAGCGCTCAATCACGGCTCCTCCTACACTGGGCCGGTCGTCCTCCAGCCCCGGGATCGAAGGCGGACCGAGGCCGTGCAGCGTCCGCAGGGCGCTTGCCAGGTTCCGTATCCAAGTGGGTGCCTCCCTCTCCGCTCGCGAGGGATAGTGGAGATACGTCATCAGGAAGCCGTCGACCCCCGGCAGCCATTTCGCCACGTCGGGCGCGTACCGGCGCATCGGCGTGCGGCCCAGGTAGGTCAAGAGACGATGCTCGGTTCGCAGAGCGGCCTTGTCATCGCTATCGCCCCGGCGGACTTTCAGGGCGCGCCGCTCGCCGTCCCTCTCGATGATGTAGACCCGCGCCGTCATCCCGATGTCGACGCACCGGATCAGGTGCCAGGACTCTCGTTCCAGATAGGCTGTGAGGTTTTCGCCGGGAAGCATAATGGAGCGAGTGTGCCTCCGCCAAGGGATGGGCGGGGTTCGGTTCTCAACCCCCTCCCTGCAAGGCATCAAGCTCGTCCACCGCCGCCAGCCAGTCCGCGCGGCGGTCCAGGATGCCGTCGGTCGTCGTCCGGTCGAAGACGAACTGATATCGATCCAGGGTCTGCTGATGGGCTGACGGCTCGTCCGCGCAGCAGTCCTCCACCACTGCAGTGAGGAACCCCTGCTGGGCCGCCGAGGCTGCGGTGAAGAGCACGCACGTCGACGTCAGCAAGCCGGCTGTCAGCAGGAACCGCTTCCCTTCTTGCCGGAGGTATGCTGCCAGCTCCGGGCTCTGGAAGCCGTCGAAGGTCTGTTTTGCCACCACCTTCTCCCCGGGCGCCTCAAGGCTGAAAGGGAGCGGCTCTATTCCGGGCGTCCCCTGGATGCAGGGAATGCGCCCGCGCAGCCGATACCTCACCATCCAATCCGATCCGTCGGGCCGGAATCCGGCTCGAAGATGCACCACCTCTATGCTTTCGCTCCGGCAGAGCTCCAGCAGGCTGGCGACCCGGTCCGGGAACTGGGGAAAGCGCTCGGCGAGTTTCTCCGGCCAGAAGTCGCGCTGCACGTCGATCAGCAGCAGCGCGAAGCGCTCCCATTGGGCTTGGGCATCTCTCATCGTCACTTTCTCCTTCAGGTCCCTTTGTAGAGGCCGAGTTGAGTGTCCCGCTCGTCGTTCGTGTGGTGAGATGCAGCGCACCAGCGGAAGCCGGTGCGCCGCATCTGGCCAGCGCTACTGCTCCGAGAGGCGGATTGTGCCCGCACCGGTATGGGCGTCGATGGTGGCTCCTTCGCCGGTGCCGATGGTCCCGTCCACTTCCTGGTTGCTGACCTCGCCATCTACATCAAATCCTGCCAGGTTGATGTTGCCAATGCCGACAGTCAGCTCCACCTCGGCGTTCACGTCACTGGGAAGGCGGATGACGATGTTGCCGGCCCCGTTTTGGAAGGTGCACTCCCCCTCGGGATCTCCCTCGTATTCGAGCTCACCGGCGCCCGTATCCATTCGGATCGGTGCGGCGGCTCCCTCGACGCGTATGTTGCCGGCACCGGTGTGAGCCCGGATCTGGCCCTCGACGCCCTCAATCCGCACGTTCCCCGCCCCGTTGTCCACATCGATCTCGGTGTCGGTCGGCACGGAGATCTCCATATCGACAGACATATTGCCCACCACGGTCCGCTCCCGCCTGGTCTCGATGCGCAGCCCGTCGTCTTGTTCGTTGACGTCAACCTCGATGTCATTGAGTCGATCGCTGTTCACAGCTCTCCTGGTGATCGTGACACGGATTTCCTCGCTCTCACCGCTGCGAATCGTCACGGTCCCCGCAAAGTTGTCGACCTCAAGTACCGGCGATGCGCCCACCTCAAAGGCCTGTTCGGTGCTCTCCGTCACCCGGGCAACCCCCACCTCTCGGGAGAAGGGGAACGCAACAAGGCCTCCGGCGAGAATGCCGCCGACCGCGAGCGCGCAACAGCAGAGAAGCGCCAGCAGCGCGACAACAATGATTACGATCCAGACCGTCCGATTTCCACCCTCCATAGTACCCTCCTTGCCTATTCAACGATTGAATCTGCCCCCTCAATGCGCACCAGCCGGACTCCTCGTCCTCGGTCTCAAGAACCAAGCCCGCCCCGTGCGAGTAGCTGACCAGAGCCCCATAGTCTATACGCATAGAACGGTTTCAAGTTGCTCGCCTGCGCGAGAGAGCCGGCTACTAATCGTGGGAAGCGTTCTGCTTCTCCAGGAACGGCGGCGGCCACCCTTTCTCCGTCTCTCCGCCCCGGCTGAACCGGAAGTCGCACTTCTCGTCTCCCTGAGCCAGGGTCATCGTCCTGCTGAAGCTCCAGCCGGGCGTGCGGTATGTCACGAAGTCGAGGTAGCAGAAGAAGGGCAGAAACTCTTCCGCTCTCTGCGCGTGGTAGAGCTTCTGGGTGCCGCACTCGTAGAAGTCGTAGCCGTACTCAAACGTCTCTCCCTCTCCTTCCACGAAGTCCCACACCCAGCCGCCTGCGTAGCGGCGCTGTCGTGATATTCGGGCCTGTTCCCTTCTCCTTGCTAAATCCTCCTCCGTGGGTGGCGGGGTTGAGGGCATGTGACGGACACTCTCGACCACGGCCTCATAGATGATCCTGCCCGTCTCCTTCGCCGACTTCCCTCTCGCCTTCATAGCCTTGTAGAGTGCCAAGCTCGTTGAGCACCGTATGATGTGACGGGTCATAGGATTGCTGTCGCCGCCAATACTGGGCAGCTCTGGGATCAGGCTCTCGAGTAGGTGACGGGCTTCCTGGATGACCTCCTCCGCAAAGCTGCCGCCATACCGCTCGACCAGAAAGGGTCGCCATGCTTTCGCGTGGGTCCGGTAGAGTTCCATGATCTCTCCTTTTCGGGAGAGGTAGTACGATTCCCCATCAGATCCTCTCACGTCTCACCTCCACGTCCAGCGCTTCCAGTGGCGCTTCGCGCTTCATCGCTCGTCTCTGGGCCGAGGGGCGCGCTGCTGCCGGCCTTGTCGTTTCCCTGGGGCTCGACGCGAAGCCCGCCGACAGAAAAGAGTCACCTTCCTCTAGATCAGCGTGGCACATTCCTACTACCCGCACAACCTCAGCTCTTGTAGCTGCCACAAGCTTCTCCTCTTCGCTGAGAGATCGTGTGTTGTTCCTGCCCGGCGTATTCGAGAATGCGACGCTTGTTCCCTATCTGACGAACTCGAGCTGCACCCCCTCGGATATCTCCGAGAACTGTCTCAACAACCTTCTGCTCTCTGCCCCTATCCAGTAGTACTGCGTCACACCGTCCCAATCCGTCTTCACCTTCCAGGCACGTTCCGGGCCTGCCGGACCCTCCATCACCTCCCGGCCGAACACGTGCACGGCGACCAGTATCTCCGCTTGCCGGCCGGCATGGAAGACGGGAAGCTCCGCGGCGTAGCCGTCGCCCAGACGAAGGACGCGAAGCACCATCTCTACGGAGTGAGCATCGAAGACGGGCGACCTGAGATCAACTTGGATCGGGAGGACCCGACCATCGATCGTGCGCTTCTCTCCGACTACCGTGGTCCCTTGATACCTGGCAATCAACGTGTAGGCCGTGGTGACGTCGAGGTGGCTGTACGGAAGGAAGCTCTCCCGGAACACCGTGGTCTCGCTCCTTCTGCGGCCCAACTGGTCCGATTCCAGGACCTGCGTGCGACGCAGGGCCGGGCGGCCTGCGGTTTCGACCAGCCGGATCTGCTCGCTCGTGGTTCCGACCAACTTGGGGGTGCCGCCCTCGATGATCACGACCTTCTTCCGGTCGGATTGTGGCGGAAGCGCCAGCCAGTCGATAGACTGGTCCCCGACTTGGATTCTCATCGTCTCTCCGTGCCGGACGGCTCCCGGTGACCAGCGGCTGATCGGTCGTCTTCGTTCACCATATGTAACCTGCTTTCGGCCATCACATGCTCGACGAAGGCCAGTGTCCTGGCGAAAGCCTGGGGATCGGCCAGTTCTCGAACCTTCTGTGCCGGATCTGGTCGGCCGCTCCACGCCCCGTCGATCAGGTCTCGCCAACGAGGATCCAGCGTCCTCTTCGCCCAGGCCGCCCCCTCTCTTTTCGATCCCACCCGTCCGGAGTGGAGGTCGTGGAGCATGCGGCAGTAGTTGAGGACAATGAAGGCCTGATAGAAGCGATTATCGTACGGCGTTGGATCATCCAGGATTTCCCGTCCCCAGTTCACGATCGTCTCGAAGATCTCCGCCCGGAGCAGGCCGGTCGGTATCGGCTCGACCAGCGTTCGCGGCGGTGGGCCGGCCAAGGTCACCCCCTCTTCGCGCACGGTCCAACGGACGACGATCGTGTTGCAATGGTCGGATAGAACCAGGGAACGGGCTCCGTGGTCCAGGTACCACAACTCTCTGCCTCGTTCAAAAGGATCCCAGAGGATTCCGCGGGGGAAGTACGAGCCCTCCAGATGCTGAGCCCACGTCGACTTGAGCTGATAGACCTGGTCGTGCATCGCTTGCAGGGTGTCAACCTGATCTTGCGTCAGATCCTCCTGGATGACGATGACGAAATCGACGTCACTGTGCTGGTCGAAGCCGCCCGTGGCGAAGGAGCCCTGCAGGTAGGCGCCGACGAACCCATCGCCCAGGATCGTCCGGATCCTCGATACGAGGACGTCCAACACCTGATTCAGTTCGCTATAGGGTGTGGGAGCCGTTGAAATTACTTGATTCTTCAATGTCAGATCCTCGTCGCGCTTCAACTGTGACGTCCGCTCCGTTACTTCTGGTTCGACGCCAGTATCGCCCCCAGCTGCCGAAACGCGGTCGCTGATTTGATGTCCTCCAGAGCTGCCTTGATTTCTAGTGCGCACTCTCGTGGAGCGGAGATCGACGTCTCCACTTCGACGTCGTACACGCCGTGAGCGGTCCTTACGCTGCCCGCCGGCAGACAAGTTTCGCTGCCCGCAGCATGAGGGAAGTGGCTTCCCGGACCGCACCTCATCACCTCATTCAGAGCTGGATCGAGCAGGTCGCGATCGTACCGACGCCATTGGTTACACATCATCGGCCGCGAAGCTTCCGCGCGATGGTCTCGTTCGGGAGGGGATCAGAGAGTCGGAGCTGTTGAAGTGAGCCTCGCGTGAAGCCAGTATACATCAGCGAAGCCTGGAATTCAAGCCCCACGGCCCCAGACTTCCGCAGCGAATCCTCTATTCCCTCCGGGCCCCTGCGCATGACGGGTCCGAAGCGGGTTAACTCGAAGGGGGGCCGGTTACCAGGTTCACCAGCCGCCCTGGCACGTAGATCACGCGCTCTACCGGACGGTCACCCAGATGGCGGCGGACGTTTTCGCTTGCCAGCGCCTGCTGCCGCACGTCGTCCTCTTCTGCATCGGCCTGCACTGTCAACCGGTCACGCACCCGCCCGTTCACTTGGACCGCCAGCGTGATCTCCTCCTCGGCGATCAGCGCCGGATCCCAGGTCGGCCACGGCTGTTGGTGGACGCTATAGTCGCCGCCGACCCGCTTCCACAGCTCCTCGGCGATGTGCGGTGCGAAGGGCGCCAGCAGCAGAACGAAGGTCCGCACCGCCGCTGCCAGCTCTCCCGTTGGCCCGCGATCCCGCTGGTGCTCCCGCAACTCGTTCAGCGTCTCCATCAAAGCCGCGATGGCCGTGTTGAACTTGAACGCTTCGACCTCTTCGCTCACGCGCTGCACGGCCCGGTGCATCGTCTGCTCCAGCTCTCGTTCCTCTCCCTCTGCGGGAGAGATACCGGCGATGGCATGCGCCAACCGCCAGGTGCGTTCGAGGAAGCGCCGCGCGCCGACTATGCCCTCTTTCTCCCAGACCGTGTTGTTCTCGAAGGGCGCCATAAACAGCAGGTAGATGCGTAACGCGTCGGCGCCGTGCTGCTCGGCAACATCGTCGGGCCGGACGACGTTGCCCGCGGACTTCGACATCCGCCGCACCTCGCCTGTCTCGGGGTCTCGGGCGTGCATCACACCCTGGCTGCGCAGGACCGGGAACGGCTCGCGGAACTCGATCCAGCCGGCGTCGGCCATCACCTTCGTCCAGAAGCGGGCGTACAGTAGATGCATCACGGCGTGCTCCGCCCCACCCACGTAGAGATCGGGCGGTCCCCACGCGGCCAGAGCCGCCGGGTCGAACGGTCCCTCGTCGTAGTCCGGGCTGACAAAGCGCAGGAAGTACCAGCTGGAACACGCGAAGCCATCCATCGTGTCCGTCTCGCGCCGGGCAGCCCCACCGCACCGAGGGCAGGGCGTATGGACGAACGCTTCCACGTTGGCCAGCGGCGAGCGCCCATCGCCGCCGGGTTCCCAATTCGCCACGTGAGGCAACCTGACCGGCAAATCGTCCTCCGGTACCGGCACGGTGCCGCAGCGCTCGCAGTGAACGATGGGAATCGGCGCGCCCCAGTACCGCTGGCGGGAGATCAGCCAGTCGCGCAGACGGTACTCGGCCCGGTGCCGGCCGACCCCCTCCGCCTCCATCCAGGCTGCGATGCGGTCCGCGGCTTCGTGAGAGGGCAGGCCGTTCCAGCGTCCGGAGTGGACCATCTGCCCCTCACCAGTGTGCGCCCCGTCCAGCGGCTCGCCGCTCCAATCGGGTGGGGCGATGACCACCGGGGCGGGCAGACCGTGGCGTCGGGCGAAATCGAAGTCCCGCTCGTCGTGGGCCGGCACCCCCATGATCGCGCCCCCGCCGTATCCCATCAGCACATAGTCGGCGACGTAGATGGGGACGCGCTCGTCGTTAACCGGGTTAACGGCGTAGGCGCCGGTGAAGACGCCGTCCCGTCCGGCTTGAACCCGCTCCAGCTCGCTCCGCCGGGCGGCCTGTTCGCAGTAGGTGCGCACCTTGCGGCTCTGATTCGGCTGGGTGATCTCATCCACCAGAGGATGCTCCGGCGCCAGCACGGCAAACGTCATCCCGTAGACGGTGTCAGGCCGCGTGGTGAAGACCGTGAACGAATTCGGCTGGCCCTCTACCTCCATCTCGAAAGCCACGCCCTCGCTCTTCCCGATCCAGTTGCGCTGCATGGCCACGATGTGCTCCGGCCAATCGAGCTCATCCAGGTCATCCAGCAGCTCTTGGGCGTAGGCGGTGATGCGGAAGTACCACTGCTTCAGGTCGCGGCGCTCGACCAACCCGTGACAGCGCCAGCAGACCCCGCCGGATTCGATCTGCTCGTTCGCCAGCACGGTGCGGCAGCCGGGGCACCACCACTGACGTCCCACGGCGCGATAGGCCAGCCCGCGGTGGTAGAGGAGCAGGAAGATAGCCTGCGTCCAGCGGTAGAAGTTCGGGTCGCTGGAGTTGATCTCCCGGGCCCAGTCGTAGGAGCAGCCGATGCGCGTCATCTGACGCCGGTAGGTGGCGGCATAGCGCGTCGTCGTCTCCCGGGGGTGGACTCCCCTCTTGATCGCCTCGTTCTCCGCCGGCAGGCCGAAGGCGTCCCAACCCATGGGATGGAGCACGGCCTCGCCGCGCATGCGGTGGTAGCGGGAGATGACGTCTGTAGGCACGTAGTTGCGCCCGTGTCCGACGCTCAAGCCTGCGCCGGAGGGGTAGGGGAAGAAGTCGAGACAGTAGAACGTCTCCCGCCCCTGCGGATCGGGGGTGCGGTGCAGCCCGTCAGCCTTCCAGCGTTTCTGCCATCTGGCCTCGACGGCCTGCGGATTGTAGGCGTCTAGAGAATAAGCCCCATGGTGATGCCTCCCTATGAGCGATGGTCATAAGAAACGAGCAAGGCCTCCCGCTGGGAGGCCTTGCAAGCTGGCGACTATCTGTTAGTCCCGGTGCCTTCCCATGCGGTCAGCGCCCCTTCTTGACGAGGGGCGCGCCCGCAAGGAGAACGACCTGGCTGACGTCAAACGGTTTCGACATGTCCGTTCCCGCCGATGAGATAGCACTACCGAGCTGCTCTCAGGGGGCAGAGGCTCTCAGAGCGTCTCTGTGCCTTCTCAATGTATCTCTGTGTAACGTTGGATAGACCGAACAGTGTTTGCCTACATGTTCTCTCTATGGTCTTAGTCTATCACAACTTGGACCGGAATTCAAGGCACGTTCCTCAGGGGCAGACCGGTCGCCTGCGTGATCTGCACCAGTGAGTCCCCCGCTGGTGTCTGCCCTCTCTTGCATTATCAGGGTTTCCTCAGCAGATAGTAGAGGTGCACGTACTGCATCACGTCCGCCCGACTCTCGTACCGCGCGCGCCAGGCCTCCGGCGAGCAAGGTTCGTGCGCCTCCGCGTGCAGCCCCATCCACGCCTCTGAAGACAGCTCCTCCGCGGCCTCGCGAAGATACCGGATCTGCTTCTTCTTCGTCACGATCCTCCAGGCCGACACCAGTTTGTCGGCTTCGTCATCGGTGAATACGCTGTGCCGCACCAGATCGTGTTCGCCTTCCTCTCCCCAGTACTCGCCCGGTTCTCTCTCCTCCCCGAAGAGCGACTTCGGCCAGGTGTCTGTCGAGATGACTCCCAGCAGACAGAGTCCTCCGCTCTTCAAGACCCGATACATCTCCCCGACCGCCCGGGCCGTGCCTGCCTTACTCAGATGGCACATCGAGTACTGCTCGTAGACGTAGTCGAAGCTCCCGTCATCGAAGGGTAGGCGACGCATATCCCCCTGACGGAGGTTGAGATCGATTCCTTGCTCTTCGCAGAACTGGGAGGCCTTCTCCAAGGGCTCCTCTGCCACGTCGATGCCCCAGCAGTCAAATCCGTGCTGGTGAAAGAGAGCCAGCGGGGGCACCGCTCCCCCCGCGCCGCAATCGAGGATTCGCTTCCCCGAGAGCCCTTCTCCGCCCGGCAGCCTAGCATGGATGACGCTCAAGAACCCGTACACAGGTGTCGCATTACGGCGTAGAATGATTGTTTTCATAGTAGTCCAAGTCCAGCGGCAGCGCGATGCTGGATGAAGCCCGCCCTGCTCAGTAGCACCTTATCGGCTGGGTACCGTCGACGTCGGTGTGGATCCGATCCACTGGTCGGACGCCGTGAGCCGAGAATGCGCCCGCCTACTCCCTCAGGCGCGCCATCGTGTAGACGTCGACGTATTCGCCGTCGCGGAAGGCGTACTTCCGCAGCGTCCCCTCGGTCATAAAGCCGAACTTCTCATAGAGTCCAATGGCCGGCGCGTTGTCGGTGAAAACCGTCAGTTCGATCCGCTCCAGGTTGAGCCAGTTCTCGGCCAGGTCAACCGCCGCTTCCATCAGCGCCGTTCCGACGCCCCTGCCATGCCAGTCGTCGCGTACGGACATGCCGATGTACCCCGCGTGGCGGCGCCGCGGCGTCTTTGGATAGGTGTGAAGACCGAGGATGCCCACGATTTCGTCATCGACGGCGGCGACGAGCCGGGTGACGCCCTCGCGTGGCTCAGCAAGCCGCTTGCGCGACTGTTCCAGTGAGGGGAACGGCAGCTGGAGGGTGCCCCGGATCGCCCTGGGCCCCGCGAAGATACGCTGTACGGCCTCGTAATCGCTCGGCTCCGCGTGTCGGATGCTGATCTCCATGGTCTTCTCTCCTGCTCACGCCTAACGGGCAACGGCAACCGGCACGACCGCGTATTGGGCTACTGTGTCGCAGATCGAGGCGCTCAGCTCAAACCCGATCCCGGCGGTCGAGTAGGTGTACGGCGTGGCGACTCTCTCAGTCTTGGACGTCGTTTCCTTCCTCAGGTCTTCTGCTCTTGACGACAGTATACACCCCCCAGAGCTGAAGCTCAAGCGTAAAATTCAGAAAATCTTCGCGGCGGCTCAGGTGAGTCCCAATCCGCCAGGGACACCGTAGACCTTGCTCGCAGCTCTCGACCTCCAGGCCCTCCGGCAGATGATGTGAGACGGACCGTACTCAGAAGGGTGATCGCATGAACATCATCGCCATGGGGAGGCCCACGGGAATGGTCAGGAGAGTAAGCAGGACGCCGAGACCCACCGGAATCCCCAGCGTCCGCTTTAAGCCCAGTACGATGAGCAGCGCAGCCCAGAGGCTGATCACCAGATGACTGAACCCCAGGAAGTACTGGTCAACGCCGCCGACAGCGAACCAGAACCAATCCCAGGGGATAAGGACTGCTCCAACGACCAAGGCGGCCATCCCGAGGAGGTTGACGATCTGATCGAAGTCGCTCGCCCTTCCGGAGAGCCGCAGAGCCACGTGGAGAAAGGAAGCGCCTACCAGCGTCTGGAACATCAACACCAGGGGCGTGAGGACGATGAGGGCGGCGTAGTAGCGCTCGGTGGAGATGAAGGAGAGGTAGGAGGGCGTGGGAGGGACCCGGCCCATGACCGTCACCGGCAGGTAGATGAGAAGCGAGTCCAAGCCGGCCCGCAGCAGCTGCCCATAGATCCCCCACTGTGGGGCCGGTTTTTCTCTGAGCTCGTCAACGAATCTCTTCGGGTTCGTGTAACCACTCAGCCAGACCCCGAGGAAGCTCTCTGTGTTCCCTCTCGACAGTAAGCTGGAGCGTCGCATTCGTCTTCCTTCTCGTATCAGAAGAGGACCCGCAGCCTGATCGGGCCCCAGATGAGGTGCCAGAGAAGGTAGAGCCCCAATCGGTAGGCGAACATAGGGGCGAAGCCGTCCCGTCGGAGGACCACCATCTGGACGAAGTTGACGCCGTACGTCACCATCGCTCCGATCAGGAAGAAGGCTGTGGAGTAGGAGCTGAAGACGCCGCTTCCCAGTTGGCTGACCGGTTCCAGGGCGGCGATCAACACGGCGCCCGCCCAGAAGGCTGGCGCATCGTGACGGCCGCGGAGGAGGAGCCGCCCGACAAGCCCCAACCAGAGCGCCAGGGGGATGAGGTGGAGCACCACCTCGACGAAGAACGCACCTACCAGGTAGTAGGGAACGGCGATCAGGCCGACGACGTTCATATCCTTAGGGAGGCGAAAGAGAACGTCCCAGGCAATCAACGCCACGGCGGATGCAGTGCCCGCCGCCAGGGCTCGGACAACTCCGGGCGCCGCCGGTGACTCGGAGATCTTCCCGGTCACGGCCCACCTATGTACGACGTGCATGGCGGGTAGGCCCAGGAGCAGCACGGGCAAGAGGACGGGCCAGCTGAGAGCCGCAGCTTGCGCTCCGTATGCTGAGCCCGTCGGCCAGGCGGTCAGTGCCAATCGTCCAAGAAGCGCGAGCCCGGCCACCCAAGCATACAGCCGAACGGAACTCAGCAGCGGCAGGTCCCGTCTCGATGCTGAGGTCGTACTCGTAGACTCAGCTTCTGTACTGTCGTTAGCGGTCGTCTTCGTGCGCATTTCCGTAGACGGTCTGATGGCGGCGAGGACGTCCACCGCCTCTGTGCGTTCTCATGCGGGGGCTGACCTGTGTAGGGTGCCGCTCCCCGTCACCGCCGGCCCGAGCACTTCAGTCGGTGGCGGGACCCGATCGAGGGAGAGCGCCCCCTACGTCCCGCCTGTCTGCTCGGCTTTCTCACCGACGTACATGAGGTGGTCCGAAGCTCCGTAGAGCGCGGGTTCCTGGGCTAAGATGTAATTCAAATCCACCCAGGCCTCCCACGCGTCCCCCTCCAGCTCATTCACCTTTGACTCGTGCCCCGCCACGACGCCCTCGCAGCCGAGCAGGGCAAGCGTTCTTTGCCCGCAGCTCTCCATCAAAGGCACTACCTCGTCGGGATGCGCGTAGTAGGCTTTTGCAAACCGCGTCGGTTGGTCATGCAGGCCCGTTTCGAGGAGTTGTCCTGCGTAGCTGGGGTGCTCCGTGAGCCAGCCGGGGTCGGCGCTCGCCACGTATCGGAACGGCGCGAAGCGGGTTATGAAGGCCGCGAACAGCCTCCCCCTCGGCCGCAAGACGCGCGTCGCCTCCCGCACTGCCCGTTCTCTCTCTTCACGGGCGAGGAGATGGTAGAGCGGCCCCATAAGGAGCACGGCCTCATAGCTGTTGGAGAGAAGCTCGCCCAGGTCCACCGCGTTGGCGTGGATGAGGCCCGCCAGCTCTACCTGGGCCTCCTTCGCCTTCTGGCGGGCCAGCCGGAGGCTCTCAGCCGATATGTCGAGCACCGTGACCCGGTACCCCCGCTGTGCGAGCTCAATGGCATAGCGGCCTGGTCCTCCACCGATGTCCAGGATAGGAGCGGGAGGGTCGGGCAGGAACTCGTTGAGGGCCCGCAGGGAGACGGCGAACTCTGTGCGGTGTCTTTCCAGCCGCCTCCATTCTTTCGCGGCAAACTCGTCATAGAACGGTTCAGCTTCCATCTGCACTCCTTCCTGGAGCCGTGCGCCAGACGTCAGTCGCTGATCAGGCCACGCCGCAGACCTTCAGAGCCCACGCCACGCCTTCCTCCTCGTTGTTGGGAGCGATAAGGGTGGCCTGATTCTTCACCTCGTCAGGGCCGTTCGACATCGCAGCGCTGATCCGGCCGCTGGCGCCAATAGGTCGTGCTGCCGATGGTTGTGCTCAGCTCCCAATCCTCTGCATCCGTCAGTTCCACGATCTCCTCCGCCGCCTACAAGGGGATCGTATGGTAGGCCGAGACGGCCCAAGCGGAGAGCCCAGAATCTGGGCTCCGTTGATGCAGATCACGGGATCCTCAGTTGCTGGCGCGCGGCTCATGGTCGATTTCCGACGGGCCTCTGACTTCTCCTGACGGCTTCGAGAGTCCATCGCCCATTCTCGCCGTCTGCCTTTCTGACGACCGATCAAGGCTGAGAGTTGTTGCGCGCCGCAGGACTTGAACCCAACAAGACCGACAGTCGAGATCGGAAATCATCGAATCCGCGGTAGACCTCGGCGTTCCAGCCAACGTCCCGGGCCGCTGCGACGTTCCTCTCCGAGTCATCCCAAAAGAGGATCCGCTCTCCGTCCAGGCCGAGCTTGGATTGTATCGACCGATAGAACTGAGATTGTGGCTTCTGCCAGCCGATGTAGCACGAGAAGAAATGCGCATCAAAGATCTCGTCAAACGCCATCTCGACGGTTATGAAGCGGGCTCTGTTCGCCTCCTGACTCGTCGCCAGGCCGCAGAAGTAACCGCGCCCCCTCAGCTCCGATATCGCCGACAGGAGGCGTTCGTCCGGGTCATTCTCGACCTCCAGCCAGGTCTCGATGAAGTCCTCAACGCTGCCGGGCCATCCCCACTGCCGCAGGTGAGGGGGCAGCACGTCAGCTAGATCGGCCCGGCCCACCAGACACTGGTTGAACACGCCCGTGAAGAAGCCTTGTGTCATCGACGGTGTGATGCGATGGCGGCGCTCAAGATAGCGGCGAAAACGCCACGGATGGATCACCACGCCGTCGGCGTCAAAGAGTATGCACTGTATGGACATGGCCCCCCGCAAGAGTGATTCGCCGGGCACTCCCTACGTCAAGTGGCCTCCTGCCACCGGGAGAGGAAGGTGTCCGCCAAGGTGCGGAACAGGTCCCTGTCGGTCCACATCAGCGGATGCTCCTCTCCGTATGGATGACCGGAACGGCCGGCGAGAAGGATCGTGCAGTCCGGGATGATGCCGGCGATCCGGGCGAAGGCCTCAGCAATTCGCGGCATCAGTGGATCCCGCTGAGTCCCCGTCAGCAGGGCCGGACACGCGATCCCGTTCAGAACGAAATCGGGCACGGCGTATCCGCCGCGGTCGGCGAGCTGCCGCAAGAAGGCGGTATCGGCATCCACTATCTCCCGCCAGTCGTCTCCGTGCTCCCGCTTCAGCGACTCCGTGTTCCGCACGTAATAGTGTTCCCGCGTGTCCAGCCAACGATGGAGGGTGCGGCTGTCGAAGCGAGCCAAGAAGCTGTCCGCAATGACGCCTTTCGCCTCGATTTCGTGCAGGCCGGCCTGTTTGCCCGCGAAGTGCAGGGCGGGCAAAGCTCCTCCCGCTGCTCCCAGGACGTAGCACCGGTCGATGCCGATATCCAGCAGCACGTGACAGGCCAGGTCTGCCCGGAAGTTCCACAGGTCGTACTCCCGCTCATCCTGATACTTGATCTCGCGCGTTGACCTGCCGGTCCCCGGATAGTCGAAGCAGATGACGTGAAATCGGTCCGAGAAGTACGCTATCTCTTTGGTGTAGGCTTGAGATGAGTGGAGGTTATCTGGGAAGAGCAGCAGCGTCTCACCCGCCCCTTCCTCCACGTAATGAATGTCGAGTCCTGCGATGTCTATCTTGGGCATATGGTAGCTCCGTAATTCCTGATTAAGGTGAAGAGCGGTAGATGACCATCTGGCGAATACAGGTGCCGTGCGAGCGTTCTCAGAGCGGAAGGGGCCTGGCGTCGGCTCAACGAACCGCTCCATCCGTGGACTCGCAGGCGAACGAGCAGGCCGACGCAGTGCGAAGGCGTGGCGCAAAGACAGTATACACCAGCGCGGATGGGAATTCAAGACCCATTCGGCGCGGCTTTCGCGGTGGGTTACGTGACGATGCGGGCCGAGAAGCTCTCCACGAGCTTACGAGGCCCGGCTAACCGGTGTGGCTGGGGCCTGCCTTACGCGAGAGAATAACCATCAGTCCGTCGGTTGCAAGGCCCGCTTCGCCTGTCAGCGAAGGATAGAACCTCACCTCACCGAACTCAGACGCATTCAAGAGAGAGCGATACTCATCGTCGGTGTAGGCCTGGGTGCTCGTGGAATGGCGGGACACCTCGGCGGACGCGGCCTCGATCACGTAGTAGCGTTCGATCGCCACGCTGCGCTCAGCGTTCCAGAAACTCTCCTGAAGGCAAAGGTGTGGTCGATCTGAGAACAAGCCCCTTTCGGCGGAGTACCAGCGGGGCGACTGCTCTCCCATCTGGCGGACCTTCGCGTAGGTGTGGGGCTCGAGAAGCAAGAACCCACCCGGTGCCAGGGCACGATAGGCTTTCTGGAGAATGGCCTTGGCCTCCGCCGGTCGGAACACATTGAACTCCCCGAAGACCAGCATAATCAGGCCGTAGCCGGTGCCGTACGCCGCCGTCCGGAGATCCTCCTCTATGTACGTGCACGTCCGGTCTTCCCCTGCCTGCTCCCTGGCGTAAGCTATTGAGGCAGGAGAGAAATCGATCCCGACGCAGCGGTGACCTAACTCAGTAAGACGGCTCGTGTACAGTCCTGGTCCGCAGCCGAGATCCAGAATTCGGGTTGGTTCCCCGTCGAGCACCTGATCATGGATCCACTGAACGTGGCTCTCAATGATCTGGAAACGGCGGCTGGCTGCGTCATGGTCCTGCGATAGATGCTCAGCCAGCATCCGACGGCTGAAGGCCGGATCGTTCCAGGGGATCTTCTCGCCTTCCGCCCAGGGCTCGGGCCCCTGCTCCCTGCCGACGATGTCCAGAAGCTTCAATGGGTTCTTGCCTCCCTTCACGCACGGGCCTCGGCTCGACCGCCGGGCTCCTCCCTGGGAAGCCAGACGATGAACGTCGCTCCGCGCCCCAATTCGCTCTCCACCTCAATCCGCCCGCCGTGCTCGTGCACGATGTTGCGGCTCACATAGAGTCCAAGGCCGAGACCTTGCTCCTTATCGCTGTGGAAAGCCTCGAATAACCCCTCCACCGATTCTGGGGAGATGCCCGGGCCTGTGTCGGCAAAGGAGATATGGACGCCCGGCGGCTCCTTTGTCTGCTCCGCTCGGATGCGCAGTTCTCCTCCTTGGGGCATGGCGTCGATGGCGTTCAGCACCAGGTTCAAGAAGACCTGCTGGACCCGGTCAGGTACCATGGGCACCAGCAGCAGCTCACCAGTTGTCTCCCAGACGACTTCCACGTCGTAGTTTTCGGCCTGCTTATGTGTCAGCATCAGCACCTTCTCGAGCAGGGTGCCAACGTCGGCCAGCTCCTTTTTTCCCTTCTCCCGACGGGTGACGTCGCGCATGCGGTGGACGATGCGGGCGGCGCGTTTGAGCTCGTCCAGCGCTACGTCCATAAGCTCGGCGGCATCCTCGCCTTCGTCCAGCGCTTCCACCGCCAGACCCAGGCATCCGACCACCGCCTGGAGGGGATTGTTGACCTCGTGGGCGAGGGAGGCGGCCATGCGCCCTATGATGGTCAGCCGCTCCGCCTGGATCAAGGCTTGCTGGGCCTGCTTTCGCTCGGTGATGTCCTCCACCAGCGCCAGCACTAACGGGGCGGCATTGCTGTCCCGGTGTAGCCGAGAGACCGTCACATTGGCTTGCCCTGTCTTTCCCCCGTCACACAGGTATCGAAGCTCGTGGGTCTGCTCGCTTAGCTCTCCTGCCAGCAGCTCTTGAAACACGGTGTCCGCTTCCTGTCCGACATCGACCAGGTGGTCAAAGACGTGGGTGCCGGTCAGCTCCGCTTCCGTGGAGCCAAGCATCCGCTGAAGCGCTGGGTTGGTCGCCGTCAGGCTGCCCTCGGCGTCGACCAGCGCGATACCGATGGCCGCCTCCTCGAAAATAGTGCGGAAGCGCGCCTCGCTCGCCTCCAGCGCTGCCGTCCGCTCAGAGACGAGTTCCTCCAGCTCGCAGGCGTACCGCTCCACCTCTTCCTGGAGCCGCGCCTGTTCCAGCCCGACGGCCAGCTGAGTGGTCAGCTGCCGTATCAGGTCCATCTGTCCGGCGGAGGGGCGTCCCGGGCGGTCCATGCTGACATTGAGGGTTCCAGCCATCTCACCACCGATCATAATCGGCTCATAGACCTGAGCGCGCACCCCCTCTGCCTGGAGCTGGGCCGTCAGCGGGGACGAAGCGGGCAGCGCCTGCAGGTCCTCTACCACGTAGTCCCTGCCCTCCCGCAGCTGATCGACCACCGCGTTCCACGGCGTGTCCGACGGTCCCCGCCAGCCTCTTCCCAGCGTAATCTCATGCTCGCTATCGACGGCCAGCAGCACCAGCTCCTTGGCCTCCTGGTCGTGCAGGGCGACGCTCCCGCGCAGGCACGGCAGCATGTGCGGTATCCTTTCCACGACGGCAGCGGCCACCTCCTCAGCCGAACGGGCCGACAGGATCGCCTTGTCCAGCTCGTGGAGGAAGACGAGCTGGTCGGCATAGCGGCGCAGCGCCTTCTCCGACCGCTTCCGCTCGGTAGTGTCGATGTTGATGCCGTCGAAGTGGGTAGGAGTCCCATCCTCGGCGTAACTTGCCTGTCCGATAGAGCGGACCCAGCGTTCCTCGCCGGTCTCGGGATCGATAACCCGGTGTTCGATGGCGTACAAGGTTCCTTCGCGAATGGCCTCTTCCACCGCTAACCGCGTCGGCTCCCGATCTTCAGGATGGACGCGGCTCCAGAAGAGATCGATCGTCGGTTGGACATCCGGGTCCACGAAGAAGAGCCTCTTAGTCTCCTCATCCCAGTTCAGATCGCCCAGGGGAAGCTCGTTGAGCCAGGTGCCGACGCCCGTTTTGTCCAGAATCCAGGCGAGCCGACGTTGGCTCCGGGCGAGGGCCTCCTCTGCCCGCTTCTGCTCCGTGATGTCGATGCCAATCCCGACCCGCCGCCCGTCCGGGAGCTGTACGTTTGCCCAGCTCGTCTCGGCCGTGCGGCCGTCCTTCGTCGCCATGGGAATAGCTCTGAACCCAGGCTCGAGGGACCGCATGTAGTCGGCCACCTCCTGCCGGTAGGCCGGGTCCGGATAGGCCAGCTCCATGATAGTCGTCTCAGCCGTTTCTTCCTCCGTCCAGCCGGTGACCCGCTCCACGTGCTTGTTGAGCGCGACGTCCTCAATGTCGGGGTCGTATACGGTCAACATGACGGGGATGGTGTCGAAGATAGTCTCCAGCAGCTGGCGCTCCCGGCGCAGCTCATCCTCGGCCCGCTTGCGCAGCAGGGCCTCCACCACAGCTGGTGCCAGGGCTTCTAGATCCTCCTGCTGTTCCTGGCTGTAGCCACCGTTCCGATTGGCGACCGCCAGCATCCCAATTGTCTCGCCGTGATGAGAGAGTGGGACACCGAGGAAGTTCTGCAGCAGGGGATGTCCCTTCGGTGCCCCGAGACTGTCCTGGTGGGAGGCCGGATCGTTCGTGAGGAGGCTTCTTCCATCGTGGATGACGCGGCCGTGCAGGCCGTGGGGCACGAAACCGCCCGGGGGGCGGCGATGTCCCCTCTGCTCGGCCATCTGGCACTCTTCCCAGCCCATATCACTGATCGCTATGTCGTGGAGCAGCCCGTCGGGGCCTACTTCACCGACGAAACCAAACTGGCTTTCGGTGACATCGAGGGCGACCGTGAGGCACATCTCGGCCAGAGCCTCCTCCGTCTCGGTCCGGATCACCTGCTGGAAGATCCGGTTGATGCCGCGCACTACCTGGTTGTAACGGCTGATCCGGTGCTCCTTCTGCTTCCGCTCTGTCACGTCGTGGGCGACGACTGCCGCGCCGATGGGTCTGCCGTCTCCATCCGCGGTGAAGGTCACATCGAGGACGGCGTCGATCGTTTCGCCGTCCTTCGTCTTCACCGTGAACTCGACGTTCCGATCCGGCTCTTCTCCGCCAAGCCACTTAGCGATTCGACGCTGGAACAGGGCCCGCCCCTCCTCATCCAGCAGGTCCAAAGGGTCCATGGACAGCAGCTCGTCCCGGCTGTATCCCGTCATCTGGCACACGGCCTCGTTCACGGACGTAAATCGGTTGTTCCGGAAATCGATCTCATAGATCCCGGCGGGAGCGTGTTCCACGAGCTCGCGATAGTCTCCTTCAGCCTTTCGTAGTCTCTCCTCTGTCTTCTTGCGTTCACTGATATCCCGCACCATCCAGTGGATGCTTGCCGTCCCTCTGTCGTCGTCCACCGCCACCGCGCTCAGGACGACCGGGAACTGCTCCCGTTCACGAGACTCCAGCCAGAGCTCGGTCTCCACCCGGCGAGGCTTCGTTCCCGCTATATCGTCCCATCTGGTGAGCTGCCGGAAGGTGTCTCTATCCTCTGCCGCGACATAGACGCTGAGCGGTTTCCCCACCAACAAGCCTCTTGGGATGCCCAACAGCTCTGACGCCACTCGGTTCGCCTCCTGCACGACCCCTCGCACGTCGGTTACTACGTAACCGTACGGTGCCAGTTCGAAAAGCTCTTGATAGCGTCTTCGCTCTGCCTCCAGCTCGTGGCGCGCCGCCCGAAGCTCTTCGTTCCGCTGCCGAATCTCCTCCGTGCTGACGCGCAGCTCTTCGTACGCCTCCGAGAGCTCCGCAGCCCGCGCCTCGGCTCGCCCTTCCGCCTCTACTTGCTTCGTGGTCTCTTTGGCGAAGACGAGGACCCCGCCTACCGACCCATTCTGCTGGAGGACAGGGGTGAAGCTGTAGTCAACCCAGGCGTCCTGGATCTCGCCGTCTCTCGGGATGCGGACGTGGTGATCGTGCACCGAGGCGGCCTCTCGATCGACCAGGGCGCGCTTCAGTGCCGGCCCAATCGTCTCCCAGGCCTCGGGGAATACCTCCCGGGCCGCCCGGCCCAGGGCGTGGGGGTGTTTGTCACCCATCAGCGTGCGCAGACCGTCGTTGTAGAGGAAGATGAGGTCGTCACCCCAGTAGATCGCCAAGGGCGTGCTGGCGCTGAGCATGACGCCGACCGAGGTTCTCAGGCTGTCAGGCCACGCCTCCGTCGGTCCCAGGGGGGTCTCGGACCAGTGGAAGCGCTGGATTCTCTCGCCCATCTCCCCGCCGCCGGCAACGAAGGTGCCGGCAGCCGTGCTGGCTCCTGAGGAGAGAGGACCGTCTTGCCCGGCGCTGCTACCCAAAGGGAGGGACGTGTCATACTCAGCCTCGCAGCTTGTCTCGGGAGATGGCTGTCTCTCTGAACTTGTCATCGGTGACCTCTCTTTACCCGCTTGGATAACCATCGATTGGGGTCACCTCTACCCCGCCCGTCTCTTTCCGCTATTATACCACATGTGGGCGAATGTCGAGCGATGACACGTTCTTGCGGCACATCGACAAGGAAGGGCGACCATCCATTGCAGACCGAAGCTGATCGGGCGTTGAAGGACTCCGGGGCACGAGGACGTGCTGCACCGAGCAGCGAGCGACTAGCAGCGTACCGGGTTCGTCGGCATGGCTCTAGGACGACCAGCCAAACGTCGGCGTCCATGCCGGATCCTTACCCGTCAAGCGACCAAAGGCATGCCTTCATAGAGAGGGTTCATCTCTCTCACTCTTTACCAGAGCGTAGCGGATGAAGTCTAGAACATCCTCTACCGACTCTGGTTCACTGTCCCCGTGCCGCTCCCTGGCCCAGGCGACCAGTGCCGACCAGCGCTTGGCCAGCGTCCGCTCTGCCCATTTCGCGGCCTCTGATTTCGACGGGACAGTCCCGTACCGGAGCGTGTAGAGGGCCCGGCACATGGTGAGGACGGCGTAGGACTGGTACTCGGTGCCCTGGAGGCGCGGATCTGGTTTCTCCAACATCGGCTGCCACCACTCACGGAGGAACCCGCGCACCGCGCACCGCAGATCTTCCGAGCTTACCGGGTCGATCAATGTGTCAGGCGGGGGTCCTGCTACCACCACCCCGTGTTCTCGCAGTACGTGGCGCTGGATGATCCAGTCGCTGCCCAGGCGCGCCAGGTAGAAACGTCCCTCGTTGACGGTGAGGCACGGAGGATGGTCGGGAACGGGACGGCGGAGGACGCCGCGGGGTACGTAGGCGCCCTCCAGCTTCACCGCCGATTTGAGACCGCCAGAGGCGAGGCGGGCGTGCATAGCTGCCAGGTGCTCGACGACCTCTGCATGCAGCTCAGCGGCGGTGACGACGACGAAGTCTATGTCGCTCTGCTGCGCGTCGAAGCCGCCGGTTGCCAGCGAGCCGTAGAGATACATCCCCACCAGCCGGTCATCAAGTATCTCCTCCACGCTGGACAGGAGGGCGCCCAGGAGCGCATTGACCGCGGGGTGTGGCGTCGGACCGTGCGCGGGCACCGACCCGCTCATTCACCCCACTCCAGGTCGCCCAGCAGGTGGCTGTAGAGGGGCTCCATCCCCTGCCTCTCGTAGAAGGCGAGAGCCGCGCTGTTCTTGATCGAGGTGTAGAGGGTGTAGTACCGCAGGCCGTGCTCCCGGAAATACGCCTGTGCCTCCTCCATCAGTCGGGTTCCGATTCCCTGACGCCGGTGAGCCGCGTCGACCATGAGCCCGGAAACGTGTCCTACTCTCTGCACACGCCAGTAGTCGGGCCTGGTCTGCATGACGAGAGTGACGTACCCCACCATTCGTTCCTCCAACAGTGCGATGAACGCTGCGCGGGCCTCGTTCTCCAAGAACAGGGCGAAGTAGTCGAGGATCGCCTCGTCGGTAAGCGTGTCAATCTGGAAGAACGCTTCGTGGTGCTCCTCATACTCGGCGAAGAACGCCCGCGAGAGCGAGATCAGGTCGTGAGAGTCGTCGCCTCTCCGCATTCTCCGAATTCGCATCGTCCATCTCCCTGCTGCACCCAACGAGCTCTATGCAAGTACCCTATTCAGCGCCCCGTATGAGATGACGTCGCTGATGCTCTCCACGAACCGGATGTTCTCCAGGTTGTCACTCGCCAGCGCGTTCCGCAGGACGATGGGCGTCAGATCCAGGTCCTGAGCCCCGCGGTACGTGGAAAGGACGCAGTACTCGGCGCAGAACCCGGTGACGATCACGGTGTCGACGTCCAACGCCCGCAACGCGTCCGTCAGGCCGGTCTTATTGAAGGCGTTTCCATACCTCTTCTCGATATGGAGATCGGAGGGCAGGATCTCCAGCGTCTCAGGCAGATCGAAGCCCTCCTCGCCCGGCACGAGGTTTCCCTCCTCATTCACGTGCTGCACGGAGATGACAGGCAGTTCCTTCTCTCGGAATAGCTCAATGGCGGCGTTGATGGTCTCAACAGCCTCATGGAGGGACTGCGTCATTGTCGGGTTGATGTCGAAGAACTCCTTCTGCACATCAATGACCAACAGAGCCGGCTTCATTATCGGCCTCCTTATCCTTCTCGCGCTGCGCCTCCTTGCATCTCTCTATCTCAGCATTCTCTTGTGCGCTTCTCGGGGCAGACTTCGAGCTCATCCGTGGGCCTGCTCGGCCGATTGCCTGCTCTACGTCAGCGCCTGCTCGCGACAAGGAGGCGCTAGCGACCGCTCGGAAGATCAATGCCAACGCCTCGCCCACGGCGTCCCACAGCCTGGCCCCGAGCTCTGCGCTGGCGTGGGTGGCATCGCCGATCACACCGCTGGCTGAGTAGCGTGCGAGGTCCAGGTGCGGATCGTCCCAGTCGACTGCCGCGCGCTCGGGGTCAGGGATGCGGTCCGTCCGCACCAAGTCGGGCCGTCGGTGGAGGGCTATGGAGGTGGCGAAGCTGTCCGCGTGCCCGCCCGGTACGGACGAGGGTCCGATTCGGCACCAAATCTCGGGGTAGGGAGCGTCGGGCAGGAAGGCTCCGGCCATCTCCGCGTGCTCTGTGTTGAAGCGCTCGACCACACCGCCGAGATCGTGCTGTCCGCAGCCCTGCCAGACGACGATGCGCTTGAACCCCTGGTTCGCCAGGGACGTGAGAATCGAAGCGACCGCCGCTTCGTGAAGGTTCTGAGGTAGGTGGACGTACCCGCTGCCGAAACCCCGGTGCTCGGGTGTGGGGCCGAAGGGCAGAGCGGGGAGCACGAGGGCTTCTACGCCGTACCTTTCCCTGGCTCGTCTGGCCCCAGCCAAACACGCTGCCTCTGCAAACCAGGTGTCGAAATCGACCGGAAGATGCGGCCCCTGCTGTTCCGTGCAACCCGTCGGCACCACCGTCAGCCAGCCGGCCTCGGCCCGATCCCGGATCTCCTTGAAGGTCAGATCTCCGAATCTCACGACGCAGCCTCATTTGCTCAAGCGGGGTCGATCAGTTACAGCTCCAGCACGATCAAAACAGCAAGCAGCACGAGCATGGTGACCCAGATGCTCACGGCAATTCGAGTGGCTCGTCGTGCCCGCTCCGTCTCCCACCACGCCCGGGGTCTGATCTGCTGGATCAGGAAGGTCCCTATGGCAGCCAGGTTGATGCAGGTGATGTTTGTCAGGACCAGGGCCAGACCACCGACTGCCTCACCCAGGTGACCGGATCCGACCAGGAGGCCAGCGCCCACCAGCGGGGGCAGGAGGGCTACTGCGACCATCGTCCCGACGACGGCCGTCGGCACGCCACTGGTGAACGCCAGCGACCCCGCTGCCCCGGACGCGAGGGCCAGCAGGATGTCGCCGATCTCGGGCTGCGTCCTGGTCAGGATCTGGGGAGCGGAGGGATCGACGTCCAGCGCCATTCCAAGAAGCATCGCGAGTCCGGCGACGGTAACCGCGCCGGCTCCCAGGGACTTGAGAGACCGGGTGATGAGGTCGAGATCGCCCAGGGTGGATCCGAGGGAGAGCGCGATGTTGGGGCCGAGCAGCGGCGCGATGACCATGGCCCCGATGATGATGGCGACGTCTCCGCGCGTCATCCCGATGGCGGCCACCACGGCGGAGAGGGCGACCATGGCGACGTACGTGACGGTGAGGTTGCTCTCCTCAGTCAATTCCTGGTAGAGTTCCTCCCGGCTGATCCGCTGGAGCTCTGCTGGGGCCTGCTCCCTCTCCGTCTCGCCCTCCTGCCCGGGCCCGGAGGGGGGCCTCACCGAGGGGAGCGTCGCCTCCACGGGGAGTACCACGAGCCGGAAGTCCTCCCCGGAGCCCAGGCGTCCCATGAGGACGTCCGAGAGGGCCTCGACGTGTGCCGCGTCGATCAGCACCCAGACGATGGCCGTCCCCTCCGACGACTCGTCACTCCAGATGTCGAGGACTGGCTGATCTGCGAACAGATCGGAAAGGTCCTCGAAGTCCCTGTCGCCGATCCTCAGCTCCAGCACGCGAAGCGGCATATTCCCTCTCTCTGTTCGTACTCAGACCGAACCGAGGCCCGGTCCGGCGGCCGAGCTCGGGCGCAGCGCTGAAGCGATGTGAGTTCGATGGCGGTGTTACGTCAGCGTCAGCTCCATGAACATCTCTGCTTCCTCTTCTTCCGTCAGAACCTCCTGGAATCCCAGGGCCCGGTAGAGGCCGACCGCCTCGGTCAGGAATGGCGCTGTGTGCACCTGGACTAGCTGGTATCCAATCTCACGCGCGGCTTCGATGGCTGTTCCGACCAACGCCCGGCCTAGGCCGCGGCCCCGGTACCCGGATCCCACGTACAACCGCTTCAGTTCGCCCTTCTTTGCCGTCACGCGGCGCAAGCCCACGCAGCCCGCCGGAGTCTCGTCGTCCTGCGCCAGGAAGAGGCGCCCGGCCGGCGGCGCGTATGACCCGGGCAGGGCCGCCATCTCGGCGCGGAAATAGTCGTAACCCATGTCCACGCCGTACTGCTCGAGGATGAGGTGATAGTACGCCAGCCAGAGCTCGCGCACCGCGTCCAGTTGCTTTTCCGTCTCGACGCGAACGATCTCCACTAGAGCTCGAAGATCGGCCAGCGGAAGACGAAGAGGGCGGCCAGGATCCCTACATTGATGAGCAGGGCGATCGCTCCTTGATCCGAGAGCTTCTCCATCCTCCCGTTCCAGAAGAGAAAGACCATCACGGCGGAGGCGACGGCGGCACCCGCGGTTATCGGGCGCCACCAGGCTTGACCTGCCAGCAGCCCAGCCCCGCTGGCGATGAAGCCGAGGGCAATGACTGTGTAGGAGATGCTCGCCAATGAGTAGGTGGTCTCCTCCTTGACAAGCCTGGAGAAGGCCCACGAATCGGATGGCCAGAGCATCCCGGGTTGAAGCTTGAAGAGTCGCGAGCTCTGTCCTACGTAGAGCAGATGAACGAGCCCGTGCAGCGCGACGAAGACACCGACGACGAACCTCAGCATACCACACATCCCTTCCCCGGGGGGCTCAGTATGCCCCTGTACGTCGACCGGGCAGCCATCCCGGCGCTGGTTCGGCCCGCCTCAGGCGAGGGCTGTCCAGCAGAGCTCGACGAATGACGGCTGTGCATGAGGACAGTATACTCCAGAACCGCCGAGAGCTCAAGGTTTTGGGTCGTCCGAGCTCTCGCAGCTGACCTCGGTGGATCCGGCGGCGGGGGGCGAGCGTCGCCGCCGGATCCGTTCTCCCACAGACCGGGGTGCTGCGTATCCCGGGGCAAGACGTAGACGCTCTCCTGCGCCGAACGCTGTCTTGCTGAAGCGAGGGCCCCCAGGCAAGACGTCGGTTACTTCCGTGTGTGTTCCTCCCCGTCGAAGCTCAACAGAGTCTCCCGCTCGTCCACCACCGTCTCCAGGTGGACCGGGCGCGTCCATACTGCATACAGGTTTTCCAGCGTATCGAGGGCCCAGTCCATCTTCAGATCGATCCCCTCGTGCTGATGGCGGAGGAGGAGCTCGCCACGGTTGCGGTAGTTGCCGTCGGTCACGATGATGATTGGCTGGCCGAAGTTGGTCAAGCTGAAGAGGAGCTTCCGCTTGATCGCTTCGAACTCCCGCTCGTCGATCACGTACTGTCCTGTTCGTTCATTATACTCGTATGTGAACAGCTTGTGGCGGCGGGCGAAGCCCGGCGTGAGGAACGTGTCGATGAAGCCCACGTCGTTGTAGATCCGGCGTACCTCGAAGATCTTCTCCCGGCCCCGGCCCAGCTCCCGATCCCAGGTGCGGCGCGCCTGCTGATCGTCGCACGCCTCCCATGCCCTACCGAAGCAGCCTCGGTTCCAGCGGTCCTCGATGTCCCGCAGCAGCTCCAGACCGAGCTTGTAGGGGTTGAGGCGCCCGGGGCGGGTGCCCATGGTGCCGGCATGCTGCTCGGCGTAGTCGATCAGCTCATCCGGCCGCAGCGCCTTTTCAGTCATGATCTTGCTGTGCCAGTAGCTGGCCCAACCCTCGTTAAGAATCTTTGTCTGGCCCTGGGGCGCGAAGTAGTAGGCTTCCTCGCGGACGATGCCCATCACGTCTCGCTGCCATGACCGAAGCGGCGCGTGCTCAAGCAGGAAGCGCAATACGTCCCGCTGGGGCCGCTCGGGGAAGCGCTCCTTCCGTGCCAGCTCCCGATCCATCTTCTCACGCTGCGCCTCCAGGAAGTCGGGTGGGTTGATGTAGCTGTCCATGTAAGGTTTGCTGGGCAGCTTCCGCACCGCCTGAGAGTTGTCCGTGCCGTCGTCCTCGGAATCGTGTTCGTGGTGCTCGGTTTCCCGCCGGATGCCCGGGGCGTGGACGTCGATCAGGTTGTCGATGGAGAGGCAGACGTCGAGGAACCGCTCGACTGTGTCGTAGCCGCGTCGGTCGATGGCGCGGCGGATTCGCGTGCCATGGTTCGCCATCTCGTCCATCATCTTTCGGTTTGTGTGGGCGAACCACATGTTGTTCTTGAAGAAGTCGACGTGGGCGAAGACGTGGGCCATGACCATCTTCTGGTGCACCGGTTTGTTGCTCACCAGCAGGTAGGCGTAGCTTGGGTCGTTATTGATCACCATCTCGTAGATGCGGTGGAGCCCATAGGCGTAGCTCTTCGACGTCCGCAGGTACTCCATCCCGAAGCGCCAGTGCGGGTAGCGGGTGGGGAAGCCAGCGTAGGCGGCCACCTGGTTCATCTGTTTGTAGTCGAGCACCTCGAAGATGGTGTCGAAGAACTCGAGCCCATAGTTGCGGGCGTATGCCTCGACCTCGACCCGAATCTGGGCCAGATTGGTTGGCAGCGTCATCGCTCACCGTCCTTTCCCCAGGAAGTCCTTGATGGCGTCGTAGATGCCGTCCCTCTCCTGGATCCTTGTCGTGACGAGCTGCGCTTCATCCTCGAGCTTCAGGCGCTGCAGAGCCTCCAGGAAGCCGCTTCTCCTGTGCGACCCGCCCACCTCGCCGTAGCAGAAGAGGTTGACGAAGGGAAGGATGTCGTCGGCCAGGAGCCGGGCGCAGGCGGCGTTGTCGTCCTCCCAGTTGTCACCGTCGCTGAACTGGAAGGGGTAGATGTTCCAGTCGGCGGGGTTGTAGTTTTCGCGCATGATGCGTCGGCAGAGGTGATAGGCCGAGGAGATGGCGGTGCCGCCGCTCTGCCGCGTGTGGTAGAAGTCGTGCTGGCCCACTTCCTGGGCTTCGGCGTCGTGGATGATGTAGCGGGCCTCCACCTTCTGGTACTGCGAACGGAGCCAGGTGTCGATCCAGAAGGCCGTCAGCCGCACCAACTCCTTCTTCTCGCTGTGCATAGAGCCCGAGACGTCCATCATGTAGATGATCACGGCGTTGCTGTCGGGCTCGTAGCGGCTCTTCCACGAGCGGTACCGCTTGTCCTCCCGCACCGGAACCACGCAGGGTGCCTCAAAGCAGTAGCTCCCCAGAGCGATCTGGCGCTTGAGCGCCTGCCGGTAGGTGCGCTTGAAGTGACGCAGGCTCTCCGGTCCCACCTGACGTATGCCGGTGTAGCGGTCTACCCGGCTCTCGATGTTCTCCTGCCCCCGCGGTTCTATATGCGGCAGCTCCAGTTCCTCCCCTAGAATCTCAGCCAGCTCCTCAAGTGAGACCTCTACCTCCAGGATGTGCTCGGCGGGGAGGTTGCCGGCCTCGTCCCCGGCTCCTGGTTGATCGGGATCGAAGCCGATGGGCGTGCCTTTCTCGCCTTCTCCCTGTCCTACGCCTCCGATTTGCCGCCGGCCGAAGCGGAAGCGGGGGATCTCGATGTGGGGCACGGGGATGCTGACTGGCTTGCCGCCCTGCCGGCCGATCAGGTCCCCGTCGCTCATGTACTTGCGCAGGTTCTTCCGTACCTTCCCGCGCACGATCTCACGGAACCGCCTCTGATCCTGTTCGATCTTGGCGATCATTCTCTCTTCTCCTCTTCTCCTACTGGTCACCAGACGTCCGACGGCGGCCGGGCTTGGGCTGCACCCTCGCGCGCAAAGAGACACTGGGATGGGGGCTGATTACGTCATCGAAGGTGACGCTATACCCACGCGCACGAAGAGACACTGGGTTTGTGGCTGGTCTCCTGACCAGCCACGTACCCAGTTTCCTCTATCGACGCTCTTTCGTATCCCCCCGGGCAAAAATGCTCGAGACGTAGTTGAGCACGTCGGTGGCGCAGATGTCGCAGTAGCCGTAGTTGTTGATCAGCCGGCCCTTGACCACGTCGATCTTCTCTTGCGTCTCCTGGTCTACCACGCTGGAGACCAGGGTGGTCAGCTTGATGGTGTCCTTCTGGTCCTCGAACACCTTCAACTCCAGGGCCTTCCGCAGCCGCTCGTTCGAGTCCCAGCGGAACGTGCGCTGGTCGAGGGCCAGGGCGGCGATGTAGTTCATGATCTCCCGCCGGAAATCATCCTTGCGGCTCTCGGGGATGTCGATCTTCTCCTCGATGGAGCGCATCAGCCGCTCGTCCGGCTCTTCATCGGCGCCGGTGTAGCGGTTGCGCACCTTTTCGTGCTGCGTGTAGGCCTTGACATTGTCGATATAGTTGGCGCATAGGCGCGAGATGGCGGTCTCGTCGGCTGTGATGGCCCGCTGCACCTCGTTCTTGACGATCTCGTCGTACTCCTCCCGCACGACGGCCAGCAGCTCCCGGTAGCGGCTCCGCTGCTCCTCGCTGGTGATCAGCGAATGATGCTTGAGTCCAGCCTCCAGCTCCCGCAGGACGATGAAGGGGTTGATGCACCCTTCGCTGGCGTGACTGACCAGGGCGTTCGACAGCTTATCCTGGATGTAGCGGGGGGAGATGCCCTCCAGGCCCTCCCGTTCGGTCTCATCCTGCAACTCGCGGACGCTGTCCTCGGTGAAGCCGGGGATGCTCTTCCCGTCGTACAGCTTGAGCTTCTGCAGTTGAGTCAGTCCCGCCTGCTTCGGCTCCTCCAGCCGCGTGAGCACCGCCCACAGTGCGGCCATCTCGATGGTGTGGGGCGCGATGTGCTGGCTGATGACGCGTCCATCGCCGAAGTCCCGTTCGTAGATCTTCACCTCATCGCTGTAGCGGGTGACGTACGGGATGTCGATCTTGACCGTCCGGTCGCGGAGCGCTTCCATGTACTCGTTGTTGAGCAGCTTCCGGTACTCGGGTTCATTCGTGTGTCCGATGATCACCTCGTCGATGTCCGTCTGGGCGAACTTCTTCGGCTTGATCTTGTGCTCCTGCGACGCGGTCAGGAGATCATAGAGGAAGGCGACGTCGAGCTTGAGAATCTCGATGAACTCCACAAGGCCGCGGTTGGCGATGTTCAACTCGCCATCGAAATTGAAGGCGCGCGGGTCGCTGTCCGAGCCGTACTCGGCGATCTTCCGATAGTTGATGTCGCCCGTTAGCTCCGTCGAGTCCTGGTTCTTCTCGTCCTTCGGCTGGAACGTGCCGATGCCGACCCGGTCCTTTTCGGACAGGGTCAGGCGGCGTACCTCTACGTGGTCGATCACCTTCGTCCAGTCGCCCATGTACTCTTCCATGAGCCGGCGGTAGACGAACCGGCAGGCGGGGCAGAGCTCCCCCTCGATGCGCACGTGCTCCTCCGGCGGCCGGCCTTCGTTCAGCTTCGCCAGAACGTCGTCGCGGAACCCGACGGGGATCAGATGGAGCGGTTCCTCGTGCATAGGGCAGTCCATGCGCTCCTGGTCGGGGGTGTCGATCCAGGTGAGGGTGTAGAGGGCCCCGTCGCTCGTCTTGGAGTAGGCCTCCAGCCCCTTCTTGAGCAGCCGCACGATCGTGCTCTTGGCGCTTCCGACAGGGCCGTGGAGGAGCAGCACACGCCTCTCGGTGCCGTAGCGCCAGGCGGCCGACTCGAAGATCTGCACCAGCTGCATCAAGGACCGGTCCATACCGTAGATGGCGTCGCGGCCTCCGTCGAAAGGGTCGTCGAAGAAGTTGTAGTGGGTGACAGTCTCCCGGTTGCAGGTGTACGCTTCGGTGCCGTAGGAGAGGATCATATCGTAGAGGCGCTGGTACGCGCTTCGGGCGATCCGGGGGTTCTGGCGCACCACCTGAAGGTACTCCTCAAAGCTACCTGTCCAGTACTGCTCCCGGAATCGTTCCACGTCCTGCAGGTCACCGATAACGGATACGACGCTCTTCTTCTCCATCGCTTTACCTCCCAGTCTCTCTTCTGCGGAGAGAGCGGCGCCCGCTCTTGGCCATGAACGCGGCAGGCCGACCCGCTCTACCGGGTCGGCCTGCACTATGATGCAGCAGTCTACCTTGAAAGTTTCAGTGAGGGTTTCTCTATGGTGCAGTCCATCCTTTGCCGGTCACGGCCCGGATTGGCATGCGGCGGGCGGTCTCTCCTCTTTAGAATAAGATGCGGTGAAGGGGAGAAATCTTACGTCAGGACGGAGACCTGAGCATGCAAGACCCGTCCGTAGTGCGCTACGTAACGAAGTGGAGTAGCGCCGGTGCGGCACTCCGCCGGTGCCTTAGCGGCCCGGCTGCGTGCCTAACTACGAACGAGTGGTCTCATTTGAAGGGTTTGTGGCGGCGGGGCTCGCCGCCCGGGGCAGGAAAGGATGCTCGAACACCAGCGCTCGGGGTGGCGCTGGCGACGCGGACGCGCTGGCCGACGCTACGCCTCGACGGAAGGTGCGGCGACGGTTTCGGGCTGCTCTCTCTCTTCCAGCTCAGCCGCCTCAAGCACCCCGGCGTATAGGTCGTGGCATCGCGAGCACTGATCTAGGTGATGGGCGACCTTGGGGAAACGTTCTACTGGATTATCTCCGGCTACCTCCGTGTCAACATACTTGGGGATCAACTCGAAGACGTCGTTGCACGTCAGCTCGTCGTCTCGTGTAGCATAGATCTGTCGAATCCACGCACGAAAGGATTCAAGCTTCAAGGTGTATGTCTCCTCATGTTGTTAACCTAACTATAGGATGCGCCAAGAGAGCCATTTCTTACTCCCGCTATCCTCACCGCCGGCTGAAGATGGCCAGCACGTCCGCCTGGCTGTAGTGGCGACGCTCCAGGCCCTCCTTAAGCTTCTTGCGCGCATCGTAGACCAGCTTGTAGATGTTGTTCCTGTTTGTATCGAGCTCCTCCGCGACCACGTCCACCGGCACGCCGCGCAGCTTGACGTTGATCAGGGCTATCCGCTGCCGCTCCGTCAGCTCGTGCCGGATGACGCGTTTCATCAGGACCGCGATCTCCTCTCTGGCTGCCGCCGTCTCCGGGTCCGGCGCGGCGGTGTCACTGAGGAAGTGGAGCAGGGTCACCTCCTCCTGGCCGACCACGGCCTCCATCGACAGGGTGCGCCAGCGGCGCAGCCGCAGCTCGCCGGCCGCCACGTTGATGACGAAGCGGTAGGCCCAGGTGGTGAACTTGCTCTCTCCCCGGAACGTGTCCAGCCTGTCCAGCACCTCGAGAAGGGCATCCTGGGCGAAGTCCTCGGCCATCTGCTCCAACTCCGAACGGCCGAGGTCCGACAGGTCTTCTCGGTGCCGATCCATATAGACGTAGACCGCTCTCAGCAGATAGTCTCGCAGGTCGGCCAGGGCTTCAGCGCGGGTGTCTTCGCCGCCGAGGTCTGCGAGCCACTCGTCATTGCTCCTTGATCCTTTGCGCTGCATTCTCTCCCTCACCTTCTTCTGGTGTAGAGGGATTGTACCACGCTCCGAGGGGAGGCTCAACTCCGAGCAACCAACGGCTGTTTCCCGCTATTGCAGCGATGTTCTAGGGTGGCGAAGGATCTCGTGAGGGGGTCCTGTCATCGAGAACTGACGCGTTCACGGTGGAGGAAGGTGGTGTAGGTCGGGCCTCCTATTCGGCAGTCTGGGCATGACATAGGCCGGACGAAATCGGCCGGAGCTGCTATCCGCTTATTGAGCTCGTTGGTAACCGGCGGGGCATCAGGGCTGTGAGCAAGCCGCGGCGGAGGCTCATGCCCACTCGGCTTCCAGCTCCGGTCGCCGGGTCACCCGCCCGCTCTCCACCAGGTACTCGTAGGCTGTCAGGGCTGCTAGTGCTCCCTGGCCGACGGCCACGGAGATCTGTTTCTGGGGGACGTTGGTGACGTCTCCGGCGGCGAAGAATCCCGGCAGCTCCGTGGACGCGTCGTTCTCCACCGGGATCTCACCCTGCTCATTCAGCTCGACCAGGGCTTGCACGGACTTGGTGTTCGGGGAAAGCCCGATCTCCAGGAAGGTGCCCTCCACATCGAGGACCTCTCGCTGCCCGTCCTGGAGGGAGTGGATCTCAACCCCGGCGAGCCGGTTATCGCCGATGAAAGAGAGCACCTGGTAAGGGGTGTGAACCTGAACCCGGGGGTCGTCCTTGATCTTCTCCACCAGGCTGGCGTCGGCGGTGAAGACGTCCCGCCGGTGGACCAGGTGCACCTGGGAGGCGAAGCTCAGCAGGTCCCGCACGGCGGTGAAGGCTGAGTTCCCGCCGCCCACGACGGCCACCGGCCGACCTCTGTAGAGCGGCGCGTCGCACGTGGCGCAGAAGGCGACGCCGCGCCCTATGAGGCGCTCCTCATTCGGCACGCCCAACCGGACGTACTCCTTGCCGGCGCAGTAGATGACGGCATTGGCAGCGAACTCGCCGCCGTCGCTGGTATAGGCGAGAAAGCCGCCGTGGGATTCCTCCACCTCGGTAACCCGGACTCCCAGGAGTTCGGCCAGAGGGTAGGACTCGGCGTGGAACTGGAACCGCTCCATCAACTCGTTCCCGCCGACGCCGGGGAGGCCCAGGTAGTTCTCGATCTCCGCGGTGTAGGTCAGCTGGCCGCCCATCTTCTCCGCCACGAGGCCCACGTCCAGGCTCTTTCTGGCGGCGTAGAGCGCCGCGGACAGGGCCGCGGGCCCTCCGCCGACGATGAGGATGTCGTAGATGTGGCCCTCTTCCAGGCGTCGGACGTTTCGCAATCCCTCTGCATCTCGCATGGCTGCCTCCATCCGCCGGTACTCGTCAGGATCCACGGCCTGCAGAACCGCCGTATACAGGGCCGGTGCCGGGTGGGCACCCTCCAGGGCCGTCGTCTCATTGATCACGGTTCGAGGCACGCCCTCCACTTGGTACTCCTGCGCCAGCTCGAGAAACTGGGACGCCTCGATCATATCGGCCTGAATTCGGTCGTTGAGGTAAGCGAACTGGTGGGCCGTGTGCACCATCCGGGGGCAGTATGGGCAGGTAAGCGTGACGAAAACCTGGAGGTGGACGGGTTGGTCTACGTCTTGTATCAGCCCCTCCAGGTCGGTCTCGAGGCCGGAACGGGCCGTGGAGACCATCAAGATCGCCTGGAGGACGGATGCGAACTCCTGGCCTCCGGTCACGCCGAAGAACCGGATGCCGTGGTCCCGCTCCGCCAGAACCAGCGTGGCAGGGAACCTCTCGATAGCGTAGGTCTCCACGGCCTCCGGGTGCTCCTCCGGGGTGAGTACTTCCAGCGTTAGCTTGTCGGAGAGGGTCGCCAGCCCCTCCAGGAGCGTCTGCTGGGATTGACAAGGTTCGCCGCAGATCTCGCCCTCCACGAACAGGAGGAGTCGGACCGGTTCAATCATGTCGGAGAGCAGCTCAACGATCTGTTCCTTGGTCTCCTCGTTCCAGAGGGCTTGCGGCATTGTCTTCTCTCCTTTGTTAGCGGTGTTGGCGCGCCGGTGTGCCTACGGCCTAGCGCGAATAAGACGCAATGATGAGACGCTCATCGACGTCGGGGTCCAGCTCCTCCCATTCTGGGTGGCGCAGCACGCGGCCGGCGCCGTTCTGGCTAGTCAACCAGGCGGGCAGCGGTGGTCCGTTCTCCTGCAGCTCCTGTACATCCGGCGTCTGTCGGATGGATTCGTCCAAGGTGACGACCTGTCCCGGCTCCACCAGGTATGACGGGCTGCCCACGCGCCGTCCATCCACGGACACGTGCCCGTGGGTCACGAACTGACGGGCCTGCGGACGGGTGCGGGCCAGGCCAAGCCGGTAGATCACGTTGTCCAGACGGCGCTCGAGCAGCTTGAGCAGCGCGACGCCGGTTGGGTCGCTCGATCGCCGCGCCCGGTTGAAGAGCCGCCGAAACTGGCGCTCGCGCACGCCGTACATGCGCTTCACCTTCTGCTTCTCCCGCAGCTGCCGGGCGTAGTCGGACTGCCGACTGCGCCGTCGGCCGTGCTCGCCCGGAGGCTGGCGCAACCGGCGCTGCAGCGCTTCCCCGCCGTTGCCGAAGAGGTCTTTCCCTTCGCGTCTTGATAGCTTGTTCTTGGGTCCTGTATAACGACCCATAGCTTCCTTTCCTTCCTTCTATAAGTCTCTCCATATATACCCTATCACAGTATAGTATCCCACGTTACCGGGTGTGTCAACTGAATCGTTCCTCTTGGATGAAGCACCTACTCGAAGAAATTCAACCACATATGCCCCGTCGTCATCTGCATCTCCGGGTGGGCCGTACGGAAGGCGCGCAGGCGTGGGGCGTGCCGGCCGACCATCAGGCTCGCCATCCGCGGCGGCACCGGGCGGGAGAAGCCGATGGGCGCCGCGCTGCCCACGTGGAACAGCCAGCTCCCCTCAGTCCGTATAGCGACCCCACAGTGGCCGCACGTGTGCCCGAAGAGGGGTATCATCCATACCTCCGGCTCAAGGGGGAGGCGGATGGCCTCAAAGCCGTGCCAGTGCTCGCCCGCAGCTTCGTGTAGTACGAAAACCGGCCCATGGGCCGCGTTTCGGCGCACGTAGCCCAGATCGAGAGGATGGCGGGGGAAGCGGTGAAAAGCTTCGTGCTCACGGCGGTGGATGTGGACCCGGGCGTGAGGGAAATCGGGCAGCCCCCCGGCGTGGTCGAAGTGGAGGTGAGTAAGCACGATGTCGCGCACCTCCTCGGGGCGGTATCCGAGGCGCGCCACCTGGCGCACGGCGGCTTCCTCGGGGTCCATCGGAGGCCTGGTCACCAGCCGCAGGGCTTGTAGGACGACGGGGGGACGACGGTAGTCGTCTCGTCCCAGACCTGTGTCGACCAGGAGTAGGCCGTGGTCCGTCTCCACCAGCGGACAAAGTGCTCCGGTGCGCCAATCTGACGGTATCCGCGCGCTCCAGGTGAAGCAGTTGAGGAAATGGATGGTCATCTCAGCTCCGTCCTGGGTATTGGATTAGGGATTCCCCCGGGCGGAGCCAGCTTGAAGCCTGGGCCATCCTCGTAGCACGGGTTCGCATCACCTGACTACTCGACCGGTGGTGGCTGGAAGTACGACACGCCGGGCACCTGCACCATCGCGATGTACGACGTGCCGTCGTGCTCCACGTAGACCGGCGCCGTGGGATGCTGGTTGACCTGCTCCCACACGAACCGAAGGGCCTCGCCCTCGACGTACCGTCCTTCTCCGATTTCCTTGGGGGATAGATCGGTGTCGCTGGGCCAGGGGGCGCCTCCCACGCCTCTATTCAGCTTCTCGAGCGTCACGTACCCTCTCGTCGGCAAGAAGTCGTGTCCTTCGGCGCCGGCCCCGCTTTGGAGGAACTCCTCGAGCTCGTAATAGGCGTCGGGCGCCCCGCCGTGCTCTCGGACCTCCTTTGAGCGATCGGCCAGGTTGACCAGCAGGTACATGGGCGAGATCGAGTTGCCTCCCAAGGTGTAGTAGTTGTGCTCCCACTCGAAGAAGCCCACCGAGATGATGCGTTCCAGCAGTGCCTCCCTCTCCTCTTCCGTCAAATGCCCTTCGAGAACCTCCCGCGCGTGGCCCTCCCACTCCACCCAGATGATCCGACCGTCCGGCCAGATCCGCACCTCCGGGATATAGTAGCGCTTATCATAGGCACCGGCCAGCCCGGCGGTCGTGTGGGGTGAATAGAGCTGGACCACGGGTTCTCCGGAGTCGCTCGACCAGGCGGGGACGGCCGACGGTAGCGACAGCAGCTTCCCCGCTCCCCGACGCAGTGACCCTATTGGCCCGCAGCCGCAGAACGAGACGAGGGCGACGACGAGCCAGAGCGCACGGCAGACGCTGGACACGGTGTGCCTAGCAGTCACAATGGAAAGTCTCTCTCTAGCCATAGCTTACGGGTTCTTCAGCCCCGTCTCCAGCTTGTTCGTCACCTCGCGCTTCACCCGGGCGGCCAGGACGTCGTCGTGGCGGTTAAGGAAGCCTCGCACCGCCTCTGGGTCGTGGACGACCAGCGAGCGGAGGGCCCAGGAGAGGGCCTTCACAACCATGTCGTCGTCATCGTCGGCCAGCTTCCGGCAGATGGCCAGCGTCCGCTCGGTGTCGCCGTAGCCGCCGTGGGAGCGCATGTTCAGCGCGACGGTACTGACCAGCGCCGCCCGCCGCCACCAGCGGTCGTCGGAACGGGCCCAATCGCGGATGGTGTCGATCTCGATCAACCGGGCCAGCCACGCCGGCCCCGAGAGTGTGCGAGCGAAGGCATCGACCGTGCCCCAGCTGTTGATCCCCTCGCCGAGCTCCTCGAGGGTCCCGCGGTCAAGGGAGTGAAACGCCGCCTCGTGGTTGGCGATCAGCTCGTACGCGATCCAGCGGTAGCGGCCGCTATTGAGCACGGCACGGGCCGCGTCGAGCACGAAGTCCGCGGGCTCGTCCTCGATCCGGCGTGAGTAGTCGCGGCGGACGGCGCGTAGCGGCGCGGTCCGCCGTTTGGGAATGGCGTCTAGGTCTTCGATCAGTTTCTGGGCCAGCTCGTTCGGTTCCATCCAGCCTCCTGTCTCAGGGGTCGTTGTAGAATCCCCCTCGATCACGGCAGATTTCCGCCATACGGTCTCGCGCTACGCTTGGAGTATGCCCGTACTGCGGTCCGTTGTCAACCATGGGAGGCGGGAGACCTCCAAAGGATGGCGTGAAGCCCTTCTGTGGGAGGGGTCACTAGGTGCGCGAACAGGTCGCGAGGAGAGAGACCTGTAGAGATCCTCGCAGATCTGAAGCCCTGCAGAAGTAGGTCGGGTTTGTACCCGACGAGGGCCGGTGGCCCGCGGCGTGGCGGTTAGCGGCCGGAGACCGGCTCGACCGCCCTACGATGGCAACAGTGCGCGGCGTGGGGTAGACAGCCTACCCTTCGCGCTCCCGCCGCATCATGAACAGGACGTGAGCCGTGAATCCCAGTGAGCCCTTGATGTCCACTACCTGGAACACCTCCCAACCGTCCCGCTGGAGCCGCTCCAGCCTGTCGAGATCGTTGTCGGAGATCCTGCTCCACAGCCCGATGGCCGGAACGGTCTTCACTTGCAGGTTCTTGTACTCCCACGTCATCCTGTCTGATCTCCTTACTCTTTTCATTCGCTCAGTGCTCGGATCTGACGATTGCAGAGCCAGCCCAGACGTCACCGGCCTGATGAAGAGCGTGTCTGCTACTCGACCCAGAGGCGTGGTGACGCGTCACAGGTGCATCTCTCAGTCTTGCGGTGCCAGGCGCACCATGTCCCCTACCGTCACGTCGGGATGGTGGTATCGTGCCCTCTCAGCCGTGCCGCCCCCGAACTGGACCGCGTCCTGTGGGCACCACTGGAGGCAGGCGAAGCACTGCTCGCAGCGGTGGTGCCAGACGGGCTTGTCGTCGACGATCTCGACGTTGCTCACCGGGCAGATCTGGGCGCAGATCCCGCAGCCATTGCACGCCTCGTCGGCCCAGAAGGCCGCGTCCATCAGCTGGCGGCTCTCGAGAAAGGGGAGCTCCGTTGGTTCGCGGACCCCGGCCACCCTGAGCCAGACCGGCTTTGCCAGCGTCTCCGTTAGACCGAGCCGATCGGCAAGTCTGGTGAGGGGATCGGCCGTCGTCTGGAACGTCCCGGACCCTCGGGCAGTGACGGCGGCCGCGATCTCCGCGACTCTGCCTGAGCGGATAGATATTTCCAATTCTCGAAACGTAGAAGGAAATATGGCTACCTGGGCAATATACTATCATGAACTAACTGACGAGACGGTCCTGAAAGCTTTTACTGCGTAGATCTAATTGTTAAAATTTTTTCTAGACGGACTTTTAAGTTATATATCTGTTATCAAGGCGAGTAAGTAGCCCCGTTTTGTAATTAGAACGAGTGAAAACGATTAAGGAA
>Ga0207797_1000014_pt1 | contig 120357 bp, 90 predicted proteins | sample PRCRCaboRojoPR_6_FD_187275 | JGI IMG/M metagenome (GOLD analysis project Ga0207797, IMG submission 187275) | Marine sediment microbial community from Cabo Rojo, Puerto Rico - PR CR 10% Liquid 1 (SPAdes) | ecosystem: Environmental > Aquatic > Marine > Coastal > Sediment | place: Cabo Rojo...
GGCAAAGGATATTAGTACTCGGTGCGAAGGGAATATTCTCAAGGAGGGCTCCCTCCCGTCAAGTGAGACGGAGAGCGAAGCCGGCGGTGCTGCTGTTTTGATTGGGCGGGGGGGCTTCTCGTCTCTAGCGCTGTTCCCAATACGTCCGCAGGGCAGTAAAGGGCACCGCCGGCTGCTGGTCGCCCCGTCGACCCGAGTTCCAGGTCATCACCAGCTCCTTCTTGGCGCGGGTGATCCCCACGTACAGCAGCCGCATCCGCTCCGCGGCGTAGTCCAGCCGCGCCTGCTGCGTGGCCCGACCCTCTTCGTATAGGGTTTCCGTCGGCTCAACGGCTGCCTTCAGCTGCGCCAGGCTCTCGGCCTGCAAATTGAGGTTGTCCCGGACGAACCATTTCTCCGCGATGTATGCGTCGTGGGGCAGTCCGGCCGGGAAGTTGTAGTTGTTCAGCGACATCAGGTAGACCCGATCCCATTCCAGGCCCTTTGCCTTGTGCATCGTCGCTATTACCACTTTTCCCCTATGAGACTCAGGATCGAAGCGCGTGTCCTCGTCGCTGAAGCCCAGGAATCGGCGTTGGTTGCGCGCGATGACGGCCAGCTCCTCGGTCAGCTGGGGCAGACGCCAGTTGGGGTGGATCTCGCTCACTCGCTCCAGCATGACAGCTAGCTTGTGGGCCATGGCCAGGTCGGCCGGCTCCTCGAACAGATCCTGAGCCAGGGTGAGGATCAACTGGTCAATGGGCAGCAGGGTCGCTTCTTGCCAGCGTTGGACCCGCGACCGGAAGATGTTCAGGTGCTCGGGAAGTCCTAGGTACCCGTCCGGCAGCTCGATGGCGTCCAGCCAGTCTCGGCCGAGCCGGGGCCAGAGGAAATCCTCCACGCGCTGGCACTTGCGCACTGCCTTCGCGACTGCCTCCAACCTCTCCTGTTTCTCCTCATCGTCCCGATCATCGCGCCGCCACACTCGGTAGACGCGGGCCAGCTTGGTCGGCGAGACCGGGTCGGCCAGGTAGTTCACCACGTTGGCCAGGGCGCCGGCTGCCTCTCGAGTGGCCTGCGTGCTGCGGAGCAGTTCCACGTATTCGATATCCCGCTGTTTGAGCTCGTTCGCCATCTGAAAGCCACGTCGGTTCCGCGGCACCAGCACGGCCACCGTGGCCGCCGGATGTTCCGGCAACCAGCGCTCCAAGGAGTCCGCCACGGCTTCAATTTCACGCTGGGGGGTGAATCTCTTCCCCACGATGTGCACCTGATCGGGATCGTCCGGTGGGTTCGACTGCGGGTCATCGGGAGGTGTCGGCCTGATATAGGGGCTGGTGAGAGCCCCCCTCACCGCCTCCACCGGGTGTTTCTCCCGCGTCCAGTCGATCAGGTAATTGGCCAGGTCGATGATGCTCTTAGTCGAGCGACCGGAATTCGGGAGTTCCCGATCGTCCACGTCTTCCCGGTCCAGAAACTCGCGCAGATGTTCAGGGCTGGCCGTGGTGAACGTCTCGTAGATGGCCTGGTTGGGATCGCCAACGCGGACCCAGTTTCCGCTCTGCCCTGAATCCCTCGTGGAGATTGGGCCGGCGAGCAGTTGCAGGATCTCCTGCTGCAGCCGGCTGCTGTCCTGGGCCTCATCCTCCAGCACGTAGGGCCACGTGTGGCGCAGACGCGCCAGCAACTCCTCGTCCAGCTGCAGAGCTCGCAGCGCCAGCCGTATCAGGTCGTCGAAGTCAACCCCGCCACGATACGCCAGGGCTCGCTGGTAATCGGCGTAGATCGCCCACCCCATCTCGGCCAGGGGCAGCGGTTGCGGGTGACGGTCGAGATGCTCCCGCACGTCAGTCGGTGTGGCCTGGTAATCCTTGGCCTGCTTGATGAAGCTGTAGGCGATCTGATTGACGAGATCGGGCCAGTGGTCGCGGCTTGCCCATTCGCGCTGGCGCTCGTCCAGGTCGACGGCGAGGAAATCATCGATGGCGTCTGGATGGCTCTTGAGCCAGCTAACGGCCGCATCCTCCCGCATGCGGTTCGCTTCCCGCTCATCGACGATCTGGAAGTCGTCGGATAGACCTACGAGGCCGGGGCGCTCGCGTACGATGTCGTGAGATAGGCCGTGCAGGGTGCGCACCCGGTAACCGACGTGAGGCAGCAGACCGCGCGCGGCGATAAAGGTGCCGACCTGCGCGGCGAAGTTATCGACGGCCGAGTTGACGAGAGTGACCACCAAGACCTCTTGATCGTCCTCCAGCAGCCCACCGGCGATCAGCTGGGCGGCCAGAGCCGACAGAGTCACCGTCTTGCCGCTGCCGGGAACCGCGGAAACCCCCATCTTCCCGCCCGTGTAGGCCATCACTTCTCTCTGTTTGCGCCGCGGTCGAAAGGCCATAGATCGATAAATCCTGGTGCTAGGCCGTGGATTCAGCCGGCAGATCTCGGAGAACTCCCTGGATGACCTGCAGCAGCGGCCCCTTTTGCTCGTAACCCTGCTCGCCCAATTCGCTCAGGCCCAAATAGATCTGGCGCCGGCAGCGGTGGACCAGTCCCTGGACGAGACGGTGGAGCGCCGCCTCTCGGGCCTCAACCTCATCGCTGTCGGTCCAGGTTGGATCCTCGCGACCGGGGGGTGGCCAATGCCGGCTGAGGACGTAGGGGTGGGTCAGAGGTTGATAGAGGCGCTCCCACCAGCCGCGCCCGCCGACGTCCAACCAGAACTGATAGTCGACCGGTTGGTTGCGGATGATGAAGGTGTAGGCCGGGGCAAGCAGCACCGCGTCCTCGGCCTCCAGTTGCCAGCTGCGTATGTACTGGGCAGCGATCACCCCTTCCTCCACCATGTCGACGTACTCTTGGCCCACTGAGACCAGAAAGCCACCTCCCTGCTCCGTTGGGTATCCCGTCTCTTCCGTCGCCCAGCGGAACTTGCGCACCGATTCGATCAAATTGGCCGCCACCTCGGCGGCGTCGTAATCTCGGTGGAAGCCGTAGCCGGGCTGCGAGAGAACTTCGCCGAACAGATGACTGAGGAAATGGTCAAGCGGTAGATCCCGCGGGCTTCTGGGCTGTCCTGCCTGATGGGACTCGTCTGTCGTTGCCCGCTCGGACGCCAAACTGACGTCTGAGGTGGCCTGCGGAGCGCCCGTCCGAGCATGCTTCTCGATCCAGTCTCGAAGTCCCTCGTACCTCTCTCCGAGCACGAAGGTGAGCCGCTCCTGCATCTCCGGCCTTATGGGGTCGAAGGAGCTGAGCGAGGGGACGCCGTCCCGCACCCGGTAGACGATGTCGGCTAGAAGCTGAGCGCGCACCAGGTCCATGCCTTCAATGGCCTGCATCAGCGCATATGCCACGTCGAAGCGCGTTGGCGCAATCCGCCACGCCGGATGGGCGATGGTCGCCAGCGTGAGCAGGCAGTGCGTCGCCGATTCATCTCGCAGGGCTCGCGATGGCCGGTGAGAGCGCGTGGGGATTCCGCGGCTCTCCAGGCGATTCGCCAGCGAGAAACGAAGCGCATCGCTCAGGAACGGAGCCAGCACGACGATCTCCCCGGGCGCTGCTTCCTCCTCGTGCACGAGCCTGTCAATCTGAGCCGTCACCCAGTCGAGCATCTCCGGATGGTAACGGTGGGGCTCGTACACCAGCGCTTTGCGCGCATCTCCCGATCGTGTAGACGAAGAGGGCAGATGGCTCATCTTTCGTGCCAGCGCCTGACCCAGCTTCTCCACCTGCGGCAGCATGACGAAGGATCTGTCGAGGGCCTCGCGCTGAGCGCACAGATCGCGGAGCGCATAGCCGCTCTCTGGATCGGCGCCCAGGAAACGACGGTATCCTGCTGCCCGATCATAGATCACCAGGGCCGATGCCGCCGAGGGAATCCATTCCCGCAGCAGGTCGTGGGCAACTGGGACATCTTCTTCGACGTTGTCGATAATCAGGTGGCGGTACCGTTCCATCAGGTAGTCGCGGCAGATCGGGCGCGTCCAGAGATGCTCCAAGAAGACCTCTACTTGGAGAGAGAAGTCGAGCAAGTTATGGTCGAGGCAGTAGCGGCGAAACCGGTTGGCACAGATCTGAGCTTGCTCGTAGATACGACCACGGCTCTGTTCCCCGGCCCATGCGGTCTTAAGTCGGTCTCCGATCTCTGAGTACGGGAAACCGACCACGGCGGCCTTATTCAGATTGTCGATGATCTGACTGTAGAGCCGGTTGGGATCAATGGTGACACTCTCGAAGAATCCTTCCTGGAGGAGTGGGCGGACGACCCTGGCCATATAGTACTGGGCGGTCTCCAAGGTCAGGAAGGTCGGGGAATGATCTGGATGCCCGAAGCCGGCCTCCTCCACGATCAAGGGCCAGAAGAGATCGACCATTCTCTGCGCCAAGCCGCCCAGAGTCAGCAGGGTAGGGTTACCGCCAACATCAGCTTCTGTGCTTTGTAGAGCGTCATAGTAGGGCGCGCTTAGCGTGCGCTGAGGCGTGAAGACAAGCACGGAGCGAGCTGATACGCCCGCCTCCAGGAGATGGAGCATCCGTCCCACACCGACGGTTGTCTTTCCTGCACCAGCCGGGCCTTCCAGGAAGATCCGACTGTCAAGAGGGCGATTGATGAGGGTTCGCTGACGAGGCGATAGCGCATCAGGGCGCGAGATAGGGAGGGTCTCTGGTTCCGTCATACTGCGCTTTCTAATCTAGCCTTCACGTATTCTCCGTTCCCCCTCGCCCCTTCATAAACAGGTAACCGATGAGAGAGACCACCACGGTGGCCCCTGCTAGGAGCCAAGTCGAGCCCGGCACCCGCTTCAGCGCTTGCCACCGCTGGCGCAGAGAGAGCTGCATGAGAAACTGTGTCACGGGGCCTGGTTCTTTCTGCGCCATCTCGATACGCTCGGTCAAAATCTCCTTGACCTCTCCCGAGGGAAGCGTCGAGACCAGATCCGCCAGCATGGCCCCCTCTTCCTTCGTGATGGAATCCTTCTCCTCCATGAGCTCTCGGTAGGCCAATACGGTCTGGTCGATCACGTTTGACCAGTCAAGATGACTGACGCGATTCCGCGCATTCGCGCACAGTGTCGCGTATTCGGACGGTGTCAAATCGCAGATACGCTCCACGCCGGACGCGAAAGCCTGCGGTTTCGTCTGCTTGGAGAGCCAACGGCCCACCTCGTCGTCGACCAACTCGTCGATTGTCTCATTAGAGAGCCCCACAACCGGTGTGCCCGATGCCAGAGCTTCGATTACCACCAGACTCTGCACTTCCATCTTAGAGGCCGAGACGAAGACGTGGGTCCGTTCCAGTTGAGCAGGGATCTCCTGGTGTGGAACCTGACCGGTGAACGTCACGTTGTCGAGCCCGTGGGTCTCGCAGTAGCGCTCGAGCTGTTCTTTGTACTCGGGCTTCAAGGCTTTGCCCAGCAGTACCAACTGGTAGTCCTCAGGGAGGTACCGATGGGCGTCGAGCAAATAGAGCTGGTTCTTCCGTTCGCTCAGGTAGCCAACAAAGGACAACACCTTCTCTGCTGCACTGGGATCCGCGATGCTGCAATCGGTGTAACGGTCCAGGTCTCTCCCGTTGGGAATGACGAAGATCCTGCCTGCGTAGCCGAACTTGCGCAGCGAGTGAAGGGCCGGCTGATTCAGGGCGACGATCGCGTCGCAGTTGCTGTAGAAATCCGTCAGGAGTCGGCGAGAGATCGACTGGCTGAAGGAGCCTTGAAGAACCTTCATGTCGAGGGCGTCTGTCGCACCGAAGTCAAGCACCTTGGTGGGAAGCACGTGACTGGTGTGGACGAAGGGCACCCGGTGCATCTTGGCCCATATCTGCCCAATCAGACCCATCAGGGCCGGCTCGTGGGCGTGGACCACGTCTGGATTGAAGGCGTCGAGGAAGTCGAAGATGGATCGTACGGTCTTGGCCGAGAGGGCCGGCATTTGAAACTCCCCCTCTCCTGCGCTCCGTACCCCGAAAATCCTCAGGTGGCTTCCCTCTTCCTCGAACAATCCTGTCTCGTCGGAGGGACAGAGCATCACCACCTCGTGCCGTTCCGCGAAGTGGCGAGCTAACTCGAAGGCGACGCGTCCTTCTCCCCCACCATGTCCGCTTCTGAATAGTGATACAAACGCGACTTTCATACTCTCCTCTGGATATCTCGATTGAACCCCGAGTGGTCCGTCCCTCTGAGCGACCGAAGGTCCCATGTCGAGCCCATCACGTGCCTCGGGTATCGAAGTCGAAACGCTCGAAGACCTGCCGGTACTCATTCAGGAGTTGCTCGGGAGTAAGTCCCATCTCCTGCAGCGAGTAGTCGTGTTCGCTCTCGTGATTCCGAGCTCTCTCGGTGGCCCGGCGCAGGGTCTCATCGAACGTGGGGCTCAGCTCCAGGCCGAAACGTTCGTAGATCTCCGTCACCACGCCTCTCGCATCCCGCACCATGTCATTGAAGTTTACCACGATGGCGCTGTTTCGAGGAGCGCGGTCCAGTCGCTCCAGTGGATAGCTGTACCAATGCTGAGCCATGTCTAGGACGTACTCGCGGCTCCCGTGCGCTTCTACCGGGTTGCCCAGAAGCCGCCACTCATCCTCTTTGAGGCTGATGTAAGAGGGAATCATGTCCAGCGGGTTCCGCGCCAGATAGATGATTTTCACATCTGGAAACCAATCGTAAAGCGTATCGACCATCGGGGAAAAGTGCGGGTTCTTCGCCAAATAGTGTTTGGGCGTCGATCGGACCGCTTCACCGTCGCTGTGGGCATAGAGATGACGCCGGAGGCAGTGAGTGTAGAACGTCATGATGCGTTCCTTGTCTTCCTCAGGCATCTGACTGTCGAAATACGTGTACCGCTCGGCCTCATCCAGCATCGCGACGTACAGCCATATCTTCAGCGTGGAGAAGATGTGTATCAGGAGGTATTCATCCTCCTCCGGTGCTCGCAGCGCGATTCTGTGGACGACGTTATCTTCCTGCCACCCTTCCTCCAGCATGCCCAATAGCCTGGCTAGAGGGTTTCCTACACGGTCGTCCAAAGCAGACAGTGCCCAGAAGACCTTCCGCATCGTTATCGACGGAGCTAACAGCATCTCCCACGTGCGCATGGAGATGAACGTCTCCTGATCCCTGGCTAGAAGCCGCTGCAAGAAGGTGGTGCCGCTGCGCGGGTTGCCCACAATGTAGATCGGTTCTTCGATCGACACGTTATGATAGTCCCTGAATAGGATTTCGTCAGCCAGGAAGCCTGCCCAGGTCATCAGCTCTACCAGCGAATAGACGACGAACGCCAATACCAGCAGCCCAGCCCGTTTTGGCGTCAGCCGATAGTTCGTGCCTCTGCTCTTGAAAAGCGACTTATAGAGAAATCTGCCGAAGCTTCTGAAGTTGAATGCCACCTCTTCCTTTTCAGTGTTCCCCTCAATCAGCCGCCTAGGGGAAGCCTCATAGGCTCTAGCCACGTCTGACTCAGAGAATCTTCCCTTCAGCCAGAATGGTCTTGAGTAACTCCATATCCCGTTGGTTCAACGCTCGGAGTGGGGAGCGCGCTTCGCCTCCCTGGTATCCAAGCAGATCCATCGCCGCCTTCAAGCCGGGTACGCCAAAGCGGGCTGTGACTGCCGTATTGATCGGGACCAGCCTTTGCTGCACCGCTGCAGCTTCAACCCACTTCCCTTCCTCGAACAGGTGATAGAGATCGATCAACACCTGCGGCGCTATGTTTGCCAAAGCCATGACGCCGCCCACCGCGCCAACGGTCAGGGCAGGGAAGAAGAAGCTGGCCGACCCCGCCAGCACCTGGAAGCCGTCGTCCAACGCGCCCACAATCTCTGCCAGCTTACCTACGTTGCCGCCGCTGTCCTTGATGCCGATCACGTTGGGATGACGGGCAAGGGCCGTTATCGTCGAGGCGTCCATATCGATGTGGGTAAACCGCGGCATGTTGTACAGCACCACCGGGACAGGCGCTTGGTCGGCTACCGTCTCGAAATGGTGCCTCAAAGCCTCCGGCGTCATCTGACCACCATAGTAGTGAGGAGTCAACACCAGTGCTGCATCGGCACCCGCGTCCGCAGCCTGCGAGGTCAGCTCTATGGTCTGACGCGTCGACTCACATCCAGTACCAGCCATGAGAAGCTTCTCCGCTGGAATGGCCTGCCGCGCGGTCTCCCAGACACGTACTTTCTCCTCGCGCGCCAGGTAGACGCCTTCCCCGTTCGACCCTAAGACGACATACCCTGCCAGGTCATACCGGTTCCATCGCTTCAGGTTCTCGGTCAACGCTTCGTGATCGACGTCGCCTTGCGCGGTGAAGGGCGTAGGAATGGGCGGGAAAACCCCCTTCAATGAAACTGACGGTCTCTTCATATGGTTACTGACTCCCCTGACGTTCACTAGCTATCTGTTCGCAACCGTTGTGGATGCTATGGAAAGATCTTCCCTGGATTGAGAATGCCGTTAGGATCGAAAGCGTCCCGGATTCGCCGCATCACCTCGATCTGAGCCTGGCCCAGAGCCAGCGGCAGATAGCGACGGCGCGTGGCGCCAATGCCGTGCTCCCCGGTGATCATACCTCCCAGCCCCAGACTGAGGCGGTAGATCTCCTCTGCCACCACTGGCACGAGCGTCTCCCATCGTTCATCGGGCACGTCGTCTTTGAGCACGTTAACGTGCACGTTGCCGTCTCCAGCGTGGCCGAAGTTGATGATTCGTACGTCGTGCCGTCTGGCGATCTCCTTGATCCCTCTAAGCAGGGCCGGGATCTCGGCTCGGGGCACCACCACATCCTCCATATGGTTGACCGGGCTGGCGTGGTTGAGGGCATCGATGATCGAACGCCGCGCCTCCCACAGGCGATCCCTGTTGCGGCTGTCCTTAGCCACCAGCACATCTCTCGCCCCGTGCTCCAGGCAGAGCTCACCCACCACCTCCACATCGGCATCGACCTCCTCCCACCGACTACCGTCGAATTGAATCAGCAGATGGGCGGCCGCGTCGTCGTGGGGCACTTCCTTCTGGAGCAGCTCCTCAACCGCCAGAATGCTGTCGCGCTCCATAAACTCGATGGTGGTCGGGATAATGCGGTGCGCGATGATATCGGAGACCGTGTCGGCGGCCGCCTGAAAGCTGTCGTAGGGCACGAGCAAGTCTATCTGTGCCTTGGGCAGTGGGAGGAGCCGCAGGATAATCTTGGTCACGATGGCCAGCGTTCCCTCAGAGCCGGTCAACAACTGGACCATGTCGTACCCGGTGACGTTCTTGACCAGTTTGCCGCCGCACGTGATGATCTCGCCGGAGGGCAGCACGGCCTCCAGGCCGCAGACGAAGTGCCGGGTGACGCCGTATTTCACGGCCCGCGGTCCGCCGGCGTTCTCGGCGATGTTCCCACCGATGCTGCACGAGTCCAGGCTGGCTGGATCGGGTGGGTAGAAGAGGCCTTCCTCCTCTACGGCGCGGTGCAGCTCACCGGTGATCAGCCCGGGCTCAACGGTGACCATCAGGTTCTTCTCGTCGATCTCCAGGATGCGGTTCATTTTCTCTGTGGAGAGGACGATACCCCCGTAGACGGGCACAGACCCACCACTGAGGCCGTATCCTGCTCCCCGCGGTGTCACCGGCACCCGCTCGCGCTGTGCCAAACGGAAGATCTCAGCTATCTGCTCCGCCGATGTGACCCGTACGACCACCTCGGGCTCGGCCCGTAGGCCCACAGTCTCGTCGTGGCTATATGGCTCTAATCTCTCAGCATCGGTAAACACGTCATCTTCGCCGACGATCTGGCGCAAGGCCTCTATCATGTCAGGAGTGAGTTTGCCATAGGACCGGCGGGATGCCTGGTCCGGCGATTCCCCGTGGGTCGTCATCATAGTTGATCTCCTGTGAGATAGGCGCAATACACCGGTGGCTCACCTCCCCGTCATGCGGCAAGTATCTCCTGCGCGGCAGCCAAGCCTGCTCCCGGCTCGAACTCGTGGCCCGCTTCCGCCAAACCCTTCTCAATTGCCCCGATGGTGGCGAAAACGTCCGAAGCATTTACCACGCCCATGTGGCCGATGCGGAAGTAACGAGCCTTGATCTCTGGATGGAGGCCTCCGGCCAGAATGACGCCCTCCTCCCTGATGTGGCCCAGCACCGAGCGATCAACGCCGTCGGGGAAGTACGGTGCAGTCAGCGTGTTAGCCGCCACATCTGTGCTTACAGGAACCTGTGTCATCCCCAGCGCCGCAATGGCTGCCTTGACCGCTTCGCTAATCTGACGATGGCGCTCAAAGCGTGCCTCCATACCCTCCTCGAGGATCTGTCCCAGACTGACATTGAGAGCCCAGATCAGGTTGACGGGCGGCGTGCCGAAGTAGCTGGGCTCGCGCGCTTCGTAGGCTTCCATGATCGGCAGCCACTTCGTCCAATCAGCGTAGTAGCTGACCACCGGTGATTTCCGTTCCCGGAATGTTTTCATCGCCCGGGGGCCCGCCACGACGAGGGCTAGCCCCGGAGGCACGCCCACGGCCTTCTGTGAGGCAGTCAAGGCCAGGTCGACCCCCCAGGCTCCCTGACGGAGCTCCTCGGCAGCCACCGAGCAGACACCATCGACCACGACCAGGACGTCGTACTCACGGCCCAGCGCCGCCAGCCGCTCTACGTCGAGAGCTACAGCCGTTGAGGTATCGACGTGGGTGATGGTCATCATCTTGTACCCCTGTCCTGCGCTGGTGGGAGGGTTCTCCAATGCGGCCCGGACCTCCTCCAGCGGCGGGACGTCGCCGATGGCGGGGGCGCGGACGTGAGTCACCTCCGCGCCGTAGCGCTGCAGGATCTCTCCGAAGCGATCACCGAATACACCCGTGTTGACCACTAGGGCTGCGTCTCCCGGCTCGATCAGATTCGCGGCGGCCATGTCCATAGCTAGCGTACCCGACCCGGCAACGACGAAGGGTTGCGCGTCCGGAGCTAGAAAGACCTCCCGCAACCTCTCCAGCGCTGTGCCGAAGACCTCTATGAAATTGGACGCTACATGGCTCGTTGTGGGCATTCCCATCGCCCTGAGTACCTCCGGGGTGAACTCGATGGGTCCGGGGATCATGAGCAGTTGACGATCTTTCATTGTCTGACCTCCCTATATGTGATGCGTCTGACGTCTTCTGATCGCTCCTCGCCCTGGGCAGCGGAACGCCGAGCTTCCCGTTGCCTAGCTCGGGACAAAACCGGCCTGTCTATTGAACCGGCGCCAGGCGATGCGGAACGGTAGCGGCGGCCGCTGCTGAATAGGAGCCGAGGAGACGGCTTCGCTCCAGTTCTCGGTGGCTTCCTGCGCACGCTCGAAGCAAGAAGCCGTAAAATCGGCGAGGCGATCGGCTTGCGCGGCTGCTGCTGAGCTGTCTGAAGGTCTCTCCTGCAGGAACTGTCGCTGTTCTCTGGCCTCCTTCAGGAACCTGTCCTCCAGGTCGTCGCGCTCCCGCCGATAGAGAGGCAGCCGCGTAGGGTAGTCCCGGATTACCTCCCGATGCAGCCTCTCGTGACGCCACCAGAGGGGCTCCGGGTCGTACGTGCCGTCGGGCTCCGGGCCGAGCTCGGGCAGTCCCGCGCCGCCGAGGTAGACCGGCTTGAAGATGCCGGTGCAGGTGGCGGACGTACCCGTTACCCAGCACGTCGGCAGCTCGGGCGTCAAATGCGCCACCATCGCACCGGTCGACTGGCTGGGCCGGGTGGGCCCGAATCCAGCATGGACGCAGAGGGTCTCCATAAGCAGACCCCGCCCAGGATTCCATCGGGGATCCGCCTTCGCCTCCCGGCCGTGGTCGCGGAGGAAGCGCATCATTGCTCGCGGTGTGATGCTTCTAGCCTCGTTCTCAAGCAGCGCCGTCGAGCGCTCATGCCGGGCTCGGCACCCATTCAGGGGCGTGTAGAGACGATCAGAATAGCATCGGGCGAAGTGGAAATCAGAACGGGAGCGGCACCAGCCTCTCTCGACCGCATGCTCGACGAGCCCGGGCGACGCCATGTCCCATTCTCGACCAATCGTGAGGCCGTTAGAGATGCTCCTCGTGCCCTGAACGCGCTCGGCCGCCCAGAACCTGCCTGCTGTCTCCAACACCCAGGCTTCCTCAGGATCGGCGATGATAAAGCCGTTGTGGTAGTAGAGTTCATGACGGAAGCCGCAGTTGCCGCCCTGGCCATACATATCTAGAAGCTGAACAATCACGTTCAGCGCCTCCTGGGACGTCTCCGATCGCTCCAAAGCCAAGCGAATCAGGTCCATCCCTATGAGACCCGGGTCCTCGTCCAGCGGCTCCTTGGTGAACACCGCTTCGTTGCCGATGGCGACCCCGAACTCGTTCACGCCCATCTCGCAGCCCCACAACCAGAAAGGCTTCGATAGAAGGACCTCGTACGTCTCCGCCACCTGCGGGATCTCCAGATAGGTGCACTGGACCCGCGTCCCAGGTTCGTGCTTCACCCGCGGCACGTGGCACAGCACGTGAGCCTCATTCGGCTCGCGATCGCTGTTCTTGGCAAGGATAACGCTGCCGTCGGCTGTGGCGTCTCCGACGGCGACTAGTGTGTCACACAACGTTCTCTATCTCGTTCTACTGTCGGTCGATTGCGTTGTAGGATTGGTGAATTCCCGCCGCTCTCCCGAGGACGCATGGACCCCGCGTCACGCCTTCCCGCCCTCCTGTCTGACGAGGACGTGCGAGAGAGTAGATGCATAGTGTATCCCATAGGACGAAACTGGACAAGTTCCGGTCTCACGGGCGTCACTTTGCAGCTGGGCCGATAACCTGGTACAATCTAGCCTTGGGCGCCGAGCATTCGGCGTTGTTTTTGTGTTTGCTGATGCCGCGGACGGTGTCTTGAATCGGACGTCGGTCTCGTCTCAACGTTCAGCGCGCGTCAGCTTTCGGCCTGGAGATCGGTCACGACCATGGATCAAAAGCCTCCCCGTCTATCGCGGGAAGAGAAGACGCTCAGGACAATGGTGACTATCGCCTGTCGGGGCAGACACGCGGCACAGGGGGAACTCTGCCAGGGGTGCGAGGAGCTCTTGGAGTACGCCTTGGATCGGCTCGATAGGTGCCCATTTGGAGCGAAGAAGCCCACGTGTGCTGAGTGTCCTATTCACTGTTACCGACCCTCCATGCGCGAAGAGATCCGGGCAGTTATGAAGTACGCAGGCCCGCGGATGATGTTTCGACATCCTCTCATGGCCCTCGCTCATCTGATCGACGGGCTTCGGTACCGACGGTCGCAGGAGGAAGCCGAGGAGAAACGGACGCGGCATTCATCTGGTTAGGCCTGCCAGAGGAAGGATGTAGGATTCTATGACTTCGTTCCTTGAGGGCATTCCTCAGGACATCACCCCGCTGGAGCAGCTCATCGCGCTGCGGAACGTCCTCCGCACGCGTGCTTACCGGCGGATGACCCAGGCGTTTCAGACCAGCAAGACGGTCCTGTTCGACGATGATTCGCGCCTGGTTTTCTTCAGCGATCTCCACCGCGGTGACAACTCCAGGGCCGATGCCTTCGCCCAGAATGAGGGTCTTTTCATACAGGCGCTGCGCCACTACCATCAACGAGGCTTCACCTACGTTGAGGTTGGGGACGGCGATGAACTATGGCAGAACCGACGCCTCAGCGCGGTGAAGAAGGCTCATCGGCGCACGTTTGACCTACTCCATGATTTCGCCGCAGAGAACCGTCTTCACCTCCTCTTTGGCAACCACGATATTCAGGGCTTTCGTCGCCGCAAGATGAAGAAGGATGGTCTGATCGCTCACGAGGGGTTGGTTCTCCAGCACGCGCGGACGGCGCTTAAGATCTTCGTCGTCCACGGGCACCAGGTTGATTTCAAGAGCGACGCCCTCTATCGGGTGTCCCGCTTCATCATCCGACATATCTGGCGCCACATTCAGAACCTGGGGCTCACGCCCGTGGCATCAACGACCACAGAAACCCGCAATCGGGGGACGCTGCGCCAACGTGTTTCGGAGTGGATAGAAGCGCAGAAGCAGATGGTGATCTGCGGACACACGCACACGCCGAAGTTCGCCGGTCCCGGTGACGTGCCCTATTTCAACGCCGGAAGCGGCGTCTTCGATGGGTATATGACAGGGCTGGAGATTCAAAATGGTGAGATCGCCCTAGTCAAGTGGCTGCGGTCAGAGTGGGGCCGGGCGGAGCGCTGGCTCCTGGCACCGCCGCGCAAGTTGAGTCTGGCTGCTCAAAGCTAGCCGTCTGGGTTGGGGGGCCTCCGCTTCAGACTCCTGCGGCCCCTATTAGCGGGGTACCTGACTTGGATCTCGGCACTGCTAAAGGGGTTCGGTACCAGCGTCGCGTTGCGCGATCTCCAGAAGCAGCGGGAGATCGACGTTGCCTCCGCTGATGACGACGACAACGTGCTCCCCGACATTCTTCACCTTCCCGTGCATAAGAGCCGCTAGCGCCACGGCGCCTCCTCCTTCGACCACCTGATGGTGCTCTTCCAGGGCAAAGGCCATAGCGCCGGCGATTTCCTTCTCCGTCACCAGCAAGGTTTCGTCGACGTACTCCCGAATCAAACGGAACGTGTATCGGTTATCCAGTCCGATCCCGCCGGCCAGGGCGTCGGCCAGGGTTTCCTCTTCCTCCATCTCGATAGGATGGCCTGCTCGTAGACTGTGATACATGACCGGTGCCCGGTCCATGGAGACGCCCACCGTGTGGATCGACGGATCAGCCGCCTTCAGCGTCAGGGCGATGCCCGAGAGCAGCCCGCCCCCCGATAGCGGCACAACGGCTGTGTCCAGCTCCGGAAGATCCTCGAGTATCTCCAGCCCGATCGTGCCTTGTCCGGCGATGATATGCGGGTCGTCGAAGGGTGAGATCATGGTCAACCCGCGCTCTCTTTCCAGCGTCGTAGCACGGCGCTCGGCCTCATCGTAGCTCTCGCCGTGAACGATGACCTCGGCGTCCAGCCGGCGTATGGCCTCCACTTTGTTGGTCGGCACGTGCGTGGACATGCACACGGTGGCCGCGATCCCCAGCTCACGCGCCACGTACGCGACAGCCCGACCGTGATTCCCGCTGGATACGGTGATGACGCCTCGTTTCCTCTCTTCGGGGGTGAGGCTCTGCAGCTTATTGGCGGCCCCTCGGATCTTGAAAGCCCCCGTCCGTTGCACGTTTTCCAGCTTCAGGAAGACCGCGGCGCCGGTTCGGTCGGACAACTCCGGTGAGGAGATCAGGGGGGTACGTACAGCGACGCCCGCCATCCTCTTCCGGGCGTGATACACGTCTCGCAGCGTCACACTCATGGTTGACATCGATTCCCTTTCACCCGACATAGTCGGGCGATATCGAGAGGCGAAGACGGAAGCGCGTCTACTGGTCCGCCGATCGATGGACGCAGGAGACAGACTGCCGTCTTCAGAGGTCCAGTGGCTCAGCCCTGCAGCTCTATGATCAGCTCGTGGACGCGATCCAGAGCCGGGCGGAGGTAGTCCGCCGGGAGGCCGAAGCTGATCCGAAGATGGTGGTCGACGCCGAAGTGGTCCCCTGCTCCCACCAGCACGCTCTTCTCGTGGATCAGGCGCTGCACAAGCTCGCTGGAACCAATGTCGAGGTGATAGCGAGGGAAGGCAATGGCGGCGGCCTGCGGCGGCACCAAGCTGAAGGTCTCCTGGTGGTCTTCCAGCCATGCTTCAAAGATGGAGAAACCTTCCCGGATGTAACGGCGGACGCGCTGGATCAGGCGTGGTCGTACCCTTGGCGAGAGTGCCTGACTGGCCAGCTTGTTGGATAGCATCGTCGTGCTGATCGTCGTGTACTCGTGACGTCTCCAAATGTCGTCTCGCATGCTCTCTGGCGCCACTACCCATCCCACCCGCAGCCCGGGCAGACCATACGCCTTACTTAGGCTGTTCATGGCCAGAACCTTGTCATAGCGGCCCCAGAAGGAGGGTGTCTGGTCGTCCGTGAGCCGCTCGGCGCCGCTGTATACCTCATCGGCGAGGAGCCAGGCGCCCACACGGTCGGCGGCAGCTACCACGCCGTCCATCTCCTCCTCGCTCATGACGGCGCCGGTGGGGTTGTTGGGATTGCAGACCGCGATCAGTTTCGTCTTCTCGGAGACCTTATCATTCAGCTCATCGAGGTCCGGTGCCCAGGCTTGCTCCTCTCGCAGTCGGAAGGTCTTGACGTCATAGCCGTAGTTCCGGCCGATGCCCCAGATTTGCAGGTAATTGGGCACCATCACGACCATCTGCTCTCCCCTCTCGAGGAGCGTCTGAACGGCGATGAAGTTCGCCTCGGCGCAGCCCACGGTCACCAGCACGTTGTCCGGACTCGCACCCGGGTAAAGGGCGGCGATGCGCTCGCGCAGCTCGAGACTGCCTTCAACCTGAGGGTAGTTCAACTCCGTTGCCAGCAAATCCTCGATCCTCAGGCTGTCGTTCAGTAACTCGTAAAGCGGTGCTGGATGGGCGCCGCTTTCGGAGAGGTTGTAGTCGACGATCTGTTCCCAATCGGACATGATGCGCTCAAGCTCGAAGGGCTGAAACTCTGTCATCTCTCCTCCTTCTCTACGTTCGAATGAGCCGTCAGGTGAGGAAAATGACGGCAGCGCCAGCCAGGGCCACCACTGTACCCACGACTGATCGTGTGGTGATCGTCTCGTCGAAGATCCAGTGATCGAAAGGGATCAGCATAATGGGGCTGAGGGCCATCAACGTCGAAGCAATGCCCACGGGTGCCGTTCGGACGGCGACTAGGGACAGCCATACCCCGATGAAAGGCCCGATGAAGGCCCCTCCCAAGAGCCAGAATCGAGCCTGCCTATCCCTCAGGGCCTGACGAGTTGGGCCTACCTCTCCTCGAATTACAGCCATCAGCCAGATAACCGTTGCAGCCACGACCATTCGCATCACGGTGGCAGAAAGCGCCGGGAAGTCGCCTGCCAGGCCTCGCTTCGCCGCCACCAGGCCCAGCGCTTGACCGGAGGCCCCCGCCAGTCCCAGCAGCACGCCGAGAACGCGGTCCCGCGTCCGCTTCTCCTCATCCTCATCTCCAACCGCCGCTGGCCGGTCCGGCTGTCGCTCCGAGACGACCCAGGCGATGCCGCCTACGGTGATCAAGATGGCCAGCATCTCTACCGGCAAGAGCGTCTCTCCCAAGAGCAGCCAGGCCGCCACGGTGCTGATCACGGGCACGAGGGTCATCAAGACCATCGACTTCCGCGGCCCGATGAGCAGGAACGCGTGGAAAAGAGACCCGTCGCCTAGTATGAGTCCGATCACCCCCGAAAGGCCCAGCCATCCCCAGCGATAGGCCTCTGCCTGAAGCGGCAACGGCCTGCCGTAGAGTACTAGATGCGCCAGCGAGAGGAAAACCACTGCCGCTGCCAGGCGCACCCGATTGACGACTCGCGACCCCACTCGCTTTCCGGCGAAGGTGAACTGAATTGAGTTGAGCGACCAGCAGAATGACGTCGCCAATGCGGCGATTTCTCCCATACGAATCTCCTCGGTCAACAAGAAAGGGCGCCAGACGTTGGCGCCCGTCTCACGCGAACGCGGCCCTTCCTCGAATGAGAACTAAAACCCGCGCTGTTGTCCTTCCCAAGGCGGCTCAGCGTCTTTCTCGAACTCCTCAACGCTCGGCCCCCCAAGGTGCTGCAACCGCCACGTGCCGTACAGGTAGCTGACAACAAGCAACACGATCGTTCCCGGCCATCCCATAGCGATACTAAGGACTCCCAGAACAGTGGTCTCTCCCTGTCGAAGAAGAAACCACTGGATCGCCAGACGGAGGGTGAAGAAAAGGGCCCACGCTGCCGTTACCTCACGATAGGCTGGACGTACCCTTGGGTGCCAATACCATGCCAGCGGCCATCCGCGGGCCAGATGGCTCGTCAAGGCGACAATCGGTCGGCCCACCAGGACGCTTATCAAGCAGGCCAGAATCGTGAGGCCTCCACTGATGAGGCCGGGTAGGAAGTATCCTTCGGCCTGATCGCTCAATTGGGCAGCCAGGATGGCGAGAAGCGTGGCCGCGAGACCGCCCAGGGCGTACCCAGGCGGTTGACCCCGGATGATCCGGAGGCCGCTCAGCGCAGCTGCGACACCCAGCGAGCCCCAACTTGCGGTAGTCAACCCCAGAAAGGCATTCAGAAGCAGGAATACCAGGGGGGGCAGGACCGCATCGATCAGATTGCTCCGCCCGGCGACGACGGTGCGGAATTCCTCCACCACCTCGCTGAATCTGTCCCCTTCCGGCAATGTCCCCTCCTCGCTCTCCCTGCCGCCCGGTGTATCCGCTGGCAAGTATAGCACGGCCCCGGTGCCTGACAACCGACGAACTGACTAGCGATCGTCCCCAGCCCCGCCTGTCCCGAGCGGAGTCGAGGGATCTCGGGTCACAGCGTGGACCCGGGTCACAGCGTGGACCCGGTCACTGCGTGGACCCGGGGGCGTTCTGGCTTCAGCCCAGACTCGGTAAGACGCGTCAGTCGCCCCGAGACAGGGCTCGGAGCAATCGGGGCGTCCAGGTCAGATGTGTGACATGACATCATTCTCGGCCTCAGGAGATCGTGTGCATCGATCTCATATGTGATTCGTATTCCAAGAAGTGCATGTGGCCTTGACAAATCGTCAGTATCCATTTATAGTGACACTGGATGGTACAGGTCAACACCATAGAGGTTTCGTCGCCCGGTGCCTAGTCCGGGCGTTTGTTTTGTGCCTATGCTCTTGTGCCTGTGCACGTACTCAAGGCCACCGCGTTGACAGCCTTGAGCTGTTTTTATTACTTAGTGAAGGTAAAGGATACCAGTGACAGAAGAGACTCTAGAAGTTGCTGACGGCAGAATCGTCTGCCTCGACTACACACTCCGCTTGGATAACGAAGAGGTGGTCGACAGCTCGGAGGACCGTGAGCCGATCGAGTTCGTGCAGGGGCAGCGCCAGATTGTTCCAGGCCTCGAGCAAGAGCTATACGGGATGGAGGTCGGTGAGAAGAAAGAGGTCGTTGTGGAGCCCAAAGCGGGTTACGGGGAACGGAACCCGGAGGCGAATCAGGATGTTCCTCGAGACGCATTCCAGGAAGGGGTTGAGATTGAAGAGGGAATGCCCATCCAGGTCTCCGACGAGTCTGGGCGAACAGCGACCGCCTTCGTGAGCGAGATAAACGAGGAATCTGTGAAGCTCGATTTCAATCACCCGCTCGCGGGCGAGACACTTCACTTCGACGTTGAGGTCGTCGACGTTCGGGAGGCGACCCCGGAGAACCTCGCGGGAGGCTGCGCTACGTGCGCCGGTTGCTCCTAGCTCTAACCGCATAGCCCCATGCAAGAGCCCCGGATGACGATGTCCGGGGCTTTTTGCATGGTGTGCCAGGCGGCGGTCCATCATGTATGCCGCGCGGGCATCGGCCGTTTCCTCTAGAACCCTTCGTGCTCCGTCCGGGCGATGATCTCGTCCTGTAGCGCTCTGTTCAGGTCGCAGAAGTAGTCACTATAGCCAGCCACACGAACGATCAGGTCGCGGTATTCTTCCGGGTTCTCCTGAGCGGCCCGGAGGGTCGCTGCGTCAACCACGTTGAACTGAACGTGATGCCCGTCCATCTGGAAGTACGTACGAATCAGGTGGATGAACTTCTCCAGCCCCTCGTCCCCCGCCAGCAGCCGCGGTGTGAACTTCTGATTCAGTAGTGTCCCGCCGGTAAGAACGTGATCCATCTTGGTGACCGATCTGAGCACTGCCGTCGGTCCCCTTCGATCTGCTCCCTGCACTGGTGAAATACCTTCGGACAACGGCTTGCCCCCACGCCGTCCGTCCGGGGTCGCGCCCACCACGGAGCCGAAGTAGACGTGAACCGTCGTCGGAAGCATGTTGATGCGGTAGGTGCCGCCTCGGGGTGTGGGACGACCATCGACGGCTTCGAAGTAGGCGTCAAAGATGTCCACCATGACGCGATCAGCATAGTCGTCGTCGTTTCCGTACTTCGGCGTGCGGTTCAAGAGCAGCTGGCGCAGTCTCTCCTCACCCTCGAAGTCCTTGTCCAGGGCCTCGAGCAGTTCCTCCATCGTGAGGGTACCCTCATCGAATACGTGATAGTTTACGGCTGTCAGCGCGTCGGTCATCGTGCCCAGTCCGACACCCTGAATGTAGTTCGAGTTGTAGCGAGCGCCGCCGTCGTGATAGTCCCTGCCGCTGGCGATGCAATCGTCTGTCAAGAGAGATAGGAAGGGTGCGGGTAGATAGCGCGCGTAGAGACGTTCAATGACGTTGTTCCCGCGGATCTTGATATCGATGAAGTGCTCTAGTTGTCTGCGATACGCTTCGAACAGTTCCTCGAACGTCTCGAAATCAGCCGGATCGCCGGTGGCCAGGCCGATCCGTCCCGGCGTCCTCATGCCCTCCGAACTTGGCCTCGATCCTCCGGCACACGGATCGGCGCCGTTGTTCAGTGTGATCTCCAGCACTTTCGGCATATTGAAGTAGCCGGTGAGGATGTAGCTCTCCTTGCCAAAGGCTCCGGTCTCGACGCAGCCGCTGGTGCCTCCGGCCCGTGCGTCCTCCACAGACTTACCCTGCCGCACCAACTCCTGAACCACCAGATCGCAGTTGAACAGGTCCGGCTTGCCCATACCCTGTCGGATCACGCGCGCTGCGTGCTCCAGGAATCGCTGGGGGCTCTTCTTGCTGACCTGTAAGGACGGATTCGGCTGCACCTGTTTCATGGTCGCGATGATATCGAGCATGATGTGGGAAAGCTCGTTCGACCCGTCAGAACCGTCCTGCTTCAAGCCTCCCAAGTTGATCTGGACGAAGTCCGTGTAGGTTCCGCTCTCCTGAGCGGTGACGCCCACCTTGGGCGGCGCTGGCTGGTTGTCGAACTTGATCCAGAGACACTGAAGCAGCTCTTCGGCTTCGTCGCGTGTGAGGGCACCCTCCTCTAGGTCCCGCTGATAGAATGGGTAGAGGTGCTGATCGAGGTGTCCCGGGCAGAACGCGTCCCAGGGATTCAGCTCCAGCGTCACGCCCAGGTGAACGAACCAATAGTACTGGATAGCCTCCCAGAAATCCCGGGGAGCATGGGCGGGCACGCGGGTACAGACCTCGGCGATTCGCTCCAGCTCTCGTTTCCGGTTCGGGTCACTTTCCTCCATGGCCAGTTCCCGAGCTCTCTCGGCGTGACGTTCCGCAAAGTGGACCAGTGCATCAGCGCAGATACCCATCGCCTTCAGCTCTTCTTGCTTGTCGTAGGCCTCCGGGTCGCTGAGGTAGTCCAGGCTCTCCATGTGCTCCTCGATGTCGCGCTGGAAGTCAACCATGCCCTTGTCGTAGATCTTGTCGTCGAGCACGGTATGACCCGGCGAACGCTGTTCCATGAACTCGGTATAAACACCGGCTTCGTAAGCCGCCTTCCACTCCTCTGTCATCTCCTCGAAGATCACGTCGCGCATGGACCGTCCGTGCCAGAAGGGAATGATCGTCTCCTCGTAGATGCTCCTAGCATCGTCGCTGACGGCAAAGGCGGTCTTCTCTCGCGAATTGAGGGTGTCGAGGTCCTCCAGCGTATGGCAGCAGAGTTCGGGGTAAGTCGGGGCGGCCTTGGGCGCTGGCCCCTTCTCACCGACGATCAACTCTCCGTCATTGATGCAGATCGTCTTGTGCTCCATCAGGTACTGGAAGGCCAGCGCGCGCTCCACCGGTGGCGACACGCTTCGGCGGTTCTGCTGGTAGAACGCCGTCATCAGCTCCGCCCTTTCTGTGGATAGTGTCGGGATTGCCCGCCGGCTCTGTTCCTGTAGCTGCGCCACCCGTCTACTTATCTTCATCTCTTCACCCTCCGGATCGTTACAGTTCGGTTCAGCGCAGCTCATGTTTCAGAGGAGCCGCGTCATTCGGCGGTCACTTCCAGATCAAACTGCCGCAGCCGCTGTGCGATTCTCGCGACATGTTCATCGGTGGGCGGCTCTACCTCCGGCATCGGGCACGCCATTCCGAGCTGGGCGTACTTGTGACGCCCAATTCGGTGGTACGAGAGCAGCGTCACGCCCTCCAGGGTCGGCAGATCGGCGGCAAAGGCGCCCATCGATCGAACGTTCTCGTCATCATCGTTAATCCCCGGAATAATGGGCACGCGCAGGACGACGCGGTGACCGCGTCGAGAGAGTTCCTCTAGATTCCTCAGAATCGGCTTGTTGGAAACGCCTGTGACCCGGCGGTGTCGGGCATCATCCATTACCTTCAGATCATATAGAAAGAGATCCACGTCTCGACGGACGCCTTCCAGAACCTCCCAAGGGGCGAATCCACAGGTGTCGAGACAGGTGTGTAGGCCTATGGCTTGACAGGCCTGGAGGAGCCCGTTCAGGAAGGCAGGCTGAGACAGGGGCTCGCCGCCCGAGATGGTCACACCACCGCCCGATTGATCGTAGAAGGCGCTGTCCTGCTCGAGCTCGCGCATCACCTCGGCGACCGTGACCTGCCGCCCCACGAGCTCCCGCGCCCCCGCGTAACAGACCTCGGCACAAGCCCCGCAGGCGGTACACCGCTTCCGTTCCGTGATGATCACCTCTCCCTCCAGCAGGATGGCTTCCCGCTGACAGACCTCGACGCAGGCGCCGCAGGCGATACACTGCTCCGGGCGGAGGGCCAGCTCTGGTCGTTGGTTCTGGCCTTCGGGATTGTGACACCACCAACAGCTCAGGGGGCATCCCTGGAGGAACACGGTGGTGCGGATGCCTGGTCCATCGTGGATGGAGAACTTCTTGATATCAAAGACGATTCCCGTGATCACTCCCGCTGTCCTCAGCTAGATAGAACGAAGAACCCGCCAGATCTGCTCATCTGGCGGGGATAGTCGATGTCAGAGTTCCCGAACAAACCAGCGACCCCAAAGACGAGCGTCATGAAGAGCTGCTGCCAAGGCTGAAGCCTGCCTTGAGAGGATCGTTGCTATCCACCACAAACTGGTGAAATCCTGTCACGTAGGCTGAGCCCGTGATCTCCGGGACCACGGCAGGGACATCTCCCACCCGCTCTTCTCGCAGCAGGCGTCCGGTGAAACGTGTACCGAGGATGCTCTGGTTGACGAACGGCTCGTCTAGCTCGAGATCCCCCTTTGCATACAAGGCCGCCATCTTGGCGCTGGTACCCGTCCCGCATGGCGAGCGGTCCACCTGCCCCTCTCCGAAGACGACTACGTTCCGGCAATCAACGCCGTCTTTCGGGAACGCCTCGTAGATCTCCACTAGATCGACGCTGTCGATCTCTGGATGTGTGGGGTGAAGAACCTCCACTTGATCATTGGCCGCCGCGCGGATGGTCAACCCTCGCTCGATGAGATCCGACAGATGCGAAAGCGCCACCGGTACGCCCAGGCTCTCCGCCGACACCAGAGCGAAGAAGTTGCCGCCAAAGGAGATGTCGATTGAGAGCGGTCCCGACGGAAGATCCAGCTCCACGTCCCTGCGGTACACGAAGGCGGGCACGTTCTCGACGGCGACTTCGCTAACGCGCCCCCGTTCCACCCGGGCGCGGGCCCGAACCAAGCCGGCCGGCGTGTCCATCAGTACCGCAGTCTCAGGTTCCTCAGCGGATATGACCCCGGTCGCCAGCGCCGCCGTGACCACGCCGATGGAGCCATGGCCGCACATCGCCAGATAGCCGCCGGAGTCCATGAAGACTACGCCAAGGTCGGCGTCAGGATCTGCGGGAGCCATTAGAATCGCCCCGAACATATCTGCGTGTCCTCGCGGCTCGTGCATCAAGGCGGTCCGGATGAAGTCGTGCTCTTCCTGGAGCTGACGGCGCCTCTCGGCCATCGTGCCGCCGAGAAATGGGACGCCGGAGACGACGATGCGCGTCGGCTCGCCAGCGGTGTGCGTGTCCACGGTCGTCAAAACGTGTTCGTACATAGCTTTCGCGAGCCTGTTCAGACTATGCTGATCCGATCAAACGCCACAGCACCAATCCCCCGCGTCTCGCGCTGAACTGGGAACGCCCTGGTAGGTTACTGTTCGCCGAGGTAGGCCTTCCGCACCCGCTCATCCCTCAACAGCTCCTTGGCGGAACCGGAGAGGACGATCCGACCCGTCTCCAGCACGTAGGCGCGATCCGCGACCTTGAGCGCCGCTCGGGCGTTCTGCTCGACCAGCAGCACGGTCACGCCGCGCCCGTTGATCTCCCGGATGGTGTTGAAGATAGCCTTGACCAGCATGGGCGCCAGTCCCAGGGACGGCTCATCAAGCATCACGATTCGCGGGCGCGCCATCAGCGCTCGACCGATGGTCAGCATCTGCTGCTCACCGCCGGAGAGCGTTCCCCCCAACTGGTTCTTCCGCTCCTCCAACCGGGGGAAAAGATCGAACACACGTCGGCGATTCTTCTCAATCGTATCGGTATCGCCACCCAGGACGTAGGCCCCCATGTTCAGGTTCTCGTTCACCGTCAGCGTGCTGAAGATCTCCCGTCCCTCCGGCGCGTGGGAGATACCCGCTTCCACGATTCGGTGCGCTGGTGTCTCCGTGATGTTCTCATCGTCGAAATAGACGCTGCCTTCGCGAGGGCTAATCAGGCCCGATATCGTCCGCAGTGTCGTTGTCTTCCCGGCGCCGTTGGCCCCGATGAGGGAGACGATCTCTCCTTCCTCTACCTCTAGGTCGAGCCCCTTCAGGGCGTGGACGTGGCCGTAGTAGGTATGCAGGTCTTTGATCTGTAGCAAGGCCACGGCTATACCTCCTCCCCTTCCTCTCCCAGATAGGCCTCGATGACGCGCGGGTTGCCCTGTATCTCCGCTGGTGTTCCCTCAGCGATCTTCTTACCGTAATCCAGCACGATGATCCGCTCGCAAATGCCCATCACCACCTTCATGTCATGCTCAATAAGCAGGACGGTGATGCCGGAGTCACGGATCTCCTTGATCAAGGCCATCAGTTCGATCGACTCCTGCTCATTGAGACCAGCAGCAGGCTCGTCCAGCACGATGAGCGTGGGATCGGTGGCCAGTGCTCGGGCGATCTCCAATCTGCGCTGGTGACCGTAGGGCAGGTTCTTGGCCAGTTCGTTCTCGTACTCCTCCAGACCCATGAAGGACAGATGCTTCCTCGCTTCGCCGACGATGTACCGCTCCTCCCGTCGCTGCGACGACGGTCGGAAAATCGCCCCCCCTACACCCGCCTTGGTGCGGTGATGAGGGCCGGACATCGCGTTTTCCAGCACGGTCAGGTTGTCGAAGAGACGGATCGTCTGGAACGTACGGGCGATGCCGCGTTCCGTGATCTCATGCGGTCTCAGTTTCCGGAATTCGTCGTAATGGTCGTGACCCCCGACAATGGGCAGCCAACTCGTCCACAGAGTGGGCGTGGTCAGTCGCTCACGCCAGGTTAGGGGAGGATGGGCGATCCGCTGGCCCTGGAAATGAATCTCCCCCTCCGTCGGCGCATAGATGCCAGTAATCATATTGAAAATCGTGGTCTTCCCGGCACCGTTGGGGCCGATGAGCCCCAGGATCTCTCCTTCCGTCAGGCTGAAGGTGACGCGGTCCACGGCTGTCAGACCGCCAAACTGTTTCGTCAGGTTTCGGCTCTCCAAAAGGGTCATGTCTCCTCCTAGCCAGACCCGCCAGTTACCGCCAGGGACGGATCAGGAGCTTCTTCCTCGCTCTCGATCTCCAGTCGAACATGGCGGCTGGGCCAGAGTCCTTCCGGGCGCGCAATCATCATCGTGACCATAGCGACGCCCAGCCAGGCATCTCGCCAGGCCTTCAACGGCCGCGACAGCTCGGGCAGAGTGACCATGCCAAGGGTCCCCACGAAGGCCCCAGGAATGGACCCCGTGCCGCCCAAAACCACGATGCAGAACAGGATCACTGATTCCATAAACTTACCCTGGTCGGGAGAGATAACGGTGATCTTGGCTGCATAGAGTGCACCAGCCAGGCCCGCCCAACCCGAGCCGAGAACAAAGGCAAGGAGCTTCGCTTGGGTGGTGTTAATCCCCATGGCCTCAGCCGCCACCTCGTCCTCGCGGACGTACCTCCAAGCCCGACCCAGGCGGGAGTCCTGCAGACGCTGGCTCGCAAAAATGGTGATAACGACGAAAAGCAGCACAATGTAGTAGTGGTAGATCGGCTCTCGCAGGGCGATGCCAAAAAGCATGGGGCGGTCGATCCCGCTCAAGCCGTTTGCGCCGCCCGTGATACCGAAGATGTTATTGACCAACACCAGGCGTACTACCTCACCAAAGGCGATGGTTACGATACAGAGGTAGTCGCCCCGCAGGTGGAGAATCGGCCGCGTCAGGAGATAGCCCAGAATGGCTGCCACCAGAATGCTCAGCGGGAGCGTCAGGAGCAGCGGGACGTTGAAATAGATGTTGAGCATGCCCGCGGTATAGGCTCCCACGGCGTAGAAGGCAGCGTGACCCAACTGAAACAAGCCGGCGTAACCGACGATGATGTTCAGGCTGAGTCCCAGCATGATGTAGAGGCCAGTGCGCCATAGGACGGAGCGATAGTAGTCGCCTAAAGGAACCGGCAGGACTAGGGCCAGCGCTAGAAGTCCGCCCTGCCAATAGAGCGGCTTCACGCTTCTAAAGCGCTTCAACAGATCTTTCATAGTGGTCACCTCACACCTTCTCCGCTACCCGCTCACCGAGCAGACCGGTCGGGCGGAACACCAGAATAAGGATCAAGATGACGTAGGCGATGACGTCCTTCCACTGCGGAGAAAGGTATCCTGCGCCTAGTGTTTCCACCACGCCGAGCAACATACCACCGATCATCGCTCCCGGGATGTTGCCGATCCCTCCCAGGATGGCAGCAATGAACGCTTTCAGCCCGAAGACCCACCCGACCGTGAAGTCGAATGAACCGTAATAGAGGGCCACGATCATCCCCGCGACGCCGCCCAGCCCTGGGCCGATGAGAAAGACGACGGCAATGATATTGTCGACGTCGATCCCCATGAGCCTGGAGACATCGTGGTTCAACGATACCGCGCGCATTGCCGTGCCAATGCGCGTGCGTTGAACGAAGAGATAGAGGACAGCCATAAGTAGAAATGATATCACTAGAACGATAACCTGCATGAGGCTAACCCGCGCGCTCCCGAATGAGAATCCTCCACTAAGAGCGACATCTTGCGGGTACGTCTTGTAGCTGGCTCCGTAGATGTTGCGTGCCAAACTCTGCAGGATGAAGGCCACTCCCAGAGCGGAGATCACGGGAGCCAACCGACCTGCGTTCCGCAGCGGCCGGTAGGCGATACGCTCGACCAGGACGCCGATGATGGCCACAGTCACCATCACCACAATGATAGCTGGCACGGCAAACCAGGCGCTGCCCTGGGCGACGAAGCTTAGAAGTCCGGTGAGGGACGTCAGACCGATATAGGCGCCCCACATAAACAGATCGCCGTGGGCGAAGTTGATCAGCTTCAGTACACCGTAGACCATTGTGTAGCCTAACGCGACCAGCACGTAGAACGCGCCGATCGTGATACCATTGATCATCTGCTGTAGGAACTGCATAGTCTAAGTCTCCTGTGCCCCTCGAAGGAGCCGTTGTCGAGGTCCAAATGTGAATTGGGCGTCGCGCGGCTGGTTTCTCAGCCTTTCTTCACCAGGGCTCGATGAATGGGGGAGCTCAACGAAGTCGAACTCCCCCACTCGTATCCTCAGGCTACTCCGGCTGCTGTTCGTGCAGCACGAAGTCCCCGTTCTCGTCAATGGTGTAGGCTACGTGGATCGTGCCGAGTCGGTCGCCCTTCTCGTCCCAGCCCTCGATGGGGCCGGTGAGGCCGTCGATGTCCTCCGCTTCGTCGTGGAGGAAGTCAGCCAGAACCTCCGAGTCGGTGGACTCGGTCTCGCGGATGGCGTACCGAATAACGTTGAATGCCTCGGCCGACATCTGCCACCAGACGCTCGCCGGCGGCTCGCCGTACTCCTCTTCGAAGTCAGAGACGAATTCCTGAGCTTCGGGGTATTCCAGATCCTTCGGCAGCGGCTCGGTGGTCACGTACGTGCCGACCGCGTTCTCCAAGCCGGCGATCTGGATCAGCTCTGGGTTATTAGAGGCGTTGCCCATCATCCAGGTGATGTCCAAGCCCAACTCGCCGGTCTGCTTCAGCAGCAGGCCACCCTGTGCGTGGTAGCCAGTGAAGTAGACGGCGTCCAGGTCAGTGTTTCCGATGTTGGTGAGGATGGGGGTGAAGTCCTGATCCTCGGGGTTGATGGCGTCATAGAAAGCGACGTTGAGTCCCATCTCCTCGGCATAGCGCTGGGTGTGCTCGGCCAGACCCTGGGCGTAGGTGGAGTTGTCGTGGAGGATGCCGAAGTTCTCTACACCTAACACCTGATTGGCGAACTTCGCAGCGAACAGCCCCTGACGATCATCCAGGAAGCAGACGCGGAAGAAGCGGTCGAAGCCCTTCTGGCTGATGCGCGTGGCTGTGGAAGAGGGCGTGATGTGCAGCAAGCCAGCTTCGTTGTAGATCTCTGAGGCCGGTTCTGTGGCGGTGGAATTATAACCGCCGATGACGGCGACGACGTCAGCGTCTACCAGGCGCTGCGCGACGAGTGCAGCCTGCGTAGGGTCTCCCGCGTCGTCCTCTACGACTAGTTCGACTTCGCGGCCCAGAAGCCCGCCGGCTTCATTCGTCTGCTCGACGAGCAGGCTAATAGCTTTCTCGAAGCCTTGGCCCTCATAGGCGTAGTCGCCCGTCAGGGGGGCTTGAAGCCCGATCTTGATTGCACCTTGCTGCCCGCCACAGCCGGCGAGCATGGGAGCGACGAGGACGACTAGCAGAAGCGAGAGAGCAACTTTCTTAAGCATTTTCTCCTCCGATTTGGATATCTGATCACGTTCTTGATCATCCTATGCTAGACCGGTACGGCGCCATCGCTTTCTCTACCGAGTTCTTGGAATACCACCTCCTATCAGATACACTTGGAACGCCAAACGGCTCAATCAACGGCCTTGCGGCCGAAGGGAAGCATCGTGGGGCTAGTGCGAGTATTCTGATGACCGAGTCCCATGCCGGAGCTCGTATAGTCGTTCAAGAGGTCCTATAGCTCCTGCAAGGGCGGCTGTGAGTTCGAAGGGTCACAATAGTATGGCGAAACGGTGTCGTTGTCAAGTGGGAGATATCCCTTCGAACGCAGTACAGCCTTCTTACTTCAGCTTCTCCTCTCCCCCGAAATCGCGATATGGACTCAACTCCTGGAGCGTCTCTTCGTCCTCAACCGTCAGGTTGTCGGTGAGCATGCGCGTCAATAGACAGCCCACGCCGGGTCCCAACATGTAGCCCTGACCGCACATACCCACGGCGAAGACATAGCCTTCGAGCCTCTCCGATCGCCCCACAACGGGAAAGCCGTCGGGCGTCATCGGGTAGAGGCCTCGCCAGGTACGGCGAACCCGTATGTTCGACAGCTTGGGCATCAAACCCACCATCCGTGGAGCAACCATTGGGAGGAACTCCGACGTCTCGCGGCGGTCAGTTCCCACGATGGGCGGTTCCGGCGTGATGCAGAAGACCAGGGCCCCTGTTCCGTGCTGGTAGAAGTAATAGTTCTTCGATCCTTTAGCCGGGCGGATGTCTACTACCATCGGATCTACAAAGCGGGTCACCGGCTCGGTGATGCCGGCCTCGTGACTGTCCGGTACGACCGGCACGTCCAGCCCTCCCATCTGAGCGACACCTCGAGCCCAGGGTCCTCCGGCGTTGATGACGGTCTCGGTCGCGTAGCCCCCTTTGTCCGTGCGAACGCCGACTACCTTTCCCCGGCGTCGGATGATGCCAGTCACTCGCTCGCCGAAGTGAAAGCGGGCTCCACGCTCCTTTGCCCGGGTGTAGAAGGCGTGGGCACTCAAGAGCGGAGACGCCGAACCGTCCTTAGGCGAGTAGGTCCCGCCGATCAGGTTCTTCGGATTCAGATCCGGGATCACCTCCAGAAGCTCGTCTCGCTCCAGCCAGCTGATGTCGAGCCCGAAATCCTGTTGGATATCTAGGAGCTCCTTCAGCGCTTGTTCTTCGCGCTCCCGATAGGCCACGAAGGAGTAACCACCGCGGTGCCACTCGATGTCGTCACCGTAGACCCTCTCCCAGGTAGAGAAGACCTCAATCGACTCAAGGCACAGACGGATCTTCGAGGGGGCTGAATGGGTCGCTCGAATGCCGCCGATGGCAGCTTTGTTCGACCCCTGACCGGGGCTGGCAAACTGGTCGATCACCAGCGGGTCTAGGCCGGCTTTCGCCAAGAAGAGAGCCGTGGGCAGTCCCACGCTTCCGGCCCCGATGATGACGGCGTCATAGACCTTGGTGGTCATCACATGCCTCCTTCGTGCACGTCTGTCGCATGGGTGGCTGGCGCCTCCTCGGCCGGCCTCTCATCGGCGGCCACGCCTGCAAACGCCCCCAGCGGGACCTCCATGAAGAGCGGGCGCTGTGTGTTCTCCTTCACGTCGCTGAGCGGGATGCCCTCTTCGCGGAAGAGCCGCTTGATTAGGCTGGTGCACGTCTTGCCACCACAGGCGCCCATCCCGGCACGCGTCACGGCCTTGATCTGATTCACGTCCCGCACGCCAGAGTGAATCAGCTGTCGAATCTCGCCTGCCGTGACTCGCTCGCAACGACAGATGATCTCGTCGTCTCGCATCCGCTCGACGGTCTCGCCCAGCGACTCGGTCACCCAGGGGTCCTGAACGCGGATGCCTGCGATCCGTTTGGCGATCTCCTGCGGAGCCTTCACCCGAACCAGAAGAGCCCGGTCGGCGAACCGGGGCTCTCGTACTCTCGTCACCTTGACATTGCCCAGAACCTTCCCCTCGGTGTCCAGCACCGTCACGATATCTCCTGCGCTGATAGTCTCCGGCGGGAACTCGTAAGGAATGGTCACGGTCGGGTGCTCTCCATCGTCCCGATAGTCCACCAATGTAACAGCCAGCCCAGGACAGACAGCCACACACTGCTCGCAGCCGATGCATCCCTCGCCCACGTACTCGGGTAGGCCCCGGATGTCGCTCTCCTCGATCACGATGCAGTCCTTAGGACAGACAGACGTGCAGGGATTGCAGGGAATCTCCTGTGCGCAGTGGAGAACGGGAAGGACGCCCTCATTCTCATCCGGGATGTCCTCGGTGACGACCGCGCCCGGTCTCGACTTAAGGATTTCGGCTGTGCGATGCCACTCCGGCGGCACCTCTCCGACATCTCGGCCCAGTGACTCAGCGATCTCCAGCCCCCGGATGCGACCGGTGAACATCGCCGCCGAGGCCTCCGCGATCTCCTCGGCGTCGCCAGCCGCGTAAACTGGCAGACCGAATTCTCTCGCCTTATCGGTGAACTCGTCCACCGGGTCAAGTCCCACTGCGATCAAGAGCGTGTCGCAATCGAACGTCTTCTCTGTGTCGGGAACAGGTCGCCAGTTCTCGTCGATCTGGCCGACAGTCACCGACTCCACTTGCTCCTCGCCGTTGGCGCTGAGGATCGTATGGGAGGTGTAGATCGGCACGCCCAGACGAGCCAGCTTGTCCTTGTGGACCTTGTAGCCGCCGCATTCGGGGAGGGCCTCGCAAAGGCCGACGACCTGGATGCCAGCCTGAAGAGCGTGATACCCAGCGATCAGCCCCACGTTCCCGCCGCCGACGATGAAGAGGCGATCGGAAGACTTCACCATATCGCGATTGACCAGCGTCTGGAAGGCACCAGCTCCATAGACGCCGGGCAACGTGTTCCCCTTAAAGGCCAACGACTTCTCCCGTGCGCCTGTAGCCACCAGAAGAACGTGCGGTCGAACGACGACGTAGTGTCCATCTCGCAGCACGCCCACTTTGCGATCGGAAAAGACGGCCAGAGCTGTCGTGTTCAGCCAGACTTTGACGTTCTCAAATTGGCGGACTTCGTCTGCCAGCTTCGTTGCGATGTCGATCCCGCGGGTGCCGGCGTGACACGCTTCGATGGAACCGAAGAACTTGTGTGTCTGAAGCACCAGCTTCCCCCCCAGCCGGTGCTTATCGTCCAGGATGAGGGTCCGCACGCCAGCCTTGCCCAGCTCAATGGCCGCTGAGAGCCCAGCCGGTCCACCACCGATGATCAAGCACTCCACGTCGACCGTGTTGATCTCGTGTGTGTTAGGCATTGTATCGACGTCCGGAAGCGTCGGTTTTCCTTCCATCGGCTCGACCTGCATCCCTGGCACAAGAGGGGTCATACAGGACTTGACGGGCAGGCCGTCAGCCATCACCAGGCATTGGGCGCATTGCCCGTTGGCGCAGAAGATGCCTTGGGGAGCCTCATCTTTGTGATGGTGTCCAAAGATGCGAATGCCATTGGCAAACAAGGCCGAGGCAATGGTCTCACCGCTGTGACCGACCATCGTCTCCCCTTTCCAGGTGAATTCGACGGTCTCTGAGTCCTCAACCGGGAGGATGGGATGCCTGCGGATACGGTAGTCCGTCATGTATGTTTCTCCTTCCTTGCGTCAATCTTGGGAGCGATGTCTCTCGTCATCATCAGTCCGTCCCGTGAACAGGTCCACCCATCCTCGCGGCGTGTCCGCCAGCGCCTCTCGAGAGGAAGGCGATCGCTCTGCTCGGAGTTGACCGTCGGAGATACGTGAGAGCGGAAGCTAGTCGCCGGACGGAGGGTCGTGCTGGATCTGGGCTGGACTATCCCGGTGGCCAGCTCAAGGGACGGCCTCCCAGCAGATGCATGTGAAGGTGCTGAACAGATTGACCGGCCCCGGAGCCGGTGTTGACGACCAGTCGGTAGCCCGCTGTGAGGCCTTCCTCATGCGCGATTTGACGTGCAACCACAAAAAGCTTCCCCAGTAGATCAGCATCCTCGGCCTCGACCTGATCGACGTTCTTGATGTGGTCATTGGGTATGATCAGCACGTGGGTGGGTGCCTGAGGGTTCTGGTCGTGAAAGGCGGTCACGTCTTCATCCTGGTAGATAATCCGTGCTGATTCCTGACCTGCTGCAATCCGACAGAACGTGCACTTCCTCATAGGATCGCCTCTCCCTTCATATGACCGTTCTCTAGAGCCGTTAGCCGGGCCGGAGTGATCTGATTGCATAGCGATGCAGCTTCCTGATCCCCCGCCGCGCGTGCTACAACTCGGATGTAATTATCGGTCCAACCCGTCCACCGGCCGTCTTGCCACTGTTTCTCCCAAAGCACCGGTAGCTCGCAGTTCAGGAAGCGAGTCTGGAAGATGCGGCGTTGCTCCGCCCCCAGGGATCGCATCTCGGCAGCTCGTTCTTCCCGCACTCGATGACTTACCTGGTTCGGCAGCTTGCAGGCCGATGTGCCCGGCCGGCTGGAATAGGGGAAAACGTGAAGCTTCGCGAACCGCATCTGCTCAACGAACGCGTAGCTCTCCCGGAAAGCTTCCTCGTCCTCGCCAGGAAAGCCGACCAGAACGTCCGTGGTGATGGCGACGCCGGGAATCGCCTCGCGCGCCGCAGCTACCAGTCTGGCGAACGCGTCGGTGGTGATAGGGCGCCCCATGCGGCGCAGCGTTGTATCACAGCCAGCCTGAAGCGGTAGATGGATCTGACGGCAGACGCGGGGATCATCCCACAGCTCGAAGAAAGCCTCGTTGAGATCCCAGGGCTCCAGGGATGAGAGTCGGAGCCGCGCCAGGTCGGTCTCGGCAAGGATTGCCTCAACCAGCGAGCGGAGCCCCTTGGATAGGCCCCGATCGCGACCGTAGGCGCCCAAGCTGGCTCCCGTCAGGACAGCCTCGCGGCAGTTAGCCTCTGCGGTGAGCCTTTGGAGCTCTGTGATGATGTCGGGCAGGGGGCGGCTGCGGGAGGGGCCGCGAAGCGAGCGAACGATGCAGTAGGTACAGTGATTGTCGCAGCCGTCCTGCACCTTAACGAAGGCTCGGGTGCGCAGCGTTTCGATGCTGGAGCAGGCATCCCGGTCTTGAGACGACGATGGATGCTCCGTAATCAGGTCCGCTGTGCCTTCCTTCTCGGCATTAGGGATGACCCAGGAGACTCCTGAAAAGTCACGACAAGTATCCGGCCTCAGCGTAGCGTAGCAGCCGAGCACGGCCAGCTGTGCCGACGGCTTGTCGCGATGGAGGGAGCGGAGGGTGTGCCGCGTCTTGCGCTCAGCCTGAGCGGTTACAGCACAGGTATTGACGATGATGATCTCAGCCTCTTCCGGCTTGGCTGCGATGGTGTGCCCGGCCGCGGTCAGCTGCCGGGCCAAAACCTCAATCTCGCTCCAGTTCAGGCGGCAGCCGACACTATCGAGGTAGATCTGCATGCGGTTTGAAGCAACTTCCCAGACACGTACCGTGTCTCTCTCACTGCGGCTTAGTGACCAAGGGATTATAGCACGCACGACACGTTTGCAAAAGCCGTTCACGCCATCCCATGGCTAGAGCACGCTCACCGGATCGACTTCCACGCGCCAGCCGTCGGGTATGGATACACCTGCTAGGAATGTAGGAGGATCGGGATGGCGAAGAAGAATTTGCCACCGGTAGCGGTTGCGGAGCCGGGCGAAAAACGGAGGCGCCGGCCCGAGGAGGAGGGTCACCGGGAGGCCATCGCGGGCTAGCGACTCGCGCAGCACGGTGCTCAGCTCCTTCGCCCTCGCCTCCGCCCGAGCGTAGTCGGTGTCCTCGTAGATCAGCTTCGCCAGGCGGATGTAGGGTGGGTAGCCCTGTTCGCGCCGGAAGGCCAGCTCCCGCTCGGCGAATGCCTCGTAGTCGTGCTCAGAGGCAGCGACCACGGCATAGTGGTCCGGGTGATAGGTCTGGATGACGACACGGCCGCCGAGAAGGCCGCGGCCGGACCGCCCGGCAACCTGGGTCAGCAGCTGAAACGTACGCTCGCTGGAACGGAAGTCCGGTAGATTGAGCGCCGTGTCCGCAGAGATGACGCCGACCACGGTGACCAACGGCAGGTCGAGACCTTTGGTGATCATCTGTGTTCCCACGAGAACGTCGGCAGCCCCGCTGGAGAATCGTTGCAGGATGTTCGTGTGGGCTTGGTGCGTCCGCGCTGTATCGCGGTCCCAGCGCAGCATTCGCGCGTCAGGCCACCGCTCGCGCACTGCATCTTCGACGCGCTCAGTGCCTAGGCCGAAGTAGCGGATCCGCTTCCCACCGCATTCAGGACAGCGCAAGGGTTGCGGTTGGCGGTGGTTGCAGTGATGGCAGACCAAGCGGGAATGGGCGCTGTGGTAGGTCAACGGTACGTCGCAGCGGGGGCAGCGCACCACGTGACCGCAGTCACGGCAGAGCACGAACGTGGCCGTCCCGCGCCGGTTGAGGAAGAGGATCACCTGCTCCCCCCGGTCCAGCGCCTCGCCCATCGCTCGTTGGAGAGTTCGACTGAAGATGGAACGGTTGCCAGCGCGTAGCTCGGCCCGAAGGTCCACGATCTGTACCGGCGGCAGCGGAAGGTAGCTGGCCTCGCTCGCTCCGTCCTCCAGGCTCCGATAGCGGGTGCGAGGCACATGATAACGGGCCTGGAGCTCCTGGAGGCGCCGGGTATGGCCCATAATGCGCCGCGGCATCTCCTCCAGGTCGAGGTCTCCCTGCTCGGCGCGGTGGTATGACGTCAAGCTCGGCGTGGCAGAACCGAGAATCACCGTCGCCCCCGTGAGCCGGCCCAGTTCGAGCGCAGTGTCGCGAGCATGATAGCGCGGGCGCGGCGCCACTTGCTTGTAGCTGTCATCGTGTTCCTCGTCCAGGACGATCAGACCCAGCGGTGACAGCGGTGCGAAGAGCGCCGATCGTGGCCCGATCACCACATCGATCAGGTCGGCGCGAGCACGCCGCCAGGTATCATAACGCTCCCCGTCGGTGAGAGCGCTGTGCAGCACGGCAACCCGCTCACCGAAGCGGCCCGCGAAGCGAGCGACCGTCTGAGGGGTCAAAGAGATCTCCGGCACCAGAATGATCGCTTTGCGTCCCTGGCTCAATACCTGAGCGACCGCCCGCAGATAGATCTCTGTCTTTCCAGAACCGGTCACCCCGTGTAGAAGAAAAGCTCCGGAGCCGACTCCGGGACCTCCTCTCTGGTCAATTGCGGTCTGTATCGTTTCCCAGACCCTTTGCTGGTCAGACGTGAGCGGTGGAGGCGTCGTGCTCACGAAGACGTCGTTGTCCAACGGATCCCGCCAGACTTCCTCGCTGGAGAACGTGACTAGGCCTCTTTCCTCGAGCTTCTTCAGATGATACCTTTCGCATCCCGTCTCCTCGTAGACTAGCTGGACTGGTACGGGATCTTTCTCGGCGCTTAGCAGCTCCAGGATCGGGGGATAGTAATCGCTGCGAAGGCCTGCCATTGCCGCTTCCCGGTCCACGTCCGGCACAAGCTCCACCGTGTCGATGCGTTTCGGCTGAATCTGAGGGGGACCCAGAAACGATTCCCGGGTGACCACGTTGCGTCGGGCAAGCTGCTCGGAGGCTGCCCGCCAATCAACGCCCCGGAGCGCGGCATCCACTTGACCTCCGCGTAATGGGCCTCGCCGCTGCAGGAGCTTCAGCAGCTGGGATTGGTCGTCGGTGTTGGCTGCATCCTCGGGTACCTCATCGGCCAGAGCAATCTTCAGATCAGAGTGGCCGACCATACCTGGCGGAAGCATCAGCTTGAGGCATTCATAAAGTGAGGCCAAATACTCATCTGCCATCCAGCGGGCGAGTTCGATCTGCTCACCTGAGAGAACCGGCTCTGGATCAACGAGCGACCGGATGGGGCGCGTCTCCGGCACCGGAGACTCGAGGGTCAAGGCGACCACGACACCGTAGAGGCGCCGCTTCCCAAAAGGGACGACAACCAGTGAGCCGATTCTGACTCGGTCTGCGAGGTTCTCCGGCACGTCGTACGTGAAAGCTGTCCGCTTTTCCGAGGCCTTGGCCGGGGAGAAGACCACGACTTCGGCAAACGGGTGGTCGTTCACATCAGCTTCCACTGTCCTAGTCCACTCGCTCATAGGATCGCTGGGCGTCTGCCGGCTGCTATACCTCCTCGCCAAAGCGAGGGCTATAGCGGAGGAATATCAGGTAGCCGACAGCGAGCACAATCAGTGAGGTGACGGCGGTGCGCAGCAGGAAGTCGAGCCCTGTGTAGGTACCCCAATAGAGCAGATCGCGATAGGACGCGACGACCGATGCCATAGGATTCAGACGCCGCAGCCAGAGCTGGGCATCGAAGGTGACGCCGAGGACCGTTTTCTCCCGTCCTATTTGAGTAATGGGATAGAAGACTGGTGTGAGAAAGAACCATGCCTGCATGACGACGCTCAAGATGATTCTAGTGTCTCGGTAAAAGACGTTGAGGGTGGACAGGATCAAACACATCCCCAGCGCAAATACGACCTGAACTAGGATGGGAATGGGGAGTAGCAATGCCCAGGCAGAGATATCCGCACCCGAGACAAGGGCAAGACCGAAGAAGACAGGTAAAGCAATGATGAAATTGATCAAGTTCGAGAGGACACTGGCGATGGGGAGCACCTCACGTGGGAAGTAGACTTTCTTGATCAGGTGGGTGTTCCCTACAATACTGTTCGTGGCTTCCGTGATTGACTGAGCAAAGAACTGCCAGGGCAGCAAGGCACTGAGGAGGAAGACGTGATAGTGTTCCAAGTCCGATCGCACGAACAAGAAGTTGAAGACGACGGTGAAGACGAGCATCATCAGCAGCGGGTTGGCCCACGACCAAACGATGCCTAGCACGGAGTTCCGATAGCGAACCTTAAGGTCGCGAACGACGAGGTTGCGTATCAGTCCGCGATATCTCCATAGTTCTTGGATACGGTCACGAATCCCCATAGGTTTACATCCCTCTCAGACTATCCGCCCGTTGCCTACCCAGGACAAAGGGGTGACCGGGCTACTGTGCAGTCTTCAACACGGATCTGTAGATCTTCAACAAGTGACGCCCGGATCGATCCCACGAGAAGTGCCGACCAGCGCGCCGGCGGAGCTTCTGGCCGAGATCCCGGCGCCGCGCGGGATCCTCCAGAAGACGCCCAATGGCTGCGGCGAAAGCTGCCGAATCGCCGAGGGGAGCTGCATAGATCCCCAGTGGTCCCAAGTATTCCCGGCTGATGGGTGTGTCGAAAGCAACCGTGGGCAGCTCCATCGCCATGTAATTCAGGATCTTGCCGGCGCCCTCGGTGGTGGACAGCTTCGGTGCCACCGCTATATCCCCCAATGCCAGGTGAGCCGGCGCCTCCTCATAGGGTACCTTGCCCGTGAACGTCACCTGATCTGCGACGCCCAGGTCGAGCGCCATCCTGCGATAATGCTCCACGCCGGGGAAGCCCATAATCAGGAGGTGGAACGCCATTCCCTGCTGCTTCAGGTGCCTGGCAGCCCGGAGAAGGTGAGGGGTCCCCTGATAGTCGGCTAAAAGCCCCAGATAGGCTATCACAGGACGGTCGCTCGGGATACCCAGCGCGGCCCGACGCGCGGCCACGTCTTCCTCCGTCAGAACGTCCGGACGGAAGAAATCCAGACTGACGCAGTCAGGCATTGGATAGACACAGCCGTTGTCACAGTCAAAATCTCGCTCCAGGATAACCGCCGTCATCTGTGTGCTGGTGACAATAGCATCGGGAAGATGCGCGATGCGCCACTCCAATAACTGCATCCAGTGATACCAAGGCCCGTCAGGATCCAGGAAGTGGTGATCTACCATTTCGCTGGTCATGCTGCCCTGGAAGTCAGCCACTAGTGGCAGTCCTTTGAGCCGACTCAGCGCGTAGCCGATCAGTGCTCCCTCGTGCAGATGTCCATGGACCAGGTCGAAGTCACGGCGCAGGACCGTCCTTGCGCCCGTCCAGGCCAGGAAAGCGTCGAAGGCGACCTTGTGAAGCGAGGACCCCACTTCGTAGTCGGAACGCCAGGGCGTTGGCCTGGTCCGTATGATCTCCAGATCGGGCAGGTCGCGGCCTAAGAAGTAGGTGACGATCGTCACTCGGTGTCCGAGCCGCTGGAGCGCCCGCGTCTCCTCCAGTATACGCACGTGACAGCCGTAATCCAGGAAGAAAGAGGTGGGAGCGACCATCAAGATGCGGTATGACTCGGTCAAGGCGTCGAGTGGGACAAGACGTGTCTAGCTATGGTCGTCTCAGGGCTACTCTTCTTCTTGTTCCCCGGATGATCGCCTGAGACGAGACATCAGGTTGCCAAAGATCATCTGCCCCAGACGTTCCCCGGCCTCAGACATCCTCCGTTTTTCGAAGGCCCTCTCGGCCCACATACCCTTCTTTCGTTCCTCCATCCAGCGAGTCCGACCTTCTGCTGCCTCTGCTAGCGTCTCAGACAGAGCGTCCTCGTCGCCCTGCGCCAGCACACGGCGCAATTGTACCAGCTCTTCAATGAGCGAGTCGAGACGATGGACGATATTCTCTCGATTAAGGAACAACGCAGGATGACGGATGGGGACATCATCGGCGGCCTCCGTGGCGGTAGCGAAGCGCCGCCCGGCGAACTTCCGCATCTCCTCCCAGCCTGGTGTGTCAACAGTGGCCCGGAGAAGCGCAATGGTCAGCAGGTCGGGCAGCCCCTCGACGCCCGCCAGTAGACCGTCGTGTTCCTTGACGTCGATGAAGAAGGGGTGCGCTCCGACCGCGTGTGCAAGCCAGAGACAGACGTCAACGGCGTCACTCGGCGTGCTGGGCGAAGGTACAAGGCAGTAGAGGGCTTCCTTCAGGAGATCCGCACTGGCGTCATCCAGATCCCTGAGAACCCTCGTTCCGACGACCGCCGGGTTGGGAATAAGATGACCGCCCACAAACGAGACCCGCTCCGGAAGGAGATTCTCTGCCCAGCCTAAGACGGGAGCCTTCAGGCGCGTCGTGTCGGTGACAAGGGCCCCATCTTGGAGATGAGGTGAGATGGCGGCAAAGACGTTCTCCATCTGGGACAACGGCTGAGCGACGATGACCAGCTCCGCTCCTTCACAGGCCGGTCCGGGGTTCCGCTGCACCTCGTCAAAAGCGCCCCGCATCTTCGCCAGGTCGGCGACGGCCGGGTCGTCGTCGTAGCCGACGATCTCCAGGGGTTCGTCACGTTCTTGGAGCGCGAAGGCAATGGATGCACTGATGAGATCAATGCCGATAATCGCAATTCGATGGGACGTCATGCTCATAACTCCTCAATGCGGCCGTCTCGCTTGTGCTTGACTGGGACGCGTGCGGTACACCGGAGGTCCGATTGTTCCTCTCTCTGTCACCTTAGCTTACATCATCCGCCGCTTGTAAGGCTGCGAGTAGGCGATCGCGCTCCGTCCGATGAGCTGCCACCGGATCCTCGTGATGACGAATAAGAGCGACGGTCAGCTCCGAGCAACCGGCTTCTTCCGCCCAGCGTGCGCCGATCTCGGCATGATGAGCGTACGTTCTCATCGGGCCTTTCCAGCCCTCGGCTCCATGCTCCAACAGATGGTCCAGGGCTCCCGGCGCGAAGCGCTTGGTCAACACAAAGATGGCACGCTGCCACGCCGGCGTCCGAGCAGCCGCTTTCCCTACGTCGTGCAGCAGAGCCGCCGTCAGGAGGTGCCTGTCAGAGTGCCCCTCTTCAAGAAGCGCTTCATAGACGTCCAGGGCGTGGAGTTGGTCCTGCGGTGCCTGTTGAGCGAACAACCCTCGCGCCTCTGGAGACAGCACCTCTGCCGCTCTCCTAATTCTCTTCTCCGAGATCGCGTGTTGAGCCGTCAGCGCCCGCAGGAATTGTTCCACCCGGTAGCGAACAGTCTTCGTCAGTTTCACCCGCTACCCGATCGGTCAGTATATGCCCAGCGCTCCGATCATAAAGCTCATAAGCGGACTCAGGATCATTCCAAGTATGCCCAGTCTGGATAGCAGATACACCACCAGCATCAGCCCGAACCCTCCAAACTGTTCCAGTTGCTCCAACTGGGCGGCCCAATCCCGCGGCAGCAGCCAGGCCAGGATGCGAGAGCCATCCAGGGGCGGGAACGGAATGAGGTTGAAGAGCATCAAGGCCAGGTTGATCCTGATGAACTGCAGCAGAATCGCCTCCAAGCTCACTATGGAGATCGCTCCGAAGGGACTCAACCATCCGAGTCGAAAGGGAATCGCGCCCAGCATGGCCAACACTAGATTCGACAGGGGGCCGGCTACGCTCACCAGCGCGTGATTTCTGCGCATGTTACCGCGTAGGCGGTAAGGACTGACCGGCACAGGTTTCCCCCATCCGAAGCCGAAGAACAGGAGGGAAAGCGTACCCATCGGATCCAGATGCGCCAACGGGTTGATGGTCAGTCGTCCCCGCCGAGCGGCCGTGTCGTCACCCAGTTGGAAGGCTGCCCAGGCATGGGCCCACTCATGAAGGGGCAGACTGGTCAAGAAAAGAATAGCCAGCGTGATCAGCCGGTTTGGACTCAAGAGATTTCCTAGCAATTCGCTACACCTCTTCTAGTTCAATAGACATCATGAACACCGCCATCGTCAGCGATGTGTGTCCCTCTAGGATATGTGATTATAACACGCTTGAACAAAGGTAGCGAATGAACGGTTCCGGAACCGCTTGAGATGAGGTGAGACTGCTGTGGGGAGAGAGGCGGCTACTTCACCGGGATGGGTTATCGGATGAGCTGGCTTGTCGGTTGACGGTTCGTCTTTGGATCAACTCCGAAGCAGCTGTTGCCAGACCAAACACCAGCCAGAAGAGGGTAACGGAGTGATGGAACTCGAGGTTGAAGAAGTAGTGATCGAAGATCCCGCCGGTGAGCGCCCCCAGGATCCCGGCGTGGAGTCCCCACCACAACGCCTCCAGATCGCTACCAGCGGCGGTACGTCGCAATCGCCAGAAGCGGACGAAGAACGCGGCCATTACCACGAGGAAACTACTCAGGCCCACCAGGCCCATTTTCTCGGCGATGAGGAGATATAGGTTCGCGACGCCAATGTATGTATCGATGTCCGGCGAGGCCGCGAATCCGACCCCCAGCAGCGGGTACCGTCGAATCAGGATCAATGCGTCCTTGTACTCGCCCATGCGCATCTGGGTTGCCAAATCCTCAACCAGGAATCCCTCCAGGAAGTGCGACACCAGTTCCTGTGTCTGAGGCAGAAGGAGCATCAGAACGAGGGCTCCTGCTATGAGGATCCACAGCTTACGGTAACGGAGCGTTGCTATCACAGCCAGCGCCACCCCCAATCCGACCATCGAACCGCGGCTCATCGTCAATCCAAGACACAGCGCCATCACGCTCATCATTGGAATCAGATAGCGTCGCCGAATGAGGGGCCGATGGACGAAGAGTTGCGGTAGGCTGATGGCGAGCGTGACGTTGAGCAAACTCCCCAGCACGTTGGGATCGACCGAAGTGGACGTGGCCCGCATAGGTAGCTCAGGATTATCCCGAATGTAGCGGAGGACGCCGGGGCCGGTGGGATACCCGATCCGACCCAAGGCGGAAAGAGCCTGGATCACGATCTCCCCGGAGATCTGATCGGCCACGATGTAGAGACCCACGCCCAGCAGAGCAGAGCCAAAGGCGCCCCAGATCAGGGCGCGCGACACCCGGCGCAGCCGTCCACTGTCCCGCACCGTGTTCACGATCAGGAAGAAGAGAGCCACGCTGAGCATCACCTCGGCGAAACGACGCAGGTAGGTCTGCAGGAATCCCAGGGCCAGCGGCACGTGGCCCAGGCCCAGGACGAAGGTTCCCAGCGCTAACAGCATAAACACCAGGACAGGCAGTCCCAGGGGCGTAGCCACGAACGTCTCCTGCGCCCCTCCGGCGAGCTGAAGGAGCCAGACCACGAAAAGCGCACCCAACGCCGCGTCGAGAAACGTCGGTGTGAAGCCAAGGTCGAAGGGGAATGACGCGAAGGGCAGCAGGCAGATCACGCCAATGACGGACCAGTAGGCCACCTCGATATCCTGCAGCACCCAGATGCCCAGGAAGAGCCCCACCATACCCGCTCCAGCGATGAGGGGGCCGAACTCCGACAGGAGATAGCCGACCCCGACCGCCAGCCCGGCGCAGACCAACAGCGCCGCTAGAGACGACAACCAGCGGTGGCGGGAGGCGAAGACGCGGTAGATCCAGTCCTCGGTCGTCATAGGGTCATCCTTCCGCTGCCTCAGTCGCCATCTACAGTTACGGGAATCTCGATGCTGGTGCCGTTGCCGTCGGAGCGCGGCAGACGCTCCATCGTTCCCAGGTTGTACATCCCCACCAGGAAACGATACTGACCACCCGGCAGGTCAGAGGGCAGGGCTATTGGACGGGGGTCAGAGATCGTCTCGCCGGGTGCCCACAGTGACGTGGGGTAATCGCCCATCAGCGGCGGACCATCGCCCTGGACGACCGGTTCCGGACCGTTCCCAAGCAGGTGGACGAAGACCTGGTAGTCCATCGAGGGAGCTGTCCGTGCCTTCCACTGCAGGGTCACTGTGAGCGTATCGCCAGCGGTTGCGCTTGCTGGCTCGATGTTGTACCCGCGCAGTGTGACGCCGTCGGCCAGCTTCACGTTTGCGGAGTGGGCTATGTCAGCCGTCCGTTCAGGCGGCGCCAGTTTCGCCTCGCCGACCTGTATGGCACCGAGTGTATGGTTGGCCTGAGGGTCGTAGAAGCCGACCTCGATGCGCAGGCGGCTGGGCGCACGAGCATCGTTCGCCACCGGGATACGATAGGGATCGCGCCAGACCTGATCCGGCTCCCATCGGTCCGTTGGCACCATGCCGCAGGCCGGGCGTCGGTTGATCTCTCCCACGAGTTCGTGATCGCGCCCCAGCGCGCGGGCAAAACTGATGTAGTCGCCTCCGTCAGGCGCCACCGCTTGCCAGTAGACAACGAGGTCGACAGTGGCATCCTCATCACCGGGCTGAATGGTCTGCTCTTCAAACTCCCAGCCTACTAGACGGGCGACGCTCCCCACCGGCGCTGGCTCGACGCGGACGTCTTCCGGCACGTCGGAGAGAGTCAGGGGCTCCGGATGTGCGTAGGCCGGGAGAATGGAGGTGAAAGGGAGCATCGCTGCAATGGAGAATAGGATCAATCCAAGCCCAAGGCTGAACTTCACACCGTGTCTCTCCGGCACCCATTGGAGCAACCCGAGCATGAGCAGCGTGCTGATGCCGCCGATATTGGGGAACATGAAACGGCCCTGAAACGAGTAGAAGATCCACGTCCACCGCAGCACGGAGACGAATAGGATGCCCGCCCAGAGGGTAGGGATCCACCAGAGGGAAGGAGAAGACGCCGAGCGCGGACGGCGGATCGCTTCCAACAGACGATCTAGCTCGCCGCTTCGCACCACCCAAACGCCGAAGCCCACCAACCCGATCAGCGAAAGGATGTCGAAGAAGCGATAAACCCAGATCGGAGCCATCACGTTCACCCCGCCGAAGAGACCCCAGTAGGTCCAACGGAAGGTGACGAACTCCTCTATCCAGTCCTGGAGTGAGGGAAACCCACCGCGTCTCCCCTGGATATCTATGAACGCGTTCAACCCGGTCAAGTCGCCGTACAGCCTCCAATTGCGGGCAAACCACCAGCCGCTCATCAGGGCAGCCACCGCGACGATGACCGTCAAGCCCACCACCAGGGGGCGCCAACTGCGGCGTCGGTAGCTGACCCAGGCCAGAAGGATGGGAAGCAGCATGACTGCCGTAAGGGCGCTCAGCTTGGTCAAGAGGAAGAGGCCCATGGTGACCCCCACCAGACCATAACGCCTCAGGGGCAGGCGCGCATTCAGGCCGTCGCGCACCAGCCGCACGAACATCAGAAGATTGAGGCAGCCGACGAAGGTCGTCATGGCATCGTTGTTAACCGACGCGTTGACGAAGATGAACATAGGGTTGAAGGCCGTGAGGGCCGCCGCTCCCAACGCCAGGACAGAACGGTCAGGGAACAGCTCACGGACTGCCAGATAGGTCAGCACAACCGAGCCCGCGCCGATGACCACTGTGATCAACCGGCAGATGTGGACAGCCAACACGGCTCCGTCCCATGGAAACCGTTCTTCCTTCGGACGATGAAGGATGAGATTCTTGTTGCACACCTGTCCCGGATTGCCGATGAAGGCATGCCAGTTCACCCGGCGAAGCTCCGGCAGGTCAGAGGTGTCGATCCAGGACGTCGCTGCAGCCAACAGGATATAGTAGGTAGGGGGCTGCCCACCATCTTGAAGCCAGGGACAGTCCGATGGCGTCTCGAGACAGGTGTCCGGATCGAGCACGGGCAGATCGTGATGAGTTTGCACGTACTGTACGTACGGGTAGTGTTTGAACTCATCGGATGCTTCCAGCACCGGCGTGGCCAGGCTGTAGCCGACGGCAACGACCAGATAGAGAGCGACGATAAGTGCCAATACGATGCGGCTTGAGCGCTTGGTTAGATTCATTCGATAGTCACTTGTCCAGTAACAATAAGATCGTTCTTGAGGCGGGTGCCCTCTGATTCTCCATGAACTGGCAGCCGCTGCTGAGTCTGGGGATTGTACATGCCTATTGCTAATCTGCAAGCACCACATGTCACGCCCTCGGTCACGCGCAGCTGGTAGGAGTCTCGCACCACATCACCCGGCTGCCAGAGTGACGTCGGATAAGCGCCGTCGAGCGGAGGGTGGTCGCTCTGGGTCACCAGCGTGCCATTCTCGTCCACCAGATGGATGAATCCCGTTAGATCGCTTTCGATAGGAGCTTCAGCACGCCACACCAGCGTGACGGTGACAACGTCACCTGGCTTCAGGTTCGAGGCGGAGAGGTCGTATCCCACCAGTTTGATCGCCTCGCCGAGGCGCGCGCCAACGGGCTGCGCAGCGTCGTCGGAGAGGGGTTCTCGTGGGCGAACGGCCATCCGGTCCAGTACCACCAGCTCTGACGATGGCTCGGAGGAGCCGTCGATTCTCAGACGGTTTCCGTCTTTGGCATACAGTCCAACGTGGAGCCTGCCAGCAGTGGGGACTTCGGACCCAGCGGCGATAGGGAGCTCATAACGATCGCGATAGATCACCCCTGGTTCCCAAAGCGTGGGAGGGAGAGTACCACCTCCAGGGTAGCAGTCCACGCCGGCAATAGGATCCATCTCGCGTCCCAAGATCTGAACGAACGTGAAGTAGTTCTCCTTGGGGGGCTCCGTCGCTCGCCAGTAGAGAGAGAGGGCTGCTGTATCCCCGGGATGAGCGGCCTCCGTCTCGATGCGTCCGCCCAACAGCTCGATGGTCCCTCCGTCAAAGGAGAGATCCAAGCGTGTCATTGCCTCGGGAAGGTCGTCTTCTCCCACCACGACGGGTTTGGCGTAGGCCGGGACGATGAAGACGAACAGCGCGACCAAAGCCAGAGCCAGCTGGATGCCACTCAGGACGCCGCTCAGGCCATCCTTCCAGGGAATTGACACCCATTCTTTGGGCACCAGTCGGCGCAAGCCCAGTATAAGCAAGATGGAGACGGGGGCAACGGATGGCATCAGATAACGTCCCTGGGCGCCCAACACGATCATAATGAAGCGCCACACGGAGGCCAGATTGAACAAAAAGGCAGAGGCGATGATGATGAGGCCTCGCTGCACCGAGCGTGAGAAACGGGGGGAAGACAACTGCTCGACAACGGTAATGAGGAGCCCCACGGCGGCTGTGCGGGTCAGCAGCCACCAGAAGCGGTACATCCACGGTGCCACGCTGATGTTGAACCAGCCGAACATAGCCCAATAGGACTTTTCTAGCCCGCGAAGCTCGGGTATCACGCTCAGCACGCTGATCGGTTCTGGACGCACCGTGGCGGTGTGGCTCAGCCAGGCCTCGACGCCCATCAACTCGTTATACAGCATAAGATTGCGCGCGAACCACCAGCCGCTTACAGCGAGAGCGGGTACCCCGACCAGGGCCGAACGCCGAAGGAGGCCGGCTAGGTGCTTCCGGAAAGGTTCGTTGGGCTGCTCCTGCCATCTACGGACGCCGTCGAAGAGGAGCGCCAGGGCGACGACGGGAGCAAAGATCAGGCCGCTTAGTTTCGAGAGCACGGCAAGACCAACCGCTGCTCCGGCCAGGATGAGGCTCCTCCGAGTGAGCCCCCTTACCGTCAGCCTCACTGCGGCCCAGACGGCCAGCGACCCGAAAGCGGTCACGGCAGCGTCGTTGCTCACCCGCGCGCTGGTGAACACAAACATGGGGTTGAAGGCTGCCAGTGCCGTCGCCCCCACGGCCAGCCATCGTTGCTCTGGGAAGAGTTCTTGGGCTATTCCATACGTCGCCAGAACTGCCACCGCTCCCAGGAGGGTCGAGACAAAGCGGGAGATGTGCATCACCAGTGGCGTGCCCCGCCACGGGAATCGCTCGGCTGCCGTATGGATCAGAATATTCTTGTTCGCCGGCCGACTGGCATCGCCCATCGTCTGGTGGGGGTTCCGCCAGGCCCACTCCTCGAAGTCCACATCGTCGGGCACCCAGAAGGTCATAGCTGCACATAGGGCGTAGTAGAGCGGTGGGTGGCTGGCTACGTAGCCGGTGACGCGCTTTCCCGAGGGCGCCCCCTGGACGGGCAGGCCGCGCCTTTCCGTCAGTTCGTGGATGTAGGCGTAATGCCCATTAGCGTCGGGGGTCTCGAAGATGGGGATAGTGACCCCATAGAGCACGGCGACGATAAGGTAGACCAGGAGGCAGACCCCCAGAGCCAATCGGTCTGTGAGAAGTGACCCGAAACGGCGGGTGGGATGCAGACGGGATAACGCGCCGGACAAGGAGAGGAGCGTTCTGGACACTGGTTGAGTACCGTCTTCAGATCTCGGCATTGAGGAGGCTCGCATCTTGCTACTTCCTGACCGTCACCTCGGTCAGTTCGATGTACCGCCCCGGCATCGGGGTGCTGTTGGCTACCGGAACGAGCCGTTCACCCGTCGCGGCGTGATACATACCGGTGCGGAGTGTGTACTCCCCCGGTGACGTGTCCGCGGGCACCTCGATAGTATAGTGGTCTTCGACGATCTCCCCCGGCAACCATTGATTGGTATGGTAAGTCCCCCGTTGGGGCCAGCCATCCTGCTGAGCAAGCATAACTCCATCCGGCGTCACCAGGTGGTTGAAAACGGCATAGATGTCTTCCATCCGGTGCAGCGGCTTCCAGTAGAGCGTCAGCTGGACGGAATCTCCGGGGCTGACGGAGGCGGCGTCGAGATCATAACCGATGAGCCGCACTTCTTCCTCTCCTTGACTGGTTTCTAGAACGACATCCACACGTCGGCTGGTGGTGGGGAGGCGGTACCGATGCGGCTGCTCCTCAATCCTCGCGTCGAAAAGCGTGAGGGTGGTGCCGGAAACAGACCGTTCTTGCTCCCACCAGTCCAGAACGCGCTGGACTTGCGTTCCGCTCACCGGCAGTGTCGCGCCCTCCGGGGTGGAAACGGATAAAACGACGTGAGATTGCCCGGGCGACGCATCGGCGGGTAGTGGAACCGCGTAGTGGCCCCTAACGACGTCGCCGGCCTTCCAGCGGCTCGTCGGATGCCAACCGCCGATGGCCCCAACGCGTTTCTCTGCCAGCACCTCACCTCCCGTCGCTAGGACGCTGATCTCCAGCTCGTAATCCTGACCCAGGTCATCGACGGCCTGCCAGTAGACGTCAAACAGGAGCGGGTTACCCTGTGTGAACGTCCGTCCCCACGGCGCGTAGCCAACGACCGCCAGCTTCTCACCAAAAGCGGCCTGCAGGTCACGACCCGGGAGAGACCGGATCACTCTGGTAGGAGGAGTGGAGCGGTCGACGTGCACGGACCCGATCTCGAGTGGGTCTTCGTTCCCGGGAGACCACTCGGTCTCTGGCGATGGGAAGACTCGCACTCGCAGGGTGTAATCGCCTGGGGGGGCGCCGACGGGAACCAAGAGGCCTCGACGCTCCACGAAGCTGTCGCCAGCGTCCCATTCTGCCGGTTGGCCGAGAGCCGGGCCCACGCGGAACTGATAGTCCTGCCAAACCTGGCCCTTGGCGTCTACCAACTCCAGACGAATCATCAGGCCAGGCTGGATCTCCTTCAGCGCTCGCCATTCAGATCGGATCAGGACCGCCTCCTGGCTTTTCAACACCTGGTTAGATAGAGCCACACTTTCCAACCTCAATCGGCTGCCAAATGAGCTATTGAGGGACTCGATCTGCTCATAGCCCTCCGTCCCGGCCCCCTCAACGGATGACGGCATCTCGGCAGGCGATCTATGGTAGAGTCTGAGGCCGTCGTGCGATGAGACCTGGTGGGCGTGCTGATGGAGCCAGCGGGCTACGAACCCGCTGGGATCCACCGGTTCAACGGATCCATAGGAGACCCAGAGCCGTTCGTGAGTCTCGAATATCGCGGCTAAGCGCTCCTCCGCTAGATCGACGTCCACTTTGAGATCGCGCAGCGGCATAGTATAGGTATTCAGTGACCCTGGGTCGTAATAGGAGACCAGGAGTTCCTGCCAGGGACCGTGAAGGAGAAGTCCATCGTCCGGTCTGGCATGCCCTCGGAGATACGCCATCTTGGCGGAAAAACTGTCACCAGGTGGTGTGTAAATGGTAGGATAGGTGCTCAGGCTGACGACGAGAAGGCCGCATAGTAGAGTCGAGGGAAGAGCGTAAGAGAGAGTGGTGCGCAGGCCACCCTTCACTGCCCGCGGCAAGTGGTTCTTCAAGAAGAAGAGCAACCCGGTGAGACCGCCGGACATCGCAAGGATGATAGCCGGTAGTGCGGTCGTCAGGTAGCGGGCGGTGATGCGCTCTGGCAGAGCGAGGACCGTGATCACGGGCACGGCGATGGACAAGCTGAGCAGCAAACGCCAGCGATCAGGCCTGTGCGAGTTCCCCTCTGCGCCGATGTCGAAGGGGAGAAGACCGAGGGCCGTGACAACGAGGGGAAGAGCCAGGCGATGCCACGTCGGATCGTTGGTGGTTCCCAGGTAGAGCCCGTTGAGAGCAGAGAAGAACGCCCCCCAGTTCACCGAGGAGGCCATCCCCCTGCGCCAGAGAGAAAGGAGTGTCGCCCAAAGCCCCGGCGATAGGATAGCCCAGACGGCCGCCGCCGCGGCAAATACCGCGTGAATGGCCAGCCAACGGACCAGCAAACGGCGGTGGCGCCGCCAGTTGATCAGCAAGAAGAGATCCTGAGCCAAGAGCACGAAGGCCATGAAGTAATGGGTAAAGAATCCTAGACCGGTCACCAGCCAGAAAGCCGCCCAGGTCAAAAGCCTGTTGCCCCTGATGGAAGACGCACTGGAGGAGGACGTCGAATGGGGGCGAGGCTCGCGAGCGGGCGATTCCCGACCCTGTGATTGACGACTCGTAAGGAGAGCAGCGAAGGCGAACAGGGAGAGCAGGCTCCAAAGAGTGAGCAGGCTGTACATGCGCGCTCCTCGCGAGAGCCGAATGTGAAAGGCAGAGACAGCGAGGAGGAACGTCGCCAGAGGAGCGAGCGATGGATGGTTCACGCTGCGCAGTAATCGATAGATCACGGCCAGCGTTACCGTTCCAATGCCGACAGAGAGGAACCGTACAGCGAACTCGCTCGTGCCAGCGATGGGCATCCACAGGGAGAGCAGGAAGTAATAGAGAGGAGGATGCTCACGAACCGCGCCGCGCAGGTAATCGAGCAGGCCAATAGGCCCGCGGGCCGCGATTGAGAAGCTGGCGATCTCGTCGAACGTCAATTCTGATGCATCGAGCGCTCGCGTGCGGAGGCCGAACCCCAAGAGCAGGATCCCTACCATCACCCAAAGCGCTGGGCTAGCGGGGAGTCCCTCGCTTCGGTCCTGCTTGCGGTCCTTCAGGATCCTTTTCAGCATCATCTCTCTACCAGCTTCAGGGGTCAACCATGACCGAATGGGCTTCACCAGCCCCAGCGAATGGGCCCCAGGACGGACGGTCGCGGGCCGCGGCGGCTTCCGGATCGGGCGCAGAGGCGATTGCTATCATCTCTCGCAGACTCACGGGAGATGCACCTCCATCAGGTGAACCGCGTCGTCCGCCGCGCGTTCCCCGTCGGCATCGTGAACAGGCAGACGCTCCATGCTCTCCAGCAGATACATGCCGACGCGAAGATCGTAGGTCCCCGGCGGCAGCCCCTCGATGTTCAGGGTGCGGCGGTCGACAAACGGATGGTCAGGCACCCAATACGACGTGGGGTAATCACCGCCGATAGGCGGGCCATCATGCTGGGCCGCGAGGTTGCCGTCGCTGTCCAGCAGATGCGCGAAGACCGTGTAGTCGGCGTCCATGGGTGTCCGGCATGCCCAGTGAAGCGCTAAATGGAGGGCAGCCGGGTCCTGCTGCCAGTCATACCCGGTTAGCTCGATACTATCGCCGAGACGGTAACTTGTGGAGACTGTGGGGGGCGCCGGCGTTTGCTCCGAGACCAGGCTCAGCCCTCCGATGGTTGCGGCTTCGACGCGCTTTCCACCATCGTCCACAACCGGGAGTCGGCGTCCTCCTTGTTCATAAAGCCCTACGTCGAGCCTGAGCCGGCTGGGGGCAACAGCTTCCGACGCGACGCGAATCGGTATCCTGTCAACGATGACCTCGCCGGGCTGCCAGAAGGAGGTGGGATAGTGCCCGAGGCCTGGGTAGGTGTCTCGCTGCCCCACCTTCGCGGCCTCCCGACCGAACAGCTGTGTGAATAACACGTGATTCTTGTCCGTCTCCCGCAAGACGCGCCAGTGGAGAGCGACTTCAACTGTCGCATCCGGTTGCACGGTTGCCTTCTTCAGGGTATATCCGAGCAAGGTTGCCAGCGGATCGCCGTCCTCCAGATAGGTCCAATCTAGTCTATGCTCGGGTTCCGGGGCGCCTGTCTCCTCGTAGATGGGTGGGCGGGCATAGGCGGGTGCGAGGAAGCACGTCAGTCCGGAGATTCCGAGGGCCAGCATGGCTCCTACGATAAGGGCCGATAGGTACGAGTGATAACGAGGAGGAAGCCAGGTGGCTAGACCGGTGACCATAAGCAGGGCGATGGAGGGGAGGACGGGGAATAAGTACCGGCCGAAGTTCGGCATCGGCCGTAGAAAGCGGCGCACGATCATCGGACCGAAGGAGAGCAGCAGGCCGGCAGCCAGGATCATGAGTTGGGAGTCGCGCACCCTCGACAGCGAAGCGGGTATGACGGGCTGAGAAGAGCGAGACGTAGGCACGAGGCGGCGTCCCATCCTCCGCGCGAGACCAAGAAGAGCGAGGAGGCTTATCGCGTCCAGTAGGCGGTAGATCCAGTGCGACATGGGGATCTGATTGTGGCCCAGACGTCCCCAGAAAGAGGTGCGGAGCCAATAGAGATCGGGGCCTACGTCTCCCAGCGTCACAGGCTCGTCCCGAAGCCCCCACTCACTCATCTCACGCGAGGTACCGGTGGGATCGCCGTAAAGCACCGTCTGGCGCACCAACCACGGCGTAATGAGCAGAGCTGCGATGCTGAAGGTGACTATTCCCCACCGGAGCAGCGTGCGCCAGGATCGGTCTCTCCAAGCGACGATGGCTAGAGTCAAGCCAGCGGTCGGCACCAGCGCCACCGTGGTCAGCTTGGAAAGCCATCCCAGTCCCAGAGCTGCGCCTAAGCCCAAGCAGCGACGCCAGGAAGCGCCCTTCCGAAGGATACGCACCATGGACCAGAGGGCCAGCGCGCCAAATAGCGCCGCTCCGTTGTCATCGTTGACGGCCCCCGCGATGAACAGAAACTGGGGGATGAAGGCCGAGAACCCTGCCGCCGTCAGCGCTCTGAGAGGATGCTCGGGAAAGACCTCCCGGCCAATACGATAAACGACCCAAATCGTCGCCGCTCCCAGTAGGACCGAGGCGAGCCGGACGACACGGATGCCGAGCCAGGTGTCACTGCCGCCAAACGTGTCGCTGTCGGGATGGACATAGAGGTTTTTGTTATCTCTCCCAACCTCACCAAAGCGATAACCGAAGAACGGATTGCGCCGCTCCTGCCAGGTGTCCAGGTCGCTGTCGTCCACCCAGAAGCTTGCTAGTGCACCATAAGCGTAGTACAGGGGGGCATGGTGGCCAAAGCCGCGCCCTCCTCCCTTCTCCAAGACTGGAGGACGCCCTGTCTCGACCAGGGCGCGGACATAGTCGTAATGGTGTATCTCATCCGGGGCTTCCAGCGTTGGGGTGGTTATGGCGTACGCCGCCCCTAACCCCACGAAGATCACCAGGATGACAGCTAGGATTCTACGGGTACTCTCTTCGCTCATAGGAACTTCGGCCTAGAGGTCTGGATCAACTTGTCGTCGTTCAATCTCCGGCTTAGATCGCTGCAGGCACTACGTGCCCGCGAATAGGTGACGATAGGCAGGTGTGTATACTAGCACGTATCAGGCAGTTCACAATCTCCCCGTCTGCCGGCGTCCATGCCTCGCAGCGAGAGGGCGTCGGAATAGCTCAGATGGAGCCAGTGGGATCGCCAGCCCCGAGAGGAGCACCAACGATGAGAGTCCCCGCGCGATCCAGGCTTCTGTAGGAGCTCGAGGAGAGCGGGCGTCCAGTGCGGCTACGGCGAGACGATCGTGCTCTAGTACGTGCTCTCCAGACTCAAGAATAGGCAGCCGCTCCCCCGTCTGCCAGTCATAGAGACCCGCGGTCAGCCGATATCTGCCCTCTGGTAGATCTGCCGGCAGGATCACCGTATGGGGATCGACGATTGTCTCTCCTCGCTTCCAACTCCAGGTGGGGCGTTCTCCGTGGTCGGCCGCCCCATCATCCTGCCAGATCAGTTCTCCATCCGGGCTGAGCAAGTGCAGAAAGATGCTCAGATCCTCGCTCACCGGCTCTTTGACCTGCCAGTAAAGGACGATAGGGACGCGATCGCCCGGTCTCACGTGAGGCGAGCGCAGGTCATAACCCAAGAAGCGGAAACCGCTATCAAAGTGAACGCGCCTGGCATGTTCAGGCCCGACCCCGGTAGGGTGCTTGGGGTAGAGCCAAGCGTAGGGAACGCCATCAAAGCGAATCTCTCGCTCTGGGGTCCGCGGCGCGAAGCGCTCCCATGATTCTCTCCATTGGTCGATCTTATAGTCGCGTGCCGTGTAGTTCCGGTGGAAGACCAGGTAGTCGGCCGGTCGCTCGTCAATCTCCACCGTGCTGCCTCGGAAGGTCTGGTTGAAGACGTGCTTGAGTTGTGCTGCAGCGGCAAGATTCTCTGCTTCGGGATTTGCGTTCAGATGGGCAGCTAGCTCGCTGTATCCCTCGCCTTCCTCGCCGATAAGCATCGCCTCGGCAGCCGCTGGGGGCCCACCGGCGAGCCAGTTTAGGGCTGTGCCGTAGTACGGATGCCGAGGCAGACTCAGACCTGCCTGAACGAGGACTGGGAGGGCCATTAGTGCCAGTTCTAGATGGGGGCGTTCACCGCTCAGCCGCCGCGCCCAACTCACGACACCAGCGGCCGCTAGTATGTCTATGGACAGCATAGCCGGAAGCACGTAGCGGGGCATCTTCTTGGCGCCCAGACACATCTCAACGATGAAGAAGAGGGCGTAGGCGACCAGAAGCGCGTAATCGGTGTCCACTTGGGACACCTTGCGGTGGCGGATCAAATAGACAAGTGCCAATATCCCTGCCAGGATCACGAAGGTCAACTCCACCTCGCTCGTCCGGAATAGGAGCGATACGCCATAGAACAGGGGCCCTGGATCCTCTCTCAGCACGTCGCCCAGGAATAGGGTGGGGGTGTCGTGCGCCGTGGTGGCGTGGCGGGTTACGCCCCACTTCACCGCTGCCAGCCCGCGTCCTGGTTCCACCCACATCACAGGCCACACAGCGACGTAGACGGCCGCTGCAGCGAGACACCACGTCACAAGGGGCAACGCTGCCCGACGTGCGATCTGATGGAGGCTAGGTGGCCTCTTCATTCCTTCTCGCACCAGATCCACGATCAGCGTGAGGCCAACGAACGGAATCAGAAAAACCGCCGGGATCTTCGTCAGCAAGGCCAAGCCTCCCAGCGCCCCGGACAGCCCCAGCCACTGCCACCGACGCTGTCGACGGTATACCAGCAGCGCCAGAGCGGAGAGAAGCATCAGGGTTGCCATCAATGCATCTAAGTGGAGGACCTTTGATTGAGCCAGATAATAGGGACTCAAGGCCATAATCAGCCCTGCAACGGCAGCCGTTGTTGTATCGAACAGTCTCCGCAGCATCAGATAGGCAGCGGTGATCCCCAGAGCGATCAAGAGAGCCAAGGGGAAGACGGCGGCCGTTAGCTCCGACATAGGGACCGGTCCAGAGAAGTGAATCGGCTCGAAGCCCGGGGGTACGGCCTGGGCGGCCGGCGTGATACCCGACAGAGTCCAGTAAGCTTTGAGGCCGATCCCTGACGGCCACATGAGCGTCACGCCCGGGTGCTCGGAGTAGACGGTGTCTGCCCAGTCGCCTGCTATCACCGCGTTCACGAAGTAGGCGGAGCGGAGATACCAGACCAACGGCCTCGAGACCGGGCGGACGGCACGCGGGACAAGAGATAGAAGGAAGAGGAGCGGTGGAAAGCTGCGGCGCAGGAACGATCTGGTTCTTTTCATCTGTTTGATTTTAACTGGACATCGTCACATGGGCAATCAGAGCGACATCAACCGCAGCCTGCTGCCCCTTAGCGGACCCGAGGTCGTGCCAGTTGACTGGGACCCCGTACTTCAGTCGGCCGTCGATCCTTGCCGTTCGTGATCGCGATTCCGGAGGTTTCTCGTCTAGCAACCGCCGTGGCAGCGGGTCATTCCAACGCCCACTCTGACGTGCGAGAGCCCCGGCGATTCCTCACAGGCCAGAAGGCACCGAGAGCTATCAACATCAACCAACACCCCGTCAAAGCCCACTGCCACGGGGGAACCGCAGGCCGCAGCCGTATCGTAGTGAGCGGTATGCGGTCGTCTGGGAGACGGTTCCCATCGGCGTCGAAGGCGGGCAGCCGCACCAGCGTCTCTGGATCATACATCCCCACGCTCAGGCTGTACGTGTTGTAAGGTGTGCCGGGAGGAATCGGTATCGCATGCCCGTCCTCAATCTGTCTGCCGGGTTTCCAGCTACTGGTCGGTCGATCGCCTCCGGCTGGCACGCCGTCCTGCTGAGCGACGACCTCCCCTTCCGAATTCTGCAGGTGGGTGAAGACGGTGAGATGCTCCGGGACGGGGCTCGCAGCCTGCCAGTGGAGCGTCAGGAGCAGCGTGTCGCCTGGCGACAACGTCTCGTCCGCCAGTCGGTAGCCGATTAGCTCAATCTGCTCCCCCAGTCGGGAACCACTCTGTTCCGAAATAACCGGCTGGGAGTCTGGAACATACACCCAGGCATAAGGGATGCCATCGAAGAGAGCCGAGAACACCGGTTCGCGAAACCTGTAGACTCGCTCCCATAGGGCACCCCAACGGGGGAAGCCCTTGCCCCGCATCGTGTACTGAACGCCGAAAACCAGATAGTCTGCGTCACTTCCCGTCTCATTGATGTCGCGCACCGGTCCGCGCACGTACTGAGCTACCATCTCGTTGGCCAGGAACTGCGTGCCCACTACGGGTCTGTCTTCGTCTGACTGATCTTCCACGTACCGGCCGGCGAGATCGAGGCCCTCGCCGAAGTCGGCCAGGGGAAAGACGCGCTGGGCTGCCTCAGCACCTCCCATCAGCGCGTTGTAGTGAGCGCCGTAGTAGGGGTGGTGGGAAAGGACGATGAACGCTTGCATCAGAAGCAGCAGCGCAGTCAGGGCACGCCTGTGTGCCGTTAGCCTTCCGGCGCGTTCGGACCACCAGACGATGCCCCAGGCACTGATCACGTCCAGGATCAGGATGCTTGGGAGCATGTACCGTGCCTCTTTCCTGCCGGCGACGGCCATCTGCGCAAAATATAGGAGAGCAAAAAGAGCCAGTAGGATCGCTGCCTTCCCTCGTCGTCGCGACGACAAGAGGATGCCTAGTCCGACAAGGGAGAATGGCAAGGTAAGGAAAGTGGTTCGAAACAGAAGCGTATCGACGTAGTAGCTAATCCCCGGATCTCCGACTGTCAGGGCATCTCCATAGAAACGGGGCAGGCCGTGAGCGCTCGCGACCTTGTCGAGGATCCCTTTCCGAACGACCAAATCGAACGTCGCTCTCGGCTGCACCCAGAGCGAAGGCCACAAGGCGAAACAGAGAACGAGGGCGACAAGCAGCCAGAGACCAAAGTCGCGCAGAACAGACAAGGTGCACCGAAGGATCGTCTCCCGACCGTGGAGGGAAGTGAGCCAATCTACCGCTAAGCATAGGCCCCAGAACGGGACGAGGAAAAGGGCCGTCACTTTCGTCAGTATGGCTAGTCCCCCCAGGCTTGACGAGATGAGAAGATCTCTCTGCTTATGCTCTCGGAGGTAGAGGAGCATGGACAGCGCAGAGAGAAGCATCAGCGTCGCGAGGGTCGCGTCCAGATGGAGCGTCTTGGAATTGGCGAGGTAGAACGGATCGAGGACAAACAATACGGTAGCGACCCACGCTACCCGTTTTCCGAAGAGCCGCTGAAGAAGATGCCAGCCCCAGAGGATGCCGACCGCAGCGATCAGGGCCAGGGGCACGATGCCTATCCCCACACGGTCGGCGAATGCGTATCCCTCCGTCTCCAGCGGTATCGGCGGGTTCCCACCGAAGCGTGACTGCAGTCCGTACCAGCCCCAGAGGGCCGCTCCGGAAAGCCACATCACGGTCACCCCCGGGTGCTCGGAGAAGAGTGTCCCACTCCAGTCGCGGCGCAGCACCGCCTGAAAGAACTCTGCGGAACGGAAGTACCACTGGAGCGGCCGTGACACCGGGTATATGACACGAGGCAAGAAAGCCAATAGAACGAGGCCGATTAGTGCTGCTCGCTCAAATCGATGTCGATTGCTCATCGATGAAAGGCGCGGCTCTCAGGACGAGCCGAGGATGCGAGAACGCCCACGGCGCTGCCCTCGGCTCGTCTAGGTCTGAGCACCTCAGGTTTTCTCCTCGGATCGATACTCGCTGGAGGGTGGCAGCCCTCAGTGATCTGACACCCAACGATGTGGCTCACCAGGGAGGGTTGCCGGGTTAGGGCGAGTTAACTGTCTGCACTGAAAGCTAGCTGCACGCTGCCCCCCGTGCTCGGCACAGTCAGCCAACCGTCAGCCACCGTCACGCCGGACGGGCCTTTGACTAGTTGCGCGTCTTGGGGCAGTCGCCATCGGAACCCTTGGGGCGGCTCGGCGCCAGACAGCGTGAGTGTCAACGTACCCTCCCATCCGGAGTCGCTTTGCTGGATTGCGCTCTCTGTGCGGAGATTCAGCGCCCCAAAGTGGGTGGGCGCATTCCGCACGGAGATCGTCCTGTCCTCTTCGAACCACCATTCGGGAACCCCGGTGAAAAGCTCTATGTAGCCTTCCCGCTCGGTTAACAGCATCTCGCGTATGAGGGTGGCGTAGCTCGCCGCTGCCCAAGCATGGGGCATGTCGCCTCCCGAGATGCCTCCGATCTGGGGATCAACCTGCTCGGCCCAGGCGAAGGTGCCGGAGAGCGTCTGGTGCTGCAGGGTCCATCCCAGGATCTCGTGCAGCACGTCTTTGCGTCCCAAGCGAAGGTAAGCGTGGGCTAGCTCCAACCCGCCGTAGGGCCAGAACTGATCCTGTCGGTGACGGAAACCTCCGTTGTCGGGAGCGATCCAGCGCTGGTAATAGGTGTCGAAGGCCCGTTTCACCAGCTGATCCTCGGGAGATAACACCCGGACCGGCCACAGGGCAGGCACCGTACCCCGGGCCATGGCGGAGCTTTCGACCTCTTCTACGGCACCGGGGATGTAGGCTGGCTCCGGTCCCATAACGCGCTCGACGGAGTTGAGGATAGTATTTCGCAGCGCCTCAGCTTCTTCCTCCATCCAAGCTGCATCCTCCGGCTTGCCCAGTTCGCGGGCCGCATAAGCTGCCTCCTCGAGACCGGCCACCGCCCAGAAATTGTCCCAGTAGTAGTGCTGATCCGAAGGTCCCAAATCCTCAGCACTCTTGCTGGGAGGAAGCAGTCCGCGTGCCGGACTCTGTGTGGCGGCTTTGTTGGCGCGGAGGTCGACGATGAACTGTGCCGCTGACCTAAGGGCAGGATACCATTCTTCAAGGGCCTCTCTCTCTCCCGTGTAGCGATAGTATCTGGTCGCCAGAAAGATCACCTGGCCCTGAGCGTCCCACTCCTCATCATCCCAGGGTACGTTGTCACCCTGGATAGGAGGTATGCGGCCGTCGGCTTCTTGAGAAGCCAGGATATCGGGGATGTAATCCTGCACCGCATCGGCATGTCCCAGCTGGGTCAGCGCCAGCCCGATGTAAGCGGCGTCGCGGACCCACATAGCGTCGTGCGTGAGGGGCCCGGGATGCGGGCCCTTCGGGTCGAGAGCGAGAAGGAGGTAGGCCGTCGATGCTTTGACGCCCGCTTCCACGTGCTCATCCGGCAGATCGACTTCCACGCGGCTCAGGACGTGCTCCCAAGCCGCCGCCGTATCGGACAGTTGGCCTCCGGCACGTCCCTCAATGACGGGAAACGGACTATCAGCACCATCACCGCCCGGTTCGACCGGGAAGGCAAACCGGAGGGTCTCCGATTGTCCTTCGTCGAGAGATAACGGGTAGACTAAGGTGGCTGCGCCAAGTCCCAAAGCGCTGCTGACTTCGCCGCTCTCCCCGGCGGCCTTGCCGCGAACGGCGGCGGTCATTGCCTCGTCAAGAGAAGCAGCGCCTGAATCCGCCGGTGGCGTGCTTGCAGCCAGAAACGGGCTGCCGTCGATCCAGAGCCATGAGCTGTCTTGAAACCCTGCCGAGCAAATTGGCGCAAGGGATTTGTTGATGCCAAGAGGACGCACGACCAGCAGAAGAACGAGATCCCGATCACCCTCTCCGTCGTTGCGAACGGAGACCTGCCAGCGCAGTGCTCGCTCTGCCACATCGCCGAAGAGGAGGCTCTCCACGGTCGCCCCATGGGCCTGCCACTTCCAGATGGGTATGGGTAGCTCTCCTTGGTGCAAAGAGAAGTCGGTAGTCTCTTGACTGCCTGTTGCCAGCTCGCCGGTAGCGGGATCATAGAGCCAGATCTCGGCTGTCGGCGCAGTTGCCCAGGGCGCTACGGCGCCGTCGGATCGAACCAGCGCTTCCTCTTCGGCTCCTGGGAGCCCCGTCATCGTCCAGGCCACGGAACCCCTGTGTATCCAATCCGGGGCAGGCCAGTCGGCATGTGACTCAAAAAGCCAGCGAATATACTCTGCCTCCCCCATGACCGCGCGAGGTTCATTACTCAGTCTCAACGCACCTTTGACGCCTCCGTATCCACCTTTATCCTCGATGCGAAGCGCCAGAGTTACTTCTTCGCCGGGCTCGGCCAATCCGGTGATATCGAGGGCTTGAGCCTCCGAGTGCTCATCACCCGTCTTCCAGCTCATCTCCCTCTCACCGTTTAACCAGAGCGTAGCGGCATCGTCGACTCTACCGAATCCGAGATAGACTGCAGACCAGTCGGGCATGACGAAGGTGGTGCGATACCAGGCCGCGCCATCGTAGATCAGACCGCTCGACTCCCACGGCTCTCCCGGCGCGAGGTTCCGCCAATCGCCGTCCTCCATCTCGGCCTCGTACCAGTTCTGCGACAACCCTATATTGTCGGGATCAATGTGAAAGCGCCAATCCTCGTCCAGCCTGACAACGGTTGGCTCAACGCAAGCTTCAGCTGTGGTGGTCGGAGGTGGGGAGGGCTTTCTCGGTCCTTGGCAAGCTGCCAACGTGAGTGCCAAGGCCAGCGACAACCATACCTTTGATCTGTTCACGGTACAACCCATCGATGCCTAAAGCGCCCGCTGGCGGCGCAGTTGGCTCAGTTGCTTCAGTGCTCGTGCTACCCGATCTTGATTCTCTTGTCGATTGAGCCACAGGTTCACCCCGCTGGGATGAGAAAGGGGTACAATGAGGCGTCCGTTCTCCTTCTGGATCACTGTGCCGACCACGTCAGTTAAGCGCACCTGCCCAACGAATCGGCGCACAGCCATGCTTCCTACGGGCACGACGACCTCCGGCCGAACGAGGCTCAACTCCTCCTCCAGAAATGGGGCACAGAGCTTTTGCTCGGCGCGGGTGGGGGCTCGGTCGCCTTTGCCGTTCGGCGACTTCCCTGGATAGCACTTCGTGATGGCGGTCATATAGTGAGTGGCGCGGAAGGTATCCTCCTCCCAGCCGGCTTGTGAGAGCCACTCGAAAAGGCGCGTGCCCGACGGCCCGTTAAACGGACGACCGTTTTCGCACTCGGTAGCACCGGGTGCTTGCCCAACGATCATGACACGCGCCGAACTGGGACCGGAGAAGACCGCGGGAGGGGTAATAGAGTAGCCCGCTTCCTCGCATCGGCGACAGGCGAGCATCTCGCCCTGCAGTTCGGCGAGAGCCTCTCTTCGCGCCGTCGTGCTATCGAGTGGTGATTTCTGTGATTCGAAAGGCAATCGTGCCTCCGGGAGCCTCTACGGTGACCACATCCCCGACCTGGTGTCCCAACAGTCTCTTGCCCATCGGCGACTCGTGAGAGACCTTGCCGTTGATCGGGTCTGCCTCCGCCGTACCAACAATGCGGAACGTCTCCGGTCTGTCTGATCCTTCCTCGACGACAGTGACGTAGCTTCCCAGGGAGACCTCGTCAGAGTTCTTCGTCTCCTCGATCATCTCGGCATTGCGCAACATCGACTCGAGCTCCTGGATCCGTCCTTCGAGGAAGGACTGCTCCTCCTTAGCAGCCTTATAATTGGCGTTCTCCGAAAGATCTCCCTGCGCAATTGCCTTGCGCAGTCTTTCAGCCAGCGCCGGCCGCTTCACGTTGACCAGCTCGTTCAATTCCTCTCGTAGTGCTTCTTCTCCCTCAGGTGTGAGGTAGACTTTCTTACGTCCATTCATAAACCACTCCTCCTAGATGAAACGCGTCTACTGCCTACTGCAGCCCTAGTCATAGGGCTTTCCGAGACTGACTGTCAATAGACTAGCCTCAGCTCAGGAACTTATGCCACAGCGGCGGTCCAAGAATCAGGAGGCCGACAACCACGGCCACGAGGGCTGTCAGCACCACCGCTCCGGCCATCACGTCTTTCACGATTTTCGCCAAGGGATGGTAGTCGGGACATACCAGATCCACAAATGTCTCTATCACCGTATTTGTCATCTCGGTGACCAGAACGAGGCCGCTGGTCAGCGCCAGCACCGCCCATTGGTCAGCCGAGAGCTTCAACCATAGCCCCAGAATGGTGACGACACCGGCAATAGCGAGGTGGATGCGCATATTGCGCTGAGTGCGAAGTGTGTACCAAAGGCCGGAAAAGGCGAAGCGGAAAGCCTCCATCAGGTTCCGGCTACCCATACTCAATCCGGAGGCTCCACCTCAACACCCATCTCGTCAAGGACAGCTTGCTGAGCTTCCCACATGCGGGCCCGTTCGTGTCCCTTTTGATCGTCGTACCCTAGCAGGTGGAGCACACCGTGAACCACCAACAGCTGCAGCTCTGCTGGGAGTTCGTGGCCTGCTTCCGCAGCTTGGGCTTTGGCGCGCGGAAAGGAGATGACAACGTCTCCCAGGTAACGCGGGAAGCCGGGAGCGTCGACAAAGACGAAGGGTGGCGTCCCCGGGCTCTTCGTCTGGTGGGGAAAAGCCAAGACGTCAGTAGGGGCATCCACACCACGATGACGCTGGTTGAGTTCGTGCAGCGTCTCGTCACTCGTCACCACCACGACGAGCTCGCAAGGTTCCTCAACGCCTTCGCGTTGCAAGGTGGCCCCTGCGGCCCGCCGCAGCACCTCAGGTCTTGCTCGTGATCTGTACGACTCGTCAATCTGGATGTCTATGGTGTGAAGGTTCATACTCGTACGCGCTCTTTCTCTGGATCACCAACCTGCCTCTCTTGGCCTGCCTTCGGCTCTGGGTATTTGATCCTCGGGTGAAACGTACCCTTCAGAGCGGAAGCGAAAACCCGTTTGATGGTATCGACGTCTTCCAGCGTCAAGCCAGACTCGTTCAACTGACCGTCCTCGATCCGCTGGTCAATGATCCGGTTGACGATCTCAGCAACCTCTTCCCCGCTTTCAGGCCGTGCAGCCCGCACCGCAGCCTCGCTGCCATCGGCCAGCATCACCAGAGCGGTTTCTCTGCTCTGAGGCTTAAGACCAGGATATCGGAAGCCTTCCTCATTCACGAGATCCGCACTCCCAGCCAGCTGTACGGCCTTATGGTACAGGAAGCTCACTCGGCTCCCGCCGTGATGCTCGGGGATGAACGCCCGCACCCGGCTGGGAAGCCGGTAGCGTCGTGCCAGCTTGATCCCATCCGTGACGTGCCCGATGATGACCTCTGCACTTGTCTCGGGATCCAGCCGGTCATGCGGATTTATGCCGGCGGCCTGGTTTTCAGAGAAGAAGTAGGGCTTGGCGATCTTCCCGATATCATGGTAATACGCGCCCACTCGGGTCAGAAGAGCGTTGGCGCCAATGCTCTCAGCGGCTTGCTCGGCCAGATTAGCGACCATGAGGCTATGATGATAAGTCGCCGGAGCCTCACGCAGCATCCGCTGCAGAAGAGGATGCTCCGGTCGGCTCAGTTCGATGAGACGCATCGTGGTGACGATGTCGAACAACGGCCCGATCAGGAAGAGCCCGCCCAGCGCCAGACTCGCGGAGATGCCTCCATTGAGCACCCCGGCCAAGCCTGAGGCTACCAGCTCGCTCGATAGGGTTCCGTCCTCTATGAAATAGAAGACGGTCAACACGCTGACGTGGGTGAGGGCGACATAGGCACCCGCTCGGAACATCTCGCCGATCCGTTCCACTTTGTCCAGAGCTAGCGCCGCAATCAGCCCTCCCGCCGTGGCGTAAACTGCCATATCGAGTGAGCCGTCGGCGATGACCCCGCTTATGACTCCCAGAAAGACAGCCGACGCCACCCCCGCGTGCCTACCCAGAGACGCTGTGATCAGCATAGCGAGCGCTGGGGCGGGGGCAAGATAGCGAAGTACGCTTCCACCGGGCACCATCAGCCCCGATCCAAGAACGAAGACCACCGTCAACAGAACCAACAAGAAAGGCTGTTGGCCGTTCCATATCACGTTGGGCTCCACCCTTGCCAGGTAGAGATAGAGCATAGTGACAGCTAGCACCGCCAGCACGCTGGCGCCAAGCAGATCGGTCCACTCCGTTCTGGGTTGGCGCAGTCCGAACTGATCCAACACCTCAATGTCGAGCGCCCTGACCCGGTCACCTTCGCGGACGATCACCTGTCCTTCTTCGAACCGACGGGTGACAGGGCCCACGTTCTCACGGGCCGCACTCTGAGCCTCAGACGTGGCGACGGGATCGAAGAACGAGTTGGAGATCACGAAGGCCTGAGTAAGAGCTGTGGCGACAGCGGCCTCCTCATCCGAGAGGTCGAGGCTGATCATCCGAGGCACTCGCTGGCGCGCTTGGCTGACCTCCTCCTCACGGATCTCCTGCCGCATCACCTCTCCGATCACAGCCAGGGTCTCCAACTGGACGCGATCCCAGCTCTCATTCGACATGGTGAGCATACTGTCCATCACGTCGGGAGTGAGCGTAGAAAGCTCGGGTACGGCGAGCAACCAGGCCCGTTTCTCGGCTGTCGATGCCAGCGAGTCAGCTCGAACGGATCCCAGATAATCGATCACTTCGCGCGCCCGCTCCAGCTGCTGGCGAGCCAGATCGCCGTGGGGAGACGTGTAGATAGGCTGAACCCTTGAGGCTGCTGACTCTCTTTCCTCTGCGCGGCGGATGGTGCTGTCGTATGCTAATGTGTAGGGGGCCCTGATCGTGTCGGGGGCAATGTCCCCCACATCCAACATCACTTGACCGGTAGGCAACAACGGCTGGAGCATCACCAGACTCGTCACGATCGCCAGGGCTGCCCCTAACAGAATGAGGCGCAGCCAAGCCCACCAGTGGCGACCGTTCGTATGAGTGGTGCCGTTCTTCCCGTTACCGTTGTTGGTCTTCAGTTCGTTCGCGTGCATAAGGTAGCAACAAAAGGGAGCACCCAAGGCGCTCCCTCTCGTTATGCTTGTATGACTCGCCCGCGGGCGAGTAGCTATTGGTTACGGTTGGTCAACAACTCGCGGACCACTTCGTTGACAATGTGACCGTCGGCCCGTCCTTTGAGCTTCGACATCAACCGGCCCATAACCGGGCCCATATCTCTCATACTTGTTGCATTGACTTCTTCGATGACCCGGTGAGCTTCCTCAGCGATTTCCTCTCGCGAGAGCTGCTCGGGCAGATACTCCTTCAGAATCTCCAACTCTTCTTTTTCTTGGGCGAGCAGATCAGGACGGTCTACTTGCTCCAACTCCTCTATGGCTTCCTCTCGCTGCTTTGCCTGCTTCTGGAGGACGGCGATCACTTCCTTCTCAGCGAGTTCCGTCTCGCCGGATTCCATGCCGTGCTTGATCTCGGCGTTGGTAATCTCAGCCAGGGCCATGCGGATGACTCTCTTTCGTTGCTTGTCACCCGCGCGGAGCGCTTCCTTGAGATCGTGCTGCAACTGCTCTTTCAGACTCATAATCAGCTAGTGGCTTAGAGACTTCCCTGCTGATCCTTCAGCGTCTGCTGGCGGCTCTTGCGCAGCTTGGCCGCTCGTTTCCGCTTTCGGATCACGCTGGGCTTCTCAAAGAAGCGGCGGCGTCGTGCTTCCCACAACACACGATCACTATGGACCTGCTTATTGAACCGCTTCAGCAACGATTCGAATGATTCACCGTTTCTCAGTTCGACCTTGGTCATTTACTCTCTCCTTGAAAGACCTGTATAGTGGAATCATTATAACCATGCCATAGTCGGTTGTCAAGCAGACCGGAGTTGCGAACGCCTTTCCTCACGCCTTCTCCAAAGATAAATGAGTAGAGCGGCGAGCCATGGAACAGCCAGAGCGACCAGGACCAACCAGCTCAGGACGCGGAGTGTCCCGTTCTGGATCCTATGACGCTGCTCCTTATCTCCCATCTTTTCCAAGAGTGCAACCGGTCTCATACGAACGAATCCGTACGCCCGTCCGTGGATCCGATCACCGCTCAGGGAAGCTCGCCGCTTCACCAAGCTCGTCACACGGACCAGCGGCACGAGCTCTCGTCCCTCAATGTGAAGGGGCTCTCCCTCAATGATCTCTGTAAGCAGCGGTCTCTTCTGAGTCGTCATAGTCTCTCCTCCTTAAACCGACTCCCGGGAAGCCAGCAGTCGCTCCAACAGCGCAGCTTCTTCATCTAGCGTGCTCACTCTCCCGTTCAAGCGGGCATCCCGGAGCCTTCTCAGGAGATCTCCAAAGAGGGGCCCTGGTTCCAGCCCCATAGCCTTCAGATCATCGCCTGTGATCTCAGGCTCCACCAGCCGCCACTCCGTCTGATAACGGAACAGGCGTTCCTGGATAAGGCTGCTGTCACTCGCGACCCATACAGCCGCCAGAACGCGGGCGGGATAGGGCTGCAGGAGATGATAGACCTCACTTGTCTGGCTCAACTCGGCGAGCTCCGGCAGCTTCTTCCGTAGGTCGTGTGTCAGAAGCAGGTCCTCTTCAGTCTCTCGCTTCACCTTGAGGCGCTTACTCACCGCCTGGGTGGACTCCTCGTCGAGTCGATAGGTCAGAAGCGCGAGATGAACGAATAGCAGATCGACAGAATCGAGCCCCCAGGCCCCAGGATCAAAGTCCTCTCGCAAGATGCGGTACCTCTTCTCCAGCCAGTCGTCGCAGCCCAAGTCCGGGTGAATATGGGGCAGAGCATCCAACTCGTCCAATCGGCACAGTGCTCGCTCTGGTTCATCCTCACGGAAGATCAGCTCCAGTTCATGGCGCACGCGGTCACCGCTGACTCGCTTCAACAGGGGCAGTGCATCCTCAATCAGCTCCTCGCTCCGAGGATCGAGATGGAAGTCGAGGCGGCTCTCGAGTCGCGCAGCCCGGAGAATCCGGGTCGGATCATCGACGAAGCTCAGGCTGTGGAGCACCCGGATCACGCCCGCTTCCAGGTCCTCCTCGCCGCCGTAGAAGTCCAGGAGTTCGCCCCAGTGATCGGGATCCAGTCGAATAGCCAGGGTGTTGATGGTGAAATCCCTTCGATGGAGATCCTGCTTGATCGAGCTCTGCTCGACTTGCGGCAGGGCGGTCGGGTGCGTGTAAAACTCGGTTCGAGCAGTCACGAAGTCGACGCTGGGCGGCAGTTCGTCGTCCGGTGAGATCTGGTCGCTGACCTCCGCCCAGACCCCGTTCGATAGGAGCCACTTGGCGGTGCCGAAACGCCTGTGGGCGATCACGCGCCCTCCTAACGTCTCGGCCAGCTGACGGGCCAGAGGGATAGCATCCCCTTCGATCACCATGTCCACGTCCACGATGGACTGGCCCAATAGCAGATCGCGCACCAGACCTCCCACGAAGTAGGGCACGAAATCCATCTCGTCTGCCGTCTGAGACACGTGACGTACTAGGGTCAGCACGGGGTCGGACAGCGCTTGCTCGAGACGCGCGGCGATCTTGTGCCGGCGGGACGGTTCCTCAGGCACGCCCCACAGCCTAATAAGATCGGTGCGTGTCACAACGCCCACGACCCGGCCCTGATCTACCACCGGGATTTGCCCCCACCCGCTCTCGATCATGAGTTGCTGCAGGTACTCCACCGAGTCCCTGGGGCTCACCGTGACATTGCCTGCTTCCATGATCTGGGTCACCGATGCGTTAGCCATCTCAAACTGCTGAGCGCGATCGACGGCGCGACGAGTTACGAGACCGACCACTTGTCCATTCTCCACGACCGGGTATCCCTCGTGTCCGGTGCGGCGCATATGCTCGGCGGCGTCGCCAACCGTATCCTCCGGCGAGAGCACCTGCACGCCCAGCGACATCACCTCAGCGATCATGACAGCCGGTTGGACGACGTCGGGTAACATGTCCAGCAGCTCTTTCCGCACGCCCTCCAGCTTGCGGTCGTGAATCAGTGCCGCTGCTGCTCGAGCGTGCCCCCCGCCCCCGAAGTGTTTTGCCACCACCGAAACGTCGATGTCGTCGGTAGTGCTGCGGGCCACGAGCTGAATGCGACCATCGAGCGCGACGAACATGAACAGCGCTGACGGTTCGAGGAGATCGCGAAGCTTGTGGGCCAGCGTGGAAAGTCCCTTCGTGAAATCCGGTGCTCTCTGAGCGGCAATGATGATCGTGTGTCCGTCGATATCGTGACTCTCGCTCTCCTTCAGCAGGCGCTCGTAGAGCTGGCGCTGTTCCGGTTCCAGAGGATGATGCAAGAACTCGTTCATCAGCTCGAGGCGTGCTCCCTGCTCCATCAACCAGGCCGCCGCTCGCACGTCGCGCACGGTCGTCGATTGATAGGATAAGGAGCCCGTGTCCTCGTAGATGCCCAGCAGCAGCAGCGTGGCCTCAAGGTCGGTGAGACTGAGGAAACGGGCCGAGATCTCCTCGATCAGGAGCGTCGTCGTAGAGCCTATCGGCTCACCAGAGAAAGACCAACCTTCCGGCAGCTCGCGGTCGAGCTTGTGGTGGTCGATAATGTCAACCTCGAGGTCCGAGGCCATACCCTTCAGCGTGGTCAGGCTCTGCGTATCGACCAGGATGGCGCGGTCGATATCGTCGCGCGGCAGGTCGTCCGGGTGAACGAAGGGCATCTCGGCTCCGTAGAGCTGAAGAAAGGCGTTTCCGTTCCGGTTCACCCGACGAGGCAGGACGGGGACGGCGTCCGGATACAGCTTGCTCGCCCCCAGCAAGCTGGCGATAGCGTCAAAATCGGCGTTTTCGTGGGTCAGAATGACTTGCAAAGGGAAGCTCCTACCATCGGCCGTTCTACTCCTCAGAGTTAGGGATAGCTTCGTGGGCTACCCTGTCTCCATCAATGCTTGTGACACCAAAAAGATGTCTGTCACCGTCCGTATCTCTCTGGAGAGTCCTATTCGAGACGACGGCTGGCGTATTGGGCGTTGTCCTCAGAATCTCCTCGCTGCGCTGCGCCCGCTACTCACTCCGTTCCTGGGCCCGCTTTGTGGTGTTGGGAAAACCGTTAATCCGATTATAGATGACCGCGGTATCTGGTCAAGCTCTGCCCAACGACGAGATTCTGAAGAGGGTCAGCACCGGGTGCAGCATCCCGATTCTAGAGGTCGTCATCAACTGCGGAGGCGTGGCCAACGCGCTGTTGACCAGATGGAGAGCGGGACTATAATTCGCCACGAGTTCAGTCTGGTCAACCGAAGTCGAGACACCTTGGAGGTTATCATATGGAGATGGTCGATCTACGCAGCGACACCGTGACGAAGCCGACCCCGGCGATGCGAGAGGCGATGTATCGAGCTGAAGTGGGCGACGACGTCTACGGTGAGGATCCTACTGTCAACAAGCTGGAGGAGATGGCGGCGGATAAGCTGGGGAAGGAAGCAGCTCTTTTCGTCTCCAGTGGCACCATGGGTAATCTGGTAGCGCTTCTCACGCATTGCCAGCGGGGTGATGAGGTTATCCTCGGGGACCGAAGCCACACCTTTCTTTTTGAGCAGGGGGGCATAGCAAGTCTGGGCGGTGTCACCCCCTATCCCGTGCCCAATCAAGACGACGGTACGCTCCGACTTGACCACATCGCGAATGCTATCCGACCTGACAACCCCCACTTCCCACGAACGCGGTTGGTCTGCCTGGAGAACACGCACAACATGGGCAACGGAACGCCGCTTCCAGTTGCCTATATGCAGCAGGTGGCCCGTCTTGCCCGTGAGCACGGACTGAAGGTGCACCTGGATGGAGCCCGTGTCTTCAATGCGGCCGTTGCCCTGGACGTTGATGTGAGTGAAATCGTGGAAAGCGTTGATTCCGTCATGTTCTGTCTTTCCAAAGGCCTAAGCGCGCCGATCGGTTCCATGGTTTGTGGAAGCGCTGACTTCATATCCGAGGCGCGCCGAGCCCGCAAGGTGGTTGGGGGCGGGATGCGGCAGGCGGGCATTATCGCTGCAGCAGGGGTTGTCGCCCTGAAGCAGATGATCGAGCGACTCGCTGAGGATCACGACCGAGCGCGGTTCTTGGCAGAGCAGCTGGCGGAGCTGCCCGGCGTAGACGTAGCGCCGGTGACCACGAACATCCTCTACTTCCAGATAACGGATGACGTATCGAAGTCACCGGAACAGGTGGCGTCAGAACTGGCGGAGCGGGGTGTGCTGGTGAACAGTCGTGGCGGCGGCCTTTTCCGAGCCGTGACCCACTACGGGATCAGCGACGAGGACATCGAGAGGGCTCTGACAGCGATACGGAAGGTCGTGGCGTAGATCCTTAACATCCGGAAGCTCGGGGGAGGTTCGCCCCACTGCTAGACGCGGTATAGCGCTAGACAGCACAATACCGCCGGATGATGTGGAGCTTAGCTGAGAGGTCCTCTCTGTCCGGCTAACCACATCCCGGCACGGTGAATCGCTAGAACTTGACGGGCCTCAGACCTCTGGGCCCCAGGCCTCACTCCGGAGTGAGGCCTGGGGCCTCGTTCGTCGATCTAGGGAATGCAGAGGGTCTGCCCAGCGTAGATCAGGTTCAGGTTCAGGATGTTGTTCGCCTGTGCTATCGCATACATGCTCACGCCGTATTGGAGCGATATGCGATAGAGGTTCTCCCCGCTCTGGACCACGTGCGTGAACCGACAGCCTGACGGAGGCGTTCCGCCGCCGAACTGCCGCGGACAGGTCCGTCCTGCCGGCAGCGTCTTAGGCACGTTCGGTATGGCCAGAACAGTGCCGGGGAAAATCAGGTTTGGCGACACGATGCCGTTCGTGGTGGCTATGGCCGTTGGATCGACACCGTAAGCTCGCGCGATGCAGTAGAGGGTCTCCCCCGGCTGGACGGTATGATAGCCGAGAATGCCCGCTGGCGGGCTTTGGAAGGTGGGTGCCGGAACGTCCGTTCGAGCCAGCACATAGCTAGCAGGCATCAGGCTGACGATGAGGATGACCAGACTGATCCAATGTCGTGGGAGCTTGTGTAGTCGTTCTTTCATTGCTGTTCTCCTCTCAATACTTAACAACGATTTGAATGGGCCGATACACCGTATGGTGTAACGCGGGAGTGGGGTGTCGTCAGGGCTGCCCTGCGGATAGATCTCTATTACGAGGTTCCTCCCGCACCATCAGAACGGTTGGGCAACGATGCCCGTGAGTGTTCCCCCGGGTCTTTACCATATCGTCGTCCAGCTGCTGGTAGACCTTCCCCTGACACGAGAGTCTTGAGCCTGCATTGCCGCACCACCCGCCTGGTGTGTAACTCAACGAGAGCCCAAGGTCGTGTTATGGAGCCTTGCTATGTTGAAGCTTCCTCTGTCAAGGATCAGCTTGGTAAGTTGGTTGTAGAAATCGGAGTCTAGCTCGTCCGTCTTACGGAAGGCGGGGGCAGCCGTATCACGGACACCGCCGTCTACCGCCAAGGACTTGAGAAGATATCATTGGAATCAGTTGCTAGCCATTCTAGCTCAGCAGTGACTAGTTGTCAAGTCCCCCGACCAGTCTCAGCACGGCTTCATCATTTTCGGGTTAGCGCAGGTGACCGGCACTTAGGAGAGCGCCCTCAAGGCCTAGTATAGACCCTGATAGACATCATTTCGGCTTGGCCATGTCCCGACCTAAGTGCCGGTCACCTTAGCGACGAGAGTGATGAAACCCTGCCAGTCTCAGAACCGTTTCCCTCCCTGCGGCTGGGCTGACTCATGCTGACGTCTGTTGAGGAGAGTTGGACGGCGGTATCGGAAGCGCCAGTCACTTGAGATTGATGGGAACGGGCTCTCAGGCACAAAGGTTGACAATGGCGATGCCCCGTGTTATACTGCCTATCGTGGGCCGTTAGCTCAGTTGGTAGAGCAGGGGCCTTTTAAGCCCAGGGTCGCGGGTTCGAATCCTGCACGGCCCATAAGCGTCATACAATCGGCCCCCTGGGCCGATTTAGTCTTTCTATAAGAGGCGGGATGAACTTGCCGGTGTGGGTGTTCTGGGTCGCATTGGCGGCGATGATCATTGGGCTTTTCGGCGTGCTCTTGCCATTCTTCCCCGATGTCGTCTTCATCTGGTTCGTGATCCTGCTTTACGCCGTTGCTGATGGCTTCACCGCCATCGGTCCCTTCACCCTTGCCATCCTCACCCTGCTAGCCGGGCTTGGTTTCACCGCCGAGTTCTGGATGAGCCAGGCTGGCGCCAAGGTAAGTGGCGCCTCCAACTGGTCGGTCTTGGCCGGGATTCTGCTTGGCGCCCTGGGAGCTCTGGTGGGGTTTGTCTTCTTCGGAATCGGTGCTGTCCCCGGGGCAATCATAGGCGCTCTGGCTGGTCTGGTTCTCGTCGAGTGGTATCGGCGGAGAGACTGGAACGAGACGTTCAAGGTCGTGGGAGGGTGGCTGGTTGGTTACGTACTCTCCATTGGCGTGCAGCTCTCCATAGGCATCCTGATGATTCTCATATTCGCCTGGCGGGTGCTGGTATGGTGACCTCGCCTGCAGTCCTGCAGCCCATGTTCGTATGAGTCCACCCTTCGAGCAGCTTAGCTTGTTCGCCTCCACGTATTCGGAGCCCTATACCGTGAGTCAGCTCACGGCCCATATCCGCCGTCTCGTTGATGGCGATCCTGCGCTAGACGATCTCTGGCTGGAAGGAGAGGTCTCGAACTTCAACCGGGCATCTTCCGGCCACTGCTACTTCACGCTCAAAGATGGTGGATCGCAAATCCGCTGCGTGATGTGGCGCAATGATGCCAATCGCCAGACGTATCTGCCAACGGATGGCGATCAGATCCTGAGCCACGGCCGCGTGAGTGTATATGAAGCTCGGGGGATCTATCAGCTCTACGTCGACCGGATTCGCCCCGCCGGCAGAGGGGATCTATACCGGCAGTTTGAGCGTCTCAAGGCCCGGCTGGAGCGAGAAGGTCTGTTTGCTCCCGAACGCAAGCGCCCACTGCCCCGTTTCCCTCGCTGTATTGGCGTCGTTACCTCTCCCAAAGCTGCTGCTCTGCAGGACATCCTTAACGTGTTGAGCCGCCGTTTTCCGTTAACGAGAGTCCTGCTCTCACCGACGTTGGTGCAAGGAGACGGAGCGCCTCCACAGATCATAGGGGCGATTGATCTGCTCAACGAGCGTCGGGACGTCGACGTCATCATCGTGTCGCGGGGGGGCGGCAGCCTGGAAGAGCTCTGGGCCTTCAATGACGAGGGAGTGGCCCGGGCTGTGGCTGCCTCCAGAATCCCGGTCATATGCGGCGTTGGTCATGAGACTGACTTCTCACTGGCGGACTTCGCCGCTGATAGGCGGGCTCCTACCCCATCAGCGGCGGCCGAGCTCGCAGTGCCCGATCAGGCGGAAGTACGCAACCGACTTGATGACTGGGTCGCAGCCCTGACCGGTGCTGCGGCCAGCGCCGTCGAGCAGCGACGGTGGCAGCTGGCCGACCGCGTTCGAGTGCTGAGGCACCTCTCCCCCGCCGCCCAGCTCAGGCAGGCCAGACAGCGTGTCGATGACCTGGTTGACCGAGCTGAGAAAGCCACGTATCACGAGATCGACCTGCGTCGCGAGCGCCTCGATGGCCTGTCGGGGAGACTGACTGGACTCAGCCCGCACGGCACCCTGGCGAGGGGATATGCGATTGTGCGCCGAAGCGACACGGGCGCCGTGGTGCGCTCGGTCCAACAGGTCACGCCAGGTGATGCGCTCGACATTCGTGTGGCCGACGGCGACTTCCCGGCGGAGGCGGCTTGACCTCCGGGCGTGCCTGGCGCTTCTCCGTGGTTGGTACCACTGGAGCGGGAAAGACCACGACCGCCCGTCACATCGCTCGGCGTCTGGAGATTCCCCACGTGGAGCTCGACGCCCTCTACTGGGGGCCAGAGTGGTCCCCGGCTTCGCTTCCAGTCTTTCGGACCCGAGTGGCTGACGCGGTAAGGGATGAAGCCTGGGTCGTTGACGGCAACTACAGCAAGGTCCGCGACATCGTGTGGCGCCGCGCCGACGTGGTGGTGTGGTTGGATTATGAGCTGCCCGTGATCCTACGGCAGCTTGTCTGCCGGACCCTGCGCCGATGCGTGCGCCAGGAAGAACTCTGGAACGGAAACCGTGAGACGCTGCGTGAGGCGTTCTTCAGTCGCGAGTCGATCGTCCTCTGGGCGTTGAGAACGTACCGGAGACGTCGAAAAGAGTACTCAGCTCTCTTTCAAGGATCGGACTATGCTCACCTATCCCTCATGCGTCTGACCTCGCCCCGATCTACCCGTCGCTGGGTCGCGAACCTGACGCCTTCGAGGATGGCTTAGTCCGGCCGTTCGAACGCGTGGAAACCCGATTGGGAGGCATTGTGTCTGAGACCAACGTTGAGACTGTCTACTTCGAGAAGCCTGGACCAGAGAACACCGCGAGGACCCTGGAAATTGCCGAGCGGCGGGCTGGTGAACTCGGGATCGAGACGATTTTAGTTGCCAGCACGCGGGGAAAGACTGGCGTTCAGGCTGCCCGCCAGCTTGAAGGGTACAACGTCGTCGTTGTTTCTCACTCTACCGGCTTCTCTGAGCCGAACGTTCAGCAGATGACCGAGGGGAATCGATCGGCCATCGAGGAGGCTGGCGCTACTATTCTCACCTGTCAGCATGCCTTCGGTGGCGTCAACCGCGCCGTGCGCAAGAAACTGGGGACCTATCTCACTGACGAGATCATCGCCTATACACTCCGAACTTTCGGCGAGGGGATGAAAGTCTGTGCCGAGATTGCCCTCATGGCAGCTGATGCTGGGATCGTGCGCGTTGGCGAGCCTTGTCTTGCCGTTGCTGGCACCGGCCGGGGGGCCGATACGGCCGTCGTCCTAGCGCCGGCCAATGCACAGCAGTTCTTCGACCTGCGTATGATGGAAATCCTGGCCAAGCCCAGGCTTCTCTGAAGGAGAGAGTGATGACGGAGAAACTTGACGAGATGACCTTCGAGGAGGCCTTCGCTGAACTGGAGAGTGTCGTCAATGAGCTCGAGCACGGCGAATTGACTCTGGAAGAGAGCTTGAGGCTTTTCGAGCGGGGGCAGGCGTTGGCTGCGGCCTGTAGTGGTAAACTCGATGAGGCGGAGCTGAAGATCGAACAGATAACGCCGGAGGGCGACGGACCAGTCCAGCTTGAGGAGTAGCCTCTCCGCCCACTGAGGCTATCGTCGCCGGGCAAGGCGAACGATAGCCTGGAGTTCATCGCAGCGCAATAAAAATGCCGCGCCGAGGTAGGTGGTCAGTCCTAGTGCGATCCCGCCGCCGCCGCGGACCAGAGCACTGGCGTTGGGCAGAACAGCTTGCCATCCCAACAGTGTTAACCCCATGGCCAACGCCGCCAGCCCGCTCCTGACAAAGGCCTTCGCCATCCGTCTTTCCTCGATTCCCTTCATCCGCTGCCGGATAAGGAGCAGCAGGAGCCCAAACTCCAGGAGCGTCGCGATCGAGTTGGCAAGCGCCAGTCCGCCGAAGGGCTGTAACTGCGCCGAGGCGAAAATCGGGGGGAGTATCAAGCTGAGCGCCACATTCAGTGCCATAGCCAGCCCTCCCACCCACACCGGAGTGAAAGTATCATGGAGAGCGTAGAAAGCCCGAGCTACGATCTCCAGCCCCGCGTGACCCAGCAGGCCCAGGGCAAAGAAGGCCAGGGCCCAGGCCACTGCATCGGTCGAGGCAGCCTCGAACGCTCCGCGCTCGAAGAGGAGGCTCACTACGGGCTTGCCCACCATGATCAGCCCCACGGTGGCAGGAATACTCAGGAAGATGATTCCCCTTAACGTGGCGGAGAGTGCCTGTTGCAGCTTCTCGTACTCCCCTCGCCCTGCTTGCTTCGCGAAGGTCGGGAACGCGGCGGTCCCCACGGCCTGGGCAAAGACCCCCTGCGGCAGCAGCATCAGCATCCAGGCGAAGCCGATGGCAGAAAGCGCTCCCTCTCCCATTCCGGTGGCAAACCTGTTGTTGATCACTAGGTTGAGTTGCGCCACCGCGGTGCCCAAAACGCGAGGAGCCATCAACCGGCCTACCTCGCGCACGCTCGGGTTTCGGAGGCCCAGGGCCGGCACGTAATGGGCTCCGTACCGAAACAGTTGCGGCACTTGGACCAGCAGATGGAGGGCCGATCCTATCACCACGCCGATGGCCATTCCCAGCACGCCTAATCTGGGCCCTAGGATAGCCGCCCCGCCGATAATCGAGAGATTGTAGATGGATGGTGCAAGAGCTGGTAGGAGGAAATGCTCGTAGGCGTTCAGGGCGCCCATGACAATGCCGCTCACACCGAAGATGATGGGCGTGATCAGCATGATGCGCAGTAGGCGCACCGTCAGCCTCTGAAGGGCCAGGTCGAATCCGGGAGCAATGACCGTACGGACCAGAGGGGCAGCGAACAGCGCAATCAACCCTACCACAACGGTCATAACGATCAATGCGAGGTTGATCACGGCTGAGGCCAATTCCCACGCTCCGGCATGGTCCTCCTTTGCCAGATGCTCGGCGAAAGTGGGGATGAAGGCAGATCCTAGAGCGCCGCCTGCTACGACGAGGAAGACGGTCTCTGTCACTCGGTTCGCGGCCAGGTAAGCGTCCAGTTCCCCACTGGTACCGAACAGGGCCCCGATTACCATCTGCCGTCCCAATCCCAGGAGGCGGCTCAGGATAAAGAGTCCCATGACCAGCGTTGCGGCTCTTGCTATCTGGTGTTGGTCTCTACTCATGCGGGTTCCTGACAGAGAAAAAGGGCCGGCGAGCTGCCCGCCGGCCCTTCACACATACACAGAGAGCCGGGGTTACATACCCCGGCCCTCGCCAAAAGGAGGAGAAGAAGAGAAACCGCCCCTGACTCGATAGAAACTATAGCACGTACCGCCTTGCCCTGCTTGACGTGAAACTTACGCCTACCTGACGGAATGCTTACGCTGCGTGCCAGGGGGGAGTCGGGGCGGCTCCAGCACGGCGCGCCAGAGACCGCGATGCGCCTGAACAGCGGTTCCTGTTCAGGCTCAGTCGTGCTGTGGATAAGGGGACCATGACTACGCACAGATGCGCTTAACCTCGGCCCCCAGTGAGGCCAGCTTTTCGTCGATACACTCGTACCCGCGGTCGATCTGGCGGATGTTACGAATGAGGCTCTCCCCTTCAGCGCAAAGAGCAGCGATCAGGAGGGCCATGCCAGCGCGGATATCGGGACTGCTTACCTCCTCGCCGTGTAAGGGGGAGGGGCCCTGTACCACACATCGATGCGGATCGCAGAGAATGATCCGCGCTCCCATGGCGATCAGTTGATCAACGAAGTAGAGTCGGCTCTCAAACATCTTCTCGTGAATCAACACCGTTCCCTCCGCCTGCGACGCCACCACGATGGCGATACTCATCAGGTCGGCGGGAAAGGCTGGCCAGGGAGCATCCTTGATGGTTGGAATCGCCCCGCCCACGTCGGGCGTGATCGTCAGCGGCTGATCGCCGGGTACGAAGATGTCGTCATCTCGGGCTTCGAAGGTCACGCCCAATCGCTTGAAGACGAGGCCGATCATACGGAGATGCTCCGGAGCGGCTCCCTTGATCAGCAACTCCCCACCTGTCACTGCGGCCAAGGCGATGTAGCTGCCGATCTCCATATAGTCAGGCCCAACGGAGAACTCCCCGCCGCCGAGGCGATCAACTCCCTGGATCACCAGCGTGTTCGAACCAATCCCATCGATCTGGGCGCCAAACTGGCAAAGCATGTGACAGAGGTCTTGGACGTGAGGTTCGCAAGCTGCATTCCGGATGACGCTGGTGCCCTTCGCCAGGACCGAAGCCATGATCGCGTTCTCCGTGCCTGTGACGCTGGCCTCATCCAACAGGACGTCCGCGCCCCTCAGTTGGTCACACTCAAGACGGAAGGACAGACTGCTCTTCACCTCGGCCCCCAACCTGCTCAAAGCCAGGAAGTGAGTGTCCACTCGACGGCGACCGATGACGTCTCCACCCGGGCGCGGCATGTGAACAGAGCCCGTTCGCGCTAACATGGGGCCGGCCAGGGTGATCGAGCCTCGGATCCGGCTGAATAGGTCGGGGCTCAGCTCGTTTGTGCGAACGTCCTGGGCGTGAATCCGCCACGTGTGGGAATCAAGCTGATTCACGTCAACACCGATATCGGCAAGGATCTCGCCCATCGTACCGATATCCCCGATATTCGGCATATTCCGCAGTATGACGGGTTCCTCTGTCAACAAACAGGCCGCCATCAATGGCAAGGCTGCGTTTTTGTTGCCGCTCGGGACGAGGGTCCCGGAGATCGGATGTCCACCTTCGATTAGAAGCTTCTGCACGCTGTTCCTCCTGAGAATGTCATTCTGCGATGTTCTTCTCTTTAGGCTCGGTGACGTGAATTCCTCGTCAGCCACTGAACGTCTCGACACCAGCGTATTGGACAGCACCGGGCCTGTCGCGACTTCAGAAAAACGCACGCACAGGACTTGTGCTTGTTCAAGCTGTGCGGCTGTCAGATGTTACCGTGAGGAAGGGGGGAGGCGCAAGTCTCCTGGCTAGGAGATTGAGGACCGACCCTATTCCGGAGGGTGATAGTCGGCCCCAAGAATCACCGATATATCATACTCAGCAGCGGGATCGGAGCCTTGCACCACCGCTGATTCAGGAAGATCGAGCAGCCTGACAATATACTGCGTGGTGTACATCTTGTCCGTATGCGCGATGACCAGGGACTCCTCGAGATCCTGCCGATCGGCATTTCCCGTGTGGGCGACGTCTAAGCCCTCCTGAAGGAGGATGTCCGTCACGTCTGCGGCCAGGCCGGTCGTCAGCGTGCCATTTAGGACCTCGATGTCGGCAGCCTCCTCCTCCAGTCGAGACCCTTCGTCAATCTCTTCCTCGCTCGAGGCTGTCTCTGCGGTGAACAGTTCGTCCCGCAGCTTCCGTATCTCATCTCGCACGGGGATCAAGACCTCCGCGCCATCTTCTGTTATGTAGGGGACCGTGTACTTCTCGTCAATGGCGCCAAATTCGACGTCGTCCAGATCGACCTGGCTGGTCAGGCGCGCTAGAGCGATGATCTGATCGAGCGTCAGGCTCGTCTCCACTGAGGCCTGAAGCGTCCGCCACATTCCGGGTGCCTGAGCTATCAACGTGGGCAGCATGTCCAGACTGGTTACCTTCTTGAAGATCGCCTTCAGCACCTTCTGTTGTCGATCAGCCCGATCGAAGTCCGATCCCAGGGTACAGCGAGTCCTGGCATATTTGAGGGCCATCTCACCGTCAAAATGGTGTTGACCCGCCTCGATGTGCAAAGGGTCATAGCCATACGGATCGGCTGGATCGTGAGAGGGGTATTTCGGGTCGTCGATCTCTTCCTCGACGTAGATGTCGATGCCGCCGATTCGATCGACCAGCTCTACGAAGGCGTCGAAATCGACCCGAACGTAGTAGTGAATGGGAACGCCCAGGTTCCTCTCCACGGTCTTGGCTGCCAAGACGGGTCCGCCCCCGGGGTAGTCGTCGCGCTGCCCAAAGGCGTGAGCTGCGTTAATCCGTTCCGAACCGTATCCAGGGATGTCCACCCAGAGATCGCGGGGGATGGAGAGCATGGCCCCGGTCTTGCTCACCGGGTCAATGGTGAACACGAGCATCGTGTCGGTGCGGAAAGCACCCTCCTCGCCCGGGCGCTTGTCAATCCCCAGGACGAGGACGTTGACGCGTTCTTTCCCCTTCCACACGTAGTCGACGCTCGTCAAATCGGGCGTCGGTGTGCCCTGCTTGGTACTGACCGGTCCAGAGGCAAAGGGGGGAGGGGAGTCGGAGGCAGCGATGTACCGCCGCACCTGATCGAAGACGAACATCCCCGCCACAGCGGAGATGACGAGAAAAAGAACCGCCACGATGGCAGCGAAGAACCTCTGAATGGGACTAACTGATTGCCTGGCTTCCCTTCCTTCACTATCCAAAACCTGCTACCTCCGAAAACTCCCGAATGACGCACAACAGGGACTGCCCTTCATAACCTTGGGGAATCTCCACCTGCGGCGAAGTGGGGCTACTTCACGTCCCCTGCACGAGAAGGGCAGTCAATACGTTGAAGACATTATAGCACACGCAGATAGGGGAAGCAATCGACGTCTGCTCACGGCAGTGGCGCTACGTAGAGCTTGCCGTCGTCCAGCACGTACAGCTCTCTCTGCCCCTGATTCACAGCCACCGCCTCCAGAGCACCGAGGGCTCCCCAGGCCCGAAGCTGACTCTTGAACTCTCCTTCAGGGCCAACCTCAACGATACGAGCGTTACCACGGTCCGCGAGGTAGACAGTGCCGTCACCGCTCGGATCCACGGCGAATCCACTCACCTCACCCAGCCCCTTGGGAACGTCGCGAATCTCAAAGGGCTGGGACTCGCCTCCCAGGAACTTCGCTACCGTTCCGTTCTCGTGTAAGACATAGATGTGGCCGTCGATGGCCATGTCGAGAGCGGTGTCGAGACTCTGAGCGGGTTGGGTCGCGAAGTACCGTTCAGGTTCGGCGGGATACGCGTTTCCCTCTGGCTTATAACGCCAGATTTGTCCTCCATTCTCGGCAGCGGCGTCCAAGATGTAAAACTGACCCCGATAGGATCCCACGGCTATTGGTCTGCCGGGCGGCGGTGAGCTCAGGGCCACGCGAGCGAGCTGCGGCTCTCCGGTCTCGCTTCTCCACGCCGGGTCATAGCTTACCAGCTGATACGCTTCTTCTAGAACTAGGAGCGCGCTGGCGTGCCGCCCCCCTTCACTTCCCAGCCAGACACAGTCGATGAGCTGTCCGACGTCGGTTCCCCCAACATCTTGTCCTGTGCGCACTAAAACGGGCTGAGCTTGTTCTGCAGCCCCTTCGTTCCGAGGCTCACCGTTCTGGTCCAGAGAGACCCCAGCAACCCATCCCTCAGCCGCGTCAAGCACAAAAACCGTCTGATCCGTGAGCACCAGGCGGCGCTCCCCACTGCTCGAGCCGAAATCGGCCAACTGGGTGAGACTGAGCCGCTGAATGGCATCAAGCTCGTCCAGAGCCTCCTGAACCTGATCTTGCAAGGCCTCGGTGGAGGGGTCCTCCGGCGTCAGGGCAGCCGCTTTCTCAATTTGCTCCATAGCTCTCTCCCAATGGAGACGAGCCTCTTCTGAATCAGGTTCGGCCGCTTGAGCCAGTGCGATGTGGTCCTTAGCTCGATTGGTGATCGCCTGTAAGCGGGACTCTGCCGCGAACTGACGGTAGGCGATCAGGACCAACACCAGAACGACGATGGGTATGGCAATGGCCACAATCGTCATCACCGTACGGTTCTCCTCCGGTGGGGGCTGGCTCCGGGCGCGGCTGTGAGCAACCCTGCCCGTGCCGGGAAGGGTACTGCGGACAGCTGCGCCCATAGCCCCGACGATCCACCTGCCCAAGGCAAGCACGCCAGCCCCCACTGCAGCTAACCCGTGCCACAGAAAACCGAGAGCGGTGCTCACGTGGCGCCACGCGCCTCGCAGTCCTCTCCCCAGACCACGCCCGACCTTTCGCCAGAAGGCCCCCCAGTCGCTGCTTCGGGCTCTGATCCGGCGCACTTCCCGGGCCGGAGCTTCGGGCTCCGCCCTCTGAGGTTTCCGATCGACCGGCACACGGCTTGCCTGCCGACGTACCGTCGCTCTGGCCGGCCTGGAAGGTCTCTCCGGGCGCCTCGCCCGCTTGGGCCGCGCCGTCTCCACGGCCCTTGGCTCGGGGGCGGCTTCCCAGCGGATGACGAGAGCGGCGAATTCATCACCGCCCATTCGCCGCAATCCTGCCGCGATACTCTTGACATCCCTTAAGGAGAGTACTTGGCGCAGGCCCTCCTCGCTGGAGCCCCGCAGTAATGCGTACGGTGCCAATAGGAGGGTGTCATCAGGGCCTGCGAAGACGTGGTGAAGTCGAACATCGGCCGTGGGGCCGATGCCCATGTGGGCCAACTTCTCCCCACGAGGAAAGCACCGCAGCTCCTCCGCCTGCAGCACACATGCCCAGACAGGACCAGCTTGGAGGAGGAATAGGTCTCTGCCGCTGAGTACGGCGCACGCGAGGCCCCCATAGCACCTCTCGGAGCGGTCAGCGTTCAGGTTGTGCTCAAAGAGATATCGGTTGGCCACCGAGATGGTGCGCCGCAGCGCTGCTGTGACGCTGCCCGAGGTCGACCAATATGTCTCCCTCACAACCTCGCGAAGCTCCCGACAGGGCCGATGGACGTCGTCGCCAGTTGGGCTGAAGAGGAAGAAGAGCTTCTCCCCTTCTCGGCTTCGCCGCGTCTTGGCCGGCGGCGTCAAGACCTCCGCCAGGGTGGTTGCGTCGTCGAGAGGCGTGCCATCAGCGACATGGAGCGCCGCGACCGTGGGCCTCAGGGGCGTTTCGGCTCCGTCACGGCTGGCAGAGTCTGAGCGTCTTGCGTCGGGCATCTCTAGGCCTCACTCCCATTCTATAGTCGCGGGAGGCTTGGAAGTTATGTCGTAGACCACGCGATTGATACCAGGTACTTCGTTCACGATTCGATTGCTAATGCGAGCTAGAAGACTGTGCTCCAGACGCGCCCAGTCGGCCGTCATGAAATCCTCCGTCGTCACTGCCCGGACGGCGATGACGTGTCGATACGTCCGTTCGTCACCCATCACGCCGACACTGCGCACCGGGAGGAGGACAGCGAAAGCTTGCTGTACTTGGTCGGTCGGAGCGCGAGCTGTTCCTGCACGCAAGGCCTCTCGCAGCAGCCCCGCCTTGCCCAACTCATCCAGGACGACAGCGTCTGCCGCGCGCAGCGTCTCCAGACGGTCCCAGGTTACCTCTCCCAAGATGCGGACGGCGAGCCCTGGCCCCGGGAACGGCTGCCGCCAGACGACCTCGTCCGGTAGGCCCAACTCCTTCCCCACAGCTCTCACCTCGTCCTTGAAGAGATAGCGCAACGGCTCGATCAACTCGAAGTCCATATCCTCGGGCAGCCCGCCCACGTTGTGGTGGGTCTTGATGCGCGCCGCCGCCTGTCGCTCCGGCCCACGGCTCTCGATCACGTCCGGATAGAGCGTGCCCTGCGCCAGAAAACGCGCCTCACCACCCTGCGCGGCGGTGCGTTCGAACACCCGGATGAAGCGCTCGCCGATAATGCGGCGTTTTCGCTCAGGATCCTCTACCCCCCTGAGCGCATCGAGAAAGGTCTCTGTGGCATCCACCGCTATCAGACGGAGACCGAGGTGGTCCCGGAACGTGCGCACCACTTGTTCGGGCTCCCCCTGGCGGAGCAGCCCGGGATTGACGAAAACGCACGTCAGTTGCTCGCCAATCGCCCGGTTGACCAGTGTGGCGGTCACCGAGGAGTCGACCCCGCCGCTCAAACCACAGACGACTCGCTGATCGCCTACCTGGTCCCGTATCGCCTCCACGGCCTGATCGATGAATGATGCGGGGGTCCAGTCCGGCGTGCATCCGCACACATCCACGGCAAAACCGCGCAGGATTTCGCTCCCTCGATCGGTATGTGCCACCTCAGGATGGAATTGTAGGCCATAGAGCTTGCTGCCTTCGTTGCCCATCGCCGCAACGGGCGTGTTGGCGCTCTGCGCAAGGACGCTGAAGCCGGCGGGCAGCGCTTCAACCCGGTCGCCGTGGGACATCCAAACCTGTAGATCGGACTGGGCCGGTCCGAGGTTGGCGAATAGCGGGGAAGTGGGGTCAGTGAGCTCGACGGTTGCCGGACCATATTCCTGCTTCGCGGCGCGGGTGACGTGCCCCCCAAGGTGATGGGTCAGCAGCTGCATACCGTAGCAGATACCCAGCACCGGTAACTCTTGCTCCAGCACGTAGGGCGGCAGCTGCGGTGCGTTGGACGCGTAGACGCTTGACGGCCCTCCAGATAGTATGAAGCCTCGGGGCTCCAGACTCAGGACGTCCTCAGCTGAAGCATCCCAGGGGAACAGCTCACAATAGACGTTGGCTTCGCGCACCCGTCGCGCGATCAGTTGCGTGTACTGGGAACCGAAATCGAGGATAGCGAGCGCGTCGCGTTTCAACTTGCCTCCACGTCAGTTGAGGTGACTACGAATTGACTAGTCCAGATCGATCTTGCCGCTGCTCATATCAGTGACGACAGCCAGCGAAACGATAGGCACGTCGAGACCTTCCAGCGCGTCCCGCCCGCCCTCGAAGCCCTTCTCCACGACAGTGCCAATGCCGACTAGTTCCGCGTCAGCGTGTCTCACCAAGCGCACCAGGGCCAGAATCGTGGCCCCTGTAGCCAGAAAATCGTCCACCACAAGCACGCGGTCGCCGGGCCCCAGGAACTCCGTGGAGACCATCAGGAAGACGTCGCTCCCTTTGGTGTGAGAAGGCGCAACCTCCACGAAGACGGGCCCGGTCATCGTGACCGGCCTCGTCTTGCGAGCGTAAACCACGGGCACATCCAGGACGCGCGCCGTAGCCAGCGCCGGAGCAATACCAGAGATCTCCGCTGTGAGCACCTTATTGATGCCCACGTCGGAAAAGCGGCGCGCCATCTCTCGACCAACCTGGTCCATCAACACAGGGTCGATCTGATGATTGATGAAGCTATCGACCTTCAGGATTCCTCGTCCCAGGTTCTTGCCTTCGGACTTGATTCGCTGTTTGAGTTCCTCCACCAACGCTCCCCCCTTTTTTGCAGACCCACATGCCCTTTGGGGCCAATCCATCTTGGTGTCCCATTTTACACAACACGTCTTGACCTGACAAGCAGCTGTAGCGGCGCAGCTTTTTGAGTGGCTCACTGAACGGACGTTGGCAAGTAACAACGAATCAACTAACTTGCGGCTAATCATCAATCGCTCTATAATCTCGTTTGACTACCTCAACTGTCTCAATGAGGAAATGCACGAACACCGTAGATCCCATCGCTACCGCGGAACCAAAGCGTGGAGTTTAGAGTTATGGATAAGCTGATGAAATACTTTACCAATGCGGCACGAAGGGTCTTGAAATTAGCTCAGCAGGAGGCCAAGAGAAGACAGCATGCCCGTATCGGCACGGAGCATCTCTTGCTGGGTCTGTTACGAGAAGAAGCAGGAACGGCTAGCCAGGTATTGCACCAGCTCGGGCTGCAGTCCGGCGACGTCGAGCACTGGGTGGAACGACTCAGCACCATGCGACAGCGTGCGTCCTTACTGAAGCAGGATCTCGATCTGACGCCGCGGACTCAGCGAGTGCTGGAGTTGGCAAAAGAGGAGGCCCAGCATCGCGGAGCCGCTCGCATTGATACGCACCACATATTATTGGGACTCGTTCGGCAGGGTGATGGCACGGCGATTGACATCCTCAAGCAATTAGGGGTGACCGACGACCAGGTCCGCCGCTACACTGAGCAGGTTGTACAGCAAGAACCTGTCTTTGCTGGTCGGGAGAAGGAACGCCCGTCTTCAGACACCCCAACGACCGATAAGCTGGCCATCGACCTTACAGCTCTGGCTGAAGAGCATAAGCTCGACCCGGTGATCGGCCGTCGGCAAGAGATTGAGCGAGTGGTTCAGATTCTGGCGCGCAGAACGAAGAATAACCCCGCCCTGATCGGGGAACCTGGTGTGGGCAAGACGGCCATCGTCGAGGGCTTGGCACAGCGGATCGTCATCGGTGAGGTTCCAGAGCCGTTGTTGAACAGACGTCTCCTTCAGTTTGATATGGGATCCCTGGTTGCCGGAACGATGTACCGGGGGCAGTTTGAGGAGCGCCTGAAGAAGGTTCTGGACGAGCTTAAGGAGAGCGACTGCATCCTCTTCATTGATGAGGTGCACATGTTGGTCGGGGCCGGCTCCGCTGGCTCGTCTATGGATGCGGCCAATATCCTTAAGCCTGCTCTGGCTCGTGGCAAGCTGCAGTGTATAGGCGCGACAACTCTTGGCGAATACCGGAAGCACATTGAGTCCGATGCGGCATTGGAGCGGCGTTTCCAACCGATCGTCGTTGAGGAGCCCACCGTCGAGGAGACGATCGAAATCCTGCGGGGGATTCGCGAACCGTATGAGCAGCATCACCAGCTCCATATCACCGACGAAGCTTTGGAAGCAGCGGCGCGGCTTTCGACTCGATACATCACCGATCGATATCTCCCGGACAAGGCTATTGACTTGATCGACGAGGGAGCCTCGCGCGTTCGCATGTACAAGACACCTCACGCGCAGAACCTGCGGCGGGTATTTGGCGACTTGAAGGAAGTGAAGCAGGCCAAAGAGCAGGCCATCGATGAACACCGGTATGATGAAGCCTCCGCCCTCCGGGATCAGGAGCTTGATCTCCAGGAGGAGCTGGAGGTGATTCGTACAGATCGCAGGACCAATTTCCTTGAGAACGGTGTCACTGTCGGGCCTGAGGACATCGCTGAGATCGTGGCGATGTGGACGGGCATCCCCGTTACGCAGCTCCATAACGATGAACAGGAGCGCCTGCTGGAGATGGAGGACGCCATCCACGAGCGCATCGTTGGCCAGGACGAGGCGGTTACGGCGATCGCCAAGGCCGTGCGGCGCGCGCGTGCAGGGTTGAAGGACCCTCGGCGGCCCATTGGATCTTTCATCTTCCTTGGGCCTACGGGCGTCGGCAAGACGGAGCTCACCAAGGCATTGGCCGAGTTTATGTTCGGCAGTGAGGAAGCTCTGCTCCAGCTCGATATGTCAGAGTTCATGGAGCGTCACAACGTCGCCCGGCTGGTAGGAGCGCCTCCCGGATACGTGGGTTACGACGATGCGGGGCAGCTCACCGAGACGATTCGGCGCCGGCCCTATTCTATCGTCGTTCTGGACGAGATTGAGAAAGCCCATCCTGAAGCCTTCAACATGCTGCTTCAGATCATGGAGGAGGGACAGCTCTCCGATGCCCGAGGGCGGAAGGTGGACTTCAGCAACACCATCGTGGTGATGACGTCCAACGTTGGGGCCCAGATGATCAAGCATCAGATGAGCATGGGCTTCGCCACCCCTGCGGGCGGCTCAGACGCCTACTCCGACTATGACGAGATGCGTGACAAGCTGCTTGATCGGCTGAAACGCACCTTCCGGCCGGAGTTCCTTAACCGTGTGGACAAGGTGGTCGTTTTCCACGCGTTGACGAAGGAAGACATCGCCGAGATCGTCGAGCTAGAGTTAGACAAGGTGCGCCAGCGGCTGGCGGAATCCGGCCTCCAAATGCAGGTGACCGAGGAAGCGAAAGCGCTCCTGGCTGAGAAAGGATACAGTGAGGAGTACGGCGCGCGACCGTTGCGAAGGGTCATCCAAAATCGGGTTGAAGATAGGTTATCCGACGCGATCCTGGCGAACAGCCTCGACGAGGGAAGCATAGTCGTGGTCGACGTTGAAGACGAGGAGTTCGTCATCCACGAAGTGGAAGAGGAGGACGTGTCGGAGTCGAAGAAGGAGCTCATACCTGCCTGATCGGTTGAGCCCGAAGAACAAAACCAAGACCGCCGATAGCCTCGGCGGTCTTTGCTTTTTCTGTTTGCCTGGTTCCGGCTCACTCCCCCTCGTAGACGTCCTCTACCCGGGGGATGATTGCGCGCCAGTCGTACTGCTCCTCGACAAAAGCACGGGCCGTCAGCCTTAGTTCCGCGCGCCGTTCCTCCGTCCTCAGCAGGGAGATGACCGCCTCGGCAAAGGTCTCCGGTGTGTCTGCCAGAATCAACTCGTGCCCTGATTCCACCGGATATCCCTCCGCCCCCAGCGATGTAGCGACTATGGGCGTGCCCATGGCCATAGCCTCCAGCAGCTTGAGCCTCGTCCCACCTCCCATGCGCAGTGGAGCTACATAGATCGTTGCTCTGTCGAAGTAGGGGCGTACATCCTCGACCCATCCGGTGAGCGTTATCGCCGGATCTTTTCTCAGGGGATCCAGACGCTGGTGCGGTCGTTGGCCGACGACGACAAAACGCACGTCTGGCACCTCCGACTGTATGGTGGGAAACACCCTCCTCGCAAACCATAAGACGGCATCAACGTTGGGCCGGAAGTCCATTGTGCCTGTGAACACCAGCGTATTCTCCAGACTGCCTTCTCCGGAAGCCGTCGGTTCATACGCCTGCGTATCGATCCCATTCGGAACCACCGTGACCGTGAGATTGGGCACCAGCCCTTGTAGGGCTTCTGCATCGGCCTCGGAAACAGCCAACACTTCATCAGCGCGTCGGCAGACCTTCGCCTCGTAGCGACTGAGTCGATGCCACTGGACGTAGGAGTACGCCGCTGCCGGCCAACGAACCGGAGAGTAGAGATCCGTCAGGAAAGTGCGTTGTTGAAGCAGATATTCGCAGTTGTGATCGTCAAACACGATCAATGCGTCTCCCGCGGTGGCCTCGATCGTGTCGAGGTAAGGTGCCAGCTCGATACCCTCGATCTGCACCACGTCGAAGGTTTCCTCGTGAAGCCATGTGCGAAGGTGTTGATCGTAGGCGGTGGAAGCCAGCCGCAGCGCCATGTCTGGCTGCCGCGTGGCGAGCATATCGTACAGGCGTCCGAACCGGGAGCGTTCCGGCTGAGGGACGGTCACGATGCGTTCGCATGCGTTTGTCAGCGGCGGTGCGAGCTCCGTCTTTCTTCCCGGCGCTCGAAACGAAAGGAGGCTCACCCGGTGTCGCTCCGCGAGCCCCTGGATCAGCCCCCAGTTTCGAAGGGCGGTTCCCTTCTGCGGCGGATAGGGGAGCTGGGGTGTCAGAAACAGGATTCGCATCAGGTCAGCAACTCCTCGTATACCGCGCGGGTCTCTCGAGCTACACGTGTCCAGCTAAACGCTTCGGCTTGCTTCAGGCCGGCTTCCCGCATGCGTTCTCTCTCTGATTCGTCCGTCAGGACCCGCTTCAAGGCTCCGGCGATGTCCCCAGGATCCTCTGGATCGATCAGTTGTCCAGCGTCACCTACGACCTCGGGCAGCGAGGCTCGATCGGCGACCACGACCGGGGTACCGCAGGACATTGCCTCCAGAGCAGGGAGCCCAAATCCCTCATAGAAAGATGGCATAGCCAGGACGCTCGCAGCACTGTAAAGCCCGGGGAGGTCAGCGTCGGGCACGCCGTGCACGAAATGTACGTGGTTCTCCAGGTCCAAGGCCTCAACCCGGTCGAAGATCTCCTCGTACAACCAGCCTTTGCCTCCTACGAGGACCAGAGGCTCGTTGGTCACCTTCTCATCGAGCACTATACGATAGGCGAGAAGCAGCCCCGGGACGTTCTTCCTGGGCTCCAGCGTGCCCACAAAGAGCAAGAAACCGGGCTCTAGATCATAGCTGGCAGCCGTTTGCCGTGCGGCCGCCTCCGGCACGGGACGGAAAGACGGATCAGCGGCGAGGTGAACGACCGTGACCTTATCGGGTGCTACGTCCAGGAGGGAGGTCAGGTCGGCCTCCGTGGCATGGGAGTCAGCCAGGATATGATCTGCGTGCTCCACTGCCCACTCGATCTGTCCGTTGTAGTAGCGGCGGCTCTCTGCGGTGAGAAACCGCGGGTAGTAGAGGAAGTTCAGGTCATGAACCGTAATGACCGACCGATCATAACCGAAGGTTGGGGGGATGAAATCGGGGCTGTGAAGCAGTTCCAGCCCCAGTCGAGCTATCTCGACGCTCAACGTCCAACGTTCGAGGCGGTGATGAGAGGGAGTCCAACAGGCAACGGAACGGAAGCTGCCGTCTAGCGATGAGAAGGTGTCGTCCTTGCGGCTGTGCAGGATGCAGTAATCGCCATCACCATCTAGCTCGGCCAGCGATTCGAGCAGATGGACGACATAGTTTCGGATCCCTCCACCGGAGTAGTGGGCAATACGTGCATCAATACCAATTCGCATATCCGCTTCGAGGACAATTATAGACGTCTACCCGACCCTGTCAATCGGGAGATCGGCGCCACCGGGGAGGCACCTCTCCACCTGTGGGACCTCACCGGAGACGTCTTGCCGTAGAAACGCGCCCGCGACGGACTTCCGGATTTGACCGCTCATAGTCATCACGGTATAATACGCAATCGAATCACGTAATCGACGTCTATTCGCGGGCGACTTCTGCTCCCACGCCGCGAAACGCGGGCGTGGGATTGCTTCTGTGGCGTGGCAGGAATGAGCCACGGGCCAATTGCCGGCGGATGGCGTGACGTTGTTGGAGTTGGTGAAGGAGGAGACTATGCCGAAGCGAACGTATCAACCGAAGAAGCGAAAACGAAAGCGAACACACGGCTTCCTTGCGCGTCGCTCGAGCAAGAGCGGGCGGAAGATCCTTAAGCGACGTCGGAAGAAAGGGCGCAAACAGCTAAGCGTAGGTAAGCCCGAGTCCAAGAAGAGGAATTGGAAGGAAGGCTAGCCAACCCCCTGACCTCGGTCTAGGGACGCTGGCAGTGCCGAGCGATGGAACGGAGAATTCGACTCCGACACAGTGGGGATGTAAAGAGAGTCTATGACGAGGGGAGATCCTGGACGCATCCTCTACTGGTTCTGGTTGTCCGTCCTAATGACGTAGGACGCAGCCGTGTTGGCGTCACGGCAAGCCGTAAGGTGGGAAACGCGGTCGAACGTAATCGAGCCAAGCGTCTTTTGCGGGAGGCCGCGCGCCATCTCTACCCAGAGTTTGAAAGCAAGGGGTGGGATATCATGTTGATCGCTCGCCCGAAGCTCGTCGAGGCGAAGGAGAAGAAGGTCGAAGAAGCGCTGGCCTCTCTACTCGATCGGGCGGGACTGTAGGGCCCTACCCCAGCACCCAGAAAGCGAGAGATCTGGCGTAATACTCGAGAAGAATAGAGGAACGAGTCCGGATATCGTTCCATGCCCAGCGAGTGTTGCGTTTTTAGGCTAGAAGACAAGAGACATATGAAGCATGTCCTGCTGGGGCTCATTCGCCTCTACCAATCCACCCTATCACGGGTGCTGCCTCCCTCGTGCCGCTTCTACCCTACGTGTTCTCACTATGGTTATCGGGCCATTCTACGCTACGGCCCATGGCGCGGCAGCTGGCTGGCTGCGAAACGGATAGCCCGCTGTCATCCTTTCAACCCGGGTGGGTATGACCCCGTACCGGATCTTGACGCCCTGCAGGATGCGCCCGCCGAGTTCTCCGAATCGCCATGCTGTGATAATTCGTCGCACATCTTATGACTAAGGTCATATATTATGTGCCCCATAATCTGGAGGATCAATCGTTGAAACAAGCTCGAACAAGACGCTGGCCCATCGTGCTCGTGATGCTGTCAGCGCTTATTCTGGCTACGAGTGGCTGTGCGGGCGGCGTTAGGGCATCCAGCTGGACCGGCCTGACCGTCGTCGGCGACAGACTGTACGCGGCGGATGTGCAACAAGCCCGCGCAATGGACCCAACTACGGGAGAGACGCTTTGGACGTTCCCTCAGAATCCGGAGGAGAACAGCCAGGGGCTCTTCTATGCCACCCCCGCCGTCAGCGACACAGGTCAAGTCTTTTTCGCCTCGCAGCTCACCACAGGCGGGTTCATCAGCCAGCGACAGAGCATCGTCTGGGCCCTCAACGCCGAGACTGGCGACGAGATATGGCGCTTCGAGGGCGCAGAAGGCATGTACGTCGAAGGTGGGGCTCTGGGCGGCGACCTGTTCGTTATCGGGAATGGTGACGGTAACGTCTATGCCCTAGATCGCGAGAGCGGAGAGCTTGCGTGGTCCTTCGAAACGGGCCACCGAGTTTGGGCCACGCCTCTGATTGTATCCGAGACCGTCTACGTTGGCTCGATGGACCGGACGCTATACGCTCTTGATCTGAACAGCGGTGACGTCAAGTGGAGGTTTGAGCGTGAGGGCGCCTTCGGCGCCGAACCGGTCTTGAGCGACGGCACGCTCTACGTTGGCGCTTTTAACGATACCTTCTACGCCGTCGACGCTGAGACCGGGGAAGAGCTCTGGCGTTTCCAAGGAAACGACTGGTTCTGGGGCAGCCCCGCGGTTGACGGGGACACAGTCTTTGCCGTAGACGTCAAGGGAAGGGTGTACGCCCTCGACGCTGAGAACGGTGACGAACTGTGGCACCAATTCCTCGTAACCGACGAGAATAATCCTGTGGCCGTGCGAGCAGGTCTCGGTCTTAGTGACGACGGGGCCAGGCTCTTCGTCAGTGCGCAGACCGGCGCGCTTTACGCCCTCGATACGACGGACGGCTTCGTAGCTTGGTCGACGCCCGGTGAAGGACGCGCCCTTTCGGAACCAGTCGTAGATGGTTCCCTGGTCTACCAGTCGCTGATCCTCGGACCTCCCAGCGTACGAGCGCTGCAGGTGGAAGATGGACGCGTGGCGTGGGCCTTCCCCATACCGGAAGAAGATTAGGATAAGAAGCCGATATGCTAGATTTCATAATTTACCCGTTCGCTAACTTGTTGTTGCTCCTGTATCAGTACCTGGGAAATCAGACGGTTGTAGCGATTGCCGCTCTGACAGTTCTGATCCGGTTACTGATCCTTCCCTTGACGTTGAGCCAACAGCGATCCGCACAGAAGATGAAGGAGCTTCAGCCGAAGATCGAAGAGCTGCGTGACAAGTACGGGGACGATCAGGAGAAGTTTACCCAGAAGCAGATGGAGCTCTGGAGAAAAGCGGGCGTCAATCCGGCCGGGGGATGTCTCCCCCTGCTGATTCAGCTGCCCATTATGATCGCTCTCTACCGCGCCATCATCTTTTGCGTGCCGTCCACCCCGCTTCAGCTCTTCCAGTTCTCGGGTCACATCTTCATCGATCAGTGGCTGCCTGGTCTGAAGGGACTCGTGCCGCTTCAGAGCACGTTCCTCGGCATGGATCTAGGTCAGCCTCCCAGCCCAGCACAATGGTGGTCGTATCTGCTGCCCGTTCTCGTCTTTGCAACCTCCTGGCTCCAGCAGAAGCTGTTGAGCCCGAGCGGCGCTGGCGATGGTGGTTCCCAGACGGAAGCGATGACTCAACAGATGCAGATCATGATGCCGCTGATGTTTGGGTTCATCTCTCTGCAGTACGCCGTCGGGCTTTCCATCTACTTCATTATCTCCAACCTGTTTGGTATGGCTCAGTTCTACTTCATCCGTACGGACCGTGAAGAGGATGAGGAGTTGGTGGCCACACCCAAGAAGCGCCCCAAGAAGTGAAGGTCTTGTTTTCCCTGTTTGTTGAGGAGTGGTGCACATGTCACAACAGAAATCAGTGATAGAAGTTGCCGGAAAGGACGTTGATGCGGCGATCGCCGCAGGACTGGCGCGTCTCGAGCTTCCGCGTGACGCGGTAGAGGTCGAGGTGCTGGATGAGGGCCGCCAGGGCATGTTTGGACTTGGCGCACGAGCTGCGCGGGTGCGCCTCAAACCGAAGTCGGGCAGAGCCCCTCGGCCTAAGCCCGAAAGAGAGCCCGAACCTGCTCACGAAGCCGAACCGCAGCCTCCGACTGCTTCACCGGCTCCCCCACCCGCGGTGGCGGAGCCTGTGGTGGAGCAGCAGGCCCCCCCGGACGTCGAGACCGAAGCAGAAGAGGTGACCGGAGAAGAGGAGAAGATCGCGGTCGTTCGGGACGTGAGCGAAGGCTTGCTGGATGCCATGGGGCTTGATGATGCCCGGATCGAGATCGATCGCGCCGAACCGGGTCCCAACGAGGAGGAAGTTCCTCCACTGGTCGTCGACGTGAGCGGCCCTGGCACCGATATTCTTATCGGAGAGGACGGTGAAGCCCTGAAAGCCTTTCAGTACATCGTCCGTCTGCTGGTGGGGCGAAAGGTGAAGGGCTGGGTTCACGTGGTGGTGGACGTTCAGGACTATAAGGCACAGCGTGCCGACAGGCTTCGCAGTCTAGCCCATCGAATGGCCGATCAGGCGGTGGACACCGATCGGACAGTGATCCTACAGCCTATGCCGCCTCACGAGCGTCGCGTCGTTCACGTGGCGCTGTACGGTGACTCCCGCGTGACCACGGAAAGCATCTACGAGGGAGATCGGCGGCGCGTCACCATCGTCCCAAAGGAGTAGGGCGCTAAGCGATTACTCGCGGCCTCGCTCCTTTTCTCGACCAAGTCCAGATAGGGGGGTGCATCGACGCCGGCTGGCCCGGACATCGTGGATTTCTCCACCTGTCCTTCAGCGTGAGCGCATCTTCCTGGACGACGCCCGGTCCAGGCGAGTCTCCTTCGCGAAGCCGAAGCTGAGGAGATGAACCCTTGTTATTCGACTATCTGGTCATCGGCCACGTCACCCGTGACCTGAAGGATGCATCCTTCGAGCTGGGGGGCACGGCGACTTACGCGGCGCGAACGGCTCGGGCGCTTGGCTGCCGAGTCGGGATGATCACCAGTGCTGGTGCTAGCCTTGATCTGCGCGAGCCCTTGAGCGATGTCCCTGTCGTCCGCCTTCTCGCCCCAGAGACGACCACCTTCGAGAACATCTACACAGAGGGAGGGCGGCAGCAGCTGATCCACGGCGCCGCCCGACCTCTGAGCGTTGAAGCGCTGCCCTCCGATTGGCATGCGCGACTGGTTCATATAGCTCCCGTCGCGCAAGAGTGCGACCCGGCATTGGTAAGCAGCTTTGGAGAAGCCTTCGTCGCGGTAACGCCCCAAGGATGGATGCGGCAGTGGGACGACACGGGATATGTCAGCCGGTGCCGGTGGCGAGGGGCGGAGCAGGTCCTGCCCTATGCGGACGCAGTGGTGTTGAGTGAGGAGGATGTGGGAGGCGACAGGGCTCTGGTAGCCCGATATGCCCGTCAGACAGACTGCCTCGCGCTCACTCAGGGAGCAGCGGGTTGTACAGTGTACGCTGCCGGGGACGTTCGCCGCTTCCCTGCACCCCGGCTCGAGGACGTAGACGCCACAGGCGCTGGTGACGTCTTTGCTGTCTCTTTTTTCTTCGCCCTCGAAAAAGGGCACGATGCCTGGGCTGCTGCCCGCTTTGCGAACTGTATCGCTGCGAGATCGGTGACTCGTCCGGGGCTCTTGGGCACGCCCTGCCGACGAGAGGTCGTTCGTTGTGGCCGCGCTACGTTGAGGAGAGGTGACGGCGAAGATGCCCATCATCTACGCGCTGGCTAATCAGAAGGGGGGCGTCGGCAAGACCACGACGGCCGTCAATCTGGGCGCCTACCTTGTCGAGCAGGATCAGCGGGTTCTCCTGGTGGACATCGACCCGCAGGCCAACGCCACCTCCTCCCTAGGGATTGAGAAGCCTTCTGTTGATCTTTCCACCTATGATGTCCTGGTCGACGATGTACCGCTTGCTCGTATTCTGCGATCTGTCGACCAGACGGGGCTCGACGTGGCGCCGTCATCCCCAGACCTGGCGGGGGCGACGGTGGAACTGGTCGGAATGCCCCGGCGAGAGCACCGTCTTCACGGTGCCCTCCAGGACCTTACCGAGCACCTGCCCTACGACTACATATTGATTGATTGTCCCCCTAGTCTAGGAATCCTGACCGTAAGTGGCCTCACGGCGGCCACCGGGGGCGTCATCATCCCGGTCCAGTGCGAGTACCTTGCGCTGGAGGGGCTCTCGCAGTTGGCTCGTGTCATCAGACTGGTGCGGCAGGCCCTAAACCCCAGCTTGGCGCTACGAGGCCTGGTGATGACGATGTACGACGCGCGCACCAATCTTTCGGCACAGGTCGTCGCGGAGGTGCGGGGCCACTTCCACAAACGCGTCTTCGAGGCCGTTATCCCCCGCAGCGTTCGTCTCAGTGAGGCGCCCAGCTTCGGTGTGCCTATCAACATCCACGCGCCGCGTTCGGCCGGTGCCGACGCTTACCAGGCCTTGGCGAGAGAGCTGCTGGTTGGCGATGGGCGCTTGTCCGATCCGCACAGCTAGGGAGTGCTGATGCAAAATGCCTTTCAGATGGGACGTTGGGGGCTAAGAGTGATCGATCGCGGAGGTAAGCCATGTCACCACGCAGGATAGGACTCGGGAAAGGGCTCAATTCGTTGATCCCGGCTGGGGACGAGGAAGAGACCGGCGTCAGCCAGGGGGTGTTGGAGGTCCCGCTGGCCGCCATCTCACCCAACCCACACCAGCCGCGGTCCCCGGTCCGGGAGCAGGATCTGTTGGAACTGGCCGCCTCCATCGAAGAACACGGGATCATCCAGCCTCTGGTGGTGACCGAGGTAGCCGATGGCTATCAACTGATCGCTGGTGAGCGCCGCTGGCGGGCCGCGCGAGTCGCCGGCCTTTCCAAGGTGCCGGTTCTGGTCAAGGATGTAGCCCCTAGCGAGATGCTGGAGCTGGCCCTGGTGGAGAACTTGCAACGGTCTGATCTGAACCCGCTGGAGGAGGCTATGGCCTTTGAGCAGCTGGCCGATACGTTTGGCCTGACCCAGCGGGAGATTGCTCAGCGGGTGGGCAAGAGCCGTGCTGCCGTTGCCAATACCTTGCGGCTCCTGAAGGCCGCCCAGGCTGTGCGCAAAGCTCTTCTCGAGGAGAGAATCAGTGAGGGGCATGCCCGAGCCCTGTTGAGTCTGGAGCGACACGCGGCTCAGGAAGCGGCGCTCAAGACCGTCCTCAAGCGGGACCTGAGCGTGCGCCAGACGGAGACGTTGGTCCGTCGGTTGCTCGGGCGCGAGACGGGGGAGAAGAAGCCGAAGACGGAGCCCTCGCCGGCTGTGCGAGAGCTGGAATCCCAGTTCCGCGAGGCATTGAGCACCAAGGTGAGCCTGAGGCGACAAGGGGATGGCGGCCGGCTCGTCATCTACTTCTACTCCGAGGAGGAGTTGGCCGCTATCTATGAGCACATCGTTGGAGAATAGCCAGACTTTGGAGCGATTATGATGTCCGATGCTGAGTTGGTGCGTGAGAAGCTGGATCAGGCCGCAGGGATCCTGGAGGAGAAGGATGTCGATCTCTGGTTGACCTTCGTGCGGGAGACGTCGCAGGTCTCGGACCCGTGTCTGCCCCTGGTGCTTGGATTTGGGCTGACGTGGACGTCAGCCTTGATGATCAGTCGGACGGGGGAACGCGTCGCCATCGTAGGCCGATTCGACGCGGACAATGTCGAGCGTTTGGGCGGCTACTCCACCGTGATTGGATATGATCAGTCGATCAAGGAGCCGCTCCGCGATCAGCTGACCCGCCTGAATCCGCGCCAGGTAGCGATCAACTTCTCGCTGAGTGACCCTGCCGCCGACGGTCTAACGTACGGCATGTATCGCCTTCTCTGCCGGCTCCTGGACGGAACACCATTCGCCGACCGGCTCGTGTCCGCCGAGGAGGTGATTGCAGCTCTGCGTGGACGCAAGTCTTCCACGGAGATCGAACGAGTAGAATCCGCTGTTCAGGCAGCCGAGGCCATCTTCCGCCGTGTCGGGGGCTCCATCGAGCCGGGGCTCACGGAGCGAGAGATCGCCCAGCTCTTCAAGGACATGGCCTCTGCGAGAGGGATGGGATTGGCGTGGGGAGCTGACCATTGTCCCTCCGTGACGGCGGGTCCCGAGTCGGCTGTCGGTCACGCGATGCCGGGAGATCACGTCCTGCAGCGGGGTCACCTGTTGCAGGTCGATTTTGGTGTGCGGAGGAACGGTTTCGTCTCTGATCTGCAGCGGACCTGGTACCTGCTGGACGAGGGAGAATCGGAGCCGCCCTCAGAGGCTCTGGCGGCCTGGGAGGCAGCTCGCAAGGCCCTGGAGGCCGGTCGAGAGGCTCTGGTACCTGGTGCGCGTGGCTGGGAGGTGGATCAGGCGGCGCGATCCACCCTGACCGGAGCCGGCTACGCCGAGTATATGCACGCCTTCGGTCACCACGTAGGACGGACGGCTCACGATGGGGCGACCGTCCTGGGCCCACAGTGGGAGCGGTACGGAAACTCAGTGGAACGCGTCGTGGAGGCCGGCAACATCTTTGCCATCGAGCTCGGCGTCGCGGTGCCGGGATACGGCTACATTGGCTGCGAGGAGGACGTTCTTATCACGCCGGGCGGTGCTGAGTATCTCTGCGATCCTCAAAGGGAACTCTGGTGCATCTGAACCGTGGTCGACGGTGAGGTATCAGGCTGGGGAGGCATTCTGTCGTTGGCGGTTGGTGACTGTGAATCGGGGAGGTAAGGATGACCAAGGATGAAGTAGCAAATGCAATCCAGGAGCGAGTGAGAGACGGCAAATTGAGCTGCGGCGCTGCTTTCCGCATTGCAGAGGAGTTGGCCATTAACCCGCTGAGAGTTGGTGAGATGGCTGACGCGTTGGGAGTGCAGCTCTATCACTGCCAACTGGGCTTGTTCGGCTACGACGGTGAGGAGCGCATCGTCCATCCAGCCGAGGAGTTATCGCCGGGGTTGGAGCAGGCTATCCGTGAAGGGCTGGTCGTAGGTCGGTTGCCCTGCGCCGTTGCGTGGGCCATTGCCAGTCGGTTCGATCTGCCCAGGACACATGTGGCCAACGCCGCCGAGAGGCTGGATATCCGCATCGGTCAGTGCCAGCTTGGCGCATTCTAGTGACTTAGCACCGAAGCTCGTTCACGGTACGCAATAGAGAGATGGTTGTCCGGCGCCGGGGCCTGCATGCCTCGGCGCCGGTCTGTCTGGGGGAGGATGCTTGTGTTGATAAACGAAGAGAGGGAGGCGAAGCTGAAAGCTGTCGGCTCCCGGATCCGGAATTGCGCCCGCTGCAAGCTGCACAGGGAGAGGACAAGGGCCGTGCCGGGGACGGGGCCGGCGGATGCCGACATCGTCTTCATCGGCGAGGGGCCTGGAGCCCAGGAGGACGAGGAGGGCCTGCCTTTCGTCGGCAGATCGGGCCGGTACCTCGACCAACTCCTGGAGAGCATCGGCCTCGATCGCGAGAAGGTCTTCATCACCAATGTCGTGAAGTGCCGACCGCCCGCCAACCGCGATCCCCACGTCGCCGAGGTGGAGGCCTGCACGCCGTATCTGGATCAGCAATTGGCGCTCATCCAGCCTCGCCTGATCGTTACCCTGGGGCGGTTCGCGATGGAGCACTTCTTCTCCGACGGACGCATCTCCGAGGTCCACGGGCAGCCGCGGCGTATTGAGAATGCTATCTATCTTCCCCTCTACCACCCGGCAGCGGCGCTCTACCGCGGATCGCTGCGAGATGTCGTCGAACAGGATTTTCGGCGCATCCTCGAGTTGCTGAAATCTGACGGTAGATCCTCTGCCTTGCGGTAACGTCAAGAGCGGACTTGACAGCAAAACACAAGTACACGATAATCGACTTCCAAGAGTTGACGGTCGCAGTCTGAACCGCGGGACTACCTACCAGTCAGCTATCTTCCGTCTCCTTGACTCCGTCCCCTCCCGGTAGTCCTGTCTGCTAAAGAATACCACCGTGGATATTGTCGCCGGTCGCCCGCAGTGCCTGGAACCTGTCGACGTCGCAGGCTTTTATCGAAGGAGGGGGCTTCCATGGTCCGTCTCAGGCTGCAAAGGCTGCTCGGTGTCTTGTTGGCTATCCTCGTCGCGGCCCAGGGAGGATGCGCAGGGGGGGTCTTTTCCCCGCCATCACAACAACCGCGCCACGACAGAACCTCGGAAATCTCCACTCGACCGCTGAACGAAGCTCGACTGCCCTCCCCGGGAGTTGTGGTGCCTTTCTCCACCGCCGGGCAAGAAGGCTCGCAGGAGAAAGAGGGCTCCGTCTCCGATCCAGTCCGCTTTCACCGAGCGGAGGGTTTGAGCAGCTACCTCCTGGCGATTGACCACGCGCGGCGGATGCTCCGGCCCCATCAGGCACAGACTGTTGCCCAGGCATCGGCTCAGAGGCTGGCTGCCAGCCTGGAGGCTCTTGAGCAGACCCTGCAGGATGTCGCATCCGGACGAGCACCGCTTGGAACCTTGGACGCAGTGCAACGTCAGCGACAGGAGCTAGAGGCTGCCGATGGTCGGCTTCGATCACGCTTCCAGGAGCTGGACGTTGAATCCCCAGCCGACTGGGCGGACTACGAGGCCAAGTGGTTGGCTCTCAGGACCCGTCTCCAGGAGATTGAGCAGTTGAGGTCTGACTGGGAGCGCGCAGCCGACGGCCCAGAGGGAGCATCCCGCGAGAGAGCCCTGCGACAGTCAGCCGCTGAGGCATTGGCTTTCCTGGAGGATAGCGCCACCCCCGAACTCGACGATATCTCCGGTGCCTTTGGAGGTGTGGCGCCGGCTATCCCCGATGCGCCTGATCTGGGACCGCCTTCGCTGGCTCAGCGGATTGTCCCGGCGCACGTCACTCAGGCTGGTCCTCCTGAGCCGGAGGACTTGACGGAGACGCCGGAGGTGCAGATCACCTCTGAGGTCATCGCCCTGGCGGAGAGCCTGGACGACTCGGCTATCCAAATCTACGAGCATGTACGCAATAGCTTCGAGATAGAGCCCTATTACGGCTCACTCAAAGGTTCTACGGCCACGCTGTGGACGGGCGCCGGTAACGATTATGACCAGGCCTCACTCTTGATAGCGCTCCTTAGGGCCGCGGACATTCCTGCGCGCTATGTGATGGGTACAGTGACGATCCATGCCGACGAGGTGGAGGACTGGTTAGGTGTCATCGATCCTGATGTCGCCTGCGACTACTTGGCGTGGCCTTGCGAGCTGATTGTCCTACCCGATGGGAGGCTGGCCCTGCGGATGGAGCACGTATGGGTCGAGGCCTACGTACCCTACAGCAATTACGGCGGCACGGCCATCGATGAGAGTGGGCCGGTCTGGGTGCCTCTGGATCCGAGCTTCAAGATGACGGACTACCAGGGAGGGCTCGACCTGCCGGCCGACCTCGACTTCGATCGGGAGGGGTTTCTGTCCGAGATAGACCTCTATCTCCCTTCAGAGTCGTACGAGGATCAGGTTTGGGCCCATATGCAGGCCGACATGGCCGGCCACGCTCTCTCGGAAGTGGGGTATCGGGGTGAGATCATACCGGAGAGCCTGGGGCTGCTGCCGACGTCGCTGCCGTACACGGTGGACGCCGTGGCGGGGGAGTACGCGGAGGTGCCGGATGACCTGCGCTACAAGGTGACGGTGACCCTGGAGGACTACAGCAGCGGGCAGACGCTGTTGTATCCCACCTCCCTGGTTCTTCCGGAGGTCTCGGTAAGTCGCATCACCATCTCGTACGAGGAGGGCGGGGGCTCTCTCGTTCACCCGCTGCTGGCGGTGGAGGGTGAGGCGGTGGCGACGGGAGGCGATACGACCTTGGGGGACTACAACGTCATCAAGGTGGGGTTCACGTACCCGAGGGTGGGGCAGGTCTTCGAGGTCACCGACTACCGCCGGGCCGGGACGCTGATGGCGCTGGCGGTCGACGCACATCAGGCCAGCGATCGGCTGGCGGCTGAGCGAGGGAACCGGCTGCTGGCGGCGGTCGCGGAAGAGGACCAGGACGCGCTGTTGGGCGAGCTGCTCTACGTGGCGGGGATGCGCTACTGGCACCACTGCGACCAGTCCGAGGCCAGGGTTGGCAACGTCTATCACTACGTGCTCAAGAAGTACCTCCGCTACGGGCTCTTAAGCTCCGAGGTAGACGTCACCTATCTCTTTGACCGTCCCTTCTCCTTCACCTCGAGAGGGCTGAACCTGGACGTGGGTTTGAACTGGCTCACGCGCCTTCCCATTGACGGCGACGACAGCCAGGCGGCGGAGGTGGCGCAGATCGCGGGTATGGACAGCTCATCCTTGGAGCACCAGATCTGGGAGGAGGTGGTGCTCATCGACTCGGTCTCCACCATCAAGGGGCTGCAGTACGCCAGCGAGCAGGGGATTCCCATCTACAGCATCGACCAGTCCAACATCGACACGATCATGCCCCTGCTGACTCTCTCTCAGGGCGTCAAGGATACCATCCGTCAACATGTCAACGAGGGGGACGGCTGGACCGTGATGGTGCATCGAGATCCCATCACGTACAACCAGTGGCATGGCGCGGTCTGGATCCAGGAGGACCCGGCGACGGGAAACGCGGGCTATTGGATCTCGGGGAGCCTGCAGGGCGGCTCCACCAGCTGCGATCCGGCTGAGGATCCGAACTGCACGCCGCCCGACGAGATCGGCGCCCGGGGCGAGCCCTTGGATCAAGGCTGCGCGGCTGGCGAGTTTCCGGTGACCTTCAGCAACGGCAATATGTACCATCGGTTCACGGACATCCTAATACCCACTCGCGGTCCGGCGCTGCAACTGATCCGCACCTACAACGCTCAGTCGGACGAGACGGGGCCCTTTGGGTATGGCTGGACGCACAACTATCAGATGCGTCTCAGCGAGGTCGGCGGTACGGGCGACGTGATGTTTCTCAACGAGAGCGGCGGCCGGTATCTCTTTGCGACCAACGGGGATGGGACGTACGAATCTCCCTTCGGCCTCTTTTTGACCCTAACCAAGGCGAGCGGGACGTTCGAGCTGCGGAACAGGTACGGCACAGTCTGGGCCTTCGACGGGAGCGGGCGGCTGATGAGCATTACCAATCGGAACGGCAACGCCCAGACCCTGGCCTACAGTGGTGGGCGGCTTTCGACGGTAAGTGACGCTCTGGGGCGGGAGCTGACCTTCTCCTACGACGGTCAGGGCCGCATCACGGCAGTGAGCGACTTCGCCGGTCGCACCTGGACCTACGCCTACGAGGGGAACGACCTGGCTTCCTCGACGACGCCTTCCGATAGCGACACGCTGGCCTACACCACCCATTATGACTACTACGACGAGCAACCCCTGACGCACAACCTGAGGAACATCACCGACCCCCGCGGCTACAGTCTCAGTTTCGCCTACTACGCCGACGACAAGGTCTTCCAGACCATCGACCAGGAAGGGGATGTGACGACTTACCGTTATCTTCCCTTCCGGCGGGAGACGCAGGTGGTGAGCGAGCCGGGGGCGGCGTGGACCTTCCGTTACGACCCGCACGGGTTCACGGCGCAGATCCGGCTGCCGGACGGAAGTACGCGGCTGCGGGCCTGGGACGGGGCGGGGAACCTGACGGGCTACACCGATGGACTGGGCTACACGACCGAGATGACGTACGATGGGAGAGGCAATCTGCTCACTACCACCGATCCCTTGAACCACACCACGTCCGCTACCTACGACCCCACCTTCAGCCAGCCCACCAGCTTCACCGATGCGCGGGGGAACACGACGACGTTCGCCGTCGACCCGGCGAACGGGAACCGGCTCTCGGTCACCGATCCGCTGGGCCACGTGATGGGGTACACCTACGACGGTTTCGGCAACCTCACATCGGTGACCGATGCCAACGGTCACATCACCGCCTTCAGCTACGACGCCAACGACTACCTCTCCGAGGTGCGCGACGGCCGGGGGGAGACCTGGTTGCTGGTCCACGACAGCCTGGGTAGGTTGACGAGCGTGACGAACCCCTTGAGTGAGACGGCGACGTTCGCCTACGACGCCCTGAGTCGCGTGCTCTCAACGACAGATGGGGAGGGCCAGAGCCAGGCCTTTTCCTACGACGGGAACGGCAACCTGACCGAGTGGGAGGACGCCAACGGCCGCACGACGACCTACGCCTACGACGGGCGGGACAATCTAGCGAGGGTGACCGACGCCGCTGGGAACAGCTACCAGGTCGGCTACGGGAACGTGTCCTGCCCCGTGTGTGCGGAGACGGCCAACCCGACCTCCTTCACCGACCCCAACGGTCGGGTGCGGCGCTACGCGTACGACGTATTAGATCGGCTGGTGCGCGAGAGCAACGCTCTGGGCCTGACGCGGCGCTACACCTATGACGCCCAGGACAACCTGATTGGATTTGAGGACGAGCGGGGGGCGCTGACGCGCTACAGCTATGACCCGTTGGGTCGGCTCCTGCGCAGTCAGTTCCCGGACGGCAGTGAGGAGAGCTTCGGCTACGATGCCAACGGCAACCTGCGGACGGCCGCCAACGTCCACACCACGCTGACGTACGGCTACGATGCGCGGAACCAGGTGACACAGGTGCACGACTCGGCGTTGAACGAGACGTTGCGCTACAGCTACGACGGGGTGGGTAATCGGGCGACGATGACGGATGCCGATGGGGTTGTGTGGCGTTACGACTATGACGAGAGCGACAATTTGATGTCGCTCGAGGATTTCGGTGGCGTTGTTACGACCTTCAGCTACGACGCGGCGGGCCGGCTGACGCGCTCGACGCCCCGGGGAGGGCATCCAGGGGTGGACCTGAGTCTGAGTTACGACCAAGCGGGCCGCGTCACGGGGCTGACCAACGCCAGCCGGGATGGGGGCACGACCTTTGCCGACTTCGTCTACGCCTACGACGAGAGGTTCCACGTGACGGACGTGACGGTCGGCGGCATCGCAGACTTCGGGGCGCTGCTGGGTGAGACAGGATACTCCTACGACGCGGTCTACCAGCTGACCGGCTTCACCTGGCCTGACGGCAGTGGCGAGTCCTACGACTACGACGCTGCTGGCAACCGGATAGTGCGCACCCCCTCGGGCGGAGGCCCCGCTCGAGGCTATTACGATGAGACGGACCGCTTGACTTACGGAGGCAACGACGGGAACACGCACCATACCTATGACCGACGCGGTAACTTGCTGACCAAGTCCACCGGCGGGGAGGTGACCACCTACACCTGGGACGATCAGAACCAGCTGGTGCGCGTCGATCTTCCCGACGGCTCCCAAGCCAGCTACGTCTACGACGCTCTGGGGCGGCGCATCGGGAAGACGCTGTCCGGTGGCCCTGTCGTACGCTATCTCTATGACGGGCCAAACCTGCTTCAGACCTTTGACAACCGCGGGAGGACGCTGGCCAAGTACGCGCACGCACTGACCGTCGATCATCCGGTGAGCATGCGCCGGGATGGGCAGACTTACTACTACCTCTACGATCGACGCGGCTCCATAATCGGCTTGAGCGACGGTGCGGAGGACCTGGAGGCGAGCTACGTCTACGACCCTTGGGGAAACGTCGTCGGCGGTGAAGACGGCGGTATCGAGAACCCCTTCCGCTACACGGGGCGAGAGCATGACCTTGAGAGCGGCCTGGCTTATCATCGGGCCCGCTACTACGACTCTGGGGTGGGGCGGTTCATCAGCCGGGATCCCATTGGCTTGGCGGGAGAGCTCAATCCGTATGCCTATGCCAGCGGCGACCCGGTGAACCGAGTGGATCGTGATGGGTTACAGAACCGCTGCCTCAACTGGCGGGACCTTATTAGGGAGCATGGGCTGCTTGAAGGCTTGGCATACGCGACCTACGCCAAAGAGGATCTGGAGAAACTGCTCGAGGCTCAGGAAAGAGCTGAACATGCCGAATGGAGGATGACCTTAGCTGCCTATCCAAGAAGGGTGGAAGAGAGTGAAATGCTGAGTATTGTGCCAGTTCCCGTTTCCCGTGATGGTCGTTGGGAAGAGGAGTGGTGGGTGACGTGGCAGTACGTCGGCCACGTGTATCCTGGAACGCGGGTCCAGGAGCGTGCAGAACGTACAGGATACATTGATAGAAGCAACATTATCCTGAACCCCTAGCCCGCTGGGCCCCTGACAGGAGGTGAGGGGTAGGAGTGGCCCTTTTCTTCGGTAAGCAACCGAGCGACAGTCGGGATCAGCAGGCGGGAAACGATGTCGCGTTGATCCTCCCTTGGTACTGCTCATTCGGAGGTTCAAGCAGCAGCGCCCCAGTTTCACTCACAGAACGCGGAGGATGAAGATGAAACGCAAAGCCCGGATACTTCTCGTGATACCGCTAGCCATCGGGATCCTATCCTGGCCCTTCGTTTCGGCTCAGGAGGGTGACGGCGTAGGCATCCAAAGCACCAGCTGGCTGGAAGTGAACCAGAACCCCACCGGCAGCTGGGGTCAGGCGGTGCCCATCCGCGACACGGCCGCTGTCGTCCAGGCGCTGGCTGAGCTGCAGCCGACCAGCGCCGCGCTCCCGCCGGCCTACGCCTGGCTGGCGAACCAGCCGCCGCACAACCACGCCGATCGCGCCCGCCTCGTAACGGCGCTCGCCGGTGCCGGCTTCGACGTCACGGCCCTCGTCTCCGAGCTCCAGGCTGGTCAGAACGACCCCGCACCCGACTCCGGGACCCCCTTCAGCTACGAGGACGACTTCAGCGATCCCGAAAGTGGCTGGCCCGAGAGCGGGGGCAGCACGGTGCGGGAGTACACCGGCGGGGAGTACCGCATCATGGTGGGGGCGACCGGGTACACCAGCTGGGCCAGCGGCGGTGCCTTTTTCACCGACGTGGACGTCGATGTTCGCGTGCGGGGTGAGGACGTGGGCGCATCCCAGGCCTACGGGCTCCTCTTCCGATTTCAGGACAATGCCAACTTCTACGGCTTCCTCATAGATCCGGAGGCTGGCGACTACGCCCTCTACGTCAGAGAGGACGGCAGCTGGAGCGTCATCGCCGGCTGGACTGTCTCCTCGGCCGTTCGCACTGGCGAAAACTCGAATCGGCTGCGAGCGGTCTGCCAGGGCTCCCAGATCACCTTGTACGCCAACGGTCAACAACTCACCACGGTGACCGATACCACGTTCACCCGGGGCAAGCTAGGGCTGCTCGTCACCAATTTCTCCGACGCGAGCGGTGCCGACGCCTATTTCGACGATCTGATGGCTACGGGGACCGACGATCTGACGCGGCCCAATGATCCGGAGGGAGGCTGGGGGCTGGCGTCCGGCTACGCCAGCGACAGCCTGCACACGGCCCTTGTCCTGCGTGCACTTCACGCGGCCGGTCATGCGGACAGAAGTCTTTCTGAAGCGGTGGACTACCTGCTCGCCGCGCAGAACGCGGACGGCGGGTGGGGGATCGCCAAAGGCGCCGACAGCAACCTCTACGTCACCACTCAGGTGATGTTTGCCCTCATCGACTACGCGAGCCTCTTCGATGTCCAGACAGCGCTGGATGGTGGGGAGGGCTATCTCCTGGCCGGGCAGAACGCTGACGGTGGCTGGGGCGACGGCGGCAGCACCAGCCACGAAACGGCCCTCGCCTACCTGGTCCTGCAAGCTCTGGGTGCTTCGCCGAACGATCCGGACGGTGCGCGAACCTATCTCTTGATGCGCAATCGCTCGTCTGGCGGCAGCTGGAACGGCCGGGCCTATGACACCGCGCTGGTGCTTCTGGCGCTGGGCGAGGCGGATCCTTCCTTCAACCTCGTCTACTTGCCATTGGTGTTCAGGGGGCAGTGAAGCGCTGAAGCGGTTCAATCCTCTCCGGTCACCAGATCCAGGATCACCAGCTGCGGCCGGCAGAGGAACCGCATCCGCGGCGCGTTTGCGCGCTCCATTCCGATACCCCGAGAGACGACGAGGGTCTGACCCGGCCCTATCTCTGTGATGCCCGACGCCCACTGACGCGGCACCTGAGACAGCGTCAACACCGGTCCTATGAACGGTAGCTGAACTTGCCCGCCGTGTGTGTGCCCCGCGATCAAGAGGTCTGCGTCCACCTCGCCCAGGCTGAAGTTCGGCGTGTGCCCCAGCACGATGTGAAACCCGTCCTGGGACCCGATGGTGATCCGGGTGCTCGCCGAGTCCTCCAGCTTCAGCCCGGTTAAGGCGAGAGGTCCGAGATCTACAGTCCGTGAGCGTTCGAACGTCGTAACGGGCAGATCCGCGAAGACCTCCTGCCATCGGCCTCGTCGATCCACGTTCCCACGCACCGCGTACATACCCAAAGGGGCCTCCAGCCCCTCTTCTTGCAGAATCCTATTGAGGGTCCTGACGGCACCCGCATACCGGTCCTCGTCGGCGAGATGGACGTAGTCCCCTGCTAGAAGGATCAAGTCCGGCTCCTCCGCGCGTACCCGTCTCAGGACGCGCCTCTCATAACGGCCGGGGGCGTCCGTCTGTATGTCCGCGATCACCGCTACGCGAATCCGGCTATCCAATTTGTCCGTCGCTATCGTCACGTGGTCAACTGCCAGCCAGTGGGGTTCGATCAAGAAAGCATCCGCCGCGACCGCCAGCACGGCGACTGCCAGCCCGAGGGAAGCCACAGCCACGGGCCGGCTCCGCTGGAACAGCGTGAGGGCCCCGCCGAGCAGAAGGACCGGATAATGTGCGAAGATGGCCCACGATAGCAGTTGGATCTTGCCGAAGAGATTAATGGGGCTGGCGAGGGCCCCGAACGCGCTCACGATGGGAAAGGCAGCGGCGGAGAGGGCGAAGGCGGCGGCCCTCTGCCGAGCGTCGATCCCCCAGAGGAGAGCCATGAGTCCTGCGACGAGAACCAGCAGCAGACCGTTGTACGTGACGATGACGAGGCTTGAACCCATGCGGCCTAGAGATCGACCGTGCAGCCCAGCCCCGGTACGTCCGTGGCGATCAACCAGCCCTCTTCCACACGGAAGCCGGGCAGCGTGGGATCGCCGATCACGTCGAAGTGCCCGTCTAGGTCTCCGTACTCGACGTTTCGGCTGCTGAGAGCGAAGGAGAGCCCGGCGGCCGTCAACAGAGCCGGTTGGTTCACGCAGCTCACCATCGTGTTCATCTGGGCCACCCGGGCGATGGTGTCGATCTCGCGAGCGCAGTGCAGCCCACCGCAGACGCTCAGCTTGATGCTCATACCGTCCGCGGCTCGCAGGTGCGCTACTCTCAGGGCTGAGGGAGGCTGGCTCACGCTCTCGTCGGCCAGAATCGGTACGGGGCTCTCCTTGGTCACCTGGCGCAGGGCATCCAGGTCGTCGGCGGATGTGGGCTGTTCCAGCATCTCCAGTTTCCCCTCGAGGGCCCGTGCTACGTCCAGCGCTTGCTGAACCGTGTACCCCTGGTCGGCATCAAGCCGAAGCGTGAACTGAGGCAGGGCGCTGCTGATGGCCCGCACGCGCCGCACGTCCAGCTCTGGATTGAGGCCTCCCTTGATCTTCAGAATGCGGAAGCCCTGCGCTGCCCGCTGGCGCGCCAAGGCCACAGTCGCATCAACGTCCGCGATGCTGATGGTGATGGAGGTCTGAATTCTCCTGCGGTAGCCGCCGAACAACCGGTAGAGGGGCATGTCGGCGGCCAAGCCAAGCAGATCGTGGAAGGCCAGATCGAAGGCGCACAGCGCTGACGGCGCGTCCTCTGTCAGCTTGGATAGTTCGTCGAGGGCGAACTCGGTGTTCAGCGGGTTGAGGTCTCTGGCGCGTTCGGCGCAGGACTGGCAGGCCCCCACCACCGTATCTCTCGTCTCGCCCGTGATGGCGGGGTCGAAAGCGGCACAGCCCCAGGCCTCGCGGCCCTGTGTCGTCTCGACCCGGAGGAAGACCGCCGTGATGCTCTCAATGGGCTCGGGGTGATAAGCGGTCTGATAGGGCAGGCGCAGTGCTAGGTCCATGGGCACGACTTCCACGGCTGCGATTTGCATGACACACCTCCTCAAGCTCCTCTGACTACACCACCGTTCTGCTCAATCGCCAGAAAGGATTCGTCGCACTCGTCATTATACGCTCGGCTCCTCGCGGGGTCAATCGAAGACTCATCTCGCCCAGTCTCCGCCCCGCAGCTCGATGGCCTACCGCCTCTCCACCGCCACCACCGAAGGAACGGTGGTGAGCGAATCGATGTCGACCTGCGCGTTCGCTGCCGCTACCCACATCCCGCTCGATCCTCCACCATCGAGATTGAGCGCCACATCGATGTTGAGATCAGACTCCGCCAGAAAGACGGCCAATTCGTGCAGGCTGAGCGTGCCGCGCGGCGCCACTATCAAGAGAAGGTTTCCCTCACCATCTTGGGCCACCACGGTGCGCCGGGCCGGTGCGCCGTCATCGGCGTCGGCGGGGAAGCCCATGATGCCGCCGGGTTTCACCAGTACCGGGAATGACTGCATCGCCTGCGACAATGGTTCTCCCGGATCGTAAGGCCGCTCCCGCAGCCAACGGATACTCACCCTGCCGTCCCCGGTCACGGCCAGCATGCCGGCGTGGTCCTGGAGAGGGGTTCCCGACCGCTGTCCATCGCTTACTAAGAGACCGATCGTCTCCAGTCCGGACTCGTTCGCGGGGGCGAAGTAGCTGCCGTTGACGACTAGCAGAGCGTCGAGGGTCTGCCCCCAGGCGGAGACGCTCTTCGGTCTAGCCGGATCGTAGAGAACCCGGAGGCGGATCTGAGAGGGTTTGAGCCGGACGATGGAGAGTCTCTCAGTGGCCCGCTCGGGGCCGGGCGCTACGTCGATCTCGCGTAGGGCTATGTCCTCTTCTACGAGCCGCCATCCTGTGTCCGGCAGCGCAGAGGAGGCGTAAGTGGCCTGGGCCATAAGCTGGAGAGAATTGTGACCGAAGCGGACGGCGTCCACCTGGGCCTCGCCGGGCAGCGGCCCCACCACAGTCACGCCGTGGAGAGTTCTCCCTGCCTGACCCGTCATCGGCAGCAGCAGCCGCGCTAATAGGCCCGACTCGGGCAGAGCGTACAGCTCGCCGCCCAGAACGACGCCGGCAGGAGACAGGGTCAGTCCGTCCGCGTCCCGAAGAAGCAGCAGGCCCATACGCTGCTGGCGAATGCCGAGGTCGACGTCGGCATAGACGGTCAGCCCACCCGGGTGGATATCTATGACGACGTCCTGGTACCGATCGCTGTCCAGGGCCTCGGCGAAGACGGTCTCCTTCAGGAGCTTACCGGCGCTGTCCTCGTTGATGGTGATGAGGTAGCGGGTCGTGTCGACCCTCGAGGCGTCGCCGATTAAGGGATCGTCTAGAGGCCGGCCCTCGCTCACGTCCCGGCTGGTCAGCGTTAGCGGCTCTGTGACGTGAGGTCGTATGAGAAGATTGACGTGATCGAGCGGGTCACCTCTCAGGGAGAGAACCGGTCGCTCCGGCGGCAGGACGTCTGAGGGCGCGCCGAGCTGTTCCAGTCCGAACAATGCGACCAGCAGCTGGGGGGACGTATTGACAGCGAGGATCACTCCCACCAGGCAAGCCCCAGATAGCAACAAGATGGTCAAGGCCAATCTTAAAACGCCGCCGCGTCCTTTCTCTCTCTTTGAACTCATGGCGTGATGATGCTACCACGTCCCGGTCATGCATGCAAAAAACCGCACGGCTTGCGGATCAGCCGTGCGGTCGATGGTCTCAGCTAAGCGACTAGCTTGAGGGTCCTACAGCCAGCCGGAGCCGACGTCGGTCTCTAGCGACCGGACCTGGTCAGCTCGCGGCCCCTTGTCGCTGGGCTTGACGACGAACTCAACGCGCTCGCCGGCGCTCAGCGAACGGAACCCGGAGCCCTGGATGGCGGAATAGTGAACGAACACGTCCTCACCCTCCTCGCGGGAGATGAAGCCGTATCCCTTCGGGTTGCTGAACCATTTGACGGTTCCTTCAACCTTTTCGCCCGCCTCTTCGGCTTCGCTTGATTCCTCAGCCTCGACCTCGATGGTCCCCTCTTCCTCTGGCTGGGCCTCGAAGGCCTCTTCTTCTTCTACTTCTGCTTCGGCCACGTTCTCTTCTGTGGCCTCTGGTTGCAGCTCTACGTCGTTCTGCTCTTCCATCTCGAACATTCTTGCTCCTTTTCTGCTTATATCTTCCGTCTCATGAAGTGGCTCAGCTGCAAAGAAAAAGACCATCCAGCATCCGCAAGCCTGGACAGTCTTCCGTTTGCTCTGCTTTCACTCACTTCATACTACGCCAGCATGGTAGCATACCTGCGCCAGAAGTCAAATCGGTGCCCGATTGACCCTCAGCCTGCTATGCTTGCTTGGACAGAACCTGGTTGCCGGTCGTTCAAGGAAGCCCCTAATCCGGGAGGCTCATATCCGAGCTGTCGTCGAAGATGTCGCCCAGTGCGTCCTCCCAAGCTTGTCCCAGCGGATCGAAGGGCTGTTCTGAGAACTCCTCGTTCACGCTCTCCAAGTAAGGCTCCACCACGCCCGGCATCTTCTTCTTCAACTGAGCGATCCTTGAGTCCCACGCTCCGATGAGCTCACTGCTGCGCTCCTCAAGGTCTGACAGATCCAGATCGAGCCCGAACATATAGTCGAGCCGCCGCATCAGGTCGTACCACGCCTTGAAGTCTTCGTCGGCCGAGACCCGTTGAATGGTCGCCGACGCCTGAGAGAAGTCGTAGGCGGGGACCATGGCGTAGAAGGCCACCATCTCAATGCCCCGCTCCTCGGCGCGATCGACCAGGTAGACGCCGATGGTAGCGCCCCCCTCGTAGTCCGACAGCCTGACCGCGTATCCCTCCATCTCCTCCTTCATATCCGGCAGGCTGTAGACACACGAGATCTCTCGATCCTTGTCGTACGGCATCGGCCCGTTGACCCCGGCTACGATAGCGACCCGCTCCACGCCGAGGGCTTCTACGGCGTCGAGGAAGGCCTCGCTGTACTGTTCAACGTTCATGTGGGGCTCATCACCGATGAAGATGAGGAACTGGGTCTCCTCGTTCTCCGAGACGAAGAACGCATTTCTCCGTTCCTCCAGAGCGATGCGGTAGCCCTGATCGAGGGTCACCATCGGTCTCAAGAGGTCGTGGGTCCCGGGAAACTGGAATAGATAGTACCCGTACGGCTCTATCTCTCCGATCTGCCGGGCGTCCGTCCTCTCGATCAGGTATTGGGGAAGGCCGGAGGAGACCTCCCCTGCGTCGGCCCATTGATACCAGCCCGCGATCATGTGCTTGGCGGAGCTAGGTTTCTCCCAAATGTCAGACAGGTCATTCATCGTCGTTCGCTCCCAGAGCTGCAGGCGAGACGGCGGCGACCTGGACGCCATCTCCCCGGTCGTTTCGGATAGTCGCAAAGAGGAGGCCGCGATAGCTGCCTCTACCTTCCAACTTCCTATTATAGTGCAAGAAGGGCTGCCTTCCCAGCCGGAGGCAGAGCCGCGTTCAGGTGTCCGCGCCCGGTCACTCGGCGTGGGGCCGACGAACTCTCGCTGCAGACAGAGTGGGAGGCTGTTGAAAGCGAGACCCTCGTTGCTGATTCCTGCAGGTGAGCTAGAGAAAGGCTCAGGACGAGCTCGGGATGACGATAGTGGAGGTTTGGTTCCAGCGTCCCGGGTGGCACGCGGCTCAGGTGTTCAGGCCGGGCGCCGTCTGCCTAACGTGGAATGAAGGAAGAGGAAGGGGGGAAGCGAGGTGCCATCAGATGCCGAGCCACGCTATCACGGCTACAATAACCGGAGCTATGATGATGGCCGGGAGCAGATTGCCCGCGCGGATCCTCTTGATCTCCAGCAGACCGAGACCCAGCGCCAGCATCAGCACGCCGCCCGTCGCCGTCATCTCCGCCACCATCGGATCGGTCAGAACGGTGTCAGCCCACCCGGCGCCCAGCGTCAGCGCTCCCTGATAGATCAGCACGGTGAGGGCGGAGAAGATCACGCCCGGCCCCATCGTCGAGGCGAAGGCCAGGCTGGCGAATCCGTCCATCGTCGACTTGACAGCCAGCAACGTGTAGTCCCCGGTCAGGCCATCCTGGATCGATCCGAGAATTGTCATTGGGCCGACGCAGAAGACCAGACTTGCCGTGAGGAAGGCATAGCTGAACGTCGTCGCCCCGGACGGCGAGCCGTCGGGCCGCGCTTCTCCCTCGGACGCGTCCTCCGCACCGGTGCGCCGTTCGAGCCAGCGCCCGACCTGGTCGATCGCTCTTTCAATGCGCAGCAGCTCTCCAAGCAAACCTCCCAGAAGGAGGCTGCCCAGCACGATGAGGACGTTCGCCGTCTCCAATGAGAGCTGGAAGCCGATCACGATCGTCAGCAGCCCCAAGGCATGCATAATCGTCTCGCGCATCCTTTCCGGCAGGCGGTTTCCGAGAACAGTGCCCAGGGTGCCTCCAAGCAGGACAGTCGCGACGTTAATCACTGTGCCAGTAGCAACCATATGATCCTCTCAGATTGATACCTCTCCCAGCTGCCGAGGTCTTGTCCTTCTCTTCTCTACCAGACTTGGCCGAGATCGGAGTCTCTGGGCCGGACACCCTATGGGGGTAGGCGCCGTGTGTGAGCGGTCTGCAAGCACCGCACAGGAAGGGAAAACGAGGGAGGGAGGACGCGAAGTCGTGCTCGTCTGAAGAGCTAAAGGCCGGAGCTCCTGCCGTGCTCAGCGAGCGTCCCGGCGGCAGCGAGCCTGAGGAAAGGGCTTAGGGCACGGGCGGGGAGCATTGGTCTCACTCTCCCACGCCCTGTCCCCCTATTGCCGCTCGCGTTTGGGCAGCTACCGGCCTCCGTTAATCCTGCCGTAGGTACCTTCGCCCGCCTCCCCATCGTCTGGCTCTCCACTCGTGGGCGGCAGGGCTAGTCCTCTTCCTCCAGGTCGAGGAATGTCCCGGCGCCTGCCAGAGCCTTCAGCAAGTCGCGCCGCCTCAGCGCCCGCTTCCTGTCGACTTCCAGCATGCCTGCCCTATCGTCAGCCATCTTGGTCAGCGCCTCGATCCACGCTGCGCTCTTAACCGCCTGGTGGCGGACGCGCCAGCGCTCAACCCAGATGGGCAGCTCATCCCGGTTGACGATCTGCTGGTGGATCACGGTCTTGCTCACGCCGTGAGACTCAACCGTGACCTCCTCCTCCTCGTACGCTGGCTCAACTGGGCACACCTGCATGCAGGCACCGCACTTAATGCAGTAGTAATCCGCCAGCGCCAAGTTACCGCTGTCCTCGTCAATGTACAGAGCACGCGTCGGGCAGATGTCGGCACAAGCGAGGCATCCCTCTACGCATCTCTCGCGATGCAGCTCGACTCGGCCCTGCCAGGGCTGCGTGACCTGGAAAGCGCCTTCGCTGGCGACCTCGCACTGACGGCAGCGGATGCAGTGCTCATCGTCGACCACCAGCGTCTCTTCTTCCTCGTCGTAACTGATCACATCGGTGGGGCAGTTGTCGATGACGAAGTCTTTCCTGCTCCAATCAAACCGATCCTCGCGGAACGTCGTCGACTGGATCAACTCCGGGAACGCCTCGTGCATCAACACGGGATTCTCGCGCTTCCCGTTGATGGTCAGGGTGATAGCGTTCTTGGGGCACATAACCTCGCACATGCCGCAGAGCACACACGCGTCCTCGTCGATGTCCACGGATGGCTTCTTCACCAGCCGGCCGTCCTCGATCTCCCCCGGCACGTGCTCCACGGCGTCCTTGGGGCAGACCAAAGGCCCCAGCTCACAACCCACGCACCGCTCCAGGTTCCATTCCATCACATACTGGCGCGTGACCATGGCGCGTTTGAGCGTGATCGCACGCTCGCTGGTCTGCTTTCTCGTTTTTCCTCGTCTAGCCATACCCTCTCCTAGTCCCGACGGATCTCCTGTACTAGTTCCTGCTCTTCATCGTAGAGCCGCACAATCATCGGCATCTGACCCGGCAACGTGTGGGTTGCGCAGCCGAAACACGGATCGTATGCTCGAAACGCCATCTCAATCTTGTTCAGTAGGCCGTCGTCGATCAGCTGTCCGCCGCGCACCAGGCCTTCAGCCGCCTTCTTGATCGACATGCTGATGGCGGCGTAGTTGTTGGTCGTGCCGACGATCAGGTTGACCCGCTCCAGCAACCCGTTCTCGTCCGTGACGTAGTGATGGGTCAGCGTGCCCCGCGGGGCTTCGACGATGCCTACACCTTCGTCGGGTGTTTCGGTCGGGATTGTGCGAATCTCTTTGCTGGTGATCTCTGGGTCTTCAGCTAGCTCCAGCGTTCGCTCGGCGGCGTACAGCAGCTCGATCAGCCGTGCCCAGTGGGTAGCCAGCGTCGCGTGCACGGGCTTTCCGTCCAGTGTCTCGTAGAAGCGCTCGTATTCGGCCTGCGCTTTGGGCGTGGCCATGCCGTCGGCCGCGTTGAGTCGGCTCAAAGGCGTGGCCCGATAGACGCCGCTCTCCGGACCGTCGACAAAACCCTTCCATCCTACCTGCTTCAGATAGGGGAACTTCAGATAAGTCCACGGCTCGACGTGCTCCGCCACAACGTCCAGGTATTCGTCGGCGCTGTACTTCAGGAGTTCCGCGCCGTCGGGGCCGACCACACGCACCTGCCCGTCGTAGAAGTTGACCTGGTTGTTCTCGTCCACCAGCCCCATGTAGTACGTCTCGTGGGCAAACGCGTCGTTCAGGATCATGTCGACGTAGGCCTGGTTCTGCAAGACCACCTCGTCGAACAACTGGAGGGAGAACTGGGCCGTCTCAACGGAGCGCTCGGCGATCTCGACGATGCGCTTCCGTTCTTCCTCGGTGATGGGCTTGCTCATCCCGCCCGGGATGCAGCTCGCCGAATGGATATAGCGGCCGGCCACGATCTTCGCGATCTCGTGGTTCTCCTGCAGCAGCTGCACCACCCGGGCCCCGGTATCCTGGCCGACTTTCTGCACCACGCCCAGCAGGTTGCGCTGGGCCTTCGGCGCATCGGGACCTACGACGAAATCGGGTGCCGCCAGCGCGTAGAAGTGGGTGGCATGATCGGCGACGAAGAAGGACGCGTACAGCAGCTCGCGCAGCTTCTTGGCCGCTGGCGGTGGATCGACGTGGTACACCGCGTCGCCTGCCTTCGCGGCAGCGACGTGGTGTGCCAGCGGACAGACGCCGCAGATGCGCTGCGTGATACGCGGCATCTCCTCCACCGGCCGGCCCTCGCAGAATTTCTCGAACCCGCGCAGCTCCGGGATCACCAGATAGGCGTTAGCCAGCTCTCCGTCCTCGTTGAGGAAGAGATCGATCCGGCCGTGGCCCTCCAGGCGGGTAATGGGGTCTATACTAATCTTCTGGCTCATACTTCATCCTCTTTAGACTTCTTTCCGTACTTCAACGCGCTCAGGAAAGAGTTGGCCAATCCGAACCGGTAGCTGAGCCCGGCTGGATCGACAACCGTATCCATGATCTGTTCCACGGTCTCGGGATCATCGGTGTCGATCAGCGCGCCGATGGCGCTGAGCAACTTCGCACCTTGATCGACGACCCCCTCCGGCGCACCGTAGCAGCCGCGGCAGGGCATGTTGCCGCTGATACAAGGCAGCCCGCATCCGGCTCGGGTGACCGGCCCACAGCAGATGACACCCTGGGCCAGGAAACAGACCTCGGGGTCGAGCTCGACCTCGTGCGGCCGCTTCCATTCCTTCACGCGGAACCCGCCCTCCCCTTTCTCTCGAGGACAGACGTCGCAGTTCGTCTTGGCATCGGCGCCAATCGTGGCCCGCCGCTCCGGCAGCCCCCCGTTCAAGACCGTCTGGAAGACGTTCCACACCTGGTCGGCTACCGGCGGACAGCCAGGCATGAAGTAGTCAACGTCCACCGTCTGATCCAGCGTGAAGACCTGGTCGTAGAACGTGGGAATCTCGATGGTGCCCTCCGGCATCTCGACCGACGGGGTGGGGCGTGTCCCCCGCGAGTCGTCCAGGGACGGGGCGGTATCGAAGACCCGCTCCAGGACCGACTCGGCATCGTAGAAGTTCGCCAGGCCCGGGATGCCTCCGGTATGTGAGCAGGCGCCGAAGGAGACCAGGACCTTCGACTTCTGCCGCAGCAGCCGGGCGATGTGCTCGTTCTCGCTGGAGCGAATCGCCCCGTTGAAGAAGCAGACGTCGATCTCGTCGTCCTCCAGCGCCTCTACGTCGCTGTACTTGAAGTCCATCAAACAGGGCCAGAAGACAATGTCGACTTTCTCCCCCGTTGCTATGAGCTTCATCCCCAACTCGGTAATCGTGATCTCGCACCCGCCGCAGCTGGCCGCCCAGTAGAATGCGAGTTTGGGCTTTGCATTCGCCATTACTCTGCCTCCTTCCAGCTTACCAGGTGCTCCATCATTGCGTCTACCTCGCTGCGGATGCGGCCGCGATCCTGTGTGCCGATCTGTACGAAACGGACTCGACCGTCGCCCATGTTCATCTGGTCCAACGCCCGGTTCAACAGCCCGATCTTGCAGCTGCTGACCACGGTGCCGCGCTGATAATGGCACTCACCGGGCGCGCAGCCGCAGACCAGCACGCCGTCGATATCTGAGCCCAGCGCCATAAGCGCCATCTCGGGGTCGATGCGTCCGGTACAGGGGATATGCACCACCTGCACGTTCTCGGGGTAACTCTCGAGAAGCGTCACGTCTGCATCTGCCCGCAGGCACCAGTCACATACGAACGTGACCATCCGGGGCGCGCCGTTCCGTCGGGGGGCATCGAGCTGTGCTCGGATATCCTCGTTCGCGACACCGGGCCGTGCGATAGCACCCATCGGGCACGCCGCCACGCAGATCCCGCATCCCATGCATTTGTTCGCATCCACCTCGGAGAGCCGGTCCATCACACCGTCGAGCTCTTTCTCCACCAGGTGGGGCGCTTCATACGGACAGGTCATCACGCAGATGCCGCAGCCGGAGCAAAGCGACTCGTCCACCGAGACGGTCTCCAGCGGCGACTCATAGCCGGCCTCGACGGCCAGTTGTTTGACCGCGCCGATGACCTCCGATATATGGATCTCCTGGGGGCAGGCGGGATAGCAGAGGTCGCAGGCGGAGCAGAGCCACGTCGTTGGACTCTCGAACGCCTCCTCGCGCATGTCCATCATCACCATGCGCAGCAGGCGCCGTGGGTTGTACTCCGGCTCGACCTTCTGTTGAATCATACACTTGCTGACACACGTCCCGCACGAGTAGCACCTCTCGAGATGCTCACCACCGGGGATGGCGCGGACCTGGTCAGCGAAGGTTTGAGCTTGAGAACTGTGATCAGCCATTAAGCAATCTCCTACCGTCGTCTAGTTGCAAAAAGAGACCTATACGCCGTCGTCTTGGTGATCCTAAACCGCTTCCGGCTCTCTGGCCCTATGCGCCTCCGCGATCTCCTCTGCGAAGTCAGATGCCTCCTCAATCTGCGGCACCTCGCGCATACGCCGAGCTCTCCTCGCCATGTCAGGTCGCAACTCCTCGATCTCCTCCAGCAGCTCTTCTCTGGGGATTGAATCCAGCACCTCTTGCATCTCGTTGATCACCCGGGCGTACTTCTCACCCTCGGCTGCGCTGATCCATTCCACGCGGAACCGTCCAGGCGTCATGCCCATCCGCTCGAATCGTCTCAGCAACCGCTTGGCCCGGTGAGCGCCGACGCGCTGGCCCGTGATGTAGTGACAGTCCTGCTCATGGCAGCCGGAGAAGAGAACCGCTCCCGCTCCGAGGCGGAACGCCTCGTAGATGAAGTCCGCATCCATCCGCGCGGAGCACATCACCCGCAGACCGCGCTCGTTGGAAGAGTATTCGAAGTGACTGACGCCGGCCAGGTCTGCGCCGCCGTAGGAACACCAGTGGCAGCGGAAGGCCAGAATCTTCTCCTCTGGCTTGTCGGCCAGCAGGGTCTGCATCTGCGCCAGAATCTGTGCGTCGGTGAAGTGCATCTGCGTCATCGCGTTCTGGGGGCACTCCGCCACACACCCACCGCAGCCGTGACACTTGGCGGTCACGATGTTGGGCGCCTTTCCCTCTTCGTACTCAATCGCGCCGTAGGGGCACGCTCGCTCACAGAGACCGCACTTCTTGCCCTGTGCACTGATGCAGCGATCCTCCCACACAGCGGCGATGACGGGCTCGATCTCCCACTCATCGGCGTGGACCACTCGACCGGCTCGCGCAGCCGCGCCTGATCCCTGCGCGACGCTGGAGGGGATGTCCTTCGGCCCCTGACAGGCGCCGGCCAGGAACACGCCGTCGGTCGGCGTGTCGAGCGGCCGCAGCTTCGGGTGATACTCCATAAACCACCCGCCGGGGCTCTGAGCGATATTGAGCACAGAGCTGATCGAGTCGACGTCGGGCTGGGGCACAGCGGCCTGGTTCAGCATCACCATGTCGTATTCGCGCTCGGTGACCCGGCCCAGGTCTCTATCCTCCGACTCCACGTATAGATTGCCGGTATCGGGGTCCTCGGTGATCAGTCCCGGGCGACCCTGGATGAAGCGAATGCCCATCTCTCGCGCGCGGTTGTAGAACTCCTCATATCCCTTGGACGGTGTCCGGATGTCCATATAGTAGACGCTGAGGTCTATATCGGGATACGTCTGCTTGAGCAGAACGGCGTTCTTGATGGAGTACATGCAGCAGAAGTTAGAGCATGACGGGTTGAATCGTTTGTCACGGGAGCCCACGCAGTTAATGATGGCCAGGCGCTCGGGAATCTCACCGTCGCTTGGTCGGATCAGCTCCCCGGCCGTCGGACCGGCCGAGTTGTTGAGCCGCTCCATCTCGATGGCCGTGATCACGTTGGGGAAACGACCGTAGCCGTACTCCGACATCGCCGTAGGATCGAAGTGGTCGAAGCCCGTCGCCACGACGATGGAACCCACGTCCTCCCAGACAAACTCATCCTCCATGCTGAAGTCAATCGCATCCAGTTCGCCGCACGCCTCAACGCACTTGTAGCACTCGATGCAGGAGTCCATGTCAACGTTGTAGACCAGGGGCACCGACTGGCTCATAGGTACGTCGATTGCTCTCCGGGGGGCCAGGCTCAGCTCGAAGTAGTTGGGAACCTCGATGGGGCAGACCTCTGCACACTCGCCGCAGCCGTTACAACGGTCCTCGTAGACGAACCGCGACTTCTCCCGCAGCTGGACCTTGAAATTGCCGACGAATCCTTCAACTCGCTCCACTTCCGTGAACGTTCTTACATCTACCTTCGGGTGACGCGACGCGTCAACCATCTTGGGGGCGAGTATTCATATGCTACAGTCCATCGTG
>Ga0207797_1000015_pt1 | contig 115501 bp, 137 predicted proteins | sample PRCRCaboRojoPR_6_FD_187275 | JGI IMG/M metagenome (GOLD analysis project Ga0207797, IMG submission 187275) | Marine sediment microbial community from Cabo Rojo, Puerto Rico - PR CR 10% Liquid 1 (SPAdes) | ecosystem: Environmental > Aquatic > Marine > Coastal > Sediment | place: Cabo Rojo...
CTTCCATGATCGGAAGGGCTACGGGTTCATCGAGACGGACGAAGCAGACGACGACGTGTTCTTCCACATGGAGGACGTGGGCGGCCCCGACCTCGAGGAAGGGCAAGAAGTCGAATTCGACATCGAGCAGGCCGATAAAGGCCCCCGGGCGGTCAACCTACAGCGGCTATAACGGGACTGGTTTCTCCGATTATCTCGCTGTCGGCGAGCGAGAGCGCTGTTTCTCAGGCGACCTCCGGCGATGACGGGCCCTCAGACAGTTCGTCCGGGACCGACTCATCACCGATGCCGGTCGTGACGAGGAATCGGAGTCCCCGACGGACGCTCATGTCCACCTCGTGAACCGCCGCCTCTGGGACCACAGCCAGCCGGCCCCCGGTTGGGTTGGGGCTGTTCGGGAGGAACACGGTCACGGTCGATTCCTCCCGGACCGATTCGAAGGCGGGGTGGTCCTCCCCGGTCACGAAACCGACCGAATAGACGTCCTCCATTGGGTATTCGACCAGGACGACGCTCTGGAAGCTGGAGTCGCGTTCGACCAAGGAGTTGGCCACCTGCCGGATACTCGAATAGATGGTGTCCACGAGGGGAACCAGGTTGACCACCCGACCGAAGCTCCCGAAGACGCGCTTGCCGACGGTCCGCTTGGCGAGGTATCCCAGGACGACGATGACCGTGACGATGAGGAGGGCGGCGACCAGCCGGGCGAGCAGTTGGTCGTTGGCGGTATACCGTGTGAGGCCGGCGCCCTGGACCACGGGGTTCACGACGAGCAGCGCCCAGCCGACGAGTAGTCGGAGGATGTAGAGCGTGACGACCAACGGGGCGATCAAGAGCAGGCCCTTGACGAAGCTGTCTTTGAGCGAATCGAAAAGTCGCATGCCTCATTCATGGACGAAACGGCTGAAAAGCGTCCTGCCTACCGGCCCACCCCCGAACGGAAGTCCTGCTGGAACGACATGGCGTGGGCGTAATCGCCCTCCGAGAGCATGCCCACGACCCGCCCCTGATCCTCGACGAGGGCGAACAGGCCGCCGCCCTGGAGGAGGGCGAGCGTCTCGAACGCGTCCGCCGTGGAGGGAATCAGCGAGACGTCGCGCTTGATCGCCTCGACCGTTGTCGATTCTCGGTTCTGATCCTTGACCTGACGGACGTCGTTTAACGAGACGACGCCGGTGATCGAGCCGCTGGCATCGACGACTGGATAGAGCGTCTGGCGGTCGCGGATCATGTGGTCGATCAGCTCGGCCACGGAGGTTCTGGCGGATACGGTCTTGGGGTCCCGCGTCATGATGTCCCCGACCGTGATCCCCTCGAGCAGCTCGTCCAGGAGGACCGTCCGGGACTCGGTCGTTGCGGCACCGTAGATGAACAGCGCGAGGAGCAGGAGGATGACGTTGAACGACATCACGCCGACGACGGCGAACAGGATGGCGAAGATGACGCCGATCCGGCCGGCGATACGGGTAGCAGAACCATACGGCCGGTTTCGGGCGAGGATCGCTCGGAGGATCCGGCCGCCGTCCATCGGGAACGCGGGGAGAAGGTTGAAGATGGCCAGGGTGATGTTGACAATAGCGAGCCAGCCGAAGACGAAGCGAACGATGTTTGACGACGGCGGCAGCGCGAGTACGACCGCATAACAGCCGCCGCCGACGCCGACGCTGACCACGGGGCCGGCGATGGCGATCCAGAACTCCTTGTTCCACTCCTTCGGGATCGACCCAAGGGCGGCGATGCCTCCGAGGATCCACAGCGTGATCGATTCGATCGAGAGGCCGTATCGGAGTGCCACCCACGAGTGCCCCAGTTCATGCAGGGTGACGCTCACGAACAGCCCGATGGCCGCGAGGATGCCGATGACCCACGGCATCGAGCCCGCCCGGAGCACCCCGAGATTGAAGCCTTCCCCGGTGAGCCCCTCGATGAGGCCCGCGTAGATCTCGATCTGCCCGCCGCTCCCGATAAGCCACGCGAGGATCGGGAGAAAGACGACGAGCGAGACGTTGATCCGGATCGGAATCCCCCAGACCGTGGTTACCGTAAAATTCCGCATGCCCGGACGATAGGGGCCACGATCAATAAACAGGCCGATATGATCCGTTTTTCACTCCCGTTACGCAGGTGATGCCCATTCGAGGGGGCTGGATCTGTCCCGATCGTCTGAAAGAGATTGGCATCGCGCGCAGGGACGATGCGGATCGTCGAGGACGCCCTGGCTCAGGGCGACCGCCGTGCCCGCGGCGTGGATCTGACGATCACTGACTCGACCAGCCGGGGACGTCCGACACGAGGCGGTCCCACTTCTCTCATGTTGTTTTTGAACACGTCCGTTCACCGCCACTGATCGGCACTATTCAATCGGGTCGGAGCACGAGCTCGATCCCGTCCGGATCGGTCACCGATGCTCCATCGGACCGATCGACCTGGTGTCCTTCGGCCTCCAGGCGGGACAAGAGCGCCGACAGCGAGTCAATATCGGGGAGGACGACCTCGAACGAGATGAGGCCACGAGTGTCCCCAACCGGCTTGCTCCGACCGTTCCAGGTGTTCAAACCGACGTGGTGGTGATAGTCGCCCGCGGCGAGAAACATCGCTCCGTCCCACCCATCATCTCTGAGGTTCAAGCCGAGGTGGTTCCGGTAAAACTCGACGGATCGATCCAAGTCGGTCACCTCGAGGTGGACGTGGCCCATATCAGTCCCGGAGGGAAGCCGATCGTCACCGTTTGCCGTTTCGAGGAGATCGGCCTGATCGAGTGGAAGCGTGTCCATGGCGACCTGGCCATCCCCGCGGATTCGCCATTCCTCTCGTGGCCGATCGCAGTAGACCTCGACACCGTTTCCTTCCGGATCGCGGAGGTAGAGCGCTTCGCTGACGAGGTGATCCGACGCCCCCGTCAGCGCCGATCGGTCCTTACCCCGGGTCAGCGCGTCGGCCAGCGCGCCCCGGTCGGGTACCCGGATTGCGAGGTGGAACAGCCCGGCCGCCGCCCGGGGTCGGGACGGGGCGGTGGGGTCCTCGACGAGATGGAGCAATGGGCTTCGGTCGGTCCCTAACGTGAGCATCCCGTCCTTGCGGCTCACCACCTCAATACCGACCGTCCCCCGGTAGAACGGGAGTACAGTATCGATGGAGCCAACCCGAAGACTGACCGGTCCGATGTGAGCCGCTGCCGGAAGCGCATTCGTCGCCACTGCACGAAACGTAGGGATTGGATCCTGTTAACCGGTCGGTCGCCGGCAGAACTCCCGTGAATCGAGCGCAGTTTCGACATCAGGGCCTGGTCAGCGATGGGCGGCCCATAACCGCCGACAGTCGCGACACCAGATTCGGTGGGCCGGCGGATAGACGTCGAGGGGTTTGGCCCGGAAGCGGCCAGTCGCGGCACACCGTGGGCCATCGTCACCCGGGAGGTGGAGCGTCCCCGCCCCACCGGTCGCGACCAACACGGTCTGGACGGCTTCGTCCTGGGCTGGATCTGGCGACGGAGGGCTCATGTCCCAGCCATCGAAGTGGGAAGCCATATAGGTGTTGAATGAATATTCAATCAACATGCCGCCAGGCGAGCTGTTCGACGACGAGCCGGAAGGGACCCGCGAGGCCATCATGCAGGCCACCTACCGGGCCCTTCGGGACCACGGCTACGCCGGGCTCACCATCCAGAAGATCGGCGACGAGTTTCCCAAGAGCAAGTCGCTACTCTACCACCACTATGACGGTAAGGACGAACTGCTGGTTGACTTCCTCGAATCGATGCTCGATCGCTTGGAAACCGACCTTCCGGCTGGAGCGACCGGCGACGCCCACGAGCAGCTCGTGGAAATCATCGACCACGCCATCCCGCCGGTCGAGGACGATGAACGACGGTCGTTCATGGCGGCCCTGATCGAACTTCGGGGCCAGGCCGCCCACAATCCTGCTTTTCGTGATCACTTCACCCGGAGTGATCGCTTCTTCCGAGACCGTCTCGCTGACATCATTCGCCGCGGTGTCGATGAGGGGACCTTCTGTGACGTAGATGCTGAGTCGATTGCGGGCTTCCTTCTCACGACCATCACCGGGGCCATGCTCGTTGCCTCGACCACGGATAACGGAACGGAACTCGATGACGCCAAGCGAGAACTAATTCAGTATCTCGACCAGCGGCTGCTCGCCGAGGCTCGATGAGCCGCGGTCCGGGCCGCGATGTCAACGTCGTCGACGGGGCGCTGATCAAGCCGCTGATCGTCCTCTCGCTCCCGATCATCGCCACCAATCTCCTCCAGGTGGGCTACAACATCGCAGATACGTTCTGGGTCGGGCGGCTCGGCCAGGACGCGGTTAGCGCCATTTCGTTTTCGTGGGCCATCGTGTTCCTGATAATCACACTCGCCGGGGGGTTCGCCGTTGCCGGGACCGTCCTGGTCGCCCAAAACAAGGGTGCCGGCAACCTCGAGACCGTGGATCACGTGGCCGGCCAGACCATCGGGTTCGTGATCGCCGTCTCGGCCGTCCTCTCCGTTCTGGGGTACGTCCTCGCCCCGTGGCTACTCTCGCTGGTGGGAGCCGTTCCCGGGACCACCGTGTTCGATCTATCCGTCGAATACACTCGGACGATCTTTCTCGGGATACCCTTCGTCTTCGGGTTCTTCATCTTCCAGTCGCTGCTCCAGGGATGGGGCGACACCCGTACGCCGTTCTACCTCATGCTGTTCGGGGTGGTGCTCAACGTACTGATCGACCCCATCTTCATCCTCGGCTTCGAGGACAACGTCCTGTTCGAGGCCCTCGGCCTCGACGCGCTGCAGGCCAGCCTGTTCGCGGCGACCGGTTTCACCGGGTTCGGCGTCCAGGGGGCGGCCTTCGCGACGATTCTCTCGCGGGGGCTTGGCGCCATCATCGCGTTCGGCCTCCTGCTTTCGGGCTACGTCGGCCTCCAACCCGTCGTCTCCGATTTCTGGCCCAAACGGGAAACCGTCCGCGAGATCATCCGAATCGGGGCGCCGGCCAGCGTCGAGCAGAGTACTACTTCGCTGAGCGTTACGATCCTCACCGCCCTGGTTGCGATCGCCGGAGCTGAGGCCGTTGCCGCGTACGGCATCGGATCCCGGCTGGTGACACTGGTTGTTCTCCCCGCCCTCGGGTTCGCCCGCGGGACCGAGACGGTGGTCGGGCAGAACCTCGGCGCAAACCAGGCCGATCGGGCCAGACGGGCCGTTCTCGCGGCCGCCGGATTGATCGCCATCGTCCTCGCCGGCTTCAGCCTCGCCGCGCTCGCGTACGCTGAGACCTTGACGGCGGTCTTCATCACCGGCCCCGACTCCGGGATCGTTATCGAGATGGGCGGGGATTTCCTCCGGATCGTCGGTGCCTCCTTCGTCTTCCTCGGTGTCTTCCAGATCGTCCAGGGTGGGTTCCGGGGCAGTGGCAGCACCCGGCTCGCGATGGTCTTCTCCATCCTCGGGCTGCTGGTCATCCGGATCCCGGCCGCCTACCTCGGGTTGACCTGGTTCGGCTTGGGCGAAACGGGCGTGTGGTACGGGATTGCCCTCTCGAACGTGGTTATTGCGGTCGTCGTGCTGGGGTGGTTCTTCCACGGCACCTGGACCGAGAACGTCCTCGACGAGCGGCCGGATCCGTCCGCGGTGCAAGATTGAATCTCGGGTGTCGATGGTTTTCACACTCGGGTGAACAGCCAGACGGCGAAGACCGCGACCACGACATGCATCGTCATGAGGACGATGATCCCGGCCGTCGTCGATCCCGGGAACGTCGGGGCGAGCGTGAAATCTGGGACGAACGATAAAACGAGAAAGACCAGTGCGAGGGTTCGGAACGACCGGTCAGGGTCGTTCGCGAGGCGTGCCAAGATGGCGTATGCGATCGTCGCCCCGATCGCCCCGGCAGCCGTGAGGAAGAGGACGCTCCCATAGCTCAGCGGCCGGAAGATCGGTACCACGCCGCCCGCTCGAACAATGAACAGGAAGACCGCGTTCGCGACGAGTGAAAGCGCGAGTACTCCGGACCCTCGCTGGGCGATCCATACCATCGACCGGCGGGAGACGGCCCCCTCAGGCATCGCCCTGAGGCTCCACCGTGAGATCGATTACGACCGTTTCGTCGATGCCATCGATCAGCTCCTGTTCCGACGGGGGATCATCTCCGACAACCTCGAGGCCGATTCGCCTCGCAGCATCGAGCCCGTGTTCGTCGATGAACTGCAGGATGTAGCAGGCGACGGAATCAGGGGCTTCGACGGGAACGGCTTCGGCGGTTCGCCACTCCCTACGAAGAAGAAGTGACACCCTTGCTCCACCTCTGAGATTCCTCCACCAGTCGCTGTGGGTAAACACCACTAACCCGTCTCCGAATCGGTGATACCCGACCGGTGTCGTATACTCCCGCCCACTCCGTCGCCCGGTGAACCTGATCAGCATCAGCGCATCGCTGACCAGCCCGTGGAGCGGTGATCGGAGGAGGAAGCTCAACAGTGGGTTGATGACCGCATGAAAGAGCCACTGGGCCGGTGGGTCCCGCTCCCGGATGGCTGGCCGACTCGTTTCGGTCGTCATTCGCAGCATTAGGCGACGATCGGGCAAATACCTGTTGAATGAACGTTCAATCAGCTCTCACGTTCCGTCCCGAACCTTGACAGTCGAAGCCCCGCCAACCGAGTGATAGAGAAGGGGTCGCGTTCGTCGATATGTGTTTTTCCCAATGGCAGTCGATGCGAGACTCATGGAACAGTGGTCATCGCAAACCGGATTTCTCCTCGCCGCCGTCGGGGCGGCGGTCGGCCTGGGCAATATCTGGCGGTTCTCCGCTGTGGTTGGCCAGAATGGTGGTGGCGCTTATCTCATCCCCTATCTGCTCGCTGCGTTCGTGTTCGCCCTTCCCCTCTTGATCTTGGAACTCGCCGTCGGTCGGTCACTCAAAGCAGACGTTGTCGAGGCGTTCCGCTCGGTCAAACCACAATACGAAGGACTCGGGTGGATCGTCTCCGGGTCGGTCGTCCTTATCCTGAGCTACTACCTGGTGCTCACCGGGTGGGTATTTTCGTTCATGGCGGCCGCCATTGCGGGCGTCGATCTCCGGTTCGCAGGGTTCTCCACGACACTCTGGCCCCTTCCAGGATTCGTGTTGGCGACGATCCTGACCGGCTGGATCGTCGGCTCGGGCGTCCGATCCGGCATCGAACGCATGGCGAACATCGTGATGCCGGTCATCTTCGTCGTGCTCGTGCTCCTCGCGGGGTATGTCACCACCCTGAGCGGGTTTTCGACTGGGACGGCGTTTCTGTTCACGCCCGATTTCTCCGTCCTCGCTGATCCGTTCATCTGGAGTGCCGCCTTTGGCCAGGTTTTCTTCTCGCTCTCGGTTGGCCAGGGGATCATGCTGACGTATGGGAGTTACCTGGGCGATGATATCCCGATCGGGCGGTCCGCCCTCGCGATCACGGTGGCCGATATCGTCATCGCTATCCTCGCCGGAGTGATTATCTTCCCCATCGTCTTCACCTTCGGCCTCGAGGCGTCGCTTGGCAGCCAGCTTGCCTTCTCAACGCTCCCAGAGGCCTTCGCCGCCATGCCATTCGGCCGGGTGGTGGCGGTGGCCTTCTTCGGCCTTCTCTTTTTGGCGGCCCTCACCTCGTCGGTGTCCCTGCTTGAGGTGGGCGTGGCGGCGACGATCCGAAAGACCCGCTGGTCACGGCTCCGGACGACGTTGGTCCTGACGGCCGGTATCTTCCTGCTCGGAATACCCTCGGCAATGAGCTACACGGCACTCGGCTGGCAGTTCGCCGGAGTCCCGGTCCTCGACTGGATGGACGAGACGGTCGGGACACTCGCCCTCCCCATCACAGCCTTCCTGATCGCGATCGTTTTCGCGTGGATGCAGGACCGCGAGACGGTGTTTGCCCAGCTCGGACACCCATGGCTCCTCCCGGTGCTCCGGTATCTCATCCCGGCAGTCCTGCTCGTCGTGACCGGTCTGCGGCTCGTGACGGCGTTCGACTTCCCCGGCTGGCACCTCCTCCCGGATTTCCAAGCCGTCGGGACCTCGTCTCAGATCGCCTTCATGCTCGTCATTCTCACCGTTTTGTACGTGATCGGCCGACGCTTACGTCGATATCATCAACATAATCGAGTGCGGAAGGATCGACAATGACGACCGAACCAAGCCCGTTTCGTTTCGACGCCGAGGTAGCTCCGGGCAACAAACGGCACCTCCGCGTCGAGATCTCCGAGACCTATCTCGGTGACCCGATCGAAATTCCAGTCACGATCATCAACGGGATCGAAGATGGGCCCCGCGTTTTCCTGACCGCCGCCTCCCACGGCGACGAACTCAACGGTGTCAAGATCCTGCAGGAGACAGCCCACAAGTACGATCCACGTGACATCCACGGCACACTCGTCTGTCTGCACGTCCTGAACATCCCCGGCTATCTCGCCCAGGAGCGCTACATTCCGATATACGATCAGGATCTCAACCGCTCGTTCCCGGGAAAGCGATCCAGCACGACCGCCGAGCGGATGGCCAACGAGATCTGGACCCGGTTCGTCAGCCAGTGCGACTTCGGGATCGACTTCCACACCTCGACCCGGAACCGGACGAACATGTTCCACGTCCGGGCGCACATGGGCAACGATGCGGTCGATCGCCTCGCTCGCGCTTTCGGGGCGAACCTGATCCTCACGGGAACGGGTGATCAGGGATCACTACGAACGGTGGCGACGAACAACGGCATCCCGACCATCACCGTCGAGATGGGCAAAGCCCAGCGGTTCGAGCCTCCGCTCATCGGGCGGGCACTCGACGGGATCGAGAGCGTTCTCGCCGAATATGACGTGCTCCCCGACGCGGCCGTCGAATGGGCTGGCTGGTTGGAGGTGATCGAGACGGCACGCGTCGAAAAGACCTGGCTCCGGGCCGAGGAGGGCGGGCTCGTGGACATGCAGTGGGGCCCGAGCCCGATCGTTATGCAGGGCGAGACCATCTGTACCATCTCCGATCACTTCAAACGCGAGGAACACGCCGTCACTGCCCCGTTCACCGGGATCATCGTTGGTTTTTCGGAGAACCCCGTCGCCCAGCCCGGCCACCCGCTCTGTCACCTCATTCGCATCGACGAGGAGACCCGCGAAACGATCGAACAGCAGATCGAATCCGGCGAGCTGGATGGCTATCGGATGTGGGGGAAAAAGCTAGCAACGGTCGAGGAAGAGGACTGAGACACGCGATCGGCACCACGTCTTTCAGGCTGGAGACACAATCCGAAACCACCGATGGAGTTCTCGACGCTTCGCCAAGCCCTTCGACAGGCGTGTGAATTCCCGGTCGACCAGCCGACGCTCATCGAGATCGTGGGTGACGTGCAGATCGAGTCGCCGACCGGAGAACCAGTCAGGGTCGAGACGCTGCTTCGACGGACCGACGAGTCGACCTAACGGTCGGTCCACGGGGTCGAGACCTCGGTGGCCGGGACCCTCGACGGCTCGTTCGTCGGCCGCCGGCAATATGATGATCGGGCGCATAATCCGACTCGGTCGTGCGACCTCTCGTTTTAACCCCAGAGGTGAGTAGCCATGCCGCAGGCGATCGACTTCACCACGTTCGTGAGCCTGGTCGAGGGAAGCGAACCGAACGTCCCGAACATTCAGGAGCTGGCCAGCGTCTGGGGCCAGATCAAACAAGAACTCGACGAGATCGGCGCTGAGGCCCTGGAGTCCTTCGCCGTCCTCGGCGAGGTGGACTTCATCCTCATCTTCGAAGCGGAGGACATGGACACGGCCTTCAAATCTGATGTGGTGCTTGAGCGACACGGCTTAAGCGTACAGACCAGGGAGATCAAGCCGACCGAGCACTTCGCCAAGCTGGTCGAGAACTCGTGACTGCCCCATTCCTCGACACAGAATTAAATCGCGAGAGCCCGTCTGAAATCACGTGGCGTCAGTAACATCAAAGCTCGCGCGGCTCCCTTCCAACCGACCCCTCCTGGCCCTCGGCATCGCAATCCTCGCCTGCGAGGTGGTTGGGGCCTCAGGCGGCGTCTTCACGGCGATGGGGCTCGAGTCGTGGTATCCATCGTTATCCAAACCAGCGCTGGCACCGCCGAACTGGGTGTTCGCCCCGGTCTGGACGACCTTGTTCGCCCTAATGGGGGTGGCCGTCTGGCTGATCTGGCGAGAGGTCGACGGAGCGCAGGCGTCCGCTGCCAAAGTCGCTCTTTGGGTGTTCGCCGGCCACTTTGTCATTAATCTGGCGTGGTCGGCAGTATTCTTTGGCGCCCAGTCCCTCGCCGGTGGCTTTGCGGTTCTCATCCTGCTCTGGCTCGCGATTCTGGCGACGATTTGGGCCTTCGATCGGGTCGACCGCCGGGCGGCGCTGCTGCTCGTTCCATACCTCGCCTGGGTAACCTTCGCCGGCTATCTCAACTTCGCAATCTGGATGCTGAACAGCTGAAAACGCCCTCGAACCTAGGTCGCTTCGTCCGTGAGCAGCCGCCGGAGAACCAGGTGGAGGATCCCTCCGTTCTCGATGTAGCGGACGGCGGCCGGCGTCCCGACCTGGGCGGTCACGTCGAACTCGACGGTCGAGCCGTCATTGTGCTCGGCGACAACCGACAGCTCGTCGTTGATCTGCAGACCATCGTCGAGGCCGTGGAGCTCGAACACCTCCGAGCCGTCGAGCCCGAGAGATTCCCAGGAGTCCCCCTCCTGGAACTGTAGCGGGAGGACGCCCATACCGACGAGGTTGTCACGGAAGATGCGTTCGTAGCTCTCGGCGATGGTCGCCCGAATCCCGAGAAGGTCGGTCCCTTTGGCGGCCCAGTCGCGGCTCGACCCGGTCCCGAACTCGACGCCGGCGAGCACGACCAGTGGCGTCTCCTCCTCGCGGTAGCGCTCGCTCGCCTCGAAGACGGTCGTCTCCTCGTCCGTCGGGTGGTGAACGGTATAGCCACCCTCCACATCGTCGAGCATCTCGTTCTCGATCCGGACGTTCGCGAACGTCCCCCGCATCATGACCTCGTGGTTGCCCCGGCGTGCCCCGTAGGTGTTGAACTCATGTGGCTCGACGCCATGGTCCCTGAGCCACTGCCCGGCCGGTAGATCGGAACTGAACGGCCCGGCGGGGCTGATGTGGTCGGTCGTCACGGTGTCCCCGAGGAGCATCAGGCACCGGGCCCCGTCGATATCTTCGACGCCCGGCGCCTCCAGCGGGAAGTCTTTGAAGAACGGCGGCTCACGGATGTAGGTGGACTCATCGTCCCACTCGTAGACATCGCCCGTCGGGGCGTCGAGGCGTTCCCAGCGCTCGTCGCCTTCGAACACCTCGGCGTACTTCTCCCGGAACATCGACGCGTCGACGTTGTTGTGGACCATGTCGAGCACCTCGTCGGCGTCGGGCCAGATGTCGGCGAGGTAGACCGGTTCGCCGTCCGTGCCCGTGCCGATCGGCTCGGTTTCGAGGTTGATGTCCATCCGTCCGGCCAACCCATAGGCGACGACCAGTGGCGGGCTGGCGAGGTAATTCGCCCGGATTTTCGGGTGGATGCGCGCCTCGAAGTTGCGATTGCCCGAGAGCACGCTCGTCGTCCAGAGGTCGTGGTCATCGATGGCCCGTTCGATCGAGTCCGGGAGCGGGCCAGCATTGCCGATACAGGTCGTACACCCGTATCCGACGACGTAGTAGCCGAGCTCCTCGAGATAGGGGAGGAGTTCCGAAGCTTCGAGATAATCGGTCACGACCTTGCTCCCGGGGGCGAGGCTCGTCTTGACGTACTCGGGCACCTCGAGGCCGGCCTCGACGGCGTTCTTCGCGAGCAGACCAGCGGCGAGCATCACGGAGGGGTTCGACGTATTGGTACAGCTCGTGATGGCACTCACGACGACGCTTCCGTGGCCGATCTCGGTCGACTGCCCGTCGATATCGACCTCGACCCGCTTGGTCAGATGGCCTAGGTCGGGTGTCGTCTCCGGCGCGTCGGGCTCGACGAGTTCGCCACCATCCGCCTCGAGGTAGTCTTGGCCGCCCTCGCCGAGCCAGCGGATGAGCTGCTCCTGATCCAGGTCATCGAGGTCGTCCTCGAACTCGCCGTGGAGGAGCTGGCGGAAGTGCGACCGCATCTTACCCATTGGGACCCGGTCCTGGGGTCGCTTCGGGCCGGCCAAACTAGGCTCGACGGTCCCGAGGTCCAGTTCAACGGTTTCGGTGTATTCGGGGTGCTGTTCGCCGAAGAGGCCCTGCGCCTCGAGGTACTCGCGGACGAGCTCGATGTGCTCCGGTTCGCGGCCCGTGAGCTCGAGGTAATCGAGCGTCGCCTCGTCAACCGGAAAGACGCTGATGGTCGAGCCCTGCTCGGGTGCCATGTTGGCGAGGGTGGCCCGGTCCGGTACCGTGAGCGAGGCCACCCCGGGGCCGAAGAACTCGACGAATCGGTCGACCACGCCCACCCTCCGGAGCTCCTCGGTTACATGCAAAACGAGGTCGGTCGCCGTCGCGCCCTCGGGAAGTTCCCCCGTGAGCTTGACGCCGACCACCTCCGGGAGTTTCATCGTGATGGGCTGGCCGAGCATCGCGGCCTCGGCCTCGATCCCGCCCACGCCCCACCCGACGACACCGATCCCGCCGATCATCGGGGTGTGGCTGTCCGTGCCCACGAGCGTGTCCGGGAGCAGCCACTGCTCGCCATCGACCTCTCGGTTGTGAACGACACGGCCGAGGTGCTCGAGGTTGACCTGGTGGACGATCCCGGTCCCGGGCGGGACGACCCGGAAATTGTCGAAGGCGTTCTGGGCCCACTTGAGCGCCTTGTATCGCTCGCCGTTTCGCTCGTATTCCATCTCGACGTTCTTCTCATAGGCCTCCTCTGAGCCGAAGTAGTCCACCTGGACGCTGTGATCGATCACGAGGTCGCACGGAATTTCCGGTTCGACGACGGTCGGCTCGACATCGTTCCGGTCGGCCGCCGAACGGAGGGCGGCGAGATCGACCACGGCCGGCACGCCCGTCAGGTCTTGGAGAACGACCCGCGAGGGATTGAACGGCAGCTCGACGTCGGGGACATCTGGCCCCCAGGAGGCGACGTTTTCGACATCGGCCTCGGTGATAATGTCCCCGTCGACGTTCCGGAGGACCGATTCCAGGAGGATCCGGATGCTCACCGGGAGACGGTCGAGCTCACACAGCCCTTCGTCCTCGAGGACGGTGAGGTCCGCCATCTGGTACGTCTCGCCGTCGTGTTCGAGGGCTCGGATTGCCCCAAACGGATCAGCAGTCGGCATTGTCCACCACTATGGTCGCTGGATGCTTCAATTGCCCTATCCCCGGCCCGTAGGTCACTCGCCCGGTCCGGGAGCCCGATCGCCCTGGTCTACGCCGGCCGGTTCCTCCATCAGGTACCCCGCTAGCGCCGTAACCAGACCCGCGGTCCCTAGCGTGAGGAGCGCTGGCGTGAACGACCCCGTCAGATCGCGGAGCGCGCCGATCAGAAACGGCCCCATGAACCCGCCGACCTCGCCAACCGTGAAGATGAGCCCGGTCGCGACGGCCGTGAGCCGGGGGCCGATCCCCGACAGCTCGATCGGGATCGACCGGATGAGCGGCGAGAGCCCGCCGATAACGAAGATCCCCACCAGGACGAGCGAGACGGCCAATCCCCACACGGTGTCGAGCCCGACGAGCCCGAGCATCCCGAGCGCGCCGGCAAGCCCGCAGACCATAATGGGGAGCCGACGCGTCGAGAAGCGATCGGAGAGCGCGGGAATGCTTACGACGCCAAGGATGCGGATGAGAATGAACCCGCTGGTTACGCTCGCCGCCAACGCCGGTGTCACGCCCCGCGCCTCGAGGATCGCCGGGAGCCAGTTGGAGAGGCCGTGGCTAATGAACAGCCGCATCGTCCCGACGACCACTACGAGCAGTAGCCCAGTGTGGGTGAGCACCTGTCGGAGGTCGCTCCGGGCGGACGCGAGCGAGAAGGTTTGGTCGGACGATTGCCCGCCGTGCTGGTCGACGCGATCCCAGAGGAGCCGGGCGAGCACGGTCCAGGCGACGGCGAATCCAATGACGAGCAAGCCGGTATACTGAAAGAACGGGCGCCAGCCCCCGACCAGCGGGCCGATCAGTGGCCGAGCCGTGGCGAACACCGTCGCACTCCCGAGCGTCGCCCCGACGATGTAGACCGATGACATTGATCCCGACCGCTCGGGTGGAAACAGCTCTGCGACGAGTTTGGGCAGGCCGAACGTCACGGCGGTCCCGCCGACGCCCAGCAGGAACGTCGGGATTAACATCGTCTGAAAGCCGGTCGAGAGCCCTCGGAACAGATGGGCGATTCCGATGATGACGAGCCCGAGACCAAGAGCGGTCCGCGAGCCTAACCGGTCGATCGCGAGGCCTGACACCAACGAGAGCGGAATGTAGCTCAGCTGGACGGCACCGGTCACGAGTCCGGCTTGTGTATTGGTAAACCCGAGGTCCGCGATGACCGGGACGAGGTAGGCGGCGAGCGAGAACCACGCGAACATGAACAGGAAATACCCCACGGTGGCGAGTCCCAGCAGGACGGTCGATTCGATCGAGATCGGACGGTCAGCCACGAATCGAACAGCGAGGCACGGCCCCTTGAAATCGGCTGAATTCCGATGGCGGCGACCGGCATTTAATGGCCGATTGTCCGACGGAGAGCGCCTGAGCGTCGCACAAAGGGCCGATTAATTAATACCGGTTTCGTCGCCAGTGAGCCTGTGCTGGAATTGGCGTTGTTACTCCTGGTTGGCGGCATCGTCGTCCCGGCCACCGCCCAGTTCGCGATCGGCGTGGGATTCGAACTCGGACGGGTGGTCCATTCCGCGAACAAACTGCGGCCCTGATCCCGGCGGCGACCCTTGCCGGGCTCGTTGGAACCTGCCCGTACAGCGATCGCCCGATCCATCCCGATAGTTTTCGGGGTCTGGCGGCGGCCATGCACATCCGGACTAACTATTTTATACTGGGTTTCGTTAGGTAATTTGCAATGGCACAGTCAACCGCGACCGGCACGGCACATCCGACCGCCGAGGAGGTCCAATCGACAATGGGATCGATCAAGAAGATGCTCATGGTTGGCGGCCTGTTCGCCGCCGTCGGCTATCTCCTCATTATCGGGGCGTTGGTGGTGGAACTCACCCAGTTCCACCCCTTGCTTGAGCAATTCTTCACCACGCAGACCGCCCATAGCCTCGCCGGCGGCGGGCCCGACCGAGTCGGACAGGCGGCGCTAAACAGCCAACTCTCGACCATCCACCAGTTCCCCTCGACCCTGCTATGGATGAAGCTCGGCGGGATCGGTCACATTCTGGTCGGGATCTTCATCGCGCTAGCGGCCATCATCCGCGCGCTCGCCCTGATGCCCGATCGGCTCGGAATGATCGTGGGATCGGAGCAATAAGTCCAGCCCAAACCCACCAGCACATACCGGGGACGGGCGAGAACGACATTTTAAGATACCCGCTCCTGCTACCGTTGGTACGGGGCGGATAGCCTAGCCCGGACAAGGCGATGGCTTCCGGAGCCATAGATCGCGGGTTCGAATCCCGTTCCGCCCGCTCCATCCATCCGACGGGTTCTCAGGTGTCGGGAACTACGGCAATCCGTTATCGTCCCCGCCGCCCATTTTTCGCCCATGAACGAAACCGCAACCACGCAGGAGCCCCAAGCAGCCTCTACACTGATCAGGCCGCGGCTGCTCGCCCAGGCCGTCGCCTTCTGGTTCATCCTCGCCGTCATCGGCGTCCTCAACGGGATCTTCAGGGGCTTGGTCATCCAGCAATACGTCGACGAGTACGCGGCCCACGTCCTCAGCACGCTCGCAACCGGCCTACCGGCCTTCGCGATCGCGATGTTCCTCTATTTCCGCACGACACGGAACCACACCGCCCGGGAGCTCGCCGTGATCGGTGGCCTATGGATGACCATGACGGTCGCTTTCGAGTTCGGTTTCGGCCACTACATCATGGGCCACCCGTGGTCGAGGTTGCTGGCCGATTACAACCTCTTCAACGGTCGGCTCTGGATTCTGGTCCCTGCCCTTCTCCTACTCGGCCCCTTCATCTTCGGCGGCTATCTCCGGCGCTGAGTCGTCGAGGTTCTCGCCCTGATACGTCCCCTCGTAGGCCCCGGAATGCTCGGCCTGAGCGTAGACCATCTGGGCGATCCGTGCACCGGCTTCAATCTGGATCTCGTGGAATACCTGTAGCAGGCCCTCGCCACGCCCAACGTACCCGGCGTCCCAGACGGCCGTGTTCAGCATACACGAGTTGCGCATCAGCGACGATCGGGGAAAGATGAACCCGACGTGGCCCGGCGGAATGCTCACCGTCTCATCGTAGCGGGCGATGTAGCCCCCCGGCCCGAGGACGAAGGTCCCGTCCTCGGCCTCGAGTTCCCGGCGCTCCCCGACCCGCTTCCCGTCCCGTCTGATCTGCCCTGGTTCGACCTGTTCGTAAACCGTCTCGAGCCTGAGATCGACCCCGTTCGGCTGCACCTGTTCCTCGGTCACCGGTTCGATGTGCTCGGCCACGAACCGGCCGGGTTCAAACATGGCCTGGTCATCGACGTCAGGGGTAATCAAGCATCGGTATACAGGTTCATTCCTCGGTTACGATTCCGCCGTACCGCGGCCGTCTCGCCGGGTTTATAGTCGTGGCGCCGCCATCTGTCGGACGATATGGGACAGACGCTCACGGAGCAGATTCTCTCCGACCACCTCGTCGACGGCGAACTCGAAACCGGCGAGGAAATCGGCATCGAGATCGACCAAGTCCTCACCCAGGATACGACGGGGACGCTGGTCTGGCTCCAGTTCGAGGCGCTCGACCTCGACGAGGTCCAAACCGAGCTGGCCGCACAGTACTGTGACCACCAGACCTACCAGTTCGACTTCAAGAACACCGACGACCACCGCTTCCTCCGCTCGGCGGCGGGCACGTTCGGCGCCCACTTCTCCCGGCCGGGCAACGGCATCTGCCATCAGGTGCACAAGGAGCACTTCGCCGCACCGGGCAAGACGATGCTCGGGTCGGACTCCCACACGCCCACCCCCGGGGGCCTAGGCGAGCTCGCGATCGGGTCCGGCGGCCTTGACGTGGCCGTCGCGATGGGTGGCGGCCCGTACTACATCGAGATGCCAGAGATCGTCGAAGTTCGGTTGGAGGGCGAGCTCGGCGAGTGGACAACCGCAAAGGACGTCATCCTGGAGATGCTCCGCCGGCTCTCCGTCAAGGGCGGCGTCGGCAAGATTTTCGAGTTCTCCGGCCCAGGGGTCGAGACCCTCTCCGTGCCCGAGCGGACCACCATCACGAACATGGGCACCGAGCTCGGCGCGACGTCGTCGATCTTCCCCACCGACGAGAAGACCAAGGATTTCCTGAAACGGCTGGGGCGAGAGGACCAATACGTCGAGCTCGGCCCGGACGAGGATGCCGATTACGACGACCAGATCGTCATCGACCTTTCGGAGATCGAGCCGCTGATCGCGACGCCATCGATGCCCGACAACGTCGTCCCCGTCCGCGAGGTCGCCGGGACCGACGTCGAGCAGGTCATCATCGGGTCGTGTACCAACGGCGCCTACGAGGACATTCTCCCGTCGGCGAAGATGCTCGAGGGTCGCGAGATCGACAAGCGGACCGAGATGATCGTCGCCCCCGGATCAAAGCAGGCCAGCGAGATGCTCGCCCGCGAGGGGTGGACGGCCGAGATGATGGCCGCCGGCGTCAACTTCTCCGAAGCGACTTGTGGGGCTTGTATCGGGATCGGTCACGTTCCCGCCTCCGACTCGGTCAGCCTGCGGACCTTCAACCGCAACTTCGAGGGGCGCTCCGGCCTCGAAGAGGATCGGGTCTATCTCTGTTCGCCCGAGGTCGCGACGGCGGCCGCGCTGGCCGGCGAGATCATCGATCCGCGTGACCTGGCTGAGCAGCTGGGCGATCTCGAGGATCCAGGTTTCGAGATGCCCGACTCCTACTACGGCTCGGACGCCGACCTGATCGCCCCGGACGAGGCGGTCGACGACGACCTCGTCAAGGGCCCGAACATCGGGGACGTCCCGCTCAAGGACCCGATGGAGAACGAGATCGAGGGGCCGGCACTGTTGAAGATGGGTGACAACATCACGACCGATCACATCATTCCGGCGACCCAGGACATTCTGATGTACCGGTCGAACATCCCGAAGCTCTCCGAATTCACGCTGTCCAGGGTCGATGATGACTTCGCCCAACGGGCATTGGATGCCGATGGTGGCTTTCTGGTCGCGGGCGAGAACTATGGCCAGGGCTCCTCGAGGGAGCATGCGGCCCTCTGCCCGATGTTCCTCGGCGTCGACGGCGTGCTCGCCCAGAGCTTCGCCCGGATCCACCGGGCCAACCTGTTCAACTTCGGCCTGATCCCCCTGACGATCGACGAGGACACCTACGAACGCATCAGCGAGGGCGACGACATCGAGATCGTCGAGGATGTTGCCGCAGCCGTGCGATCCGGTGCCGAGGAGTTCACCATCCGCGTCAACGGCGAGTGGGAGGCGGAGGCGGAGCTGGACGCCTCCGCCCGCGAGCGCGAGATCCTCGCCGACGGGGGCAAGCTTCCCCACACGAAGATGCAGGCCGGGGGCGGCTCGCCCGCCACCGCTGACTGACCCTCAGGGCCACGGACGCCAGTGCCATCAAGCCCCGGACCGGTCTGGCGACGGCCGGGTATCCGTCTACGATACCGTGACACAGTGCGTTACCCGATCGAGAGCTATGTATGGGTTCGTCTCAACACTAGTGGAGCCCGGCGATGAGCCGGGTGGTGGGGGATGCCGAGCCAAGCGTCAGGTACGTGGTCGGGAGCCTGATCGCCGGCGTCTTCTTCGGTGGATTGGGCGGAGGGGTAGCCTTCCCAACCCTACCGACGCTCGGGCCCGTGCTCGGCATCTCGCCGTTCGTCGTCGGCCTCATCCTCTCGTTCAATCGGTTTACCCGGTTAGTGATGAACACGCCGGCCGGCCAAATCCTCGACACGGTCGGCACACGGCAGCCGATGATCGGGGGCTTCTTCCTCCAGGGGTTGGCCCCGTTCGGGTACATCCTCGGGTTACATGCCGACCTCCTGCCGCTTGATAGCGCCACCGTTTTCCTCCTCTCCCGTGGGGCGTGGGGGATCGGCTCCGCGTTTGTCTTCGTGGGTGCCTTCACCACGATTACCCACGTGACGACGCCGGACAACCGGGGGACCTGGATCGGCTACATGCGGGGCGGTCAGAGCCTCGGGTTCCCTACCGGGCTCGTTGTGGGAGGACTGGTTACTGATGCGGTCGGCTATTCGGCCGCGTTCTTGGTGGCCGGCTGTGCCGGGCTATTCGCCGCCGTCGTCGCGCTCCTGGTTCTACCCGACATGCGGCCCGATGTCGCGGCGCCGAGTTCGTTACGCGAAGTGCCCAGGATCGTCCGGGCCGACGTCCGAATCCTCAGCGTTGGGATCGTCAACTTCATGGTCCGTTTCCTGTTCGCCGGGGTGCTCCTCTCGACGGCGGTCCTCTACGCCGAAGCCTACGACATCACGATTGGCCTCCTCTCGGAAACTGGGGTGAGCGGCGTCGTGATGGCCATCAGCGTCCTGAGTGCGAGCATTACCACGCTTCTCGTGGGGCGCTACTCCGATCAGTTATCGAACCGGGCGGCCCTGACCCTCCCCGCCCTTGGCATGCTCTCATCGGGGTTCGGGATCCTGGCATTCTTCCCGTCGTTGGTCACGACCATCATAGGGGTGGCCCTCATCGGTATCGGCGTTGGCGGGGCAAACCCTCCGTTGCTGGCCTATCTCGGCGATTTGAGCCCGGCTGACGATGTTGGCAAGCTCGGCGGCGTGTACAACGTCTTCGGGGATCTCGGTTCGACCCTCGGACCGCTCGTCGCTCTGCCGCTGCTCCCGGTCCTGGGCTTCCGATGGGAATATCTGGCGTGTGTTGGCCTCGTCGGGCTGGTCAGTGTCCTGGTGGCGAAGACGCTGTATGGCGACACCGCCGCACTTGATCCGTCGGTCGTCGGTGAGGAATGAATCGGGCTCAGTCGTCCGGTCTGGAACCGGTGGAAAGAGGGCTTTTATCCGCTGCCCGTGAACGTGATCCATGGCCCAATTCGTGGCCTTCGATGACGAGGTCGAGATCCACGGTCAGGCCGTCGTAGGTGTGCTCGATGAGGTGCTCCCAATGTTTTCAGGCCACTACCGAACGACGGCGAAGGAGGTCCTCGAGGCCCAGGGGATCACCGATCCCCGGCCGGACGCATGGTACCCCCAGCAGGCCTGGCTCAACGCGCTCGAGGCGGTAGCCGACGAGCTCGAACCTCACCTCCTCGACCGGCTTGGCGAACAGGTCCCCAACGTCCCAGGGTTCGCCGGCGAGTCCGAATCCGTCGAGGCCGGGCTTCAGTCGATCGACGTGGCTTATCAACGGAACCATCGCGGCGGCGATCTCGGCTACTATCGATTCGAGAAAACTGCGCCGCAGCAGGGACTGCTCGAGTGCCGGAACCCCTATCCCTGTGTGATGGACCGCGGGATCGTTCGTGGGGCGGCCAAGCGTTACGCCCCGCTCGATTCATTTGTTTTCGTTGAGGAAGATGGCTCGGCCTGTCGACGCCGTGGCGACGATTCGTGCACCTTCACCGTCAACTGGTAGCTGAGGGTCTCAGTTCTGGTCATCGGCGGCCTCGACTGCCCTGAGGAGCTCCTCGGTTGAGAGCGTCGACGTGAGTTCGACGAGCTGCTGGAGGTCTTCGTAGGTTTCCTTGAGCGTCGTAATCCGTTCGGCGACTTCGGGGTCGTCCCCGTCGGATTCCTCGAGGCGACGCTCCGCCCGATCAAACGTTCGCAACGAGGCCTGCATCTCCCGGGCGACGTATTGCTGAAACACGTCTTGGAGAATGAACCAAACGTTGGTCTCGGCCTTGAACTGGACCTTCCGCCCCCCGCCGGCGGACGACAAGCGGCGGATCATGCCGATCCGAGCCAGCTGTCTGGTCACGTTGCTGATCGTCGATTTGGCATACCCGGTCCGATCGACGAGCTCGCCGATCGTCAACGGGCCGTCGGAGAAGTAGAGCACGCCATATACGCGCCCGGCACTCCGGCTGAGGCCGTACACTTCAGCCGACCGTTCCATCGACTGGATGACGTCTTCGACGATCGGATCGACGTCACCCCCTGCCATGGTTTCCAACTCGAGTCGTCGGCCCGTGCATACCTTTCCATTCACATTCGTAACAATTAAACCGTTTGGTCCGATTGTTCGGTACGAGCCGAACAAAACGAACACGGCTCATCTCCCCTGGGTTCCCCCTACATATGTCCCGACTGCTACCCCATCGGCCCTCCGTCGACCATTCCCCGCGATCACGAGCAGCACTCGGGCTCCAGGACGACGCGACGAGCGCGGTACTCGCGGCCCTCCAATCCGACACGGCCAGACAGATCGTCGCCGCCCTCGGGGACTCCCCCGCGACCGCGACCGATCTCGCCGGCCTCACCGAAACCTCGCCCCAAAACGTCCACCATCACCTCGACCAGCTCTCGGCGGCCGGCATCGTCGACGAGGTCGACACGTGGTATTCGGAACGCGGCGTCGAGATGACCGTCTACGATCTGGCGACCGACAATTTGGTCATCGATCTCGCGGCGGAGCCGTCTCCAGACGCTCCAGATGCCCCACAGGTGCCAGGTCATGAGTGAGACGCGCCTGCTGCAACGGGACACGAACACCACCGCCCCACTCCTCCGGGCGACGGGCTACTTGACGATCGTCGCCGGGCTATTCCTCCTGACGAGCATGGCTGTGGTCCTCCTGATGGTTCGACTTGCCGTCCCGGTCACCGTCGTCATCCCGCTGACGATCGTCATCCTCTCGCTGACCCCTGTCATCGCCCACCGTTCGGCCCGCCGTCTCGCCGACCCGTAACCCGGTCACGCCCGGGGCGGTGGAGTACTGCGATCTCGATCCAGCTCGGACCATGCCGGTCCTGCCGGACCTTTTTCGATCGCCCGGCTCGATATGGTATCGTCATGGTCACGGGACTCAGCGCGATTGAGTTTCATGACGGCACAAAACATTCTCCACGAAGTATTCGGGAGGGCGGCCACCGTCTGGACTTCGACAACAAGCCTCGGCCGTACAAGATCTACGAATCGCTCCCTCGCCGACCGCTGGCCGAGACGATGCGGCCGTCGCCCCTTCCTGCCCTGACTGCTATCGCCGAGGACCTCCCGCCCGGACACGGCGTTTCTGATCTCGATCTCGATGCCCTCACCCAGTGTTGTTACTATTCCGCGGGCATCACCCGCCGGATCCGCCGTCGCGAACGGGAGCTCCTTTTCCGGGCGGCAGCGTGTACCGGAGCCCTGTATCACATCGATCTCTACCTCGTGACGGGCGGCATTGATAGTCTCGATGCCGGTGTCTACCATTTCGATCCGATGTCGATGGCTGTGGACGTGGTCCGAAAGGGCGATTATCGGGCCCGACTGGCCGATGCTACCGGTGATCATTCGCACGTCGCCCGAGCCCCGTGCTCGATGATCGCGACGTCGACGTGGTGGCGAAACGCCTGGAAGTACCAAGCTCGAACGTATCGGCACGCCTTCTGGGACGCGGGAACCGTCATCGCGAATCTGTTGGCGGTAGCGACCTCCCTTGACCATCCCGCCTCGGTCGTAACCGGCTTCGCCGACGAAGCCGTGGCCCGGCTCGTCGGCGTCGAACCCGACCACGAAGCCCCGATCGCCATCGTTCCGATTGGCGCCGATTGCCCATCACCGGATGCACCAGCAATCACTAAACTCGACCCCGACACACGCCCCCTCTCCGACCACGAGGTCGACTATCCGCTGATTACCGAGGCCTACACTGCCTCGACCTTGAGGGATGGCGAAGCGGTCACCGATTGGCGAACCCGCTGGCCTGAGACCGGAGTCGGCACGCGGTCGGCTGGCGACGGAGCCACGATTCCCCTCGAACCGGTCCCGCCGGAACAGGCCTCCAAAGTACCACTCTATCGGGCGATTGCCCGGCGAGGATCCTGCCGGGAGTATACCCGTGAGCCCCTCAACGTCCGGAAGGTGTCCACGATCCTCGATCGGGCATTCCACGGTGTCCCTCTCGATGACCGACAGTCAGTCGAGCGTCTCCAGTTCAACGACGCTTACTGCCTCATCAACGGCATCGAGGGCGTCGATCCCGGCGCCTACCAGCTCCACCCCAAGGCGGGCCGCCTGGAACAGCTCCACGCTGGTGACTACCGCAATGAGGCGGGCCACCTCGCCCTGGATCAGCGGCTCGGGGCCGATGCGGCCCTCTCGATCTATTTCATGACCGATCTCGACGCCGTGACCGACCAGCTCGGGAACCGTAGCTATCGGGTGGCCCAGCTCGAGGCGGCTATTACAGCTGGCCGGCTCTATCTCGGCGCCTACGCCCACCGCGACCTCGGAGCGACCGGGCTCACCTTCTATGACGATGCTGTTACCGACTTCTTCTCTCCGCGGGCGGCTGGCCAAACCCCGACCTTTCTCTGGACGCTGGGTCGACCAGCCTGAGCCGAGGTGTTTTCCGCGTGTCCATCGATATCCGTTGCATGTTCTCCGAGGCGGAGCGAACGTACGTCTCGAGTGCTCGGGTTGGCCGATTGGCAACAGCCGATATGCAGGGCCGGCCAGCCGTCATCCCGATCTGTTTCGCCCTGGCCGATGACGACCGGATCGTCTCGGCGATTGATGAGAAACCCAAAACTGCCGGTCCCCGCGAGCTCCGACGGATCCGCGACATCCGGGCCAACCCGTCAGTCGCCCTCGTCGTGGATCACTATTACGAGGACTGGGAACAGCTCGGCTGGGTCCAGGTCCGCGGGTCGGCGGCGATCCTTGACCCGGGCGAGGCGGAACATCGGGCCGGAGCCGAGGCCCTCACGATCAAATACGACCAGTACGCAACCCACGACCTCGGCTCGCGACCCATGATCGAAATCACGCCGGGATCGGTTCGATCCTGGGGATCGCTCAGCCAGCCCGATCCGTGAGAAGGTCTCCGGCAGAACATGCTCACGCCGGGAGGTGGGTGGCGACCAGCGCGAGCCCGACGGACAGCATTGCGACCCCGTTGAGCACCACCGAGTGGCGGTGATACCGGTCGAAGGCGCTCTCGCCAGCGGCTTCCATCCGGGGGATCAACAACCACCGAGCATAGGCCGTCACGGCGACGGCGACGACCCCCAAACCGAGCATCGCCAGCAAGGCGCCATCGAACCCGGCGATGATTCCAGAGAACAGCCCGGCGGCCACGGCGACCAGGCCGAGGCCGACGCCCACGAGATAATAGCGGGGAAAGATGTCATTGACAACCGCCCCGGCCCGGTCGTCGAGGACCGCGAACACCCGCGGCGCAGCTACAAATGAAAAGAAGGCCATGGCCCCGAGCCAGACGCCGAGCGAAACATCGACGACGAACGATAGCACGGCGGTAAGGACGCTCATAGGCCGTCTGGGGTCCCACGCGGGAAAACATCCCCGGAACCACGGGGAGGATCACGCTTTTGAACTCCGACCGCGTGGTATCGGCAGTGACGACGACGGCCTCGGATCCCGACGGCGTCGCCATCCGACGGGCGGAGCGTGCCGATCTCCTGGGGGTCATCCGGATCGAGAAAGCCTCCTTCCCTCAGCCGTGGCCCTACGACGCCTTTCTCCGGTTTCTGGACGAGCCGGGGTTCCTGGTCGCCATCGAAAACGGGCTCATCCTCGGGTATATCGTCGCCGACGCCGGCCAGGGGTTCGGGACCGCCATCGGCCACGTGAAGGACCTCGCCGTCCATCCCGACCATCGCGGTCGGGGGATCGGAACCCGACTGCTCGATGCCGGCCTGCTCCGGCTGCGCCGACAGAGCGTCAACCGGGTGAAACTCGAGGTCCGGGCGTCGAACCAGCCCGCCCTCGACCTGTACGAACGGTTCGGGTTCGAGGCCCACCACACGATCCCGCGCTATTACGACGACGGCGAGGACGCCCTGGTGCTCGTCACCACGCTCGATCACTGATTCTATGCGTCCGGGGACCTGAACAGTGTCATGGCGTACGCCTGCCCGGTTTGTGAGGCGCCACAGGCCGACGGGCCCCATCTCGCCAACCACCTCGCCTTCACCGCCCTGCTCCACGACGACCAGCACGCCGATTGGCTGGACGACGTGGCGCCGGGCTGGGCCGACCGCACCCCCGAGGAACTGGCCGAGACGGTCGTTGAGCACGCCGAATCGATCGACGTCGACACCGTGACGGCCGAGGCGGGCGACATCCCCCAACCGACGGGTCGATCGACCGACCTCCCGGCCGATTCGGAGGTCCAGCGCGTGGTCGAGGAGGCCATTGACATGACTCGGGAGCGGCACGAGGAGTCGGAAAAGGACTAGTACCGTCCCGGTCCAGCCTGTGAGCATGGAGACCCGTGGCGAGTTCATGCCGGCATCGATTGAGGAGGCTCGCGAGCTCGCTGAACGGCTCGGGCCGGTCGCCCAACTCGTGATTCGAGAGACGGCCCAGGCGATGGATTTCGACCGCGACGAGTATCGCGAGCGGGTGACCGCCGATGTCGTCGAGACCGCACGCGACGCGCTGTTCGCCTCTCTCCTTCGGGTCTTCGTGGGATCCCGATCGGAGTTCGATGACTGGCTCGACGGTCGCGATCTGGCCGTGGAAGAGGTCGGCAGCGAGCAGGTCGACAACGTCGTCTGGCACGCTTTCGACGGGACGGTGGTCGCGGCGACCTTCCAGAACGAGCCCGACGCCGCCGTCTCGACCCTCCGCCGCCAGGCCTTCGGCCGACTCTACAAGGAGCCCCTTTGAGCTGGCGGTGGGATTCTTACCGACCACGGGCCTCGTCATCGCATGGCCGACTGGTCCGTTCGCGAATCCGTGGCAGAATACGAAACCGGGTGGTACACCGGTGGTTACGATCTGGTCGAGCAGCCAGACGGCTCGACGAAGAAATATTTCTGGGCCGAACTCCCGCCCGCCGTCGTGATCGTCCCCATCCTCGATGACGAAGTGGTCTTCGTCGAACAGCACCGACCGGCCGTCGGGTCGACCTTCCTCGAACTGCCCGCCGGGATCGTCGAAGACGGCGAATCCTACGAGACGGCCGGTAGCCGTGAACTCGAGGAAGAAACCGGCTATTCCCCATCGGCGGTCACGATGCTGCAGGAGTTCTGGGTGGCCACGGGCGTGCTCCGTCACCGGCGGGCCATCGTTGTCGCCGAGGACCTCACCCCCGGCGAACCGGACCGGGATGGCAACGAGTTCCTGACCATCACGACCCGCCCGGTCGACGCCGCCATCGAGGCGGCTCGCGAACAGCCAGCCAACGACGCAACCATCGAGGGGCTGCTACTCGCCGACGCCGACGGCTACCTCGACTTGGACTAACGATGCGGTCGCTCCCTGATCGGACGACGAGGACGGACACTCGGGATGTGTGCTCGACGGGGGACTAGGCCACGTTGAAACCCTTGTCGCGGAGGAAATCCTCTACGCGTCCGGTATGGTTCCCCTGGAGTTCGATGGTCCCGTCTTCGACGGTCCCACCGCAGGCGAATTTGGATTTCAGGTCCGAGGAGAGGCTGTCGAGGTCGACGTCCTTCGGGTCGAAGCCCTGGATGACCGTGACCTCCTTGCCGTAACGCCGTTCGTCGATGTGGACGGTGATCTCTTGAGATTCTTTGGCAACATCCTCACAAACGCATAGCTCCTCGGGTAGCCCGCACGTCGAGCAGACTTCCGCCATTACAAAACGGGGCTACAGCACCGACCTACTAAACACTGTCGACGCCCTCATCGCCAGAATGAGCGGGTTTCGCGGAGGTCTACGAGGAGTTCCCACGCCCGGTCTGCATCCGCATCGGCGGCGCTCCCAGCGTACCGTGCGTGCTCGTAGAGCCCGTAGAGCGTGACCGCCCGTTCATCGATGCCCCGCGACCGGAGCGACTCGACGTATTCCCGGGGGGTTTCGTCCGGTCGGCGTGGCCGATACCACCGACCGAGAAGGTATTCGAGACGGGTGAACATCCCGTGAATCTGCGCGTCCGGCGGGCCCGTCGGCCGCCGTCGGAGCCAGAGCGCGCGATAGCCACGGTTGGCCGCCCCGGTACGGTGGACCGCCATCCCGACCCCGGCGAGGAGAATCGCCCCGTAGATCATCGTCTCCCGGCTGGGGAGGCCCCCGGTCCCGTCCGACCCCTCGGTCTGGCCGGTCGGGCCCCCTTCGGCGCCGAAGAGGCCGAGCGGTGGGGTGCCGGTCGTGTTGAAGCCGGCGTCGTCGTCGCTGGCGTTGACCGTCCCGCCGGGTGTCGAGGTGGTCCCCCCGGTGGGGTCCGGCGTCGTGTAGGTCCCCTGGCTGGAGAGGGAGGTATCGACGTTCTCCTCGTCGTTGTTCCGAGCCTGGCTCACCCGGTCGCGCTCCAGTTCGAGGCGGGGCCCGGACGGGGTCGGATCGAACGCTACCCACCCCTTGTGGGGGAAGTAGACCTCGACCCAGGCATGGGAATTGAGCCCCCGGACGACCCACCGGTTCTCGGCCACTCGCTGGCCGGTCGTATAGCCAACCACGAACCGGGCCGGGATATCCTGGCTCCGGAGCATAGCGACCATCGTCGTCGCGAAGTAGACGCAGTAGCCCTGCTCCATATCGAAGAGGAAGCGGGCGGCCGTGTCTCCGCCCCGTGGCCGGTCGACATCGAGCGAATACCCCTTGTTCCGCTGCAACCATTGCTCGATCACCGCGGCCGTATCGTAGGGGTTGTCGGCGTTGGCGGTCAGCTGGGTGGTGAACGTCGTCACCCGCTCGGGCGTGCTCTCGGGTAGCTGGCTGTACCGCTCGCGGATCGCCTCGGGGTAGTCCGTCCCGGCCCCACGGAGCTCGAGCGTCGATGGTTCGTCCCGGAAGCTCTCGACGGTGTAGACGTCGCCCTGGTCCAGTGGAACGCTCGGCTGCAGCCCCTCCATCGTCGTCACCATCGTCTGATCCGCCCCGCGGCCCACCTCGACGGGCTTCCAGGCGGCTGGCATCACGTTCACCGACGACTCCGCCCGGAAGGTCTGCCGGACGCGGTCGATTTCGTCGCCATCGGGGAACGAGAGCTGCCCAGAATAGGGGGCGGCCCGGCCGGTCCGGACCCACCCGTCGCCGGTGTATCGATCATAGGCCCCGACTCGCCACATCGCCCCCTCGGTCGCGGTCACCGTGAACCGCACTTCCGGGCTCAGCCGGATGCTGCCTAGTATCTCGACCGTCTCGCCGGCATCCACGAGGCTGCCCTCGACGGTCGCCGAGCCGCGATCCGGGAGCAGCGGTCGGGCATCGCCGCCGGGCACGAGGCTGATCGACGTGGTCACGACGAGGATCGCGATCAGGAGGGCGATGACGGTCTGGCGCTGCGGGCCGGTCCCGGCCTCGAGATCGAGCCGCCCGAACCCCATGACGGCTAGCGCCCCCAGCACGCCGACCAGCCCGAGGACGGTATCGGCATCCCCGGTGAGGAGGAAGAACCCGAGCGCAGCCCCACCGACGATGACGCCGAGTGTGTATCGCCGGCGGAAGAAGCAGTACCACGAGACGAAGACCGGGGCGGGGGTGAACCCAATGGCCCAGATCCCGGCCTTGGTCATCCGGAGGACCGACAGGCCGGTCAGCAGCGCGATCGTGTCCTCGGTCTGGCGGGCGATATCGAAATACGCGCCCGGGACTGTGATCACATAGCCCACCAGCCCGACGACCAGCAGGACGACACCGAGGGCGACCGCCTGCCGGACCGACAGCGTTCGCGAGAGCGCGGCTGCCATGGCGACCGCGGCGGCGACCTCGATCGCGAATACGGTGACGCCGCCGCTGCCATTGACCACGTTGACGACCTCGTAGAGCACCGAGAGATACGCACCCGTCAGGACGATCGCGGCGACGCCAGCCCCAGCCTGATTGAGCGACAGCGATCGCCACCAGTTCGTCGAGAGGCCGACGGCGGTGCTCATGGGGCTACCACCCCCGGCTCGGGCGTCCGCCGCATGTCGGCGGGAGCCTCGGCGAGTTCCCGATACTCGAAGCCACCGTCGATGAGGTCGACCCTCACGCCACTGCCGGTACTCTCGATCCGGATATCGGCATCGCCAGCACCGCCTGGTTGGCCGTCCGCGGCGACAGCCAGGTGATCGAGAATCCGATTGCGTTGGTTGAGGCCGATGTCGGCATCGATGTGACCTGACGGCGTCCGCACCCCGACGGCCACACCGGTCCGGAGGAGGTCGATCGCGATACTGGCGGCCGCATCCGCCATGGCGTCTGCGCACCCCGGCGCCGCCCCGGCCGCGATTTCGACGGTCCGCGTCCCCTCCTCGGCGGCGAACTCTTTGACGATCAGCTCGCCGTCCGGTTGCTTCGCGCTGGATTTCCAGTGGATGTCTCTAAGGGGATCGCCCCGCTCGTAGTGGCGGAGGTGATCGAACTCCTGGCGCTCGTCGCCGTGGCCGCCATAGAGGCGGATCAGGTCCTCCCGCCTGGGCCCGGCGAGAACGTGGATCTGTGGCCTGACCAGGAGCGAGTCACGGCCGGGATAGCGGATCGTCTTTTCGACCAGGCCGAGGACGTCGCGCGCCTCGAGATAGGTCGGTCCGACCGACCGCTCCCCGCGCTCCTTGAGGGTGACGTCGTATTCGATCGTCCCGGAAGTGAGCGCGATGTCGCGGTCGTTGTCGTCCGCGGTCAACCCCTCGTCAACGACATCGTGGAGGTGGGCGCTGAAGGGTTTCGCCACTCCGAACTCGAGCCGGATCGGGACGGTCTCGCCACGATAGCCGTTGTCGGGCACCTCGCGATCGAGCGACGGGGCATCGAGCCGGTAAACCTGCACGACGGCGGCGACCAGCGCGACGATTCCGGGGGCCGCCACGGCGTTCAGCCCCCGGGCGCCGAACATGGCACCCATGGCGATGGCCCCGAGGACCACGGCGATCATTCCGAGACCGCGTCGGGTCAGCTTCATTCGACCGGGGTTGCAGATAATGCGGCGTCGATCACCGCCCGCCCGGGCTCGCCACCTACCCGATCGTTCGGATCGCGGCGGACCCGGTGGGCGAGGACCGCATGGGCCTCCGCCTTGACGTCGTCGGGGATGACGTAGTCTCGACCATCCAACACGGCCCGGGCTTGGGCCGCCCGAAGGAGCAGGATGTTGCCCCGGGGGCTGACGCCGAGGTCGGCATGATTGCGGGTGTGATTGGCGAGGGCGGTGACGTAGTCGCGCACGGGGGCTTCGACGGAGACTCCGGCGACCGTCTCCCGAGCGCGACGGACATCGGCGGTGGAGACGACCGCCTCGAGTTCCTCGATGGGGTGGTGGCCCACGACCCGTCGGAGCATCTCAGACTCCTCCTCGGCTGAGGGGTGACCCAGGCTGAGGTTCTTCATGAACCGGTCCATCTGGGCGATCGGCAGCTCGTAGGTTCGGTCGCGTTCGACGGCGTTCTGTGTGGCGATGACCGTGAACGGCTGGGGCACCGGGTGGCTTTCCCCGTCGACCGTGACCTGTTCCTCCTCCATCGCCTCGAGGAGGGCCGACTGGGTCTTCGGTGGGGCGCGGTTGATCTCGTCGCCGAGGACGATGTTGCCGAACACCGGGCCGGGCTGGAACTCGAACTCCCGGGTCTTCTGGTTGAACACGTTTACCCCGGTGACGTCCGATGGAAGGAGGTCGGGCGTGAACTGCACGCGGTTGAACGTGCAGTCGATGGACCGGGCGACGGCCCGGGCCAACATCGTCTTGCCGACGCCGGGGACGTCTTCGAGGAGGAGGTGACCACGTGCGAGCATCGTCGTCAGGAGGTGTTCGACCGTCGCGTGTTTGCCGACGATGACGCGCTCGATGTTATCGACGATCGCACCGGCAAGGTCAGCCGCTTCGCCAATGGAAAGAGGGTCGATCGCATGACCCGTCGCTTGCTGTTGCGGATTACCGTCTGTCATTGATCAGGGGGCGTGGCCGCCACGGGTCGAGATCGACGGATTGCGACGTGTCGGTTCCACGTAGTGCGTGGTAAAGGGATGCATGGTACGTATGTCTGTCGGGGCCGGCAGATTACGTGGTATTGCGGCGGCCGGGGTCAGGCGTTGATGACCGACTTCACCCCTTCTTCGATCCGCGGGGGATTGGGGAGATAGTAGTCCTCGCGAGCGAGCATCGGGATGGGTGTGTCGAAGCCGGCCACTCGCTCGATCGGCTTTTCGAGATAGTACAGGGCCTCCTCGTTGATCGTCGCGATGAGTTCGCCGCCCCAACCGCCGGTTTTCGGCGCCTCGTGTACCACACAGGCCTTCCCGGTCTTCTCGATGGAGGCGACCACAGTCTCGCGGTCGAACGGCTTGATCGTCCGGAGGTCGATCACCTCGGGATCGAGCCCGTCGTCGGCGAGGTTCGCGGCGGCCTCGAGCGTCGGGTGCATCATGGCGCCCCAGGAGAGCAGGGTGATGTCCTCGCCTTCACGCCGAACAGCCGCCTCGCCGATGGGCAGGGTGTAGTCCTCTTCGGGGACCTCCTCCCGGAAGGTCCGATAGACCAGCTTCGGCTCGAGGAACAACACCGGGTCGGGATGGCGGATGGCCGAGAGCAGGAGCCCCTTCGTGTCGTAGGGCGTGCTCGGCATGACCACCGTCAACCCGGGAATGTGGGCGTAGGCCCCCTCGAGACTCTCTGAGTGGTGTTCGAGCGCTCGGACCCCCCCGCCATACGGGGAGCGAACCACCATCGGCGCGGACAGCTCGCCCCGGGTTCGCCACCGGATCCGCGAGGCGTTCTGGACGAGCTGGTTGAAGGCCGGGGGGATGAACCCCGAAAACTGGATCTCGACCACCGGGCGGTAGCCGTGGATGGCCAGCCCGACGGCTGACCCGACGATGGCGATCTCGGAGATGGGCGTGTCGAGGACGCGGTCATCCCCATACTCGTCGAGTAACCCTTCGGTCGCTCGAAAGACCCCGCCCTGCTGGGCGACGTCCTCGCCGTAAACCATGACCCGGTCGTCCTGGGCCATCTCGGTGTGGAGGGCGTCGTTGACCGCCTCCACGAGCGTGCGCTGAGTCATGTTATCGCTTCGGCCGCTCCTCGATATGGTCGTAGGCGTCCGGCCGGGCCTCGAGAAACGCCTCGAACGCCTCGTACTGCCGCTGGACCTCGGGCGGGGTCTCCTCGTAGACCCACTTGAACAGCTCGTCGATCCCGCCGGGGTCGAAGTCGTCGGCAGCTGCCTTCGCGGCGTCGAAGGTCTCGTGGCACTCCTCGCGAATCGACTCCTCGTCGATGCCGTCCCAGAGGCCTTCGGCTTCGAGGTAGCTGCGATACCGGGACATCGGCTCGCGCCGCCTCCACCACTCCACCTCCTCGTCGGTCCGATACCGGGAGGGATCGTCGTTGGTCGTGTGGGCTTCTAACCGATACGTGACGGACTCGAGAATGACAGGCGTCCCCGCGAGGGCCCGCTCACGCGCCCGACGGGTGGCGTCATAGACTGCAAGAATGTCGTTCCCGTCGACCCGGATGCCGTCGAGCCCCCAGGCGAGCGCTTTCTGGGCGACCGACTTGGCACCGGTCTGATCCTCGAACGGACACGAGATGGAGTAGAGGTTGTTCTGGCAGTAGAAGACGGCCGGGACGTCGAGCACGCCCGCGAAATTCATGCCGGCCTGGACCTCGCCCGTGCTCGGGTGTCCCTCGCCGAACATCGCGCCCATGACGGCGTCCGCCCCGTCGAGTTTCATGCCCCAGGCCTTCCCGACAGCCACCGGGACGTGCGTCCCGATGGCGATGGCGATCGGCAGGACGTTGGCGTTTGGGAACCGATTTGCGTCCTCGACCCCCCGCCAGTAGAGCAGGAGATCCCGGAGTGACATCCCCTTGATAAGCATCGCGGCGGCCTCACGGCCGTATGGATAAATCCAGTCGTCGTCGGCCAGCGCGCCAGCGAAGCCGACGATCGACGCCTCCTGGCCCCGTCCGGAGGCGTAGGTGCCCATCTCGCCCCGACGCTGGAGCTTGACCATCCGCTCGTCAACCACCTGCTGCATGACCATCCACCGATAGAGGCCTCGATGGGTCTCGACGTCGAGGTCGGGGATGGCGGCTTCGTCGTAGCTGCCATCGGGCTGTACGAGCCGATAGCGCGGCGGGGCTTCCTCGGCCTGGCTGAAGGAACATTCCTCCAGCGAGGCCCGCCCCGCCCCGACCGACTCCTCACTCATCCAGCCGGAAAACTTACTGCTCAAATCACTCACCTTGTAGTCATCCCCCGGTTCGGCGTTAATAACTCTCCCTGTCCGCCGGCCGGATCGACCGGATCGTCGCTCACCAGACCTTGCACTCGAGACACACGAGCCCGTCCGCGTCCCGCCACCGTTCTTCCACCGATTCCCCACAGACCGCACACGGGGCGCCACCGGGCGTCCAGTCATAGGTGGATTCGACCGGTTCGACACCGTCCATTGGTGTCGACGTTTCCGCAACTGCTGGATCGTCGGTCGTTCGCCCGGAGGCGTCCGTCTCAGAGGTCTCCGTGGTGGTCTCCGGTTCCGGATCCGGGGATTCCGGTGACGGCTCGGCGGCGCCGAATTCGTCGAGCGACCGGTTCCCCGTCACTGACGGGTATACGGCGAGCCCCGCCGTAAGCCTGCCGGGGAGGAGCACACCCAAGTACCCCCCGACCGGAACGCCGTCTATGTTCGCACTCCAAATCACCAGCCGATTCACGACCATCGCCGGGACGGATCCACTCTCGGCCGTGATGCTCGCCGCGGGTGCGGTGTTGATGGCGTTCACCTTCCTCTTCTTCGGCTATCTCGTCCTCGGTGCCGTCGTCGACCTCTTCGGCGGCGACTCGGTAAGCCAGGTGTACGGCCGAGCGCCCTGAGCCTCACTCAGGCTCGTAAGTCCACGCCCGGAGAGCTTGTCTGACAAAGTCGGTCTCTGGCTCCCGGAATAGGTTGTCGCTGCCGTCGTGGTCGCCGAATTCGAACCCCCGAACGACGACGGCCGGCACCCCGCCGTCGCCCTCGCCCATCACCAGGTTCGCGGCCGCCGCCAGCTCGTCGACCACGCTCTCGACCGTAACGCCGAGCTCGTAGCCGTCACGATCGGTTTCACCCCGCCAGTCGCGGCTCGCGGGCATGCCGGCCCATCCGATGGCCACCCCCCGCTGGCCGTGGCGAAACGGCCGCCCGGACGTATCCGTCACGATGACCGGTACGTCGACCGCGAGCGATTCAGCGATCCGCTTGGCGCTCTCGCTCGGTTGCTCGGGCAGCAGCAAGAGGTCCGCCCCGCCGGTATTCGAGCGGTCGATCCCGGCGTTCACTCCCGTGTGACCGAACTTGGTTCGACTGAGCAGGAATGGGGCCTCCATGAGAAGCTCCTCGGACTCATCGAGGACGGCCTGGGCGAACCGTGGGTCCTTCTCCTCGCCCGAGAGCCCTTCGAGCCGGTCGGCGATCGCCCTGGCTCGCGAACCCGGGGGAAAGTCCGCCAGGCCGAACAGCCGGCCCTCGGCCTTCGACACGATCGAGCTCGCCACGCAGAGGACGTCGCCCCCCTCGAGCTCGACGGCGGTCTCGATCAGCTGGCCCAGGTCGTCGCCGTCCGAAACTTCGGGCAACCCCTCGACCCCCAAGACCTCCATGGCTGCCCTTTCGGGGTGCCCGTGAAAAATCGAGCGAAGCCCGCCTGACCCCTCCGTTTCGTCTGGAGATATTGATAATTGGACGCTAGCCGACGCCGATTCGCGGGGGATTGAAGCCCCAGGACGGCCATTGGCTGGCCATGGACCCGGCGCCCGTCGTGACCTGCTTCCTTCGCCATCGGGGGGAGCTCTTACTGTTTCGTCGGGCGCCTGATGCGGCCACCTATCCGGACCGGTGGGGGGCGGTATCGGGATACGTCGAGGACGATGACCCACGGGGGACGGCCAGCCTGGAGATCGCCGAGGAGACGGGGATCACCGACCCGCGCTTCGTTCGGGCGGGCGCCCCATTCAGCCTGCGCGACGAGGCATCGAACCAGACCTGGACCGTCCATCCGTTCCTGTTCGACGTCGACACCCGGGACCTGCGCCTCAACGAGGAGACGGTAGAGGCGGTCTGGGTCCCCGCCACCGAACTCCTCCGCCGGCCGACCGTTCCCGCACTCTGGACTTCCTATCGACACATCGCCCCCACCGTCTCGACCCTGCGGGAGGACACCGATCGTGGATCGGCCGCCATCTCAATCACGGCCCTGGAAGTGCTTCGCGATGCGGCCGGCCAGACCGCGGTCCGTGGTGGTGGGATCGCCCAGGTCGACCGGACGGCAACCGACCTCCTGGACGCTCGACCAGCTATGGCCGTCCTCAGGAACCGGGTCAACCGGGCGATGGCCGACGCGAGTACGCCTCAGACGGTCGAACGGGCGGCGATCCAGGGGATCGAACGCGCGATTGAGGTCGACGCGGCAGCTGCGGACGAGGCCGCGGACGCGGTCGGCGAGACGGTCCTCACCCTCTCGCGGTCGGGGACGGTGGAGCAGGGCCTGCGGCAAGCCGACCCATCGGTCATCGTGGCCGAATCGCGCCCGGGAAACGAGGGGGTGGGTGTGGCCGAGCGGCTGGCCGACGCCGGCCTCGACGTGACGCTGTGCACCGATGCCGCCATCGCCACGCTTCTCGCCGACACGGAGATCGACACCGTCCTCGTCGGCGCCGATACGATCCGGTTCGACGGCGCTGTCGTCAACAAAACCGGGACCCGGATGGCCGGCCTCGCGGCGGCGAACGAGGACGTTCCCTTCCTCGTCGCCTGCGCCGTCGACAAGGTCAGCCACGACCCGACGATCCATCTCGAAACCGGCGACCCGGACGAGATCTATACCGGCCTGGCGGACCTCGAAGTGGTCAACCCGACCTTCGATCTCACCCCGGCGGCGCTGATCGACGGCTACCTGACCGACCGGGGTCGGCTCACGCCCGCCGATATCGACGACGTCGCGAAGGAGATGGCGGGCCTCGCGGACTGGCAGGAGCAAGAGTGACGGTCGTCGACCTCGTAGCATCACTGGGCGGCGGTGATGAGGAGTTACCCCCACCGAGCCCCGTGTGACGAGGGATCCACTTCTGAGCCGCCCCGTTTCCAAACCCGCTAAGAGCCCCGGGTGTCGAGAGCGAGGTGACCGCATGTCCGAACAGCCCGGCTGGATCGACGAGGACGACTGGCGGACCATCGTCCAGTCTGTTCCCATCGTCTCGGTCGACCTCATCGTCAAACACGACGGCGGTGTCGTGCTCGGCCGCCGGACCAACAATCCCGGCAAGGGCGAGTGGTTCGTCCCCGGCAGCCGGGTCCGGAAGGGCGAACGACTCGAAGCGGCCGTCCATCGGGTGGCGGCCGACGAACTCGGCGTCGACGTCGAGATCGAGCGCCAACTCGGCGTTGACGAGCACTTCTGGGACGCCTCCGAGTTTCCCGACATCGAATCCAAACACCACATCCCGGTCGCGTATGTCGTTTCCGTCGAGAGCGAGACGTTCGACCTCGACGCCCAACACGACGCCATTCGGGTGTTCGAGCCACCGTTCGACCAGATCGACCTTCATCCCTTCGTCGAGCGGTATCTCCGCGATGCTGGCTGCATACCCTAAACATTGATTCCCCGCGGGCGTTCATCGCCGGTCATGCAGGTGGCCAGGATCGGGATCGATGAATCCGTCGAGGTGGTCTTCCCGCCCGAGCAGATCCGGGACGAGCTGGCCGATCTCGACGTCGCCGTCGAGGTCATCGATGGCTCTTCGGACAGCCTGGAGCGGTGCGACGCCGTCGTCACGTTCGTCTACCGGGAAAACTACCTAGACGCCGTGGATTGGATCCATACCATCCAGGCCGGCGTCGATCGGTTCCCGCTCGACGAGCTCGAACGGGCCGGCGTCGTCCTCACCAACAGCACGGGGATCCATGGCCCGGCCATCGGCGAGTCCGTCGCGTGCTACATGCTCCTCTTCGGCCGGCGGTTCCACCGGGCGATCGCCAACCAGCAACAACACGAGTGGCAGCAGCCCGGGTGGGACGAGACCTTCACAATCGCCGGCGAATCGCTTTGCGTCGTGGGCCTCGGGACGCTCGGACAGGGGATCGTCGATCGGGCCTCGGCGCTCGGCCTCGAGATCACGGGCGTACGACGGTCTGGCGACCCGATCGAGGGGGTCAAACGGGTGTACTCACCGGCCGAACTCCACACGGCGCTTTCGGATGCCCGCTTCGTCGCCATCGCCGTCCCGTTGAACGAGCAGACGCGACACCTCATCGGCCCCGAGGAGTTCGAGGCCATGCGGGACGACGCCGTGATCATGAACGTGGCCCGGGGACCGGTCATCGACGAGACCGCGCTCATCGACGCGATGCGCGATGGGGCGATCGCCGGGGCGGCCCTCGACGTGTTCGACGAGGAGCCGCTGCCGGCCGACTCGCCGCTCTGGGACATGGACGAGGTGATCGTCACGCCCCATCAAGCGGGGTTTACCATCGATTACTACCGGCTCGTCGCCGACCTCGTCCGACGGAACGTCGAGGCACTCGCCGCCGGCGAGGCCTGGGTCAACCGGGTCGTTTAGGCATGGAGGTCGTCGAGAACTCGCTCGATGTGGCCATCGACGCCTTCCTCGACCGCCCGCTCTTCTGCTTTCTCGCCCAGGCATCGTCCGACGGCCCCCGCCTCTCGCCGCTTTGGTTTCTCTGGGAGGAGGGGACGATCTGGTGCATTGCCACCCGGTCGCGATCCTATGTCGAGCGAATCGAAGCCGATCCTCGGACGGCGCTGGCGATCGTCGATTTCGATCCCGGGACGGGCCAGATCCAGCACGTCGGCATGCGCGGTCGCGCCCGCATCGAGGCCTTCGACCCCGAGCTTGCCGCCCGACTTCTAGACCGGTATCTCGGCCATGACGAGGCCGACTGGCCCGAGCGGTTTCGAAACCTCCCGGCTGCAGATCACGCGATCGTTCGATTCGAACCATCGACGGTGGTCGCTCGCGACCAGTCCTACCCCGCCTAGAAGAACTTCAGGAGATCGTCGCGCTTGGCCGCATGGAGCTGTTCCCGGATCGCCGATTCGAGCGGTTCGATTCGGCCCTGTTTGGCGCTGATCGGGGCGATGACGTCCTGCCATTGTTGCCACGGTGGGAGCAGCCCGAAGCGGTCGGCGATGGCGTCCAGGCAGTCGTCCCGGTCTTCGACCTTGTCGATCTTGTTGACCGCGATGATGGTCGGAATCTCCAGATCGGTCAGCAGCCGGTACATGTCGATGTCGTAGGGGACCTCACCGCGGGTTTCGTGGCGGTCGATGATCTCTACCACGCTCTTGCCGTCCACGACAAGCGCGGCGACGATGATGGCCTCGGCATGGGTCTCGATGTACCGGACGATGTCGGTCTTGATGGCCTCTCGCCGCTCCTCGGGGACGCCCTCCATGAACCCGAAGCCCGGGAGATCGGTGAGGAGGAAGTCCTCGGCAGACCAGTCGTAGTAATTCGGCGAGCGGGTCACGCCCGGCGAACGCCCGGTATCAAACCGGTGACCGGTGAGCTCCCGCATGAGTGTCGACTTGCCGACGTTGGACCGCCCGACGAACACGATCTCGGTGCTGCGGTCGGGGCGTCCCTCGAACATGCACGATCGTACGCCACCGCCCGTAATGCGGTTGGCGATCCACTGGCTATTTGGCCTCCCGCTGCGAGGCCACCGACGTGCGACTCGTCGAGGTGACAATCCCGAGCGGGAAACGCGACGCCATCCTCGGGACGCTCGACGACGAGGGGATCGACTACGTCGTGACGGACGAGGTGAGTGGCCGGGATTACACCGCTGTCGTGACCTTCCCGCTCCCAACCGAGGCGGTCGAGCCGATCCTCGACGAGCTCCGTGACGCCGGGCTGCCCGACGACGCTTATACCATTGTCCTGGACGCCCAGACCGTCATCTCACGGCGATTCGAGAAGCTGCGCGACCGTTATGAGACGGAACAAAAGAGCCCCGAGCGCATTGCCCGGGAGGAGATCCAGGACCGTGCCCGCGAGCTCACGCCGAATTTCAGAGCTTATCTCCTGCTCACGACGATCAGCGTCATCGTTGCCACGGCCGGTGTCCTGCTCGACTCCTCGGCGATCGTCGTCGGTTCGATGGTGATCGCTCCGCTCATTGGACCCGCCATGGCGACGAGCGTCGGTACGGTCATTCAGGACAGAGAGCTCTTTTTGAAGGGGGTCCGGTTCCAGGCCGTTGGGTTCCTCCTCGGGATCGTCGCCGCCGGACTGTTCGCCGGCCTGATTCAGACTATACACCTGGTCCCGCCCGGGATCGATGTCCTAAGTCTCGGGGAAGTCCGGGAACGGCTCGCCCCGGACTTCCTCTCGCTGGCGGTCGCACTCGGGGCGGGGATCGCCGGCGCGTTCAGCCTCTCGACCGGGGTCTCCGCCGCGCTGGTAGGCGTCATGATCGCGGCGGCGCTCGTCCCGCCCGTCGCCGTCGTGGGAATCGGCATCGCCTGGGGACTGCCAGAGGTCGTCATCGGGGCAACCGTACTCGCGTTGCTCAATTTCGTCTCGATCAATCTCGCCGCCTTGGTCACGCTCTGGTACCAGGGCTATCGGCCGTCGCGATCCTGGTTCCGGGTGGGGGAGGCCCGAAGCGCGACGGTCACCCGGGTCGGGGCGCTTCTCGCGGTCACCGTCGTCCTCTCGTTGTTCTTGGGATGGGTGACCTACGGGAGTTACCAGTCCGCAGTTTTTCAGCAAGCCGTCCAGGACGACGTCGACGGGCTGCTCGACGAGTATGACGCCCAATTGCTCGAGATAGAGTTCGAGTATTCCGGGATTCCCCCGTTCCAGCAACCGCGAGCGGTCATCCTAACCGTCGGCTACCCCCTCAATCGCCCGCCACCCGAACTTGCGTCGGCGGTAGACGAGCACGTCGATGCGGAGGCTGGCCGGGACGTTCGCGTCGAAGTCCGCTACGTGGTCATCGATCAGGCCTGATTCGGGGTTCTCACGCTATGGGAACCAAGGACCTCCTTTAAACGCCTAGCTCACCTTACATGAACCATGAGGTTTAAGCTCTCAGTAGCGACGGTGAGCGTCGTCGCCCTACTCGTCCTCGCGGGGTGTCTTGGGGCGGGCCCCGCCGACCTCGGGGCTCCGACCGACAATTCGGCCGATACCCGCACGATCGCTGTCAGTGGCGTCGGGACGGCCGAGGCCGAACCAGACCTCGCGCTCGTCAGGGTAGCCGTCGTTTCGGAGGCCGACACAGCTGAAGCTGCCAGAGATGCCACGGCGTCGGCTGTCCAGTCGATGCGTGACGCCTTCCGCAACAACGGCGTCCCGGACGAGGCGGTCCGGACGTCCTACTACAACCTCCAGCCGGTTTATGAGTACACCGACGACCGCCGTGCGCTCGTCGGTTACCAGGCCAGTCACGGCTTCGAGATCGAAATCGGGCCCGACCGATCGGGCGAGATCATCGACCTGGCGGTCGACAACGGGGCGACTCGGGTCGATGGGATCCAGTTTACCCTGACCGAGGAGACCCGGGCCGAACTGCGCGAAGAAGCCATCCGTGACGCCATGTCAAGCGCCAGGAGTGATGCCGACACGATCGCCGAGGCTGCGGGTGTGACGATCACGGGACTACATTCGGCCTCCACCGGCTCCGTCAGTTTCGTCCCCTTCGAGGCGCGGGGCGGTGACGCCGCCGAAAGCCGGACGGTCATCGAACCAGGCCCGGTGACGGTCTCGGCGAACGTCCAGGCGACCTATTCGATCGAGGGTTAACCGGATTCCTCGAACGGGAGTTCGGGCTCGTATCCGATCTCCTCGATCGCGGCCTCGAGCACCGTATCGACGCCCCGGTCCTCGGTGACGCTCATGTAATACTCGGCGTCAACAGACTCCGACAGATCGGCCTTATTACAGACGGTGATCAACGGTACATCGAACCGCTCTCGGAGCTCGTTTCTCAAATCGAGCTGGTCCTCGATGGGGTACCCACAGGACCCGCTCGCATCGACGAGAAACACGATACAGTCGGCGACGTGCGAGAGCGCGCTCACGGCCTGCCGTTCGATCTCGTTACGCTCTTCCATCGGCCGATCGAGGAGGCCGGGGGTATCGACGAGTTGATAGCGCATGTGGTCGACCTCGAGATGGCCTAATTGCACACCTTTCGTCGTGAACGGATATTCGGCGATTTCGGTCCGGGCGTTCGTCACCTCGTTCAGGAATGACGATTTCCCGACGTTCGGATATCCGGCGATCACAATCGTCGGGTCCTCTGGCCGGATGTCCGGGAGGTGGCGAAGCGACTCCCGTGCGTCGGCAATCCGCTCGAGGTCGCCGGCTACCTCTTCGACGACGTCCGCCATCCGGGCGAACCCTTGTTTCCGGATCCGTTTGGCGGCCTCGGGGTCTTTCCCCCTGACCTTGCCCTGGTACTCCCGGCCCAGTTCGTTCGTTTTCCGCGACGCCCACGAGACCTCCGAGAGGCTCTGTCGGAGGGCGTTCACGTCGACGAGCACGTCCGCCAGGTCGTAGTAGAAGGGATCGACGGCATCGAAATCCGGCCAGGCCCGGACCACGTTCCCGAGGTTGTCCGAGAGGACGTTCGACGCCGTAAGGAGCATCGACTCCTGGGCCTCGACCCCGTGTTTCGCCCGCCCCGAGCGGGCCGCCCGTGAGAAGGCCTGGTCGAGGAGTTCGTCCGCCATCGGCGTCGTGGGAAGCCCCTCGAAAATCACTGAACACTGATAATCGGTCGTGACGTAAAGGCGAATCGTTCCCCGGCGGGCTTTTCCTCCGGAGGGACCAACCTCGGTCATGACCAACTGGCGCGCCGTCGGCATCGGGTTCGTGGTCGAGATCGTTATCGGCATTTTCGCGTTTGCCCTCCCGGGGATCGGCCACGCCGCTGCGGGGTTGATCGGCGGCTTCGTCGCGGGATGGATCGCTGGCGGTGGGCTCGGTAATGGTGCGTGGCACGGCCTCCTCGCCGGCTCGATCGGTGGCATCGTGATCGCGGTATTGATCGCACTCGGTGCGACCCTCATCGGCACCATCGGGACCGGCCCGTTCGGCGTCTTCATCGGGTTGGGCACCTTCGCGGTCGCAATCGGGGCAGCGGTCATCTTGGCCCTGGATAGCGCCATCGCCGGGGCGATCGGGGGACTGCTCTCTTGAATCGGGCGTCGAAGCCGGGGCCGGTGGATTTTCATTCATCCTCGCCGGAATGACGTTATGAACGCCGAGATCGACGCCGTGCGCGTGGCCGGAACGCCTGACGGGGCGGTCCCCGTGGTGATCCTGGCCCTCGATACGGATTCCGATGACGTGTTGCCCATCTTCATCGGCTTCGACGAGGCGGTGAGCATCGCCCGAGGGATGGCGGCCGAGGACATCGGACGCCCGCTCACCCACGACCTGATGCTCGACGTGATTGAGGAGCTCGGGGGCCGCGTCGAGAAGGTCGTCGTCTCGGCCGTCGAGGACAACACCTACATCGCCGATCTCCACATCAACACGCCCCGTGGCGAGGACGTCGTGGTCGATGCCCGGCCGAGCGATTCGCTCGCGCTGGCCGCCCGGACCAACGCACCGATCGAAGTGGAGGAGTCGGTCTTCGAGAGCGGTCGGCAGGACCGGACCGAGTTCGACGAGCTCGACACCATCGAACAGGTGGTGGACCTCGCATGAGTGAGGCGATCCTCGACGAGCTTTTCGCCGTCATCGAGGACCGCAAGCAGACCCTTCCCGATGGCTCCTACACCGCCGAGCTACTCACCCACGAGAAGGGCGAGAACGCCGTTCTGGAGAAGCTCGGCGAGGAAATGACCGAGCTCATCCTCGCGGCTAAAGACGACGACGAGGCCGATATCGCCCACGAAGCGGCCGATATCGTCTATCACCTCCTGGTGCTCCTCGCGATGAACGATATGGATCCCGAAGACCTCAGGGCGGAACTCAGGGACCGCCGACCATCGGACTAGGCCATCAGGTTCAGGAGTTCAATCAGTATACCGAAGAGGATCCCGAAGGCCATGACGGTCCGCGGGTCCATCCGGATGGCGTTCCGGTCTTCGGCATCGAAGTACCGGACGAGCCCGGCACTGCTCATCAGGCCAGAGCCCTGTGACTTGCTCATATCACTCGATTCCGCCGTCGTCCCGCCTAAAGCTTTCGTCCGGAATGCGGCAAGGGAACCATCGTGAGAAATCCTTATTCCCGGGGGTCGTGAAGAACGGGGTATGCCGGTGACGCTCAAAGACTTCTATGCCGACTGGTGTGGACCGTGTAAGACGCAGGAACCCATCCTTGAGGAAATGGAGGAGGACTGGTCAGACGTCACGTTCGAGCGGATCGACGTCGATGAGAACCAGGATATCGCCAACCAGTACCAGGTGCGGTCGATCCCGACGCTCGTGGTGGAAAACGATGACGGCGTCGTCGAGCGGTTCGTCGGCGTCACCCAACGCGAGGACATCGAGGCCGCCTTCGAAGCTGCCGGCGCCTGAGATCTATTTAAACCGCACGCCGACGTCGTGCATCCCCGGGTTGTGCCGGGCGATATTGATCACCAGCGGCGTGATGCTCTCGACCTCGGGAGCGTTGGCGATCCCCCCGGCATTCAGTGGCCGGATTCCGTCGATCGCTTGAGCGAGTAACTTCACCGTGGCCTTCGCGTCGTCGTCATCGCCTACTAACAGGGTATCCAGGTCTAGCTCGACATCGAGATTTGCGAGCCGGTCGGCCGAGAGGTTGTGAAAGGCCCCGATGACCGGGACGTCCGGCGGGGCCGCCTCGGCCGCATACGCGGTGACGCTACCGGCCGGCGGGGGGTTGTAGTGCAACCCCGCCTCGTCACGCGTCATCCCCACCGCCGGCGAGACGAGGATGGCATCGCCTATCTTGTCGGCGACCGCCTCGATCGTGTCCGTGACATAGTGGGCCGGGACCGAGAGGACGATCACGTCCGCCCGGTCGGCCGCCATCGAATTGATGAAGCCGTTGATCGTCCGATCGCGGCCACGGCTGTCCAGTTCGGTCTCGTATTCCTTCGCCTTCGCCCGCGCCCGATCCGGGTCCCGTGAGCCGATGACCACCTCGTGATCGGAGTGAAAAGCCCACCGGAGGGCGAGGCCTTCGCCGATATCACCGGTGCCGCCAAGCAACGCGATTCGCATGATTCGGGGGATGGTCGGTCGAAATATGGACTTGGCGATCCTGGCGACGGATCCAACAAACCGGACCCTCAGTACGTCCCACCCACTGGTTCAAGGACATTGGGGAGTTCGTTGACCGACTCGACCACGAGCTCGGCGCCAGCCTCGGCATAGAGCTGCCGACCGTCGGCCCCGGTCACCCCGCCGGTGAGGACACCCACCCCGTAATAGTCGCGGCCGGGGTCGGCCGATGCGGCGTTTTTCGCCGTCTCGATGTCGTCCAGGGTGTCCCCGGCAAACGCGATGGCCGTGCAATCGAGCCGATCAGCGAGCTGCACGAGGCCGGCTGGGTTCGGCTTCCCGGGAACGTCGTCATCCATGGTGATTCGGCGGTTGGGATCGATATCGAGCCCCACGCGGTCGAGCGCGATCTCGGCCTCCGCAGCCGGGCGCCCGGTGAGGACGCCCACGGCGAACGAACGGGTCAACGCCTCGATGGTTTCGGACTCGATCAGCACGGTCTCCTCCTCGATGAAACCCGGAACATCGAGTTCCGGATCACCGCCCTCGAGCGTCCGATACCGGTCGCTTCCGAGGTAGAACTGTTGGAAGATCGTCCGAATTCGATCCGGATCCCAGTCGGCTTCGATGTCGTCCGGTGATTCAATGTGATCGGCGATCACCTGTCTGGCAGCGGCGAGTCCGCCGCCAGAATTCTCGACCGCCGTGGTGAACGCCGCAACGTCCATCCCCAACCCCTCTCGGCTGGCGAGGATGTAGAGCGCGCCGGCGTCGGTGAGTTCCCAGTCGTTGTTGAACCCACCGGCATTCTTGAAGGCCTGAATGTCGGCCTGGGTGAGGGTGTCCTTGTAGAGCCGGTCGAGCGTCTCCACGATCGCCCGCCGATACGACCCAGAGACATCGACCAGCACCCCGTCGATATCGAGAACGACCCCATCGACTCGCATTATCCAGTCCGACGAAACCCGGGGGTAAGCCTGTTACGAGACGGCCCGTCGGGATCGGAGGCGGGAGACGGGGAAGTAGTTCGAACGTGGGACTGTGGTTTCGTTGAATTCTGTCGGTTCGACGGCTCTACGGGTTGGACGCTCGAAACACTTTAGCGGAATGTGAGTCATTACCTCGCATGGATGGGGCGTTCGAGCTGGTGTCCTTCCTCACCCGTTCTGAGAACCGGGTCTCGGTCCTCCAGGCTCTCGAGAGAACACCTGCCACGCGGATTGGGCTCCAGGAGGAGACCGGTATCCCTCGAGCGACCCTGAGCCGGATCTTGGCGGATTTCCGCGAGCGATCGCTCGCGACTCGGGACGGTCACTGCTACACGTTGACGCCCCTCGGCGCCCATCTCGCGACGGAACTGTCCGCGCTGGTCTCCTCTGTCGAGTCACAGAGTGCCCTGCAGGCGGTCGCTGACAGGCTTCCCGTTCAAGAACTCGGCATCGAGCTCACCGACCTGGAGGGGGTCGGGGTCACACTGCCCACACCGATCGACCCGATGGCCCCGGTGAAGGCTGCAGCCAAGGCCATCGACGAAGTGGAACATGTCCAGGCGTTCTGTTACAGTGTGCTCCATGCCCCGATCCTGGCGGAGTGTCGAAACGTCACGGAACGCGGATATCGATTCCAGGGGGTCATCGCGGAGGGCGTCCTTGAGGTGGTCTCGACCGATCCCGACCTCGTCGAACGACTCACCGAGATGTTGAGTCACCCGCAGGCCGAACTGTATGTGTTCGACGGGGTGATCAAGCCGCAATTGATCATCGCCGACCGGACCGTCATGTTTCTCGTCGCTGATGACGATGGGGCGATTCAGGGTCTCGTCTCGATCGATGACGAATCGATCCTCCCGTGGGCCGAGGAAACCTTCGACGCGATCAAACGGGAGGCCGAACCCCTCACAGCCGCCCAGGTCGCCGACCTTCTCACGGCGTGAGAACCTCCCATCGAGTGCAGTTAATCGGCGATCATCCCTATGTCGGCCTGTCACCATGACCGCATTCGACCGGCTCCGGGAGGTGAAGGCGGGAAAGAAGAACGTTGGCGGCGCCGAACGCGCCGTTCGAGCAGTGGTCGGGCCGTCCCTTCTCCTTGTCGGCATTGCCGCACTCGGTAGCTTCGTGACGTTCGCACCCGGGATCGCTGGGACGGTCATCGCCGTCATCCTCGTGCTCGGCGGACTCCGGATGTCCCAGACGGCGATCACCCAGCGGTGTTATATGAACGCCTTGCTCGGGCGGGACACCTGCCGGTTGGACCCGGCACAATCACGGGGGCCGCCGGACGCTGAGATCTGAGTGGAGTCACCGGATCCAATAGAGTGTCCCCCCATCGACGGCCTCGGCCTCAGTCGGGACGTGCGGACCCTCCGTCCCGAAGGTCGTGAACGCGCCTGTGAGCCGTTCGCGGGTGACGAGATCCGAGAGGGGACGGTGAAGTTCAGTCGGAAGGTTGATCGCGTACACGAGGTCGGCCCCGGCATATACCGCTGGATCGGGATGAGTGAGATCATCCCGGACGAAGGTCACTCCCTCTGGGACTCGCCGATCGACGATATCCGTCGCCGTCACCTCCGCATGCTGGGCGAGCGCGGCGGCCAGGTCGGTCCGGTGACCGATCCCGACTTCGACGACTACCTCGAACGGTCGAAATCGGTCGGTGAGGTCGTTCAGGACGCGAGATCGCACGGGTGCGGGACGTTTATGGCACCGCCGTCGCATAGGTGTTTACATGCTGGTCGACGTCGTCCCGATCGGGGAGGTCCCTGCGCCGGTCAAGCGGCAGGCCTCCGGGGCGCTCAGATCTGTTTTCGAGGCGGACGTGACGGTCCACGAGGGACAATCCATCCCGGAGGGGGCCTATGACGAGTCCCGCGACCAGTACCGGGCCGAGGAATTCATCGAACTCGCCAGCCGGGTCGGATCCGGCGAAAAGAACATCGCCGTCACGACGAAAGATCTGTACTACCGACGCCGGAACTACGTCTTCGGCCTCGCCTATCTCGATGGCAAGGCGAGCGTGGTGTCGACCTATCGGCTCCAGACCTCCTCCGACGGGGGGTTCTCGAATATGTCCGCCAGTGAAATCTTCTCGGATCGGATCCGGAAGGAGGTCGTCCATGAGATTGGCCATACTCTCGGCCTCGAACACTGCGACAATCACCGGTGTGTGATGAACTTCTCGCCGACGGTGCGCGAGGTCGATCGAAAGGAGGAGACGCTCTGCGGGACGTGTCAGCGAAAAGCACTCCCGTGAATTTTCATCCCTGATAACCACCACGGACAATGCACCAATATGGTCTATCTCCCCTGAAATATCGACATTGCTAGTTTCATCCGTGATAACCGGTGGCGAGAGTATATCAGTCGGCTTTCTAGAGTGTCGAGTAGATGAGCACGGCCGAACCGGTATCGTCCTCGCTCTCCACCCGGCTGGGGGATGTATCGAACGTCCTCCTACTCGTTGGCCACGACGACGAACGGGCCGAGGAGGGGTGTATGGAGCTGCTCTCCAGCACCCCACTGTCGAACGCCAACGTCCTCTGCGTGACGGCCGTCAGCTCGCCTGACGAGCGGGTGGCTGCCTGGGATGCTCACCTCGGCGACGATCGCCCGGCCAAGGTCGGTTTTATCGACGTCGGCGCGACGACCCGTGGCGGATCCCCGGGGATCGGCGACCCAACCGATCCGTTTTCCGTCCACACGATCGAGCATCCCGCCGATCTAATCGGCATCGAGATCAACCGGAGCCGGTATCAGTCAGCCTGGGCCGGTGACGACAACCAGCTCGTTGTCTGTGTCGATTCCTTGAATTCGCTACTCGATAACGTGTCCCTCGAGCGAGCCTTTCGGTTCTTGAACGCCCTCACCGGCCGATTTCGGGCGGCGGACGCCATCGCGCACTATCACCTTGATCCCTCTGGGTACGACGAACGCACGCTCAACACGATTAAGGGCCTATTCGACGCCGTTGTCGAACCCCACGAGGACGGTGAGTGGCGGACTCGCGTCCGCTGACCGAGCCTCTTCTCTTCAGGCCGCTCCGTCTACGACTGACGCGATGGATAGCCCCCATTGTAGCAGCCGCTCGTCCTCGCCGAATCGGGTTGTACACTGAAGCCCGACGGGTAGGCCGTCGACCGATCCACCCGGGACCGTGAGCGTCGGCATTCCGGCGTGGGTCCATGGGAGGTTCATGACTGGATTCCCAGTATCCCCGATGCCTTGGGGTGCCGGACCCGGTGCGCCGGGGCTGACCCAGAGGTCGATATCGTGCTTCGCCATGGCCTCGTCGAACTGCTCACGAACCTCGATCCGGCTCGCCCGGGTGTTCGCCAGCCGTCCCACGTCGATCTGTCGACCATCACGGACCAGTTCGGCCGAGGCTTCTGCGTACCGATCGCCGTGCGTTTCGAACCACTGGTGATGGGCGAGGGCAGCCTCCGCCGCCACGAGGTCCGTGTGCCGGTCGTTGATCCGGTCGATATCGTCGAGGACCTCGACCCGTCGTATCTCGTATCCAGCTGCCTCGAGTGCGCCGAGTTGAGCTTCCAACGCCTCCCGCCCGGCCGGTGCGGCTTGATCGAGATACGGCCCGGCCGGCACACCGATCCTCGGGGTCTCCGGGGCTTCCGGCAGCGTCCGCCAGTCATCGCAGAGGATTGGTGCAACTAGTGCCATCCCTTCCACGTTTTGGGCGAACGCGCCGACGTGGTCAACCGATTCGGCGAGGGGCAACACCCCCTTGATCGGGATGCGTTCATAGGATGGTTTGTACCCGACGATCCCACAGAACGAGGCTGGGCGGATGACGGAGCCGATGGTCTGTGAGCCAAGAGCGACCGGACACAGTCCGGCGGCGACCGCTGCCGCCGACCCGCTGGAGGACCCTCCTGGCGTGTGATCCAAATCGTGCGGATTTCGAGTGGGTCCCGGTTCCATATACGCGAACTCCGTCGTGACGGTCTTCCCGAGCACGATCGCCCCGGATTCCCGTAATCTGGTGACCGAGGTGGCCTGTGGACCGTCGAAGGCCGCTGGCGAGAGGTCCGTCCCTGCCCGGGTCGGATACCCGTCAACGTGGAAGATGTCCTTGACCCCGACCGGAATGCCGAACAATGGCGGCCGTCCGGCGGGGTCGGGAAACCGATCACCGAGGGCGGTCGCCTGCCCATCGAGCAGATCCCAGTCGGGTTCGGTGACGAACGAATGGATCTCGGATTCGACGTCGTCGATCCGGTCACGGACCGTCTCGAAATATTCGGCCGGGGTCACCTCCCCCGTTCGAAGCCGCTCGGCGGTTTCGGCAAGTGGTGCGCTTGCGATCATTGGTCGATGCTACGCCGGTGTCGCCTTAAATCGCGTCGGTCACTCGACGGAATCGAACCAAAAGGCCTCGAAGCGTGCCATGCTCTCGTCACCGTCCTCATCGTCCTGCCTAACCGGTGGGCCCATCGTCATCGAGATCGACGAACCCGTCTTCGATGGCATCGAGATGGTTGATTGATGTCCCTGTGATGGATCGGCTCGATCGGCCGGGACGGTCGACTCGATCGTCTCGGAGAGCCAGTCGATCGCGACAGCCGTATCGACGATCGCTGTGAACCTCCCGGATGGCAATTCATCGATCGTTCCGGAATCAGCACGAACGGGACCGTGGATCGTTCGGTCTGATCGACTCGAGCAGTCGCTGCCCAGGGTCACCGGAACTCGTCAACGCGCTCACGATACAGCCGATGCTGGCGTATTCCGCTTCGAGCCACGACAACACCGGCCTCGGGGTGGATTCAATGGCGACCGAAATCCCTCATTCAGTTTCTCCTCGGCCTCGAACCGATCTCCGACAGCGAGGACTCTAAGCGGCCTGTTTATTGACCAGCAAATCCGTCGAGTATCTCGATAACCTACTCGCCGAGGAATCGGTTATTGCGACGAGTGGCGGGCGATCCGTCGAAACGGATTGATAGCGGCAGCGGTCAGGGCGGCGACGGCAGCGATCACCAGCAGGGGCCCACCGGCAGTGTGGCCGCCCGCGAGGCCGATCGCAAACACGATGACCAGGAGCGACGCGGCCATGACCGTCACGAACGCCAGGACGACGCCAAACGGTTGAATTCGCATGGTGCCCGATCGAAACTATCGACGGCGCCCACATGAAGCTACGTCAGACGGATGTCCGACGAATCCGCCGAATGCTGGGTTTCTTGGCCTGATCCACCCAAGACGGTCCATGGTGACCGTCGAGTCGACGCCCCGTCGGATTGCCCTCGACGTACTGGGGCTCCTCGTCCTCCCCATCCTCCTCGGGGCGATCCATGCTTTCGTTCCGCCGGCTGTCGAGGAATCCCTCATCCTCCGCCCGGGCGACGTGACCCTCTTGACGATGTTCACCGCGGCGTTCTTTCATCTCGGTTTGGATCATCTCGTGGGCAATGTGACCGGCTACGTGATCGCGGCCGGCTATGCCTACCTCCTCGCCCTCATCCTCGGAGAGCGTCGGTGGTTTTGGGCCTCGACGATCACGCTCGTGCTCGGCCTCCCGGTCCTCGTCAACTGGACGTCGATTCAGGTCATGAACGCCGTTCTCGGCGGCTGGGTCGCCCCGATCCGCGGCTTTTCCGGCATCTCTGCCGGGTTCGCTGGGCTGGCGTTTGTGGCGGTATTGGTGTTTGTCCGAGATCGCATCGATCTCCGATCGGCCTTCTTTATCGGGTTGGCACTCATCCTCCTGCTCCTTTGGGAAATCCTCCTGATTTACTCGGATAGCTTTCCGACCATCGGGACGGCGGCCACGCTCGTGGGGATCGGTCTCGCCCTTTTGGATGTCATCGGTCGGGCGTATTATCGGGGCCTACCGACAGGGCGTGGGTGGCAACCGGTGATCCGGGGAATCATCGTCGTCGGCTGGATGGCGGCCGTCCTGTCAGTTCTCGTGGCTGGGATGTTCCCGGCTGATCTCGTGATCGGGGGCCGGTTCACGAACATCTTCGCCCACGCCGCCGGGTTCGGCTATGGCGTCGCCATCACTGGTTGGGGGTTTCGGTACTGGCAGCGACGGCCCACCCTCCGGGAACTCTGGCAGGCGTCCCTGCAGAAGCCGTGAGTCAGGCGGTATAGTAGTATTCGCCCTCGCGCTTCTGCTCCCGGTCCTTCTGGCTCCCTGGCTTGTTAACCCGGGGCCGCCCCGTCCGCTCGTCCCGGCGGAACGTCACATCGAGATTGGCGAGGAATTCGTTCATGCCCGACCGCATCTGCTGTGGGGGGCTGGCGTGGCCATGAACGCCGGGATCGCCGTCGAACACCAGCAGACGGTCAGCGAGGAGGTCCATCATGTAGATGTCGTGGTCGATGACCAGCACGGTCGCCCCCTCGTTCTCGGCGTAGCGTCTGATCGCCCGGGTGGCCCGAACCCGCTGTTCGACGTCGAGGTGAGCCGAGGGTTCGTCGAGAAGGTAGAGATCTGCCGGTTCGGATAGGGCTGCCGCGATCGCCACACGCTGGCGCTCACCCCCGGACAGGTCCGTCAGGTTCTGCTCCATCAGCCGTTCGAGCTGGAGCGGCCCGGCGATCTCGGTCTGCCAGTAGGATGATCCGAAGTCGTCGGTGATCGACGCGAAGAAGGCGTCGACCCGCATCGGCTGGTCGATCTCGATATATTGGGGTTTGTAGGCGATCTCGAGATCGAAGTCGAGGTCGCCCTCGTCCGGTTCAATTACACCCGCCAGTAGCTCCGCAAAGGTCGACTTCCCGATTCCGTTCGGCCCGACCACCCCGAGTACCTCGTCCTCTCGGATCTCCCCAGCGTCGACCTCAAGGGAGAACTCGCCCTCGCCGTAGGATTTAACGATATCCGGATACCCGATGAGCGTCCGCCCGCCCGTAACGGGCCGGGGGGCGTGGCGCTCGAACTCGATGGCCTCCGGGCGGATCCGCATGTTCTCGTTCTGAAGGTAGCCGGCGAGGTATTCGTTGATCCCGTTCCGAGTGGATTTCGGCGCCGTGACCACACCGAACGCACCGGGCTCCCCGTAGGCGACGTGGACCGTATCGGCGAGCAGGTCGAGGATGGCGAGGTCGTGCTCGACGACCAGCATGGAGCGGTCACCGTCCTCGGCGAGGTCACGGATGAGCCGGGCGGCGGCGACCCGCTGACTGATGTCGAGATACGGGGTGATCTCGTCGAGGAAATAGAAGTCGGCGTCCCGGGCCAGCGCCGCGATGAGGGCGACCCGCTGGAGTTCGCCCCCGGAGAGCGTCCCGATATCCTGCTCGAGGACGTTCGTCACCCCCAACCGCTCGGCTAGCGTTTCGAGCACGCCCCGCTCGTCCGTCTGTTCGAGGAGCTCGCGGGTGTTCCCGTCGAACCGCTTGGGGATCTGATCGACGTACTGGGGTTTTCGGGCGACCGTTAGTTCGCCGTCTCGGAGCGCTTCGAGGTAGTCCTGGAGCTCCGTCCCACGGTATTCGTCGAGGATCTCGCTCCAATCCGGGGGCTCGCCCCACCGCCCGAGGTTCGGCCGGAACTCGCCGGCGAGCGCCTTCACGGCCGTCGATTTCCCGATTCCGTTCGGCCCGAGCAGGCCGGTCACCCGCCCGTCCCTCGGTACGGGGAGCCCGTACAGGGCGAACGTGTTTTCCCCATACCGGTGGGCGGGGGCCTCATCCAGTTCGGTCGGGAGGTTGAGGATCTCGATGGCGTCAAACGGGCACTTCTCGACGCAGATGCCGCAGGTCTCGCCCAGACAGATCTCCTCGGAGATCCGGATCTGGTCGGGGTTCCCCTCGAACGGTTCGCCCTCCTCGTAGGCCTCTTCCCGCGTGATGATACACTCTTTCCCCGTTCGATTCGGCGGGCAGAAGTTGGCACATTCGTAGTTACAGCGATCCGGCTGACACCGGTCGAGGTCGACGACGGCGATGCTATCCTGGGCCATTACAGGATGGAGGTACCCGTGGTCAGGATGATCGTCCAAGTGATGAACCAGAGGGCGAACGTCATGAACGCGACGTAGAGGTGGTCCTTGGTCGAGAAGTCCTCGACCTCGACCCCGAGGAGACGCATGACCACCTGCTCGACGAGCACCGCCCCGAGGAAGACCGCCAGCCCGAGTTGATCGGTGGCGCTGGTGGCGACGAGCGGCGTCACCACTCCGGCCGCCACGCCACCGATCGAGGCGACGGCGGTGACCTTGAGGCTCCGAATGTGGGCGGCTCGGCGGTCAACCGTCTCCGTGGCCATACCCGTGGATCCGCGAGCCGCGGTGAAAAACGGTTCGTTCCCGATGCCTCGCTTGTCGGCCGTTTGAGCGCTGTGGCCCCGAATCCCCGTAGCTTTATGCCCGTTCACGTGCGCCATTCAAAGCGATGTCTCAGGACGACGCCCTGGCCGATCTGCCCCCCAGTGCGAAGCTCGTCTTCAAGGTCCTCGAATACAACGGGGGCCTGACCCAGAAGCAGATCGTCGAAGAATCGATGCTGTCCCCCCGCACCGTCCGCTATGCACTCGAACGCTTAGAGGAGATCGGCGCCGTCTCGGAAGACGTCTATTTCGCCGATGCCAGACAGAACCTCTACGAGCTGTCGATCGAGGGTACCGACGTCCGGGTTGCCGAGTGAGTTCTAGGCCGGCACGACCGTAATTCGCTGTTTCCGGTCGATCGCGTCCTCGAGCTCGGCAGCGATCGCACTGCCACGTGAGACCTGGATCTCACCCCCCCGACCGACGGTGGCGGTAAAGAGATACTCGCCGTCGGCCTGGACCTCGACCGTCTCGCCGGCGTGGCCGTCGGCCGGAATGATGATGTGCTGGCCGGTGATGTCGGGCGTGATCGCCTCGCCCGATGGGGTGGCGGCCCCGCCCGGTGGTGGGGACTGGGGCTCCGGCCGTTCGGCGTGGGTTCTAACGTCGATGTCGAGTCCCAGCCGGTTTTCGATGTCGTCGATCCGACCTCCACCCTTGCCGATCACCGACGAAATATCGGCCTCGTCGACGTAGACCACGGCCTTGTTCCCGCCCTTGAATTCGACGTCCACCCGACCCCGGGCGATCGAATGGATCTCCCGCTCGACCTCCTGTCGGGCGAGGCGGTCGACCCCGCTCTCCACTTCCTCCTGCTCGTGGACGGGGACGGTCACGACCTGCCGGCTGAAGAGGTATATCTCGTACTCTGGCTTGCCCGTCTCGAAGTTCTTGACGGTGATGACCGGCCGGGCGAGATCCTCCTCCATCAGTCCCTGGGGGACCTTGACCTCGATCGTGACGTCGTAGACGGTGTCGATCCGGCCGTCTTCGATGTAGATCACCGTGTCGACGACCTGGGGGATCATGCCGAGTTCGACGCGCCCGACGAGGCGTTGAAGGGCGTCGATGGCCCGACTGGCGTGAACCACCCCGACCATGCCCACGCCGGCCAGCCGCATGTCGGCGAAGACCTCGAAGTCCCCGGTCTTTCTGACCTCATCGAAGATGGTGTAGTCCGGCCGGACCATGAGGAGGGAATCGGCCGTCTTCTCCATTTTGCCCCCGAGCGCCGTATACTGGGTGATATCCGGCCCGACCTGGAGGTCGCGCGGTTTTTCCATCGTCTTGACCGCGAAGTCATGATCGGTGAGGAACTCGGCGACGGCCTGGGCGAAGGTCGTCTTCCCTGCCCCCGGCGAGCCGGCGATCAGGACGCCCCGCTGGCGCTCGAGCAGCCGTTGTTTGAGCTCCTCGGCGTATTCGTATTCCTCGAGCGACGTCTTGACGATCGGGCGGACGGCCGTGATCTCCCACCCGTCGGCGAACGGTGGGCGGGCGATGGCGATCCGGTAGTCGCCGAACTGAATGATCTGCATGCCGTCCTCGTCGAGCTCGATGAAGCCCTCCCTCGCGTCCCGGGCCATATCGAGGATCTGGTAGGCCCATTCCTCGATTTCCTCTTCGGTGCTGGGCTCATCGGCGATGGTCTGGTAGTGCATGTCGCCCACCTCACCGCGCTTTGCCCGTGGCCGGGTCTCGGCCTTGAGGTGGACGCTCATCGTCTGCTCGTCGAAGAACTGGGCGATGGGTAGCTCCCCGATCGCCCGGGACTTCGGCTCGACGTATTCGACGGACAGACCCTTGGCTTTCGCTACCTCCGCCTGGACCTTATCGCTCGTCAAGATCGTGGCATCGTAGTCCTCGGCGAAGTCGCGGATGAGGGCGTCGATATCGCCATGATAGGCCCGCTTCCGTTCCTCTTCAGTGGCCCGGCGCCCGACGTATTCGAGCTCGATCTCGTTTGCCGCCGCCAGCTCGACGAGGCGTTGGAGCTCGGCGAGTCCTTCCCAGCCGACCTCTAGGCCCCGGTTGGCCTGGGCTTCGAGTTCACCCACGACCGCCTCTGGGACGATCACCGTCGCCCCGGCGTAGTCGCCGGCCTCGATTCCTTCGGACACGCGGGCGTCGATAATGACGCTCGTGTCCGGAACCAGTTTCATGGGCTAACTACCCGTGGTTTGCTCATAAGGGTGTCCAACTACCGGTAGCCGGACCCCGATTGTTTAGGCTCTTCACGGTCCAGCCACCCGTATGGACGAGCTCGTCGACCTGACGCGCCAGCTGGTGGCCATCCCGAGCCATGAGGACGAGACGGCTGCCGGCAACGCGATCGAATCATGGCTCCGGGAGCAGACCGACGGCGTTGTCACCCGTGATGCGGCCGGGAACGTCATCGCTCGGAAGGGATCGGGCTCGTCGCTCGCGCTGGTCGGCCACCACGACGTGGTCCCACCAGACGAGTCACAGCTCGATGACGCGGGTGGCTACGTCGTCGAGGAGCGGGATGGAAGGCTGTTCGGCCGGGGGACGGCCGACATGAAGGGGGCCGTCGCCGCCGCGATGCTGGCGTTCCGTGGCGCCGACCCGGCCGGCGAACTCATATTCGCGAGCTTCGTGGGCGAAGAGGTCGGCGGGGAAGGGGCCAGGGCAGCCATCGATGACGGGTTTGCCCCGGAGTTCGCGATCGTGGGCGAGGGATCGACGGATTACTCGACTACCGGCGTTACCGACGTGGTGGTTGCTCACAAAGGCCGCCGCGCCGTGACGATCACTGCCCAGGGGTCGGCCGCCCACGCGAGCGAACCAGAGACCGGCGAGAACGCCATCTATCGGGCCACCGATGCCGTCGATATCGTCCGCGATCTCGAGGCACCGACGGTCGACGTCTTCGGCGAAACGGTAAGCGGGAGCGTCGTCGTCACCGAGATCGAGGGCGGCTCGGCGTGGAACGTCATTCCGGAACGCTGTCGAGTGACCGTCGACGAGCGGACGGTCCCCGGCGAACGGGCGGACCTCGACCAAATCGGAGGAATCGAGGGGGTTGAATGGACCGTCGACCAGGACCTCCCCCCGATGCGGTGTGACGACGAAGCCTTTGCCGAAGGCGTCCGGCGGGCGGCAGAATCGGCCCAGGCCGCCTCGCCCCAACTGGTTTCGAAACCCCATGCGACGGATGCGGGCTGGTTGGCCGGGGCGGGCACGACGTGTGTGATCTGTGGGCCGGCCGAGCGGGGTGAGGCCCATACAGCGACCGAGAGCGTGTCGATCGATGGACTGGAGCGGTGCTATCGTATCTACTTGGCGGCGGCCGAACGGCTCCCGTAGACCACGGGGGCTTCGGACCGGTTTCAGTGCTTTCATGGCCGAACCTGCCGTAACACGCGGCATGGCCGTTGAATCCGCCAGCGACGCCGCTCCCGATTCGTATCTCGACCTCCTCGACCATTACACACGAATCGCGAACCTCGAGTCGACTCAGATGCTCCTCCGCTGGGATCAGCAGGTGATGATGCCGCCCGGCGGGACGCCCGCCCGCTCACGGGAGCTCTCGGCCCTTTCAGGGATCCAACACGAGCTCCTAACCGATGTCGAGGTCGGGACCCTCCTCGCCGACCTGGAAAACGCCGAGCTGACTGGCCCCCAGGCCGGATCCGTTCGCGAGATCCGGCGCGAACACGAGCGGGCGGATCGGGTCCCACGCCACCTGATCGAAACGATCTCGGAGAAGACGTCAGAGGCGCTGCCGGTTTGGGAGCGAGCCCGCGAGGAGGACGATTTCGATGCCTTCGCCCCGGCCCTGCAGGAGCTCATCGAGCTCCAACGGGAATATGCGAACCACATCGACCCCGACAAGGATCCCTACGAGGTGCTATTCGAGGAATACGAACCCTACCTCGGGTTGGACACGGCCGAACGCGTGCTCGGCCGCCTCCGGGACGAACTCGTCCCGTTGATCGACGAGATCGCCGAGAGCGGCGTGGAGCTCGCCACGCCGTTCGAGGGGGGAACCTATTCGGTGGCCGACCAGGAAGCGCTCGCCCGCGACGTCCTCGACGTTCTGGATTACGACTGGGAGCGGGGTCGGCTCGACACCTCGACCCACCCGTTTACCTCCGGCAATCAGTTCGACTGTCGCATCACCACGCGCTTCGACGAATCCGAGCCGCTCGACGCCCTGAGTTCGACCATCCACGAGTTCGGTCACGCCACGTATAACCTCGGTCTCCCGCAGGATGAATACGGCTCACCGCTGGGGAAATCCCGTGACTTGACCGTCCACGAATCCCAATCACGGCTCTGGGAGAACCATGTCGGCCGGACGCGGTCGTTCTGGCAGCGGATCCTCCCTCTGACCAAGGAGCACCTCGACGGGATCGACGCCGTGACCGTCGACGAGGTCTATCAAGCCGCGAACCAGGTGTACCCGGACAATCGCATCCGAGTCGAAGCGGACGAACTCACCTATCACATGCACATCGTCCTCCGGTTCGAGATCGAGCGCGACCTCATTTCGGGCAATCTCGCCGTCGAGGAGATCCCACAGGTCTGGAACGACAAGATGGAAAACTACCTCGGCGTCCGTCCGGAAACCGATACAGAGGGCTGCCTTCAGGACATCCACTGGAGCCACGGGAGCTTCGGCTACTTCCCTACCTACTCGCTCGGCAGCGTCCTGGCTGCCCAACTCGACCACCACGCCCGGCAGGACATCGACGAGTTCGACGCCAAGATCCGGGAAGGGACGTTCCAGGAACTCCACGCCTGGCTCAGCGACAAGATTCACCGGCACGGTGCACGATACACTACCCCGGAACTCATCCGCGAGGCGACCGGTGAGGACTACACCGCGGATTACTTCCTCGACTACGTGACGGCCAAGTTCGGCGACCTCTACGGGCTGTAAACCTGGCTGCCGTCCGCCGAATTGACGGTTTCCGGTGTTATCACGATATGAGGCCCGACCACTAGGATTAAGTATGTGGTGTGCCATACCATACCACGTATGGCGTCCGCATCGTCCGACGACCTTTTTGACCGGTTCCTCGCACGGCGTGGCCATGACATCGAACAGTCCTGGGACCGGAGCTATAACAAGAAACAGTGCCCCGAATGTGGCGGCCTCCACGACCTCTCGGCCGACACCTGTTCGGTGTGTGGTTGGGCGGACGCGACAGCTGATTAAACCGTAATCAACGCCGCTCCGACGACGATCAGGGCGGCCCCGAGGACGACGCCTTTCGTCACTCGTTCCAAGTCGCCGAGGAGGACCGCCGCGAAGATGGTCGTGAACAACGGGGCCGTCCCGGCCAGCGGGTCGACCAGGGCGACCCGTCCCCGGTTAAACGCCTCAAACAGGGAGAGGAGGGCCACCGCCGTGATGAGGCCGCTGCCCGTGAAGTAGAGATAGGTCTTCCGTGGGGCGTGGAGGACATCCCGGCGGGTCGCGAATACGAACCCGCCGAGGGCGACCAGGGCGGCCGTTTCGTTCAACGTGACGGCCTGCAGGCTCGAGACCTCCGTCGTCGTGAGGCCGAACCGCCGAATGACATTTCCGGCGGCGAACGCCAACGCCGCGAACAGTGGATAGACCAGATCGCGTGGCTCCCAGCCACCGAGATCGCCCCCTTTCGAAATCGCGAGGACGACGAGCCCCACCACGAGGATGACGATCCCGACGGCAGTGAGGGGCCCGAGGGGTTCGCCCAACCACACGAGGGCGATCAGTGTGGCGAACAGTGGACGGGTCGAGATGCCCGCGCTGTTGATGCTCGCGCCCACCCGATCCACCCCGACGAATACGGCGATCCGGCCGAGGGCGGTCCCAACGAGCCCGGCGACCACGAAAATTCCGATGGCGTTCACATCGATCCCGCCGAAGGGGTCGGACCGGGTGACCAACGCCCCCCAGTAGACCACGCTGTCCACACAGACCACGACGAGGGCGGCCTGGAGGGAGTGGCCGCCCCCGGCCATCCCTCGTTTCGAGAGAATGGGCGAAAACCCCCAGAGGACGGCCGGTATCAGCGCTAAAATGTAGACGTCAGCGGTGGCCACTACGTGACACCACCACTCCCCAGGGTTAAGAGGCTGCTTGAACCGGCCTACCCCCGGAAAACCGGCAGGCTGCGGCCCATCGGCGGATCCTATGCTTTATCCGTGTTGGGGGTCTGTACGTGTGCAATGACCGACGACCCTGAGGTATTGCGACTTTTCGGCGGGCCGGGGAGCGGGAAAACCACGGCGCTTCTAGATCGGGTCGAGGACATCCTCGATTCCGGCGTCGAGGTCAACGACCTCCTCCTCGTGTCGTATACCCGAGCGGCGGCCGCCGAGGTCCGCGAACGGCTGGCCGACCGGCTGGATCGCTCGCCACGATCCCTCCGCGGTAACGTCTCGACGATGCACGCCAAAGCCTACGATCTCCTCAATCTCTCCCGGGGGGACGTCGTCGACGAATCCGACAAACAGGAGTTTTGCGAGGACTACGGCATCGATTACGAGGACGAATACAATCGAGGCGGCCGGCGAACCGCCCGGTCGACCGCCCTCGGGAACAAGGTCATCGCCACCAGCCAGTGGCTCCAGCGGACCCGGCGGGACGTCGCCGACTGGTACGACGTGCCGTTCCAGTGGAACGTCGAGAAGGTGCGCCTGCCGCCCGACATCGACCCCCACGCCCAGGAGGGGAACAAGTACACCCCGACCTGGAAATCCGACGACGATCGCCTGTCCGTCCCGGAGGCGATCCGGGCGTGGCGGGCCTACAAGGGCGAACACGAGCTGATCGGCTTCGCCGATATGCTCGAGCGCGTCAAACAGCGCTCGCTCATCCCCTCGGTCGATTATCTCGTGATCGACGAGTTTCAGGACATCACGCAGCTCCAGTACGATGTCTACCAGGAGTGGAAGCCCCACATGCAACGGATCGTCGTCGCCGGCGACGACGACCAGGTCGTCTATTCTTGGCAGGGCGCCGATCCGAAACTCCTACTTGAGGAGGGCGGCGAGGTGGAGATCCTCGAGAACTCCTATCGGCTTCCCTCGAAGATCCTCCGGGTGGTCCAGCGGACCATCCGCCACATCGACGAACGCCAAGAAAAGGACCTCAAACCCCGGATGGAGGGCGGGAGTGTCGAGTTCATCGAATCACCCTCCCTGCTCGATCTCGTCAGGAACGTCCGGGCGACGGTCGACGAGGACGACGGGTCGATCATGGTCCTTTTTCGGGCCCGGTATCAGATGTTCGACTTCATCGACGAGTTCGTCTCCTCGGGCATCCCCTTCCAGGTCATGACGGAGGGGCGGATGTGGACGGATCGCCTCGCCGACTATGTCGAGGCGGTCGAGCGATATAACGCCGATGAGCCGCTCAACGGCCTCCAGGTCCGTCGGTTGGCGGACATGCTCGTCGACTCGACCTTCGGGACAAACGAGCGCGACGACCTCTTCGACGCCGTCGACGAGCGGCAGGAAGAAACCGGGATCGACGATCTCACCGAGATCGAGTTCACCGCGGACGAGGTCCGGAACTTCGCGCCTTTCATGCCCGATCCGTCGTCGGCCGCCGACATGGTCCGGAAGGTCACGAAGGTGCAGAAGAAGAGCATGCGGGCGTATTTCGTGGGCGAATACCGTGACGTCGAGCCGGGTCGTGTCCGCCTCGGGACGATCCACTCGGCGAAGGGTCGTGAAGCCGACCACGTCTTCGTCGCGACGGACCTGACCGAGAAGGTCGTCGAGCAGATGGCGGCCACGGCCGACGAGGACGACGTCCCGGCCGGCACCGAATTCACCGCCGCCTCGAACCCGGTGCCGATCCTCACCGACAACGAACGTCGCGTCTTCTACGTCGGGATGAGCCGAGCCCGGGAACGGCTGGTCGTCATGGAGAACCTCATCACGGGAGCGCCGACGCTCTCGATCGACGTCCTCCTCTGTAACGAGCCACGAGCCCTCTCGCTCGAGGAGTTATTGGACGAAACGCTGGAACTGGCGACGCCGTAGATCGCCGTTTTTCACCGATTATTCGTCATCGACGACCCGCTCGACCGCCGCCTCGGCCACATCGGCCGGATCGAGCGGGTTCGTTACCGCGTAGGGGACCGCCACCATGAGGATCGCAACACCGACGAATCCGCCACCGAGAATGCGCCCTTCGAGCAGCCAGGAGAGGCCGAAGAGCGCCACTGGCAACGCGAACGCGACCGGGATGACGAGTTGGAGCAGGCCGATGATCCCGGGGGCGCGCATGTAGGGGATTGTCGGCAGTCGCGGATAAGCGCCTCGTTCAAGACGCGTGTTCGACGAGCATCTCGAGGCCGACCCAGAGCAGGATCCAGGCAACGATGAAGAGCCAGACGATGGCCGTGGACGAAAGCGAGCCGAGGGTTTCGAGGGCCACGCCGATGAGTACCTGATAGGCCGCCCAGAACGCACCAGCGACCACCAGAAGGCCAGTCAACCCCAGGAGAAAGTGCGTGGCTATCCGCGAACGGAGGATGACCGCGATGGCATGTGGTCTGTCAACAGCCACCACACTAGGCTATACGTAACGTTGAGTATTAAAGATGTACGTCCGATCTCGACGGACGGAACCCTTTCCCCGGGGCGCATCGAGAATCCGAGTATGTTCACGGGGATCGTCGAGGCCACCGGCGAAATCATCGCGGTGACGGACACGGCCGACGGCCGCCGCCTCCGCGTGAGCGCGCCGTTCGCCGCCGATCTCCACCCTGGACAGAGCGTCAACGTCAGCGGTGCGTGCCTAACCGTGGAGGCCTTCGGCGAGGGCTGGTTCGAGGTGTTTCTCGCCGAGGAGACCATCGTCCGGACGACCCTTGGTGGTCTCGACGAGGGCGATCTCGTCAACCTGGAGCGGGCCCTGGCCGCCAACGGCCGGTTCGACGGCCACATCGTCCAGGGCCACGTCGACGGGACGACCGAGATCCTCGATATCGAGCAAGTCGGCGAGGACTGGACCTATCGCTTCGCCTTGCCCGATGGTCTCGAACGATACATCGTCGAGAAAGGATCGATCGCGCTGGACGGGATCAGCCTGACGGTCGCCGGCATCGACGACCCCGCGTTCGCCGTCGCGATCATCCCGACGACGCTTGAGGAAACCACGCTCTCGACCAAATCGGTCGGAGACGCGGTTAACGTCGAGGTCGATATCCTGGCGAAATACCTCGAGCGGCTGACTCAGTCTTAATCCTCGGTGAAGGCTTCCGCCACCTCGGCGTCGGTTCGTTTGGATTGGAGGTATAACCGGCGGTATCGGGCTAATTTTCGGTATAGGGCATAGCCGAAGACCCCGTCGTAAAGGACGACGAACCCGAGGAACACGACGGCCGGGGAGACGGACACCCCGGCCAGCTGGACGAACCCCGGGAGGTAGGTGACGGCGGTATTGTACGTCCCGTGGAGCAGGGTGGCGATGAGCAGCCCCTTGACGACGATCGGGCCGGCGTTCTCCCGGTTGAACTTGGCCAGCCCGAGATAGTAGCCCGCGAACCCCGAATAGATGACGTGCCCCGGTCCCGCGAACGACCGGATGGCGGCCGTCCCGATGGTCGCCCCGAGCGGGTTGCCCATCGTCCCCGCCTGGAGCGCGCTGAGGTACTGTTGGCCGATGTAGATGGTGTTCTCGATAGTCGCGAATCCCAGGCCCGCGACCGCCCCATAGACCGCACCGTCGATGACTGCGTCGAACGAATCCGACCGGTACGCGTACAGCCGAATCGCGAGCCACTTGACGGTCTCCTCGACCGGTCCGACGATGAGGAAGAAGAACAGGGCCATCCCGATGAGCGGGATTGTCCGGAAGGCCGGTTGTGCCATCGTGTTCAGGATCGCGGCAAAGCTCGCGAAGAGGACCCCGAGGAGAAACGTCGTCACGAGCAGGCCGAGTGGTTCCCGCATCGAGACATCGGTGTGCCACACGTAGGCCGCGAGGCCCAGCGCTGGCACGACCGATAGGAGAATGAATACGCCGACAATCGGGTTGGCGATGGCGGCGAGCCCCGTCAGGGCGAACTGGGCGATGAGAATAAAGATCGCGACGAGGATTACGATGCCGCGGACGGTCCGGCCGATGCCGCGGTACAGCCGGATCGACGCCCGGTCGAGCCACGTCCGGGGCTCCCACGTGGCGATATCGTAGAGATCATGGGACCCGTCCTCGTGTTCCTCGACCGGATCCCGCCGCCGCACCATGGGGCGATATTTTCGAGCCGCACAGATAGGTGATCCGGTCGTCGACCGATTCAAATCCCCCGCCATCGAACCGGTCGGCATGTCGCCGGGTCGGGTCATGATCCGCGGGATCTACGCGACGGCACTCACCCGGCTCCTCGAGGATTCGTTGAGGATCGTCCAGCCATCGCCGGCCATCGACCGCCGGTTCGACCAATCCTTTGCCGCCGAGGCGGTCGACGCCGAACTCACGACCACGGACGATCGCCAGGGCGTTGGCCTGACGGGCGACCGCGACACGATCGAAACGCTTCGCGAACAGCTCGCCGACGTCGGTATCGATACCCTCTTCTGGCGAGATTCGGCACCCAGAGGCGCCGTCTTCGAGGCGACGGTGATCGACACGCTCGGCGGCGGTGCGGTTGTCGAGCTCGGCGATCGCGAGGGCTACCTCCCGTTCGATGCCGCCCACGGCCACGTCGTCGAGGGCGACCAGGTCCGGGTTCAGGTCCACAGACCCATCCCGCCGTGGGCCGAGGCCCGTCCCGAGGTCGACATGGAACTCCGAGCGTTCGGTGGGTTGGTCGATCTGGTTCGGGGAAGCCATTCCCACCGCGCCGAGGTCGCCGATCCGGAGCGGGCGACGGAACTCGTCCGGGCCACCGAGGTGGTTCCGACTTCGATCCCCGATGATTGGGCCGTCAGGTGGCAACCGCCGGCCTCGGACGCCGAGACCTCCACGTTGGACACCGCGCTCGGGGTGGCCGTCGAGCGCGCCGAATCGATCGAGACCATATTGCAGGACAACGGAGACCCACCGGAATCGACGACCTGGATCTGGTTCGGCCGCGACTCCCGGTTCGCCCTGGATTCGATCAGGTCGTCGGTCATCGAGACGATGCCGGGCCATCACCGCATCAAGGCCGCGACGGCGGAAGCCAGCGCCGCCGTCGACTTCGCCGAACGGCTCTGTGCGCCGGACGGATCCTTTCCCTTCGACCTCGTCGCCGACCAGTTCGGCCCCGATACGGGTGATGAGATCGAGATCAGCCATGGCAAACCCGACGGAAGCCGGTACTCCCTCGGCCGGGCGGTGGTCGCCGACCGGTCGGGGCAGACCGTCACCGTCCGGCGAGAGATGCGGGCCGGCGGCGAATACGACGCGTTGGGGGTGAACCGGGCGGACGGTGACATCGCGACGACCAAGCTGAAGGAGGGCCGGTGGTGGTATCCGACGGCGTACCGCTCCGAGGAGGGTGACGTGAAGGGAACCTACGTCAACGTCTGCACCCCGGTCGAACTGTTCCCGTCTGCCGCTACGTACGTCGATCTCGAGGTCGACGTCGTTAAGCACGCTGATGGAAGCGTCGAACGCGTCGACGACGATGACCTCGACGCGGCCGTCGCGAATGGCCATATCTCCGAGGCGCTCGCCGCCAAGGCCCGGGAGGTCGCGACGGCCGTTGAACGTGCACTGGGGTAGTCGATTAGGGGTTGGTCGCGGTCCGGGCGATCTGGATCGCGCCGTGGAGCACTGAATCGGCGCCGAGGTTGGCCGGTCGAACGGTCGGGGCCTCGACCGCCAGGTGGTCTGTCACGCGATCCCGCATCGCATCGATCACCCGCTCGGTGTTTTCGAGGGCGACCGTCCCCCCGATCGAAACGACCTCCGGGGCGAAGGCGTGGACCGTGGCCGCGAGGCCGATGGCGTTGTACCGGGTCATCTCCTCGAGGGTTCGGTCGACCAACGGATCGGCGGGGTTGTCGAAGAGGTCGGCCGCCGTGAGGGCGTCCAGAGCGAGTTCGGTGTCCGTCCCGGTCGCGAGGAGGCGGGCAAACCGTGGGAGGTTCCGTCCGGAACAGTACGCCTCCCAGTGGCCGGCGCCGCCACACCCACACGAGAGTCGCTCCTCGAGGTCCACGACCACGTGTCCCATTTCACCGGCATTCCCGTCACGGCCGCTCAGCACGTGCCCATCCACGATCGCCCCAACGCCAATCCCGGTCGAAACGGTGATGTAGACGAGGTGTTCGGGTTTCGGAGTGAGGGTCGCCCGTTCGCCGATCGCCCCGGCGACAGCATCGTTGCGGAGGGCGACCGGCCCGTCGATCAAGTCGGCCACCGGCGTTCGGAGGGGGATCTGGCCGACGTCGCCCTCGATGTTGACCCCCATAGTGACGGCCCCCGCCTCCCAGTCCAGCGGGCCGATGCTCCCGATGCCAGCCGCCGCAAGGTCGGCCGGCGTTACCCCGACGTTTGCACACACCGTGCGGACGCCGTCGAGGATGGCCTCGGTAATGTCCGCTCCGGTCGGCCCCTGGGGCGTCGGCCGATCGTCGCGGGCGAGGATCGACCCCTCGGTATCGGTCACCGCGATCCGACAGTGGGTCGCTCCGAGATCGATCCCGACGTACTCAGCCATACCTGTCCCGCGATGGGGTGAGTGTAAAATTCATTGATCGCCGATTCGGAACGGCCTTTTCACCCGCAGTTCAACGCCGCGTATGGAGCACCGGATCGACTACCGGCCGTCCTTCGCCCTCCTGCATGTCGACCTCGACCAGAGCGAGTCCCTCCGGGCCGAATCGGGTGCAATGGTCTCCCACAGCGATGGGATCGATATCGAAACCGGCGCCGCTGGCGGCCTGCTCGGCTCGCTCAAACGATCGGTCCTCGGCGGCGAGAGCTTCTTCCAGAACACGTTTACCGCGACGAAGCCCGGGGAAGTATCGCTCGCTCCCCCGCTCCCGGGCGACATCATCCACGAACGAGTTGACGACCGGCTGCTGGTGCAATCTGGCTCGTATCTGGCCTCCGACCCCGCCCTGGAACTCGATACCGCCTTCGGTGGTGCGCGGACGTTCTTCGGGAGCGAGGGGTTGTTCCTCCTGGAACTCGCCGGGTCGGGCTCGGCATTCCTCTCGAGCTACGGGGCGATCCACGAAGTCGACCTCGACGAGGGCGAGGACTACGTGGTCGATACCGGGCATATCGTGGCCTTCGACGGGAGCACCAGCTTCGATGTGACCCGCGTCGGTGGCCTCCGTTCGACGCTGTTCAGCGGCGAAGGCCTCGTCTGTCGCTTCACCGGCCCCGGCCGGGTCTGGCTCCAGTCACGGAGCCAGGACGCGTTCCTCTCGTGGCTCATCCCCCAGCTCCCCACCAGTCAGAACAGCGGCTGAGCCGGACTACCCGCGCCGGACGAAGGTCACCGGACACGGTGACGAGAGCATGACCTCCTGGGCCGTACTCCCGAAGACGGCCTTCCCCGTGGGCGAGCGCCGTCGACCGCCGACGAAGAGCAGATCCGCGCCGACGGATTCGGCGAGTTCGACGATGCGTTCGCCACGGTCCGACCCGATCACCCCTCGGATCTCGTAGTCGATGCCGGCGGTATCGAGCGCGTTTTCGAGGTCCCGGACGACACTGAGCCGGTCGACGACCTGCTCGGGTGTGAGGTCAGCTTCCCCTTCGATGCTCACGCGGGGATCGAAACTTCCGTGGAACCGCTGTTCGATGATATCGCCCTCGCCCTCGGCCAGCTGTTCACGGATGTCCTCGAACTCCTTGTCGGTGAACACGTGAGCCAGCACGACGGTGGCACCGGTTGGGCCGGCAACATCGACCACCGCGTCCGCGAGCGCGTCTACCCGGTTGTCATCGTTCGGTCCGACCGGCAGGAGAATCGTCTCGATTGCCATACATGAAGCGTCGATTGGCGGCCTCTTAATGCTGTAGTTCGGTTCCCAGGCTTCGGGACCGATAGAACCATGTGACAGAGTGGCAATCGACGGTGCTCAGCGCACGCGTTCCCATTCCTCGAGCGTGAACCCTTCGAACGGGGTTTCCCCGACGAGCCGCCAGTCAGTCGTTTTCCAGTCGGGAAAGAAAGCGTCCCCCTCATAGTCGCCCGGCACTCGGCTGAGGACCATCCGATCGACCAGGGGCTGGAAGAGCCGATAGATCTCGGCCCCACCGATGACGTAGGCCGTGTCATCGCCCAGTGAGTCGACGATGTCGATCGCCTCATCGACGCTCGTTACTGGGTATGCGGACTCGATATCGTACTCGCGAGCCGATCGGCTAATGACGATCTGCATCCGACCGGGGAGGTCCTCACGCATCGACTCGAAGGTCACCCGGCCCAAGATGACGGGCGCATCCCGGATGCGATCACGGTACTGTCGCTTGTCCTGGGGGAGGCTCGCCCACGGGATCTCACCGTCTTTACCGATCGCGAGATTGTCCGAAATCGCGGCGACCGAAACCAGCTCCATGGGGGTATTCGGCGCCCGACGGTCAAACGGTTTCTGCCACGCGATGTCCTTACCGATTGTTCCTCACACCAGCATTTCCACGGCATCAACGGCGACGGCGGTCCCGACCGCCATCCGTTGATCCAGGGCCTCGGTATCGCACAGCTCGAGCGAACATCCACCCCGGAACCCACCCTTGATCGACCCGATCGGCCGCCCTTCGGGATCCGTGATCTCGTACCAGTACGGGACGAGCTTGATGAACTGGTTTCGGGCGATATGCAGCAGCCGGCTCTTCGACCGAACGTGGGCGAAGGCGAGGTCGTAGCGGTCGACCAGTTCGAACTCCCGACGGACGATCGATCCCCAGTCCCGTTTGATCAGGCCGAGCACGCCGCCCTCCCGGCCATCGACGACCGTGAACGCCGCGGTGACGTCCGGCACGAGGTTGTCGATCGTGACGCGGAGTACCGGTTCGCCGTCCGGTGTCGTCAGCTCGAAATCGGCAGCCAGATCGGCGGTTCGACGGGTCCAGGCGAGGATCACGTCGCCATCCTCGAGCACTTCGTACCCGATGCCGTTAACTCGCCGCCGCCGGCGGATCCGGTATGCGGCAGCGTCGAACATCCCCAATAGCATCTGCGTGGGAATCGGGAAAAACCCCCGCCCCGGCGATGTAAATCGGACACGGCTATCGAGCGGACCGAACGCCTTTTTGATGGTGGCCGATTGCGGACGCGCATGCATCCCCGAGTCAGCGAGTTCGCCGAGGCGGCCCGTGACCGCTACGGGATCGAGATCGACCCACACGAATTCGACGAAGGAACGAAGACGGCCCAGGATGCGGCCGACGCCATCGGGTGTGACGTCGCCCAGATCGCCTCGAGCCTGGTCTTCGTGGTGGATGACGAGCCGATAATCGTGGTGACGAGCGGGGCCAACCGGGTGAGCGAGGACCGGCTCGCAGACGTACTCGAAGTCGATGCCGTTCGGATGGCCGAACCCGGGGAGGTCCGCGAGGCGACCGGCTGGAGCATCGGTGGCGTTCCCCCGTTCTGCCACGACAGCGACCTGCGCGTGCTCATCGACGAAACCTTGCTGGTCCACGACGAAGTCTGGGCGGCCGCGGGCACGCCCCAAGGCGTCTTCCCGATCGATCCCGAGCGGATCGTCGCGATCGCCGACGCGGAACCGGCGACCGTCGCCGGGTAACCGTCGCTAACTATAACTGATCCTCGACACAACCATCATCGACCGAATGAACGGCATCCACGACCTCGGCGGGATGGACGGGTTCGGTTCGATCGAGATCGAGGCGGACGAGCCGGTCTTCCACCACCCGTGGGAAGGCTGGGTCTATTCCATCTACTTCGCCGGAATGGGCAACCTCGTGTTCAACATCGACGAGTTCCGCCATTCGATCGAGCGGATGCGCCCGGACGAGTATCTCGACGCCAGCTATTACGAGCGGTGGCTCGCGGGGATCGAACAGCTGCTCGTCGAGAAGGGCGCCCTCGACCGCGAGGCGATCGAGGCGCGCGAAGCCGCTCTGGAGACTGGCGAGGTCGAGTTCCCGGCCGACCCGGAGACGGACGTCTTCGGCGAGCTGGTCGCCGGTTTCCGGGAGAACTTCTCCGTCGAACGGCCCGAGCAGGAACCCGCCTTCGGTGTCGGGGACCGGGTCCGCGTCCGGAACCGCCACCCGGAGGGCCACACACGGTGTCCCCGCTATGCCCGCCGGAGCGAGGGCGTCATCCAGGACATCCGGGGGACGAACGTCGTCCCGGACTCCCACGCCCACGGCGGCGAGGCCGCCGACCCCGTCTACAACGTCCGATTCGAGGCGGCCGAGCTCTGGGGAACTGAGGCGGCCGACCGGTCGGCCGTCCACCTCGACCTCTGGGAGCGTTACCTCGAACCCACTGCATCAGCATGAGTGACGAATCCACCGGCCCGTCCCGGGCCGCCGACCCGAAGTCCCGTGTCCGAGCCATCCAGTCGCTCCTCATCGAGAAGGAGATGCTTTCGACCGAGGCGGTCGACCGGATCATCTCGGTTTACGAGGAGGACATCGGCCCGATGACCGGCAAGCGGGTCGTCGCGCGGGCCTGGAGCGACCCCGCTTTCAAGGAGCGACTGCTCGACGACGGCGTCCCGGCGATGGCCGAGGTGGTCGATATCGACGACGAGACCATCGACATTCAGGTCGTCGAGAACACGCCCGACGTCCACAACCTGGTCGTCTGTACCCTGTGTTCGTGCTACCCGTGGGCGGTCCTCGGGCTCCCACCGACGTGGTACAAGTCGCCCGAATACCGGTCGCGGGCCGTCAGGGAGCCCCGCGAGATGCTCCGCGAGGAATTCGACTGCGACGTCCCCGACGACGTCGGGATCGAGGTCTGGGACTCCAACTCCGAGCTACGGTACATGGTTCTGCCCCAGCAGCCGCCGGGCACTGAGGACCTCCCCGAGGACGAGCTCGTCGATGTCATCACCCGTGACTCGATGGTCGGTGTCGAGCGGTTGGGTGAGGCGGCCAAGCCGACGCCATGACGGCGACCGAGGATCCCCGTCGCGACGACGAACCGGCGTTCGAGGCGCCGTGGCAGGCGCGGGCGTTCGCGATCGCGCTCTCGCTCACCGACCGCGGCGAGGGCGACCTCCCGTGGGATGATTTCCAGGGCCGGCTCGTCGAGGAGATCGAACGCGATGGCGAGTCGATCGAGGCGTCGGAGGACGTCTATTACGAGCAGTGGCTTCGCGCGCTGGAACGGTTGCTCGTCGACGACGGACTGGTCGATCCCGGCGAGCTTGACGAGCGGATCGAGGCCTTCGAAACCGGCGAGCGGGACGCCTCTGAGTTCGTCATCGGCGAGCACGGCCATACCCACGAGCACGACCACGACCATCACCACCATCACTGACACCGCGGTGGCTACCGAGACCGACAAACCCACTATCCCATCCCCGCTAGAAGGGTACAGATGAGCGAGGACTTCATCGAGGTCAGGGGGGCCGAGGAGCACAATCTCAAGGACCTCGACGTCCGCATCCCGCGGGAGGCGTTCAACGTCGTGACCGGCCTGTCCGGGAGCGGCAAGTCGTCCCTCGCGTTCGAGACGGTCTACGCGGAGGGGCAGCGCCGTTACATCGAGTCGTTATCCGCCTACGCCCGGAACTTCCTGGGCCAGATGGACAAACCCCAGGTCGAGGCCGTTGAGGGGCTCTCGCCGGCGATCTCGATCGACCAGAAGAACGCGGCCAACAACCCCCGGTCGACCGTTGGGACCGTCACCGAGCTGCACGACTATCTCCGATTGCTCTATGCCCGGATTGGCGTGCCACACTGCCCCGAGTGTGGCCGGGAAGTCGGGGAACAGAGCGCCCAGCAGATGGTCCGTCGCCTTCTGGACCTCCCCGAAGGGACGAAGGCGAAGATCGCCGCACCGGTCGTCCGCGACCAGAAGGGGGCGTTCGAGGACCTCTTCGACGACCTCGTGGCCGAGGGCTATTCCCGGGTGGAGGTCGACGGCGAGCCGTTCGACCTCGCGACCGACCGCCCCGACCTCGACGAAAACTACGATCACACCGTCGACGTGATCGTCGATCGGGTCACGCTCTCGGAATCGTCGCGGTCGCGGATCACCGACTCCGTCGAGACCGCGCTTGACGAGGCCGAGGGCGTCCTCAAGGTCATCCTCCCCGATCCCCCCGAGGGCGTCGATATCGGGACAGCGGCTCGCCGGACCGGGGATCTGGCTGGCGAGGGCGACTCGCGAGCCCTGGTAGAGTTCTCCGAGCAACTGGCCTGCGTCCACTGCGGTATCGACCTCCCGGAGATCGAGACGCGGTCGTTCTCGTTCAACAGCCCCCACGGGGCGTGCCCGGAGTGTGAGGGCATCGGCGTCACCAAGGAGCTCTCAGAGGCCCTCGTCGTCACCGACCCGTCGAAACCGCTCAAACACGTCTTCGAGCCGTGGAGCTACAACCGCTCCTACTACCAGACGCAGCTCGACAACGTCGCCCGCCACTTCGGCGTCTCCGTCGACACACCGTTCGAGGAGCTCGACGACGACGTCCAGGCGGCCTTCCTTTGGGGGACCGACGAGGACGTCACCTTCGAGCGGAACACCCGGAACGGCGTCCGCCGGAAGACCCAGCCGTTCGAGGGGGTCATTCCCAACCTCGACCGCCGCTACGTCGAGACCGACTCCGACCGCGTCCGCGACCACATCGAGGATTACATGACGGTCACCACGTGCCCGGCCTGTGAGGGAACGAGGCTCAAGCCGGAATCCCGTTCCGTCATCGTCGAGGGTGCGTCTATCACGGCGGTCAACCAGATGTCGATCGGGGACGCCCTCGAGCACTTCGAGGGGATGGAGGCCGACCTCTCCCAGCGCGACCGAAAGATCGCCGAGGAAATCCTCAAGGAGATCCGTGCCCGGTTAGGCTTCATGTGTGAGGTCGGCCTCGAGTACCTCACGCTCGACCGCGAGGCATCGACCCTCTCGGGCGGGGAGAGCCAGCGGATCCGGCTGGCCACTCAGATCGGCTCCGGGCTGGTCGGTGTGCTGTACGTCCTCGACGAGCCGTCCATCGGGCTCCATCAGCGCGACAACGACCGGCTCCTCAACACCCTCGAGGAGCTCCGAGACCTCGGCAACACCCTCATCGTCGTCGAACACGACGAGGAGACGATGCGCCGGGCGGACAACGTGATCGATCTCGGGCCCGGCCCCGGCCGTCACGGTGGCGAGGTGGTCGTCAACGGACCCGTCGAGGAGCTCATCGCGGCCGAGGACTCGGTCACGGGCGACTACTTGGCCGGGCGCCGCGAGATTCCCGTCCCGGAGGAGCGCCGATCCGCCGACGAGGTCCTGACCGTCAAGGGTGCCCGCCAGCACAACCTCAAAGCCCTCGACGTCGCCATCCCCCTCGGCACCTTTACGGCGGTCACCGGCGTGTCCGGATCGGGCAAATCCACGCTCGTCCACGACATCCTCTACAAGGGGTTGGCCCGCCGAATGAACGACAATACCTCGGTCGACCCCGGCGATCACGACGACATCGAAGGGCTCGAAGCGATCGAATCAGTCAGGTTGATCGATCAAAGCCCGATCGGCCGCACGCCGCGGTCGAACCCGGCGACCTATACGGGCGTGTTCGATCACGTCAGGGAACTCTTCGCCGAGACCAAGCTGGCCAAACAGCGCGGCTACGAGAAAGGCCGGTTCTCGTTCAACGTCAAGGGCGGCCGGTGTGAAGCGTGTGGCGGCCAGGGCGACGTCAAGATCGAGATGAACTTCCTCTCGGACGTGTACGTGCCGTGCGAGGAGTGTGACGGCGCGCGATACAACGACGAGACGCTCGACGTGACCTACAACGGCGCGACCATCGCGGACGTGCTCGGCATGACCGTCGAGGAGGCCCACGAGTTCTTCGAGGGCCACACCCGGCTCCGCCGCCGGCTGAAACTCCTCGAGGACGTCGGCCTGGGCTACATGCGACTCGGCCAGCCCTCGACCACGCTGTCGGGCGGGGAAGCCCAGCGGGTGAAGCTCGCCGAAGAGCTCGGCAAGAAGGACTCCGGTGACGCACTCTACCTCCTCGACGAGCCGACAACGGGCCTCCATTCGGAGGACGAGCGGAAGCTGATCGACGTCCTCCACCGACTGGTCGACCGTGGCAACACGGTGGTCGTGATCGAACACGAGCTCGACCTCGTGAAGAACGCCGACCACATCATCGACCTCGGGCCGGAAGGCGGCGAACGCGGCGGCGAGGTGGTGGCGACCGGCACGCCGGAGACCCTCGCCCGACGCGAGGACACCTACACCGGCGAATACCTCCGGGACAAGCTCCCGGCGATCGATCTCGATGGCCCGCGGGCCGAGACGGTCGAGCCAGCCCGGGCGACCGGGGGCGACTGACCCCGTCTGACGGCCGTCGGCTGCAGCCGAATCCTTTAAGGCAGACCGATCACCGTCGATGGTATGGTATGTCACGACATTATCGGTCGCCGTCGGCTATCGATGTCCTCGTTGTTCACTGCTGGTGGTGACTGATGGCCATCGCTGCCGAACGACCGGTGTTTGCGGAAACCCACGGGAACGGACCGCCGCTGGTGTTCATCCACGGGGCCTGGGTGAGTCGGCAGATGTGGGCGCCGCAGGTCGAGGCCTTCGCCGACAACCACCGCGTGATCACCCTTGACGTCCGTGGGCACGGCCGGACCGGCCGGCCCGGCGGGCATGATCTCACGGTCGATCTCTTCACGGACGATCTGCGGACTTTGCTCACGTCGCTCGACGTCGAGGACCCTGTCATCTGCGGGCTCTCGCTTGGGGGCCTGATAGCGAAGCAGTACGCCCTGAACCACCCCGACGAGGTCCGCGGCCTCTTCCTCGCAGATACCGTCCGGTCCATCCCCCCGGTTCCCTTCCCCCAGACCAGCTTCGGGAAGGCGCTGTGCTTCCCCAAGGCGACCCTCTACTCGATGGTCCGCACGATGGGCGCCGGTGCGGTCTACAAGCTCCTCCTCGGCGGCATCGAAGCGAGCAGTGGCAAGCCGTGGATCGTCCACGACCGGGTCCGCAAGTACGTCATGGGCGAGGTATCGCGGTTCTCCCCGTCGGACTTCGTCCGCGTCTTCGACTCGCTCTACGATTACGAGCCCCGGCACACCCGTGGGATCGATGTCCCGACGCGGATCGTTATCGGCGATCACGAGATGCCGCCGATCGTCGCCCAGAACAAGTCGCTGGCGAGGCGTATCGACGGCTCGACGCTCTCGGTCATCCCGGATGCAGGTCACGTGTCGAATCTCGACAACCCCGGTGCGTTCAACCGGACGCTCGACTCCTTCCTCACCGAAGCCTGCTGAGGGCTGGCGTGCCCTTTTCTGCTTGCAAGGCCTCTCTGTCGAGCATGACGATCGTGGTGGCGATGGAGGACGCGGTCATCGTCGAGCGGGACGGGTCCGTGACCGAACGGCCGGTCGATCACCGGCCGGCGTGTGTCGCGGCGACTGCCTCGGCGCTTTTCTGTGGCACGGTCGACGCGGGCCTGTTACGTTCCCGGGACGGGGGCGAGACCTGGAATCGGATCGCGCCCGACGTAATCACCGACCGGGTGACGGCGGTCGCGATCGATCCGCGCGATCCCGCGATCATCTGGGCCGGGACCGAACCGAGCGCGCTCTTCCGATCCTCGGACGGCGGCGAGACCTGGGAGACCCTCCCGGCGCTGACCGATCTCGAGACCGCCGACCAGTGGTCGTTTCCGCCGCGGCCACACACCCATCACGTCCGCTGCATCGAACCAGATCCTCACGAACCCCACCGGCTCTACGTCGGGATCGAGGCAGGGGCGCTATTGGTCTCGGCGGACGGCGGGCAGACGTGGCTTGAGCGGCCGCCGGGCTCACGCTACGACAACCACCAACTCGCGACCCACCCGACCGATCCCGGTCGGGTGTACTCGGCCGCCGGCGACGGCTATGCCGAGTCGACGGATTTCGGCAAGACGTGGGCCCATCCGCAGGGAGGTCTCGACCATCGTTATGTCTGGAGTGTGGCCCCGGATCTCGGCGATCCCGGGACGGTGCTCGTGTCGGCCGCCAGCGGGGCCTCTGCCGCCCATTCACAGCCGGCCGAGTCCTACGTCTACCGTCGGGCGGGTGAGGCGGACTGGGAGCCCATCGTCGGCCTCCCGACGGGCGAGGGCGTGCTTCGGGCGGTCATCGAACCGGTCGACGAGGCGACCTTCGTGGCCGCCAACAATCGGGGTCTATTCCGGACGACCGACACCGGGGATACGTGGGCGGCGCTCGACGTCGACTGGGCCGACCGGTTCGGCGACCAGCCCGTTCGCGGGGTCGCCGTCGGCTAGGCTCGAGAGAGCGATTACCCGGTTGTCACCTGCCGAGAATCCCGGAACTGGTTAAATCCCGCCGGTCCCTTTGTCAAGCCGTGAGCGGGTCGCCAGTCATCGAGATGGAGGGATTGACGAAGTTCTACGGCGACGTGAAGGGGGTCGAGGACCTCTCCTTCACGGTCGACGAGGGGGAGATCTTCGGCTTCCTCGGGCCGAACGGGGCCGGCAAGAGCACGGCGATTCGGCTGCTCCTGGGCCTCATCAACCCGACCGACGGCGGCGCGCACCTGCTGGGGCGCGACGTGACGGACCGAGCGGGCCTGGAGTCGGTCAAACCCCGCCTGGGGTACATCCCCGACGACGGCGCGTTCTACCAGCGAATCACCGGGAAGCGGCTCCTCGATTACCTCGGGAAGGTGAAAGGCCAGGAACGCCGGGAAGAGCTTCTCGAACGGTTCCCCATCCCGGAGAACCGGCCGGTCAAGGAGTACTCCCGGGGAAACAAACAGAAGCTCGCGATCGTCCAGGCCTTCATGCACGACCCCGACCTCGTCATCAGCGACGAGCCGACGTCGGGGCTCGATCCGCTCCTCCAGAACGAGTTCTACGACCTCCTACACGAGGAACAGCGGCGGGGGATGACCTGTTTCTTCTCCTCACATATCCTGAGCGAGGTCCGTCGGGTCTGCGACCGGGTGGCCATCATCCGAGACGGCTCGCTCGTGACCCTCGAGGACATCGACACGCTCCTCGCCAAGAGCGGGAAGGTCGTCGAGGTCGCCCTCGAGGAATCCCCGCCGGCCGTCGACCTCGAGTTCCCCGGCGTGGCCGAGGCGACGCAACTCGATGACGGGACGTACACGCTGATCATCACCGAGAACTTCGACGGGCTGATCGACACGCTCGACGGCTACTCGATCACCGACCTCTCCGTCCGCGAGACCTCACTCGAGGACGTTTTCATGCACTTCTACGCCGAGGCGATCGATGAGCCGGTGGAGGTGGCAATGCCGGATGCTTGAGATCACCAGTTTCGAACTCCGCCGGCGGCTCCGGGGGACGCTCTATCTCTCCGTGTCGCTGCTCGCCTACGCGGGGCTCGTCATCGGGATCTTTCCGTCCATCAAGGAAGCCGGGGCGGATATCGAGTCATTCATCGAGGCACTACCGCCGGAAATTCGCGAAGGATTCGTGGGGGACGCCTCGACCTACACGACCATCGAGGGCTTCCTCTCGGCCGAGATGTACCAGTTCGTCATCATCCTGATCCTCGGGATGTACTTCGCCTACGCCGCTGCCTCGTCGATCGCGAGCGAGGTCGACGACGACTCGATCGACGTCCTCCTCGTCCACCCCATCTCGCGGACACGGTTCGTCATCGGGAAGTATCTCTCCCTCATCCCGGTGATGGTGATCGTCAACACGGTCATGTTCGTCGGGACCTGGGCCGCGGTCGAATACATCGGCGAGGAGATCGATTTGTTCGGGCTGGCGGCGATGCTGGCCTTGGCCATCCCCTACCTCCTCGCCTGTGCCGCCCTCGGCCTGTTCGCGTCGGTCTACGCCGACAGCCCTCGCCGCGCCCAGACCGGCGGGGCCGGCGGCGTCTTCGGCATGTTCCTCGTCCACACCGTCACGCTCAACCGCGACCTCGAGTGGCTGGGGGACTTCACCTTCGCCCGGTATTACGACCCGTCGGAGATCCTCGTCGACGCCGAGTACGACTGGAGCGGAATGGCGCTGCTGGTCGCGGCGGCGATCATTCTCGTCATCCTGAGTGCCGAATACTTCGAGCGAAAGGACATCGCGTGAGGTATTTACTCGACCACGGGGTAGGACGGTGTGATGCACGACGTCATCGTCGTCGGGGCCGGGCCGGCCGGCGCCCGGTTTGCCCGACGGGCCGCCGAACGGGGCCACGACGTCGTCGTCTTCGAACAGGGGGCGATCGGTGAGCCGCTCGCCTGCTCCGGCCACGTCAGCCTCGATCTGTGGGACCGGGTCCCCGACGGGGCCGCGGACGACCTCCGACAGAACGAGATCTACGGAGCCCGGTTTCACACCGGCGGCCCGGGCTCGAAGGCCTATCCGTTTTACAAGAAGCAACCAGTGTCGAACGCGATCGACCGGGTGGAACTGGACCGGGTACTCGCCGATGTCGCTGCCGAGGGAGGGGCCGAGGTCCGCGATCATCACACCGTCACCGGGGTGGCGGAACACGACGACCGGGTGGTCGTCGACGTCAAGGGGCCGGATGGAACCAAGTCGGTCGAATCGCGGGTGATCGCTGGGTGTGACGGCCCCCGGTCGCGGGTTCGCAGGGAACTCGGCCTGCCCGAGCCGGACGAACTCCTCCACGGCGTCCTCGGGTTCGATCCCGAACCGGACCACGCGGACATGGTCGATGTTCACCTCACTGTCCCGGGTTTCTTCGCCTGGCGGATCCCCCGGGGAGCGGCGGGGGTCGAGTACGGGCTGGCGGGCGCCCCTGGCGAAGACGTTCCCGAGCGCTTCGATGCGCTGGTCGCCGGCTACGGTGCGAGCATCGACCGCCGCTGCTCCGGGGCCATCCCGATCGGCGCCGCCGATCGAGTGACAAGCGACCGTGGCTTCCTCATCGGTGACGCAGCCGCCCAGACCAAACCGTTCACCGGCGGCGGTATTCTGTACGGCATGACGGCGGCCGATATCGCGGCGTCGACGATCGAGCCGGGCGATCCGTCGACGCTCGCCGATTACGAGACCGCCTGGCGGGACGAGCTGGGTCGCGACCAGGCTCTGGGTGCCCTGGTCCGACGGGCCTACGACTTCCCCGTCCCGGTCCAGCGGCTGGGCATGTGGCTGTTCTCCGGCGAGATCGGGGTCCACATGGACCGGCCGTCCTCGCTCTTTTCGACCGAGCAGCTCAGGGCACTCTTCTCCCGGCCCTGATCACTCCTGTCCGCTCCCGACACGGGGGTCAAGGACGGTATAGAGCCCGTCCTGAAGCAGGTTCGCCGCGATCCCGAGGAACGCGACGATCATGGTCGTCCCGAGGAGGAGCGGGAGATCCCGTCGCTTGATGGCTTCGTAACTCAGGAGCCCGAAGCCCGGAAGGTCGAACACGAATTCGAGCACGTAGATGTTCACGATCAACACGGCCAGGAGTTCGACAAAGAACAGCGAGAGGAGCGGCGCGGCACCCACCCGGAGGACGTGCCGGGCGATCCCCCACCCGGAGTGGCCCTTGGCCCTGACGAGGCGGATGAACTCCTCGCCGGCATACTCGAGGCTTTCGGCCCGGGCATACCGGAGCTGGCCGGCCAGGAGGCTCGTCGAGAGGACCAGCATGGGGAGGACCATCGCTTCGAGGTTCGCCGGGGCGAGCGGTCCGAGCGACGGCGTGACCGACGCGGACAGCACGTTCCGCTCGTGGGTCAGTTCCAGGAGGAGGACGCTCGCCAGCCAGAAGTTCGGGATCCCGAGCCCGATGTAGGCCGCGGTGGTCCCCAGGCGGTCGAGCAGCGACCCGCGGCGGAGGGCGGTGATCGCGCCCAAGGCGATTCCGGACAGCGCCGAGACGACCATTGCGGGAACCACGTACACGACCGTGTATGGCAACCGCTCACCGATAACCGAGACTACCGGCCGGCCATGACTCGGCGAGACACCCCAGTCAAGGGTGGTGATATCGATCACCCACCTGGCGTAGCGTCGTTCGACCGGGACGTCCAGGTTCCGGGCCTGTCGGTAGGCCTGCACCTGTTCGCGGATGAGCTCGAGGCGCTCTTCGGGCGGCGCATTCGAATACTGCATAGCGGCATTGAACCGAACCGCCCCGACATTCGGGTCGGCCGTCAGGGCGACGAATCCGAACACGATCGTCATGACGAGGTAGATCGAAACAAGCGCGAGAACCGCCCGCCGGGCCACCCGTTTCGGGACCCTCATCGCCGTCCCTCCACGTGGTCGTCGGCGACGATGGGCGGGGACATCGGACGGGAGGTGCGGACGAACCTGAATAAAACTGGCCGTTTCCACCGGATTTTTGGGTTCCCGTCAACCCAACCTCGGGGTATGGGTCCCTCGCTCACCGTCGATCGCCTGCTGCAGGAGCCTGCATCGGGGTAAGCCATGGCTGGCGATGATCCCCCCGCCCTCCGCGCTCGGCCACTGGAGACCGTGATGCGGTTGCGAACCCGAGCGTTTCTCCTCGGCTTCGGGCTAGTTAGCGTGGGTCTTATCGCGGACCTCTCGGGCCAGCCGCTCCAGGCCATTCCCTGGGATCTGACCGCGCTGGATTGGCTGTTCGTACTGTCCGTGACTGTATTCGTGGCCTACGTCCTCGTTCCACTCATCGCCAACCCATCGCTGACGATGACCTACTGGGCGGAGCTCACGGAGAACCGGCTGGCGATGGCGAGCCTGGCCTACCTCGTCTTCCTCTTCCTGGCCGGTACGCTCGGCCCCCTCATCATCGGCTTTCAGCCCAGCGAACTGCTCCGGGGATTTCAGCCGCCGGTGCTCACGACCGTCCCCGCGTCGGTGCCCCCGTCGTGCGTCGGTCCGGTCGTCGACGCCGCCTGTCACGGCAGTCTCCAGCACCCGTTGGGGACCAATGGACAGGGTCAGGACATGCTCCAGATGGTGATCGCCGGGAGCCGAGTCGCGCTGGAGGTAGCGTTCGTCGCCTCGATGTTGATGGTACCGATCGGGACGGGCGTCGGGATCGTGGCGGGGTTTCGAGGGGGACTGGTCGATCAGCTGCTCATGCGGTATGTGGACGTCCAGAGCGTGATCCCGGCCTTTCTGGTTTACCTCGTGCTCATCTTCGTCTTCGGTCGGAGCCTCTTTCTCGTCGTGGTGGTCTTCGGGTTGTTCAGCTGGGGCGGCGTCGCCCGCCTCGTCAGGAGCGAGGTACTCCAGCGACGGGAAGCCCCGTACGTGCAGGCCGCGAGGACGGCGGGCGCTGGCCGGCTCTACATCATCCGCCGGGTGCTGCTCCCGAACATCTCGAGTACGATCCTCACCGAGGTGACGCGGAAGGCCTCGTTCCTCATCCTGATCGAGGCGGCCCTCGCCTTCATGGAGCTGTCCGAGTCGGGAACCGGCTCGTGGGGCGAGTTGATCTCCGACGGCATGGGACAGTTCTTCCCGATGACCTGGTGGATCTCGACCGTCCCCGTCGTCGCCCTCACCCTCACCGTCGTGGCGTTCAGCGTCCTCGGCGATGCCCTCCGCGACGTGCTCGACCCCGCCCGGTGATCACTCGTATCGGGGCAGTCGCCGGGACGGGAACTCGGTCTCGACGAGGGGGAGCGGGGTCAGTTCGGCCGAGACGTCGTGGCCGTCGATCCGAACCGTCACCTCGCCCTCGAACTCGAAGTCGACGAAGGCGAACGCGACCGCGGCGTCGAGGAGCGGGCTCTCGGCCGCCCGGGTGATTTCGCCGATGGCGTCGTCGCCGGCCATGACCGCTGCGCCCGCGTCGGGCAGTGTGTCGACCCGGAGTCCGACCAGCCGATTCGGGGGCTGACCCCGGTTCTCGATCCGCGATACGACCTCCTGACCGACGTAACACCCTTTCTCGAAATCCATCGCGCTCCGGAGCCCGACGACGTTCGGGATCCGCCCGTCTAGCTCCGCGGGGAAGATCGGCGTCCCGGCCTCGAGGGTGAGCGCACCCCACGTCGCCCGGCCGAAGGGGACCGCGGCCGGCCCATGATTGACGAGATCGTCGAGGACGTCGACCGCCCCCTCGGCCTGACTGATGACGAAGTAGCCCTCCTCGCCGACGATGTTGTCGTCGCGAACGGCGCTTACGCCAACGTCTGCGATCGATCCGCGAACGAACGTCAGCGGCTCCCCGGGCGCGGCTGCCCCCGCGAGCACGCTCGCCACCTTTTCCGTCGCGGTCGGGCCGTGGACGCTGAAGACGGCGAAATCGCCGCTTGCCACGGTGATCGTCACGTCTTGGATGAAGGTCTCCCATCCGTCGGCCGTGGGCGTCGCCCGTCCGGGCGGAGTGAACAACAGGAGCCGTTCGCCCGCATTGAAGACATACAGGTCGGTCGAGATCCGACCCTGGGGATCGAGGAGGAGCGCATAGGTACCCCGTCCGTCCGTGGTAGGGACGGTATTTGTGAGCACGTTGTCGATGTATTCGACCCGGTCCTCGCCCTCGACGACGATGACCCCGAAGGGGTGTTCTGTGACCCCGACCCCGTTTCTGACCGCACGGTGTGTCCGCGCTGGGCGGCGATACCGGGTGACGACTTCCCGGCCGGCGACCGTCTCGAACCGGGCGCCGTGTTCCTCGTGAAAGGCGTGGCGGTCGTCCATGGGTCGGCCAGGCGCTCAGAAGGGGAGGCGCTTTCGGAGCTCGTCGAGGATAGAGGGTTCCGGCGGTTCCTCGCCAGGTTCGGGGATGACCCGGTCGTCCGGCTTGATCACCGTGTCCTCCTTCGAGTTGTCGACGGCGATCAGTCCGTCGCGTTTCAGTTCGGTCAACGCCGACTCGATCCGGTCGATATCAGCGTCCACGGCGGTCCGCAGTTCGAGCACGGTCATGCCTTCCGCCCCCCGATCAACGAGCGCGTCGAGGACCGCCACTTCGACCTCACGGCGGTTGCGATACGCCCGTCTCGCTTTCATAAGCCTCCATTCTCCCCCACCCGTCTTATTTGACGCGGTAGCCCGAACGGATCCACGACGACCGGTAGCCTTTTTCATGGAGCAGGGATTAGGCCCATGGTAATGGGTCTCAGGTGTCTCATCGGTCACGATTTCGACCCGCCCCAGACCACCCGCGAACGCGAAGACCGTGGCGGTGAGGTGGTCATCACCGTCCGGGAGTACAAGGAGTGTTCCCGATGCGGGCACCGCCGTATCGTCAGCGAGAACACGGAGGTCAAGGCCAATCCGGATGCCGCCGTCGAGGAGGAACCGACCACCGAAGAGCCGAGCCCTACCGCGGGAGACGAATCGTTCGAGGACGTCACCGCGGAGGAGGACGACGGGATCATCCTCGAGGACGACCCGGAAGTCGTCGAGGAACGCCAACGTGGCCAGTGGCCGGAGGTTGACGAGGAGGACCTCGATGAGGTCCAGCACGACCCATGGCCCGAGGCCGAGGGCGAGGACGAGGGGTTCGCCGCCGAGCCCTCCGAGGGGGACGGTCCCGCCGAGGATGTAACCTTTCGAGGCGGTGGCCTCACCCCGGAGAAGGCCACGACAGAGTACCCGCCCGGACCGGCCGAGGAGGCCGACGAGGAGGAGACCGTCGGGAGCGACACGCCGGCCGGGATCCGGAGCGCCGGGCCGTCGAGCAGCCAATCCGGTGGACAGCAGTTCGCGGGCGTCGAGACGATGTTCGTCTGTCCGGAATGTGGGCACACCGAACCGACGGCTAGTTCGTCGCTTCGCCCGGGCGATATCTGTCCCGAGTGCCGGCGGGGCTACCTCTCCGAACAACCGCGCGAGTAGGACGAAACTGGTAAACCGGTCTCGGGGCTACTGGCGGCCATGAAGGAGTACAAGATGCGTCGCGGAGAGCATCTCGAGGAACGGGTGCCGGACCTGAAAGCGACCATCGAGGACTACTTCGGCCCGGTGACGGGCCAGGAAGAGTACAACGGAAGCCAGCTTTACGTCGTCGGGACGCCCGACAACCCGGTCTTCGAGCGGATCATCGCCGGCGCGGTCTCCTACAGCGGGAAGAAGGACACCCTCGCGGTGGATTTCGTGGAACGGGATCCCACCGAGCTCTCGCCGGAGGAGATGGAGGCGGCCGCGGAGGCGGTTTCGCTCAAGAACGAGTTCCTGCTCGAATGTACCGGGCGTGACGCAAAATCACGACGAGAGTCGATGAAACGGGCCGTCGAGGACGAGTCGCCTGATATCTAACGGCCGAGTTTTTCGCGGCTGATCGAGATGCCGGTCGGCGTGACGATGAGCTGGTCGTCGCCCTTCTGGACGATGTCGCCGCCGATCTCGCGGGCCACCTGCCGGAGTTCGTCTGTCACGCGCTCGATCGTCGAATCCTGCGTTCGGAGCCGGGTGATGTCGGCGATGACCATGTCCCCGTCGTAGACCGCATCCTTGATCGCGATGACGTCTTCCTGGTCGTTGATCTCCGCGATGTGCACGTTCAACCGCGCCTCCTCCGTCGGTTCGACGTCCCCGAGGTCGAGTTCGACATAGTCCTCGACGCTGTGATGTTCCCCGCCGAGGATGCGATCCATGAAGCCCATGTTAGCGAGAAACCGAGTGGAATGGGCATAGTTCTTACGTCAGACAGAATCTGTCTACAGGGATAGATAATCATGACGCCACCAAACGACTATGGCGGAAAACACCGGAGAGACCGCCCGTTTTTCAGTCGATGCGGACCTCGGAATCAACGACCAAGCCCTCGATCAGTTCCAGGAACTCCTGGGATATTCGGAGTTGCGCTTAAAAACCCACCACGGCGCTAGTCAGTTCGGACACTCGAGGAGGTTATTCCCGTCTGTCGGGTCGGCGGGTTGCTCTCCCTGTGAGCGGACAATCCGATTCTCCGAGACGAGATAGGTCACCGTGGGCCACCGATCGCCGTGGATCCCGCTGGCGTATTTCGTTCCTGCCATCGGCGCAAGAACCACCGTGTAGCTCCCGTTGGTTAGGGTCACCCGCTCGACCTGGGCGCTGACGGTGACCCGCGTGAGGTTCATCGCGGGGTCGGCCGCCGCCTCGGCAATGATCACATTGCGGAAATAGGCGCGTTCGAACGCGACCACGTACCCAGCGACCGACGAGTCGTTGACCTGGTTCGGCGGATCCGGATACTCCGAGAGAGCCAGCCCGTCGGTCTCGTCGGGGGCCGGGAGCGCGTCGGTCGCACACCGGTCGGCCGACGGAAGGGAGTCGATGCCGCCGGGAGCGTCCAGCGGCGGGCCGGCCGTACAGCCAGTGAGGAGGCAGAGCATGCAGACGAACGATGCGGGGCGCATACGCCCGACGACCGCGCCGCGAAATAAGGGCCTTGGAGAGACTGAAACCGGTATTTCACCGAGGTCAGTCGTCGAACTCGTCGACGATCCCCCGACCGTGGCGACCCTCGCCCTCGGCGAACCGGCTGGCACCCTCCTGGGCGGTCGGCATCGAATGGAGGCCGTTCCAGGCCTCGAGTTCGAGGCCACGATCGAGCGGGATGCCCATGCCCTCGTAGATCGCCTTGAGATCGGTTCGAATCGTCTGTTGGGGGTAGCTGGCGATGCGTTTTGCCAGTTCGACGGAGCGGTCCAGAGCCTCGCCGGGATCGGCGACGCGGTTGACGAGCCCCCAGTCCTCGGCCTCCTCGCCGTCGATCGGCCGCCCGGTGAGGATGAGGTCGAGCGCACGGCTGTACCCGATCATGCGGCCCAGGCGCTGGGTCGCCCCGTCCATGAACGGAACGCCGAAGCGTCGGTTGAACATCCCGAAGGTGGCATCCGAGGCGGCGACGCGGAGGTCACACCAGAGGGCGACCTCGACGCCGCCCGCGACGCAGTAACCCTCGATCGCCGCGATGGTCGGTTTCTCGATCTCGGCGTGGGCGAAGCCCATGAGGCTGTAGGTCCGCCCCTCCATGTCGATGCCCTCGGCGATCTCCTTGAGATCGGCGCCCGCACAGAACGTTCCCTGACCCGTCAGGACGCCGACTGCGAGCTCGTCGTCACCGTCGATCGTCCGCATCGCGTCGACGATCTCCTGGCCGGTATCGTAGCTGACTGCGTTGCTCCGGTCGGGTCGCTCGATCGTAACGATCCCAACGGGGGGATGCCGGTCGAGGCTGATTTGTTCGTATGGCACGCCCGAGGACACGAGGTATCGATCAAAGTAACCGTCGACAGCTTGTGAACCGACACGAATCAGGAGGCGAGGGAGGACGAGGCGTCAGTGGGAACCCGATATCCGCGATGGCCGGTGCGGGGTCACCCGACCTGCCGGGCGCGGTTCAGGAGCGGGCCACCGCACTCCGGACAGGATGATCGGAACGGGCTGCCGGTGACGCGGTGTTTACAATTCTGACATTCATACTCTATCATCCTGAAAAGGGGTTGATCCCTAGGTGTTGTAAACGTTAGCATTGACAAATGTTGGATAATACGACGAAAACTGCGGGTTCGTAAGAAAATACACGTGTGGCTGGTTCGGGGTGAATCCAAAGCCTCAACCCCTATGCAATATTGGCCGTCGATATGCCGATGGTCGAGATCGAGATCCCGGACGAGGTGCGTTCAGAGCTCGAACACCTCGTGGACGAGGAGTTCATGAACCAGGAGGAGGCGATCGAACAGCTCCTCCGCGAGGGACTACGGACCTACACCCGGGAGTTCGACGAGCCGGAAGCGACCGACCTCTCCGAAGAATACGCCTCCAACATGTGGGACACGGCCGAGGGCACACCAACGGACGAAGGCGACGACTACACCCTCTGATCGGGCGGCTAAGTCACTCGTCCATATCGATATTTTCGGGACTGGGCCGCCGGGAACCCGATCCGGTTCGACTACGGCGAGAACTGGAACAGTTCGTCGCCCACGTGATGGATCGAATCGATCACCTTGCCTTCGTCGCCGAGCAGGTCGTCACCCGCAACGCGCGACCGTCCGATCGCGAGGGCCTTCCCATGGGTTTCCTCGACGATCACGACGAGGTCGCCCGGGGTGATCGCCTCGTCGGCGGCCTCGATACCCGGCCGCATCACGTCGGCCCCATCCGAGACGAACGAGATCGCGCCCGCATCGACCGTAACGAGGTGGCGATCCGGGTCGAGAACGTTCGCCCCTTGGACGGTCGGCGCGGGATCGCCATCGAAGTAGGCGATGAGCGGGGCCCCGTCCACGAGGACGACCTCGACGTCGGCATCGGCGAACTCTACCCGCTCGAAAGAATCACCCTCGAGCGTGATGCCGAATTGCGAGGACAGGGTGTCCTCGAGGTCGCGGACCGCATCGCTCCGGAGGTGATGGCGAGAGCGGATTTCCATGCGCGGAGGTGGGTGAGGCCGGGGCATAAACATCCCGGGAAACGGCTAAGTGGGCCCCCTCCCTGGCGTCGGCTATGACGCGGCACGGTCGCCAGGCGGGCGAGGACGTCACCTGCCCGGCGTGTGGCCAGACCCTCCCCCGGTCGGAGGCCCGCGAGTACGACAAGTTCGGCGACCGCTGGGATCGCCGCAACAAGACGTTCGAATACTTCTGCCGGTCCTGTCACGACGACCTCTGTCTCCAGCGACGCGACGAGCTCGAGGAACTCCTGTGCGAACTTCGCGGCGATCACGCGGACCGCCAGACCTTCCTCCGCCGGTATTCACGTGCAGTCCAGCAGCGATACGAGCGGCTCGGCGACCAGTGAACGAGCGTCACGACTAACTAGGCGACCCGCATAGCCGACGCCATGCCGGGGACGCGCGAGGAGCAAGCCCGTGCCGGGACGGCCGAGGCGCAGGGGCCAGTCGAGATCGATCCCGAGCTCGCCAGACATATCGAGAACAAACGGACCGAGCTGCTCGAGAAGTCCGACCTCCACGACGCGCTCCCGCCGGAGGTGATCGAGGAGGCCGAACAGTGGACGGGCGACATTACGTCAGAGGTCGAGGCCGAACTCGAGACCCGGACCGACCTCCGTGATATGACGACGTGGACGACGGACCCCGTCGACGCCCAGGACTTCGACGATGCCCTCAGTATCGAGGAGCGCGACGACGAGTACGTCCTCTGGGTCCACATCGCTGACGTCACCCACTACGTCATCCCCGACACCAAGACCTGGGCGGCGGCGATCGACCGTGGCAACTCGATCTACCTGCCGGGCTACACCATCCACATGCTTCCCCGGGTGTTGGCCGAGTCCGTCTGCTCGCTCGTTCCCCGGGAGGATCGCTTGGCCCACACCGTCGAGATGCATCTCGATAAGGAGACGCTGTCCTACGAGACCATCGAGATCTACAAATCCGTTATCAACTCCGACGAGCGGCTGACCTACACCCAGTGTGAGAACCGGCTCGACGAGTCGGACCTCCCGCTACACGAGGAATGTGCGCTGGCCTTCGAACTGGCCGACCAGATGCACGAACAGCGCAAGGAGGACGGGTCGCTCGTCCTGAACCCCCGCCGCGACCGGGCACACACGATCATCGAGGAGTCGATGCTCAAGGCCAACAAGGCGGTCACCCACGAGCTGATGTGGAACCGCGGGGTGGAGGCCATGTACCGGGTGCATCCTCAGCCCTCGCCCGAGGAGTGGGACGAGGCGCTCCGGGAGATCCAGGAACTCGAGGGGGTGTCGATCCCGGGAGATTCGTGGGACGACCCGCGGAAGGCCGTCAACGCCACGCTCGAACAGGCGCCCGAGCGGCAACTCGGCAAGATCCAGTGGGCCGTGATGAAAGTCATGCCCCGGGCGACCTACATGAACGACCCGTTCGGTGGCCATCACGCGCTCAATTTCGAGATCTACGGCCACTTCACCTCGCCCATCCGCCGGATGTCCGACCTGGTGAACCACTGGATCGTCCACACGAACGACGTCCCCGAGGACCTGGTCTCGCTGTGTGATCGGGCGTCTGATCGGCAGAAGGCGGCCGAGCGGTGCGAACGGGAGTACCGCGGCTTTCTGCAAGAGGTCGGGCTGGATCCGGACGCCATCAACAATCGCGGAATCGAGGTTCTCGACGAGGACGAGTAAGGCACCCGATGGTGCTCCCCGAGGCCGACCTCGAAGACGACACCGTCGATGTGAACGGCGTATCGTTGCACGTTGTTCGATCGGGACCGGCAGACGGCCCGTTGGTGGTCCTACTCCACGGCTTTCCCGAATTCTGGTACGGTTGGCGAGGTCAGATCGACCCGTTGGTCGAGGCCGGGTATCGCGTGGTCGTCCCGGATCAGCGGGGCTACAACCGGAGCGACAAGCCGGATCGACTGGCAGCCTACAACCTCGATCGTCTCGTCGACGACGTCGTGACTTTGATCGAGGAGTCCGGACAGGAGCAGGCGACCGTCATCGGGCACGACTGGGGGGCCGCCGTGGCATGGTGGCTGGCGTCAACACGACCCGCACCGGTCGAGGTGCTGGTCACGATCAACGTTCCCCACCCGGTAGTCTTCAGGCGGTTTCTCACCCACGACCCCCGGCAACTGCTCCGAAGCTGGTACATGTTCTATTTCCAGGTCCCCAAACTCCCGGAATGGGGCTTCAGCCGGAACGACTTCGCCTTGGGCGTTCGAGCGCTCCGACAGACCAGTCGCCCCGGCGCGTTTCCGGATGCGGCCCTAGATCGGTATCGGGAGGCGTGGTCGCAACCCGGTGCGGTCAAGGCCATGATCGACTGGTACCGGGCGCTGTTCCGGACCACACCCGAGCGGTCGGTGGTCCTCCCGATCGAGATCCCGACGCTCCTCATCTGGGGGGCGAACGACACCGCGCTCCGGCAAGCCATGGCCGAACCGAGCATCGATCTGTGTACCGACGGCCACCTGACGGTCATCGAGGACGCGACCCACTGGGTCCATCACGAGGCGGCCGACCGGGTTAACGACCTGCTACTGGATTTCCTGGAACCCTGAGATGGCCCCTGCCTATCCGGACCCGGCGAGCCGTAAGGTCCTCGAACCGAAGTGTGACCGGTGTCCGGCCCTGGTCGACGATCGAAATCGCATTGCCTGGGGAAACGGCAATCGGTTGGCGTCCGTCATGGTCGTCGGCGAAGCCCCGGGGGCCGGCACCCCCGAAGCCGACCGCTGGCGGGGTGGGAACTGGACGGGGCTGGCCTACACGGCGCGACATTCCGGCAGGATCGTCCGGTCGATGTTCGAACAGCTCGGATACGGCCCGGACGACCTCTACGTCACGAACGCCGTGAAGTGTTACCCCTCGGATGGGACGTCGAACCGGGCCCCGACGGCCGAGGAACGGCGGACCTGTTTCACCCACCTCTCGACCGAAATCGAGCAGGTTGACCCCACCGTCATCGTGGCGACCGGGAAACAAGCGACGCTCGCAGTACTCGACCACGAGGGACTCGACCTCGGCGGATTCGTCGAATCGATCCTGGACCCCATCGAGTGCCCGTTACTCGGGACGACACTCCTCCCGATCCTCCATCCCGCCTACCAGCACGTCTGGATCGCCCGTTTGGGGTACGACGAAGCGGACTACTTCGACACCATTGGCGACGTGATCGCCGATGTACTCGACGGTTGATTCATCGGGGCCCTCAACCTGATTTCAAATGTGATAATTCTCTCCCGACACTTATGGGCGGGTGACGGACAGTAGTGATGTACGCGCGCCGGCACGTCGCGCGTCGGGGGCTGAATGAGCGATATCGACGCGACCGACAAGGGGCAAGTAGGGGTCAGTACACTCATCGTATTCATCGCGATGATTCTCATCGCATCGGTGACCGCGGGGGTGCTGATCAACACGACGACCTCACTGGAATCGCAGTCAGAACGGACGGGCGACGAGACCAATGACCAGGTCACCGCCCGATTGCAGATCGTCGGGGTGGCCGGACGGGTGAGCGGCTCCGAGACGGTGACCTGGGTCAACTTGACCGTCAAGGCCGGCGCGGGCTCAGGCGCGGTTGACCTCTCGTCGGCGACGGTACACTTCCTCGGGCCAACCGGCACCCAGCCCCTGGTTCACACGAATGGAACCCCTACCGGTGGCGAGTACGTTATCGAGTCGCTTCGTGATGGTGACAGTTCAGTCCCGGTGCTGAACGATCCGGCAGACCGGGCGTCGATCGCGATCCACCTCGAGCAGTCGAACGCCGAGTTCGGAGCCCTCGATCCGAATGAGCGCGCGACTATCAGGATCACCACCGCTGCCGGTGGATCGACCCGGATACGAATCGGCGTACCCGGCGACCTCAACGGTGATTCGTCCGTGGCGCTCTAATAACGACTTAGACGAATTCGTCTTCCCACTCGCGACGGGCCTCGAGCTCCCGTCGCCCCCGATCCGTGAGCGAGTAGGCGTTCGTCCGATCGTCGATTTTCCCCTTCTCGATGAGCCCCATCTCGACCAAACTATCGAGGTTCGGATACAGTCGGCCGTGGTTGACGGCCGTCTCGTAATAGTCGTCGAGGTCCTCTTTGATGGCGACGCCCTTTGGATCATCGTTTCCAGCGATGACGTAGAGACAATCCCGCTGGAAGCCAGTCAGATCGTACATGATGCCTCAATCCCCTAATATATGTAGTAATATATTGTTATTTCGAAAGATGCTGGCCACAAATATCGGACGACGGAAGCGGTTTATTTCGCATCGTATTATTGATAAATCTGTACATCGATGTACATAAATTTTCCATTAGGTCTTTCTGTTGAAAGCTTTCTTGACCCCGAACGACGAGTTCCTCGGACGCCGATGGCCGGAATTGTGGGGCGAGGGTCACGCTAACGTGTCACCATGATAGCTTCATAATCACCCTTCACCAAGGGCTGGCATGAATCCGCGAACACTCCTCCGCCTCGAGGGCTTCGGGGTCTTCATCGGCGCCGTGTCACTCTTCGTGATATTGGGCGGCCAGTGGTGGCTCTTCCTCGTCCTCGTTCTCGCCCCCGACCTCTCGATGATCGGCTACCTCCGGGGCCCCCAGGTTGGCGCGATGTTTTATAATGCCGCCCATACCTATCTTGCGCCGCTCGTGCTCGGAGCATTGGGCTGGTGGCTGCCGATGGACCTCCTGTTGCTTGGAGCCTCGATCTGGGCGGCCCACATCGGCATCGACCGTCTCGTCGGCTACGGACTCAAGTATCCGACGACGTTCGCTGATACCCATCTCAGCCGAATGGCTCCGGGGGACCCGGCGACCTCGTTCGCCGAATCGGATCCCGCCGACTGAGCCCATCGAATCGATCGCGGCAAAACACTATTACGGCGGGCATGGATGCCTCAGCCGGTAGCTATGGGACGCTGGCTCCCGGTCGAGAAGCTCCTCGCCCCACTGGTTATCCAGCCGCCATCGGTGGGCGTTCTGGGCGGTTGGAGATGACCCTCGCCAGCGTCGCCCGATACGATCCAGCCGCGGTCAAGCCCATCGGCGACCGGGCCGTCGTCATCGGTGCGAGCATGGCTGGCCTGCTCGCCGCCCGCGTACTGGCGGACGCCTACGAGGAGGTCATCGTTATCGAGCGGGATGAGCTCCCGGACGAACCAACGGTCCGACGCGGGGTGCCGCAAGCAAGGCATCCCCACGTGCTGCTCGAGGCTGGCCGCGCCACGCTCGAGGACCTCTTCCCGGGCTTCGGGAAGGACCTCCTGACTGCAGGCGGCCTCATGATCGATGTCTCGACGGACGTCCACTATTTCGACCAAGGTGACTTCATCGCGAACGCGCCGACCCGAATCCCGATGTACTGTGCGAGCCGGCCGCTGTTCGAACAGGTGGTCCGTCGCCGGGTGGACGCCATCGCCGGCGTGACGATCCGTGATAGCTGCCAATTCTCCGACTACTTAACCGATGACGGGGTGAGCACCGTTACCGGCATCGCACTCCGGGACGAGCAGGACCGGGAGGCCGACCTTACGGCCGACGTAGTCGTCGATGCGACGGGGCGGGCGAGTCGAACTCCAACCTGGCTGGAACGGAACGGGTTCGACGGCTTCGATATCGACTGGGTGACCATCGATGTCGTCTACAGCACGGCGATCATCGATCGGCCTTCCGAAGACCGCCGGGTTATCTTCGTCGCCCCCGATCCACCACGGACCCGCGGCGGCGTGGCGATCCCTGTCGAGAACAACCAGTGGATGATCCTCATGTGGGGTATCCATGGCGATCACCCGCCAACCGATCGAGACGGCTTCCTCGACTTCGCCCGGAGTCTTCCGGTTTCAGTGTTCGAAACGCTTCTCGAGGACCGCAATTGGGTCAGCGACGAGATCCATCAGTATCCCTTCCCTTCGAGCATTCGGAACCGGTACGAAGCGCTCGATCAGTATCCATCCGGCCTCCTCATCACGGGCGATGCGATCGCGAGCTACAACCCGATTCACGGACAGGGGATGTCGGTCTCAGCCCTCGAGGCGCTCGTCATGCACCACACCCTCGCGGGGGGTGGGCGTGATCTTGAGCGACGGTTTTTCGACCGTGTCGGATCCGTCGTGGACATCGCCTGGATGCTATCGGTTGGGGCGGATGCCCAGTTTGAACAGACCGAGGGGCCGACGCCATGGATCGCAGAACCGTTCACCGAGTACGTTTCCCGCCTCGTTCGAGCGGCTCACTCGGACAGGCAGCTGTCGGAGGCCTTCTACCGGGTACTCATCATGGAAGAGCCGCCCACGTCACTGCTCCACCCCCGGACGATCTGGCGGGTCTTTTCGCCCTTCTGAGCCAGGGCCCACTTACGGTTATTAAAATTGCGAACGGTGCCCGAACACCTTTGGTCGTGTCAGAATTTCATGTCCGATAGTGGACAGTATGGTCCTTTTCGCCGGAGTCCTCCTGGCGACCCTGACGGGGCTTCCCTACGTGGCGCCGGTCTTCGCCTCCGCCCTCATCACGGGGCTGTTGGCGATCGTCGCCTGGCGATATCCACGCCGGCCCGGCCGGCGGTCGTTCATCCTGCTCATGAGTTCGGTCACGATTTGGTCGGCAAGCTATGGCCTCGGGCTCCTGACGCCAGCCCGGGGACCCCGGGTCTTTCTCGAACAGGTCCAGTGGATCGGGATCGCGTTTGTCCCCGTCTGGTGGCTGACGTTCGCCCTGGAGTACGCCGGGTTCGACCGTCTCGTCACAACTCGGACGGTGGCTGGCATGTCCGTCGTTCCGACGATTACTATCCTCATGGCCTTCACCAATCCACTGCACCGACTGTTCTGGGCGAGCGAGCGCCTGGTGATCGCGAACGACGTGGCCGTAATGGTCCAGGCGTTCGGCCCATGGTATCTCCTGAACCTCGTCTACGGGTACACCCTCATCGTAATCGGGACGCTGATCATGCTCAGACTGGCCTTCTCCTACGATGCTCTCTACATGGACCAATCCATTGCCCTGACGATCGCGGCACTCGTTCCGTTCGTCGGTAACGTCCTCTCGAACCTCGGGATCGCGCCGCTCCCCGGCCTCGATCTCACCCCTTTCACCTTCGCGATCACGGGGATCGGGATCGCGCTCGCTATGTTTCGGTACGAGCTGTTCGGCCTCCTCCCGATGACCCGCCAGATCGGTCGGGACATGGCCATTGCAGATCTCGAAGATGGGGTGATCATCGTTGATGCGGAGGGGCATATCGTTGACGCGAACGAGACCGCTTGGAACCTCATGGCCGTCTCGCATGATTCGATTCTCGGCGAACCTTTCGGGGAGGTGTTCGATGTCCCAGACGCAACGGATCCAACGAAGATTCCACCCATCCTCCATTTCGACTCCGAGGCGATCTACGACGTGTCAACCTCGGAAATTCACGATAATCACGACCGTCTGATCGGGCACGCGATCATCCTCAGAGAGGTGACCGAAGAACGGCTCCGCGAACAGCGGCTCGAGGTCCAAAACCGCGTTCTCAGACACAACCTCCGGAACGAGGTGAACGTCATCCAGGGGAACGTCGAACTCGTGGCTCAGGAGACTTCGTCGTCCGCCGAAACACCACTGGAACGGATCAGGTCCTCCGTTGAATCCCTCGTCAGCCTCAGCAATCGGGCATCCGAGATCGATTCGATCATCGAATACGAGTTCGAACCGATGCGGATCGATCTCACCGCCATCGTCGGTCAAACGGTCGATCAGATGCGGGTGGACTACCCAGAGTGTCAGGTCGAAGCCGAGGTCCCCACGGACCTCACGATCGTCTCCTATCAGTACGTGATCGAAGTCGTTATCGAACAGTTACTTCGGAATGCGGCCGAACACGGCGATCCGGACGACCCGAAGGTCTGGATCGAGGTCGAGGTCGCAGATGAGACGGTCAGGCTCTGCGTTCGGGACAACGGGCCGGGCATCCCCGAGTACGAGACGTCGGTCCTCACAGCCGAGGGCGAGACGCCGCTCAACCACGGCAGCGGGATGGGACTCTGGATCGTGAAATGGGGGACACAGCGCCTGGGCGCAGAACTCGCCTTCGAGGACCGCGGGACTGGCACCGCCGTCGAGATCACTATCCCGGATCTCGCCGAACGTGGGGCGATCGTCCCCGACACACCACAGCTCGATGAGGGCCCATCAGCGGGGTCAATGACACGTCGAGGATAACGGCATCCGGAGACCCTCTCCCTCCCGTCTGACCGTCGTATCGAACGCCGCTGACCGTTCGCGCATCGTCGTCCTGAGCCAGGCCGCGGTCTCCCGCCCGGCTTCGACTACCCGTTCGTTGGTGATTTCGATCGGCCGAAGTCGGAGCGCGGAGAGCCGGCCTGCGCTGACCTCGAGTTCGAAGAGGAAGCTCCGGTCGTTGTGCAACCCCGCCTTGATTGCGTAATCGTCGACGAACTCTCCGGCGTCGTAGATGATCGGTCGACCGCGATACACCTCGACCCCCTGGATCACGTGAGCGCTGTGGCCATGGATGACATCGACACCCTGGTCGATCAACCACCTCGCGAACGCCCGGCGTTCGGTCGATGGCTGCGTCTCCCAGTTCGGCCCCCAGTGAAGCGAAGCAACGATCAGATCGGGATCCGCAGCCCTCGCCCGCTCGAGCGCTGACCTGACCAACCACTGCGTTGTGGGATCACCCGGGTCGATCCGAACGAAGGCCGTTCCCGGGCGGTTCGATCCAGCGGCGTACAGCGGTGAACGGTCGGTAAACGCGACGACGGCGACGGAAAGTCCACCAACCTCGACCATTGACGGTTCGAATGCGGTTGACCGATCCATTCCCGCCCCAGCGTGTGGAATGCTCCCATCGGATAGAGCAGCGAGCGTGTCCTCAAATGCGGCGGAACCGAAGTCGAGAACGTGATTGTTGGCGAGGCTCGCCCAGGTCACCTCGGCCGTGTTCAACGCGGGAATCGCCCAGTCCGGATCCGCTCGAAAGTGGTAGGTCCGGCCGGGTCGCGGACTGCCACGGTCGGACAGACAGCACTCCAAATTGATGAACAGGCCGTCGAGCGCGGTGAGCGTCCCGTGGAGCGACCCCCAGACGCCATCGGATGGTCCATCGGCCCATCGGTCGTTGACGTCCCGCCCGAGCATGACGTCGCCAGTAAAGCCGATCCTGGCGGCGTCCGTCCTGCTCACCTGTGCCGGACACGACGCCGACACTGCCGGTCCCGGTGGGCTGAGGCACCCGGCACCGGCGGTTGCGATCGACCCCAGAACGGCACGGCGGGAGGGCGCCATCGAATCACTGTCGGGTTGCGGTCGACTTGAAACCGAAGCTGATCGATTCGCGTGGGCAATATTCGGCCCGGCTAGGAATAGCCTTGATCACAACACCGGTGGCATATTACACTACACTCCCGATCACAGTTTGCACAGGATTCGGCATCGGGATCCACGGACAATCCCCGCCGATCACGGTAGGCCCCCTCGGTCGACCGTTTCTTCGCCGCGTCGCCAGGAATCTCGAGTTAAAACCCACACGATCGACAGTAGTTCGCCGGCATCGGTCCTACATTCGGGACACATAGCGCGGACTTCCGGGCCGTTTTCAGCCCACTTTCGATTGACGCTCGCGGCCAAGATCGCACCGACTGCCATCACAGCGAAGGCCACGATGACGGAAAGGGACATCACCACGATGCCAAAGGAATCAACATTTGCCTCCCGTGCTTCACCTCCGGTCGGGAGCGTCACCGGGTGAACTCGCTTTAGGCCCACAAGCGTCCTGATATCGTGCCCGTCCCATGGGATACAAAATCAACCCGATCACCGCCCAGGTAACTATCAATTCCGAGAATACAAACATCGACTTAAACTTGTGTGACGAGCTAGACCGGCGATGATGTATCGCCTCTCCACCGGAAATCTCCACCTCGACAGGGAGCTCGGTGGCGGTCTCGAACCCGGTCGTATTATCGGGATCCGGATGGCACCCGGGAGCCAGGGCGAACTCCTCCTCAAATCGTTTGCGATCACAAACGGGGCGATGTACCTCTCGACGACGCGGACCAACGACTCCCTGGAGGAGTGGTTATCGACCTCGAATGGGTCGGAGGTCACGTATGCCGGTATCGACGGGCTCATGGCCAGACACTCCGGGGGTTTGGGTGACCTCCTCGAGGGTGCCTCTGGCTGGGATGAAAACGGCGAGGCCGAACCCACGACGACGATGCCGGTCGACATCGAACCGATCGAGAACGTGGTCGAGAATGCGGAACAGAGCATCGTCATCGATCCGGTCAATCCCCTCGAGGACCTCGAAGAGGCCGTCTATATGCAATTTCTCCATGACTTGCGACGACGGATCACGGAGCTCGACCAGGTCGCCGTCCTCAGGCTCGTCGAGGCCTCCTCGCCGATGGAAAACCGGTGGTTGACGCTCGATATCGCCGATGAGGTCTGGGACCTCGCTGTCGAAATCAACAACGGACGGGTGGAGTTCCTCCTGTCCGTCTACAAGTCCCGGTCGGGCTACATTCCCAGCCGAACGATCAAATTGGAACTCGGAGAGACGGTGGCCGTCGATACGAGCCGAGACATCTAGCCGACCGAAAGAAAGACCGCTGCATCTTTCGATGTGGGGCCGGTTTTCCGGGGCCGCAGCCCTTAACCCCGTGTCACCCTGAGGCTTGATCCGATGGTGGACGGCGTAGACCATACGATGCCCGGCGGCGATCCTGGCCAACCATCCGTATCGGTGCCTCTGGCCGGCCTCGACGAGGCCGAGCGGGAAAACATCGACCACCTCACCGCCGATGAGGCGTTTCAAACGCTCGCCAACGAGGTCCGCGTCGCCGTCCTTATTCGACTCTTTGCCGCCGAACGGGCCAATGAACCCCCGCAATCGTTTTCAGACCTCCAACAGGCCGTCGGCAGTGAGAGCTCGGCAGGCTTTGCCTACCATCTCCGCCAATTGCGATCGCAATTCATCCACCAGACCGAGGAGGGATACGTGCTGACGCCGGCCGGCCGACGAACCGCCGAGGCCATCGTCTCGGGGACCTTTACGGACGCATCGACCCAGGCGAGCTAATCTCCCCGCTCAACTTGCCGCGTCCAGGGCATCAGCGATTCCGCCTTCATCGACCGGTTCGTACCCCTGCCTGCCGAGTGTGACGGCGCTGATCGCCTTTGGATCGAGGTCACCGGTCGGCTCGAGCAGCCCCGCGACGGCGAGTTCTAGTGCTTCGACGTCTTCGAGATCGTGTGAATAACGTTCCTCGAAGAACGAGATGATGTCCCGGGCGCCACGGCCCGCCGCCGTTGCCCGCCATTCGTGTGTCGCACCGGAGGGATCTGTCTCGAACAGCCGAGGGGTTTCGTCGTAACCACCGATTAGGAGTGCGGTTCCGTAGGGTCGGGTCCCGCCAACCTGCGTGGATTCCTGAATGTGATCGGCCACGGCCCGGGCGAGGGTTTCGGCAGTGGCCGCCTCGTCGAACCGGAGGCGTTCGGTTTGGGCCCGCCGTCGGACGAGATCGATCAGTCGTCTCGCATCGGCGGCGTGGCCGGCCGAGGCGATCCCGGTCCGGCCGTCAACGGGTGACAGTTTCTCCACGCTCGACCGCTCGACCAACGACGATCGGGCCGATACCTGGGCAGCGAGTACCGTCGCGTCCGCCCCACGAACGCCCACGACCGGCGCACCCTGTTTGACCGCTTCGCGGGCGTACTCGACCTGGTAGAGTCGGCCGTCGGGCGAGAAGATGGTCGTGCCGCGGTCGTAGGCCTGCTGGTCGGGTCCCTGCATCAGGCCTCCCCCTCGGGGGTGTCGAATTCGGTGAATTCAACGCCGTCCGGGAAAATCGTCGCGATCGTCAACCCGTCGCCGCTGGCGGTATCCCGCTCCCCGGCGCTCGTGACCGCCTGGGCCGCGATTCGTTGTCCGGCGTCCCTCGACAGCCCTTCTTCGAATTCGCGTTCGAGGACGCCATAGGCGAGCTGCATGCCGCTACCGCTGGCGAGGTACCGATCGGCGAGCCGACCCCCGGCCCCGTCCAGCGAGTACAGTCGTGGGCCCTCGGCGTCGACGCCACCGAGGATGGGGGCAACCTGGAGGGGCCTGGTCCTGAGGACGTTGCTCGCGAGCGTGGCCAGTCCTTTGATCGTTATCTCCTCGCCGCGTCGATCCCGGTAGAGCTGGGACTCAGCCGTCAGGATCCGGGCGAAGGCTTGGATATGCCCGACCGCGCCGGAGAGGGCGAGCGCCGCCGCAGGGTGCACCTGTTCGATCTTGTCCACCCGCTTGTTCGTCACGAACCGGCCGCCGAGGCTGGCCCGTCGATCCGCCGCCAACACGATCGTATCGGCGGTCCGGACCCCGACCACAGTCGTGCCCGTTTCGCTAATGGATCCCGGGGATCCGGCCGGCGTCAGAGCATCGGTCGAAGGAGCCGTTTCGGTGAATGGGTCCATACCCATGGTCCATCGTCAGCCTTCGGTGGGTATAAGTGTCAGCTAAAAAATATTTTAGTCGGTCAGTCGTCCGCCTTGAGCTGATCCAGTTCGAACCGGCGGGGCGGGAGGCGGAGTTCGTCGAGGTCGGGGAGGTGCTTGACGTTGAACACCACCTGCATCTCGTCGGTGATCGGCGCCCCCACACAGGAGAGACAGATGCCCCGGTCGGTCATGCCCGAGGGAAGGATGTGGTTGACCGGTTGGGCCATCGAACCGTCCCAAACAGCAACGGCACAGTTCGCACACGCCCCGCCGCGGCAGGCATAGGGCCACGTGAATCCCCGGTTTTCGGCGGCTTGCAGCAATGTCTCGTCCGGATGGGCGAGGAATTCGCCGTAGTCATCGGGATCCAGGTCGGACGCTGCGGCCTTCTCGAATAGCCGGTCGTCCTGGAGCGACCAGCCGCAGTCATCGAGGACCTCGTAGTTCAGATATTCGACCCGGGCGTTGGGTTGTTCTGGCTGGGCAGCGCCGATGTCCTCCCACGTGATCTCGGCTTGGCCGTCCCCGTTCTCCGAATTGAGCTGATCGTACGCGGCCAACACCAGTTGAAATTCCTGGGCTGAACCCCCGTGATCGGGGTGGGATTCGATCACCCGTTCTCGGTAGGCTCGGTCGATTTCCTCCTCGTCGGCATCGGGGGCGATTCGGAGGATATCGAACGGGGAGGGCATGGTGATGGCTAGCGAAATCAAGCAGATAAACCTTCGCCGTTGCGGTGGAAATCGCCGGGAGGGCCGGGATTCACTGTCACCCCACACCCAGTGTTAAGGCCGTTCGCGATAGGAATTGAATCTATGTCTCACGAGGTCCGCCCGCTCTCGGCGGACGATACGGCGGACATCTTTGACGTCATCAACGCCGCTGCCGAGAGATATCGGGGCGAGATCCCTCCCGAGAGCGATACCGACCCGTACATGCCGATGGCCGAGCTGACCGAGGAGATGGCTGACATGCGGTTTTACGGGGTAGGTACGGACGAACTGGCGGGGGTCATCGGCGTCCAGGCGGTCGACGACGTCACGCTAATCCGTCACTTGTACGTCCGGCCCGGGGCGCAGCGACAGGGAATCGGGTCGACGTTGTTGGAGGCGGGAATCGACCGAGCCGGTGCGTCGACGATACTCGTCGGTACGTGGAAAGCGGCCACGTGGGCGATCGATTTCTACGAGAAACACGGGTTCGAAAACCTCGGGTCGGACATCGACCTGCTCGAACGATATTGGGAGGTCCCAGACCACCAAATGGAGGCCTCGGTCGTCCTCCGGTACGAACCCCCCGCTAATTGACCGCCGATCGCTCATCAGCCCTCGACCCCGGATCCGTCAGCGTTTATTGGGCAACGAAAGTACCCCCCGACATGCCCGAGCTCACGGTCCCTAAGTACAAGCGCCCATCCCCCTGGAAGTACGTCTGGTACACCTTCATCGGGTTCCTCATCGTCGGAGCGTTTGCGGGATTGTTGACGCAAAACGCCTCTGGAGTGGTTGCACTCGGTGCCGTGATCGCCGCCGCCATCCTTAACCTCGGTATTCTCTTCCTGATGATCCAGTCCCTCATCGAGGAGTGGTTCGAGGCGGCGGAGGTTCACGAGGCGTAACCGGGGGCACTCCAACTGGGCACCCTTTTGCCCGTCCCCCACTAACACCGGGTATGAGCGCGTCCCGACGGGACTGGATGCGGGTACTGTTCGGGCTTGCCGTGGTCGCCGGCCTCTACGTGCTTGTCTCGATCCCGTCCCTGTACGGTGATTTTCTGTGGTTCGGAAGCGTCGGCTACGAGTCGGTCTTTCTCACGATTCTGACTTATCGGATCGGCGTCTTCGCGGTCGTCACGCTGAGTAGCTTCGCCGTCCTGTACGCGAGCTACCGCGTGGCCGCTCGGCGGCTCATGGCGGTCACGTCCTTCACGCCGTCGCTGCTCTATCCCATCGGGATGGGCGGACTGTCGCTCCTCCTCGGATCGATTTACTCGTCCGCCTGGGAGGTGGTCCTTCGATTCGTCCATGCGACTCATTTCGACAGGGTCGAACCGATCTACGGCCAGGACGTGGCCTTCTACGTCTATCAACTCCCCTTCTACAACCTGCTTATCGGGTACCTCCTCCTGCTCGCCGGGCTCGGGCTGATCCTCGCAATCGTCCTCTACGGCCGCCACTTCGCCGTCACCCAGCGCGAAACGGCGACAGGCCAGACCGTCATCGAGTACGACCTGCTGACCTTTCTCTCCAACCTCAGAGCTCACGCCTACGACCACCTCCTCGCCTACATCGGGGTGCTGCTGATCCTGACCGGCGTTGGTTACTACATCGACCGGTTCGAACTCCTGTACTCGCGACGAGGAGCCGTCTTCGGGCTCGGCGCGACCGAAGCCACGGTCATCCAGCCCCTCCTGATCCTCCTCGCCATCACGGGTGTCATCGGCGGGTTGATCATCCTCGCGAACACCCGGTTCCGCGACGACCGGGCCGTCTACATCCCGATCGCGATGCTGATCGGGTTTCTCGTGCTCGGCCAGGCCGCCAGCTTCGTCTACCAGGACTTCGTGGTCGAGCCGGACGAGTTCAACAAAGAGGAGCGATACCTCGAAGAGGAGATCGCCTTCACGAACCAGGCGTTCGCCCTCGACCGGATCGACGAACAGGAGTTCCCGGTGGACGATACGCTCACCCGGGCGGAGATCGAAGAAAATCCCGGGACGATCGACAACGTCCGCCTGTGGGATCCTCGACCGTTGCTCACCACCTATAACGAGTTGCAGATCTTCCGGACGTACTATACCTTCACCGACGTCGACGTCGACCGCTACGAGATCGACGGTCAGGAGCGGCAGGTGATGATCTCTGCCCGCGAGATCGACTTCGAGGCGCTCCCGAGCGAGTCACAGACCTGGGTCAACCGTCACCTCGTCTATACACACGGCTTCGGCGTCGTGATGTCGCCAGTGAGCAAGACCACGGGCGAAGGCCTCCCGGAACTCTGGGTCAAGAACATCCCTCCGAATTCGTCCGTCGGCATCGAAATCGATCAGCCACGGATCTACTACGGGGAATCGACCGACACCTATGCGATCGTCGATTCACAGACGAGGGAGCTCGACTACCCGAGTGGGGGTGAGAACGTCTACACCCGGTACGACGGCTCCGGCGGGGTTCAGCTTTCATCGTCGGTCCGCGAACTGATCTATACCGCGAAATTCGGCGCCCCGTCGATCTTCCTCTCGGACTCGGTCACGAGCGAGTCGCGGATCCAGTTCAACCGCGATATTCAGACCCGCGCCCGGACCATCGCCCCATTCCTCGAATACGACCGCGACCCCTACATCGTCGTCTCCAACGGCCGGCTCTACTGGATCTACGACGCGTATACGACGACGAACCAGTACCCCTACTCCAGGCGGATCAACTTCAAGGGGGAATCAACCAACTACGTCAGGAACTCCGTGAAGGTCGTTATCGACGCCCACTCCGGCGAGACGACCTACTACGTCGCCGACGACACCGACCCCCTCGTCCAGACCTACCAGAAGGCGTTCCCCTCGCTGTTCGAGGACCTCGACGCCATGCCGAGGGACCTCCGGCGGCACATCCGCTATCCCGAGGACTCCTTCTCGGTACAGGCGATGATGTACCTCGATTACCACATGCGCGACCCCCAGGTCTTCTACAACAAGGAGGACGCCTGGCGAATTCCGGATGAAGTGGCCCGCGGCGAGCAGATCCCGATGGATCCCTACTACATCATCATGAAGTTCCCCGATGCGGAGTCACCGGAGTTCGTGATGATCCAGCCATACATTCCCCGGGGCCGACAGAACATGATCGGTTGGCTCGCCGCCCGGTCGGATCCGCCGAACTACGGGACTTTCCGGGCGTTCCTGTTCTCCAAGCAGCAGCTGACGCTTGGACCGATGCAGATCGAATCCCGGATCGACCAGGACGCGGACATCTCCCAGCAGATCACGCTCTGGTCGCAATCAGGCTCGTCGGTGCTCCGGGGGAACCTGCTGGCGATCCCGATCGAGGACACGATCATCTACGTCGAACCCCTCTTCCTCGAATCCCAGGAACAGGGTGCACTGCCCGAGCTCAAGCGGGTGATCCTGGCCCAGGGTGATTCGGTGATCATGCAGCCCACACTCGATGGGGCGCTCGAGGTGCGGTTCGGGGCGGCCCCAGAGGCCCCGGGTGCCCCGGGCGGCGGCATCCCGGCCGCCGAGCTCCAGCGGCTGCAGACCATCTACGCCGAGGCACAGACGGCCCTTCGCGAGGGTGACTTCGAGACCTATGGCGAACGGATCACCGAGCTCGGCGAAGCCCTTGACGAACTCGAGGCCCGCCAGACCGGGAACACGACCGGCAGTTAGGACCCGTCGATCTCACGACCGATTGAGGGAGAAGGTGTGATCGCGGTCCGCCCCACAGCTCGGACACACGTGGTGATAGACGATCTCCCGCCCGTCGGTCCGGCTGGTCCAGTTTCCTTCTTCGTCGACGAAGCCGCACGCCGGACACTTCTTCTCGGTCGTCTCGTAGCGCTGGCGCACCCATTCGAGGGTGGACGCCCCGATCATGGTATGTCTCGGCATACCATGATCTAACGGACACTCCACGATAAATGCCCCTGTCCGTTGGATCCGGTGGAGGTGTCAGGCTCGGTTCTCGACCCACTCCAGTAATGGCTCGAGGCGGTCGCAGAGCTCCGCGCCCTCGCTCGTGAGGGTGTACTCCACCCGGGGCGGAATCTCGTCGTAGCGTTCGCGGTTGAGGAAGCCGGCCTCGGTCAGTTCACCGAGCCGGGCCGAGAGGGTCGAGCTACTGGCGCCGTCGAACTGCGCCTCGATGTCACGGTATCTGATGGGTTCGAGGGCGCCGACGACGCAGATGACTTGCATCGCGTACTTCCGGCTCAGCAGGTCGATGACGCCATCGATCGGGCAGTAACACGTCGGACTGTCTGATAGGTCTTCGGCTGGGTCGGTTGCAGGTGGATTCTGGGCCATTGGTTTGTCAGGGCGAAGTTGGTCCGATACTTCGGACTTGACAGTATAAACGCTTCCTATTCCAAAACATAGGCGCGCCATGTCGGAAAACGACACGCCACGGGTGGCCTGTACGCTCACTCCCGAACAGCTCGAAAACCGGCCGAAAGAGATCCGCGAGACCCTCGCCGCCCGGTACACTGGGGTCCATGAAGTCGACGACGGTGTTGCGATCAGGTTCGAGGGAACGGATGACGCCCTCGTGGCGGCCAGCCAGTTCGCCGCGAACGAGCTCCAGTGCTGTTCGTTCGCCGAGTATCGGATCGAAACTTCCCCACCCTACGAGGAAACCAGGCTGACCATCACCGGCCCGGACGGGACGAAGACGATGATGCAGGAGGGACTGGTCGAGCGGCTCGAGGCCGAATCTCCCGACTGACGCCTATCCCCCGAACGCCGTCGAGAGCTCGTCGGCCAGCAGGTCCATCGCCGCATCCCCGACATCGATCTGCGCCTTCAAGCTGACGAAGCCGTGGATCATCGACTCGTAGTTCTCGTGGCGGACGTCGACTCCGGCCTCGGTCAATCGCTCGACGTATTCGATTCCCTCGTCGCGGAGCGGGTCGAATCCGGCGGTTACGATGGTGGCCGAGGGGAGCCCGGAGAGATCTCGGGCCAGCAACGGGGCCATGTACTCGTTTCGGGCGTCGGCGTCGTCGCGGAGCCACTTGTCGTAGTACCACGCCATGCTCTCACGTTCGAGGAAGTACCCCTCGGCGTTCTCCTCGTAGGAGTCGAACTCGTGGACCGTGGGCGAGGCGACCGCCGGATAGATGAGGAGCTGATGGCTCAGGGCTGGACCTCCTTTGTCCCGGGCCATGAGGCTGACGGCGGCTGCGAGGTTCCCGCCGGCGCTATCCCCACCAACCGCAATCCGATCGGGGTCGCCCGAGATATCGTCGGCAAACTCGCTGGCCCACTCCGCCGCGGCATACGCGTCCTCGAGCTGTGCCGGAAACGGATGTTCAGGGGCGAGCCGGTAATCCACGGATACGACCACGGCATTGGCTCTCGAGCAGAACGCCGCACAGACGTTTTCATGGGTGTCAAGGTTCCCGATGGTCCAGCCGCCGCCGTGAAAGTAGACCAGGACTGGAAACGGACCGGATCCGTCTGGGATATAGGCACGCACCGGGATCGCTCCGGCCGGGCCTTCGATGGCGAAGCCCGTGATCTCCCCGACGTCCGTGGGTTCCATGAGATCGATCAGCCGTTCGAACTGCTCGCGGGCGGATTCGGGTGCGAGTCCGAAGGTGGGCGGGATATTGCCCTCGTCGAGCATCTGGAGCAGCGCCTGAACCTGTGGATGGGGTTCGTCGGCCATGCAGAATCGCAATGTGACGGCCTACTTAGTTCCACCCGGGGAATGGTCTATGTCGGGGAGAGTGGGACATCAACATAAGTCCGGTCGGGAAGGCCCTCGGCTGTCGAGGCCCATTTCCGCCGTGGCATACCATTTCGTAGGCTAGAAATCCTCCGATCCGTGGTCGGCCCCGAGCTGTGCCCAGGAGGAGATCCAGTAGCTTGGCTTCGAAACCGGCTGCGACCCGGTTTTGAGGACATCTAGCTGGCCGACGAGCTGGAGCCCGCCCTTGAGCACGTCATAGGCGCCGATCGCGACGTCCCACATGTACCACGTTCGCCAGGTGTTGGCCACCATGTCTCTGGAATGGAGGTAGTGGTCGGCCGCAACGTGGAGGGCGTATTCCGGTTTATTCGGGTCCGCGGCCTCCCGATCCGCGTGGGCGAGCTTCCAGGCCTTCTCGATGACCACCCCTTTGTCGGTGTTTCCGGTCCGTACGCCCCACCGGATCGCCCGTTCGATGATCGAATTGACGTGTTGCCTAACCCGCTCGTCCAGCTTCGAGGTGTTCACGATCGGGTGATTTCTGAGATCGCCGAGATCGGCCGAAGTAACGAGGAGCTGGGCCTCGAGGGAGGCCTGCTGGGCCGTCTTTTGGTTCTTACCGTCGTCCGACTGGCGCTGAACGACGGGGTCGCTTCCCCGCTGCTGGGCGGCGTGACCGATCTCGTGTGCCAGCAATCGGCGGCCCTCGACGGACCCTGGCTCGTAGGCCCCGTTGCTGAAAACGATGTCGCGTCCGAAGGTGAGCGCAGCTGCATTTGCAAACCTGGCGACCCGGTCGGCCACTGGACCGGTATGGACGCGGACTGCCGGGACCCAACCACCGATCCGTGACTCGACAAACGACCGCTCGGCCGGCCGTAACGGACGGCCGCCCGAAAGGGACTGGAGCCCCGGTTCGACTGCCCCCGTGGCGGTTCTACCCGCGCCAGTGGTCCAGGGTTGCCGGCCGGGCGTCACAGTCGAGTCGGATCCAGTTCCGTTTACGGCCGCGTTGGCGACTCGCTCGGCCTCTCGCTCTGCTGCATCGCTCGGAACGATTCCATCACGGTCCCGTGTCTCACCCTGGGTGTGGGCGGCCTCGATAGCCTGGTTGCCCACCGCCTGATGAAGGCGTGCTATTCGACTGGATCGTCGACCTATGGCCGGATCGTCGGGGCTGCGGTTGGATCGGTAGCGGCGGCGCCGTTCAGCCTTCCGAGCGGCGTCATCGGTCGTTCGACGCATGAGTAGTGGATACCGGATCCAGTGACCGTCCGCTGGTCCGAGGTGCAAAGAGGTGACATGCCCGGTGGCTTATACTTACCGTGGACGAGGAAGACCGGGTGGATCCCAACAGGACCCCGTACAGGGTCTCACCTGTATTCCAACCGTTGACGAATAATCGGTAATGGACTCGCCGGGATTTGAACCCGGGGCCTCCACCTTGCGAAGGTGGCGATCTGCCACTGATCTACGAGCCCGCACCCCGCCGTACCCGCCAGCCCGGAATGAGCGTTACGTTTCGACACCTGCCTCGATCGCGACTGCCTGGCCGCTCAGTAGATGAAAACCGAAGGAAAAGCCCCCTTGGCGGGGCGCGCGTCGCGGTCAGTCCTCGAGGACGATCTCGATCGAGACGTCGTTCGGGACCTGGATCCGCATCAGCTGGCGGAGCGCGCGTTCGTCGGCGTCGATATCGATGAGCCGCTTGTGGACGCGCATCTCCCAGTGCTCCCACGTGGCCGTCCCTTCACCGTCGGGCGACTTCCGCGTCGGCACCTCGAGCTTCTTCGTGGGGAGCGGCACCGGGCCGCTCAGGCTGACGCCGGTCTTTTCGGCGATCTCCTTGACATCGTCACAGATGTCGTCGAGATCCTCGGGGCTCGTGCCCGCCAACCGGACGCGCGCCTGCTGCATTTATGCCTCGTCGACCTCGAGGACACGCCCGGCCGCGATGGTCTGTCCCATGTCGCGGATGGCGAAACTGCCGAGTTCGGGAATCTCCGACGACGGCTCGATGCTGAGGGGCTTCTGCGGACGGACCGTGATGACGGCCGCGTCACCCGACTGGATGAAGTCGGGGTTCTCCTCGAGCACCTCGCCGGACGAGGGGTCGATCTTCTGGTCGATGGCCTCGACCGTGCAGGCGACCTGCGCGGTGTGGGCGTGGAAGACCGGGGTGTAGCCGGCCGTGATGACGCTCGGGTGCTGCATCACGACGATCTGGGCGGTGAACGTCTCGGCGACCGTCGGCGGGTCGTCCGCCGGCCCACAGACGTCGCCACGCCGGACGTCGTCCTTGCCGATGCCGCGCACGTTGAACCCGACGTTGTCGCCGGGGCCGGCCTCGGGCACCTCCTCGTGGTGCATCTCGATCGACTTCACCTCGCCGCCCACGTTGGACGGCTGGAAGCTCACGTTGTCGCCGGGGTGCATCGTCCCGGTCTCGATCCGGCCGACCGGGACCGTCCCGATCCCCGAGATGGTGTAGACGTCCTGGACCGGCAGCCGCAGCGGGGCGTCCGTCGGCGGCTGTGGTTCCTCGAGGTTGTTGAGCGACTCGAGGATGGTCGGGCCGTCGTACCAGCCGGTGTTGTCGGAATGCTCGGAGACGTTGTCGCCCTCGAAGGCCGACGTCGGGATGAAGCTCGCGTCCTCGGTCTCGAAGCGGACCTGGTTGAGGAGGTTCTTGACCTCATCAACGACTTCGCGGTACCGGTCCTCGTCGTAGTCGACGAGGTCCATCTTGTTGACCGCGACAACCAGCTCGTTGATGCCCAGCGTGCGGGCCAGGAAGACGTGCTCCTGGGTCTGGGGCTGGACGCCGTCGTCGGCGGCGACCACGAGGATGGCGTTGTCGGCCTGCGACGCCCCCGTGATCATGTTCTTCACGAAGTCGCGGTGGCCCGGACAGTCGACGATGGTGAAGTAGTACTGGTCGGTGTCGAACTCTTGGTGGGCGATGTCGATGGTGACCCCGCGCTCGCGCTCCTCGGCGAGGTTGTCCATGACGTAGGCGAACTCGAAGCCGCCCTTGCCCTTCTCCTCTGCTTCCTCTCGGTACTGTTCGATGACGTGCTCGGGTACGCTCCCGGTCTCGAAGAGGAGCCGTCCCACGAGCGTGCTCTTGCCGTGGTCGACGTGGCCGATGATGGCCAGGTTCTGGTGCGGTTTGTCTGCCATTGTGTGATCAGAGCGCCAAGGGGGCGCTACTACTGCGTTTTTGTTTGGTAGGTGCGACTAAAACCATTTCGATACCCACTACGCTCCATCCCAGTCACGTCTGGCGGTTTTGCGTGCGAGAACCTACCACGAACTAGGCGAACCTGTTGACGTCGGCCAATACTGCGGTCGCCGTCTCCGGCCCGCCTGCCCCCCGCCCGGAGAGGTTGAGCCGCCCCCCGTGCTCGGTCTCGAGCTGCACGATGTTCTGGGTCCCGACGACGGCGAGGGTGCCGTGTTCGGGAATCAGCCGCGGGCCGACTCTGACCCCCTCCCGGCTGGCCTCCCCGATGAGTCGGACCGTTCGCCCGTCCTCGGCGGCGAGGTCCAGGGCGTTGCCCGGGATCTGGGTGATCCCCTCGACCTCCGCGTCGTCGAGCGAGAACCCGCCGTCGGCGAGGACGTTGGCCACGATCACACACTTCAGCGCCGCGTCCGTCCCCTCGACGTCGAAGGCCGGGTCGGCCTCCGCCACGCCGAGGTCCTGGGCCTCCGCGAGCACGTGTTCGTAATCCAGCCCCTCGGCGGTCATCCGCGAGAGGATGAAGTTGGCCGTCCCGTTGAGCACGCCCCGCACCGAGGCGACCCGCTCCGGTCCGTAGTCTTCGATCGTCGACATGGCCGGGATGGCACCCCCGACGGTGGCCTCGAAGCGGATCTCGCCAGCGCTCTCGGCCTCCAACTGTCGGAGGTCGTTGTAGCGCTCGGCGACGGGGCCCTTGTTCGCGAGGACCACATGACGATCCCGTTCGAGGGCGCGCTCCACGTGGGAGAATCCCGGTTCGGCGTCGCCGAGCGTCGTGGGCGTCGCCTCCACCAGCACGTCGTAGTCCGCCGCGAGGGCTGCCTCGTGATCGGCCGACCCGACCGAGCCAGTCTCCTGCTTGTGGTGAAGGACCTCGGTCGGGTCGAGCCCCTCTTCGTCGACCGCCGCGGCCGTGGAATCGGCGACCGCCACGATCGAATGGCCGTACTTGGGGGCGAGCTCGACCACTGAACTCCCGACCGCACCCGCCCCGAAGACGGCCAGCCTCACGGCTCGACCTCCGGCCGCGAGGGCTCGATCACGTTGAGGCCCTTGTCGTCGGCGACCTTCCGAACGGCATAGAGGGTATCACTCGATGAGCCGGATTCGACGGCCAGCCGGACCCGGGCGCTCGAGAGGTCGGCCGAGCCATCGGCGGCCGCCAACGCCAGATCGACCACGCTCGCGGTCGAACACGTCTCGATCCGCTGGATCGTATCGGACAGGTCGGTCTCGACGAGGTCGCCCACGAGCAGTACCACCAGCTCCTCCTCGTACCGCTGGGCGCCCGCTTCCATCACGTTGATCCCCGCGTCTCGAAGGGCATCGACGATCACCCCGAACCGATCCGGCGGACACTCGAGGTCGACCTCGACGGGGATGTGTCCCCGGGGGGTGATGTTGCCCCGTTCGTGGAAGATCGACAGCAGATTGCCACCCCGATCGGCGATCGGCTCGAGCGCCCGCAGGAGTTCGCCCGGCCGGTCGATCAGCTCGAGCCGGACGGTGTGTGCCTGCAGGTCCGTGTCGACGTCTTCGGCCACCTCGTCGTCACCTCCGGGGTCGTCGATCGTACTCATTGGTCGTCACCTCGGCGGGTCGATCCGACGGCGCGGTCGTTGTGTGCATTGGTTGGCTGAAAGCTGGCTTCTTGGCGGGCGATTCGAACGGTCGATGGAGAATGGGTGGATGGGGTGGGGCTACTGGGGAGCCCCGATTGTCCGAATAATCGAAATGATGGCCGCACCGCTCGCGTCATGCGAGCCCCGACTGGCGGACGGCCGTCGCATTACTCCAGAAACCGCCATGGCCCGTAATGAAGGTTACGACCCTGTTTCAGTTCCTGCCGCAAACCTGCCTCGGCGCTGGTCGTACCGGCGATGGATCGCGACGAACACCACGCACTGCCCCGGTTTCCGTCAGCCATCCGGCAGACAAGCTGGGAAACCGTTATGGCGGCTGAATGAAAGTCTCGGAACGATGACCAGTTCGAGACAGTGGTTCGAGATGTTCTTGGCACTGGTCTTCGCGATCGCCGTGACGATCGTCCTCACCCCGATCGTCCCCGACCTCGCTTCGACCGCCGGTGCGGTCCTGGCGGCCATGTACTTCTTCTCCCGCTATCCCTGGGGCGGTCGCGAAGAGACCAACGCCCAGCTCGACGCCTTCTTCGACGAGAAGCTCCCGTTCTGACGCGTGAGCCTCAAATACGCCCCGCCGCAATCATCCGGTCGATGACGGGCCCGACCGAAGGCGATTCGAGCGTGGTCGAGCGGACGTTCACCCCCGAAGACGTCCGCCGGTTCGCCGACCTCTCCGGCGACGACCAGGACCGCCACCTCGTGCCCGACGACGAGGGCCGTCACCTCGTCCAAGGGCTGCTCACCGCCACGCTCCCGACCGAGATCGGTGGCGACAACGATGTCCTCGCCCGCCGGATGGAGTTCGAGTTCCTGCGACCCGTGTACACCGGCGAGCCGATCACCTGCGAGATGACGACCGACGCGGTCACCGAATACGAGGACCGCTACGAATTCCAGTCGACTGCCATCTGTTCGAACGAGGCCGACGAGACGGTCCTCACCGCCGAGATCGACGGTCTCATCTGGAAGGATCCCGCGGCCGGCGTCTAACCTAGAAGTAGTCGATCGACTGCGGGAGTTCGAGCTTCAGGCCCTTCCGCTCGCGGATCTCCATGATCTTCTCTCCCTGGAGGTTGTCGGCGAGCACCTCGAACCCGGCGTTCTCGGTGTTCCACGAGGCCCGGCCCTCGGTTGCCGACCGGATGTCGCTCGAGAACCCGATCATCTCCTCGACGGGGGCGATCCCCTCGACGACCATTCGGTCACCCTCCTGGTACATGTCGTCGACCCGACCCCGCCGACCCTGGATCTCGCCGGAGGCAGCGCCCATGTGCTCGGACGGCACGTCGATTCGCACGTCTTGCATCGGCTCGAGCAGCCGGACCTCGGCGTCGATCAGCGCGCGGTGCAGCGACTCGCGGACCGCCGGGATGACCTGCGCCGGCCCCCGGTGGATGGCGTCCTCGTGCAGCCGGGCGTCCACGAGGCGAACGAGCGATCCCTGGACGGGCTCGCGGGCCAGCGGCCCCTCGTCGAGCGCCTCCTCGAACCCCTCGAGGACGAGTTCCATCGTCTCGTTGAGGTACTGGATCCCTTTCGTATCGTCGACGACGATGTTCGTGCCGAAGACCTCGGTGACGTTCTGGGAGGTGTCCTTGTCCATCCCGAGCTCCTGCAGCGCCTCGCGGCGCTCCTGTTCGGGCATGTCCATCGAGACCTCGCCGCGCTTGATCCCGGCGACGAGCTCCTCCGACAGCGGTTCGACCGTCATGTAGAACCGGTTGTGGCGGTTGGGCGAGATGCCCTCCACCTCGTCGGAGGCGGCCTGGGGGGCCTCCCGGTAGACGACGATCGGCTCGCCGGTCCGCACCGGGATGCCCTGGTTGCGCTCGATCCGCTGGGTCTGGACCTCGAGATGCAGCTCGCCCTGGCCGGAGATGAGGTGCTCGCCGGTGTCCTCGTTGATCTCGACCTTGAGGGTGGGGTCCTCCTTGCTGACCTGCTGGAGCACCTCGATGAGCTTCGGGAGGTCGTCCATCGACTGGGCCTCGATCGACTTCGTGATGACCGGCTCGGAGATATGCTCGATCGACTCGAAGGGGGTCATCTCGGCGCTGGAAACGGTCGAGCCCGCGATGGCGTCCTTCAGCCCGGTAACCGCGGCGATGTTGCCGGCCGGAACCCGCTCGACCTCCTCCCGCTCGCCGCCCATGAAGATGCCGACGGACTGGATCCGGTTCGTCCCGGCCGTCCCCGAGACGTAGAGGTCCTGGCCGCGCTCGATCGTTCCCGAAAAGAGCCGCCCGGTGGCGATCTCGCCGGCGTGGGGGTCGAGGCTGATGTCGGTCACCATGAGGACGACCTCGCCCTCGTCGTCCACGTCCCGCATCTGGATGGCGATCTCGCTCTCGGGGTCGCCCCGCCAGACGTGGGGGATCCGCCGGGGCTGGGCCTCGACCGGATCCGGGAAGTGCTCGGCGACCATGTCCAGGACCACATCAGAAAGCGGCGACAGGTCCTTCAGCTCGTCGACGTTTTCCTCCCGGTTGTAGTCGATGATATCGCCGAAGTCGATCCCGGTCTCCTGCATCGACGGGAGCGACACCGCCCAGTTGTACAGGGCCGACCCGAAGGCGACCGTCCCGTCCTGGACGGAAACCTTCCAGTTGTTCTCCTCGTAACGCTCCGGGGCGATCCCCCGGATGAGCTCGTTGACGTCGCGGATGACGGCCTGGAGGCGCTCCTGCATCTCCTCGGGGCCCTCGCGGAGCTCGTTGATGAGGCGGTCGACCTTGTTGACGAACAGCGCCGGCTTGACGTCCTCGCGGAGCGCCTGCCGGAGGACGGTCTCCGTCTGGGGCATCGTCCCCTCGACCGCGTCGACGACGACGAGCGCGCCGTCGACGGCCCGCATGGCCCGCGTGACGTCGCCCCCGAAGTCGACGTGACCGGGCGTGTCGATCAGGTTGATGAGGTAGTCGGTGTCTTCGTACTCGTGGGTCATCGACACGTTGGCCGCGTCGATGGTGATGCCGCGCTCCTGTTCGTCGGCCTCGGTGTCCATCGCGAGCTGCTGGCCGGCGAGGTCCTTGGAGATCATGCCGGCACCTGCCAACAAGTTGTCAGTTAACGTCGTTTTTCCGTGATCGATATGTGCGGCGATGGCGATGTTCCGGATCTGCCCCGGTTTGTCCATCAGTCGCTCGCACTGTTCGACAATCTTCTTCCGTCGGCCCATTAGGGCTCACTCCCCGTGGAATGGTCAAAAGGGTAGTGATCCGTCCCGCCCCTGTCACGTCGGCGCAAACGTCATACGGCATCGACCCGTGGCACGAACTACATGGAGTTGAAGGTGCAGGGCCCGGGACCGGCGACCCCCTTTCTCCGGGCGCGTGACCTCTTCGAGACGGCCTACGATCTCGACCTTCCCGTCGAGGTACACGTCCGCTCCGACCCGGACGAGCGGACCTGGGCGGGCCACTACGACGACCACCACGTCCTGAACATCTCCGGGCAAGCCGCCTCGAGCGCGATGGCTCGCGAGCTCGCCCTCCACGAGTTCGCCCACATGCACCGCTACGAGGCCCAGCACCCGTCGCATACCCAGTCGACGGCGGAGGCGCTGTTCCTCGGGCTCGCCGGCCGCCGGGTCGAGCGACGGAAGCTCACCCATTGTTACCAGATCGCCAATCACATGAAGGACATCTACGCCGATGATTTGACCCTCTCGGTCGGGCCGGCCGACAAGCTGGTCTCGTTTTTCGAGTCCGAGCTGGCAGCGGCCATCGCCGACCGCCCGGTCCCGAGACCGACGGGCTGGACGCGGCTTACCCCGGCCGCCGACCCCGAGATCACGGCCATCAACGCGGCCTTTGCCCTCGCCCTGCTCGAGCGCCACGATCTCCTCGGCGACGATCACCGGATCTACGACCTCGCCCAGGTGGCCGCCGGTGACGCCCCCGGGATCGACCTCCGGGCGTTCAAGCGCCGGTTCCGCGACCTCGATGACGACCTCGACGAGAGCGGCTATCGACGAGCGCTCGTGGCGGCGGTCAAGGACTACGTGATCGATCGGGGCGGGGTCGCCGCAGACTAGCGATTATTCGCCGGTAAGAACGGCCGTAACGAGCCAGTAGCCTTGGAAGACCCGATCGGCGGCCGGTTCGCGATCGACCGGGTGGGTCCCGAACCCCGACAGGAAATAGGCCACGGCCGCCACGAGCAGGAGCGCTTCCTGGAGGGTCTCCGGATCGATCGAGTCGGCCTCGTCCGGATATGACAGACGCCCGGGAACGGCCCCGAGGAGGTCCAACCGGTCCGCGGTGAGGTGGCCTGAGACGGTGGCGGCCTCCGGATCGATCGCATCGAGGATCGATGCGAGCACGCCACGCAGGTCGCCCGCTCCCGAACCGACCACCACATCGATATCCGCCCAGTCGAGCGCCTCACGGCTGACGCCCGTCGCCCCGTCGACGATCGGTTGCTCGAAGCCGTGGGCGTCGATGATTCCGTAACATGTCTCGATCCGGTCCCGACACGTCCGGAGGGCGGCGTCGAGTTCGTTCGATCCACTCCCTGACTCCATCGCCGCCACCAACACGGGAATCGCCGCCCGGAGATCCGCGACGGCCTCGGTGAGAGTCGCATCGGGCTCGGGGCGGAACTCGAACCGATCCAGGATCGACTGCAGGTCCATCGCTCAATCGTGGGTCGCGAAACCCCGCAAAACCGGCGGTAATCGGCAAACGCTTCCGCTAGATGACTGGAACCAAAACGACGTGACCCCGTCCTTAGCGGGCGGCGGCGGCGACGCG